>Ga0210402_10003974_pt1 | contig 13645 bp, 14 predicted proteins | sample IncBWC7MmetaG_FD_161055 | JGI IMG/M metagenome (GOLD analysis project Ga0210402, IMG submission 161055) | Forest soil microbial communities from Barre Woods Harvard Forest LTER site, Petersham, Massachusetts, United States - Inc-BW-C-7-M | ecosystem: Environmental > Terrestrial > Soil >...
CCGCAGTTTCGGGACCCCGTAGGCCGCCTGCTGTCGGTATCCCGCGCGCGAGCGTGGTACGAGCGTCGGCCCTTTCCGGTTGGCGCTGGAGCGTCGATCGACCCTCGCTCGAGGAACAGTCGGCGGATCTCTGGAAACGGATGTCGGAATCCGGCGTGCGCACCTGTCTCATTCCGGAAGTCCTGGTTCAGCGGCTGGATTCGGCCCCGGCGGGCGGGCGATACGGGGAAGACGATACGGGCTTAGGTTGGCATGCAGGCCTCGGCTCACCCGAAGCCAGATTCGGCTACGACGGCCTTATCGCGGGACGGGCGGGCGACCAGTCGACAATTCTGCTGGCCATGCCCTTCCTCACGGTGGGTGGGGCGGAAAGGGTTACCAGCCAGATCTGCCAACAACTCAAGGCTCTTGGCTTTCGCGTGCTGGTTATGACAACCACGCCAACCATTGAGGGCCAGGGCGACACAACCGCCTGGTTTGAGGAGTGCGCCTGCGGGATCTACCACCTTCCCCGGTTCCTGAATACCCCAGTCTGGAGCTTATTCGTATGTTACCTGATCGAGCAGCATTCTGTCGGAGTGCTGTGGCAGGTCGGTTCTTCATATACCTACGACTTACTACCGCAAATCCGGCAATTCTTCCCCTCGCTGCCGGTTGTGGACCTCCTGTTCAATCCTGTCGGCCACACGGCGAATTACCTGAAATACAGCTATCTGATCGACCACGTCGTCACCGAAGATGCCAGCATGAAAGAGTGGCTCATAGAGCATGGGGAGAGTGACGAGCATATCTCTATCATCCCGAACGGCGTCGACCTTAGTTGGTATTCGCCGCGGCCGAAGCTCGACTGGAGGACACGGGAACCGAGGTTGGATGACGACGGGCGCTTCGTCGTGGGATTCATAGGTCGCCTTTCAGAGGAAAAGGGTCCCGATCTCTTCCTGGAGCTCGCATCCCTCATTGGCGGCCGGCCGGGGATGGAGTTCATCGTATACGGCTGCGGTCCGATGGAGGCGGCACTACGCCGTCGAGCGTCGGAGCGAGATCTCAACGGCAGAGTTCACCTCCTCGGATTCGTCTCGGGTCGGGAAGGTCACGTCTGCTGCGATGCGGTGGTGGTCTGCTCGCGTCTGGATGGGCGCCCGAACGTGGTGATGGAGAGCTTGGCGATGGGTGTTCCGGTGATTGCCAGTCGCGTCGGAGGTATTCCCGCGATGATGCCCGAGGGCGAGGGCGGCTGTCTCATCGAAGCGGGCGATGTGCCGGGTTTCGCAGCTGCCATCGTTCGCCTTGCGGAAGACCGGCAGTTATACAGGCGACTCTCCGAAAGCGCCCGGCAGCGCGCCGTAGCTCATTTCTCCCTGGCGGATGGCGCCCGGAAGTTCGCCGATGTTTTTGTGCGTTTTCAGAAGCGGCGCGCTCCCCTGGCGCGTGCGTTGGCACCGCAGACGGTCGCGGCTGCGGCCCGGCTCGCTGCGCCGCAGCGCAGTAAGGGTGGGGGATCCCCCGCTTTCGCCACGCTTTGGCGAGTGGTGGCGGACGTCAAAAACGCTGTCCTGCTTTGCCGCATCAAACGATGGGGGTGGCTGTCCGGAGAGGCTGTTGAGTACTTCGATAGCCGTTACTATCTAAACCACTACCCGGATGTTGGGCGGAGCAGATTGCCGCCTTTTCTCCACTATGTATTCTCGGGATTTCGAGAAGGCCGAGACCCATCCGCGTCTTTCAGTACAAACAGGTACCTCGTTTCTAACCCCGACGTTGCAAGAGCCGGAATAAATCCGCTGCTGCATTATCTGCTTGCCGGCCGGGCCGAGGGGCGTCGTGGGGGCCCGTTGAGCCCCTAAGGCGCACAACCGACGTCAGGGAAGAATGCCTGAGTCTTGCGGCTTGCTTGGGATTTGGGTTATGCTAAACGTCAATTCTGCACAGTTTGTTGGAAATCTACTATTATGGCTAGGCTTATAGGAATCGTGGGGGCAACGGGTTTCATCGGCTCGTACCTTTCGCGATACCTTGCTGCCAACACACCGGGGAGTATTCGCCTCTTGACCCGGAGCGCTCAAGTCAGCCCTGACCCGGAACGTTTTCCCGTGATTACGGGTGACCTGCTTTCCGCGGCGGATTGCCGTCGTTTCGTTGTTGGCTTGGACGTCATTTACTACCTCGCTCACACGAATTCTCCAGTCAATTCTGACCGGGACAAGGTTAGTGACACGATGTGCAACCTCATCCCACTTCTCAACCTTATCCGCGCAGTAGAGGATATGGGGACCCGTCCTCAGATCGTGTATTTCAGCAGTGGCGGCTCTATTTACGCTCCCAAACACGGAAGGGACCGTTATTGCGAGACGGACCCGTGCGGTCCCGCCTCGTCCTACGGAATTCAAAAGCTGGTGGCCGAACAGTATCTGCGGCTTGCTGCCGAGCGCGGTCACTTGACCGCCACGGTGCTTCGCGTTGGGAACGCTTTCGGAGCTTTGCTGCCCTATCATCGCAGTCAGGGATTGATCGGCGTAGCGGTCAACAATGTGCTCCACGGGCGGCCGGTGCGGGTGTTCGGCAACCCCCACAACGTTCGCGATTATGTGCACTTGCAGGATATATGCAGTATTGCGGAGCGGGCGGCCGAACCGCATGCGCCGTTCATGATCCTCAATGTGGGCCGCGGCGAAGGGCATTCCGTCCTGGAGATCCTGACGATGATCGAGGCCTGTTACGGTTCCCCGCTCGCTATCGAGACCGATGATCATCTCGGGCAGCAACTGATCGACTGGGTGGTGCTGGACACGTCTCTTGCCCAACGCGAGTATGGCTGGTCGCCAGCGATCGATCTGCGTTCCGGAATCAGTGACTTAATGGCGGATTGCAAGCCGGATGCCCGGGCGTGTGTGGCGAAGTAATGAAAGCCAGCATCCTGCTCCCCGTCTACAACGCTGGATTCGCTCTTCATGCCGCGATTGAGTCGATTCTGTGCCAGGACGAACCCGACTTCGAGTTGCTAGCCGTCGACGACTGCTCTCGCGATCGCTCGGCGGAAGTCATCGGCGTCTATGCCTTTCGGGATCCACGCGTTCGGGCCGTCTATCATTCCAGGAATATGGGTCTCTCCGCGACCCTGAACGAAGGTCTTGTGGAGGCCCGCTCCCAATTCGTTGTCCGCATGGATCAGGACGATGTGGCGCTGCCTAATCGCCTCTCCACACAACTGCGATTCATGCGGGTCCGTCCGGAAGTCGCCGTCGCCGGCACGTTCGTGTACCACATGGGGCGCACTCCCGCGTTTGACCGCCTGGTCAAACTGCCCACCGAACACGCGGAAATTGTGGCTGCCCTGGCCAATTATAATTGTCTCTATCACCCGTCAGTGATCCTGCGTAAGCAGGAAATCCTGGCATTGGGGGGTTATCGCTCCGCGTACAAGAATTCCGAGGACTACGATCTGTGGCTGCGAGCCAGCAATGTGTATGGGCTGGCGAACATTCCTGTTCCCTTGCTGCGGTATCGCTTCTCGACCGCCGGTATGACCCTCGGCAAGAAATGGGAACAAGCGTTGTTCACCAGGATGGCGGTGGTCTCGTGGCTGCATCCGAATTGGAGTCATGAAGCGGTGCAGCGGGAAGCGGCCGCAGAACTTGAGACGATGGGCCGGGCCTGGTTCCTGGAACAGGTTGCGCAGGGGACCATCAAAGAGCTGATACAACTCGGCCTCCCCGGCGATGCGCTGCGAGTTCTCTGGAAGGTCTCACAGCAAGTGGGATTTCCTTGCATGAAACGTCTCGCTGGCGACTACATTTTCGAGTTGCTTGCCGCGCGAAGCGGCGGCGCATACCACGGCATACCGTTATGATTGCACCTGACGTTTCAGTTGGCGACTACATTTTCGAGTTGCTTGCCGCGCGAAGCGCCGGCGCATACCACGGCCCACCCTTATGATTGCACCTGACGTTTCACTCGGGCCTGGCGCCATCATTCACCAGCCCGATCTGGTTAACCTTTACGGATGCTCCATTGGCAGCCGCACCAAAGTTGGCACCTTCGTGGAAGTGCAGCGTGACGCCTCCATCGGCGCGGATTGCAAGATCTCGAGCCACACCTTCATCTGTACCGGGGTTACGATTGAAGACCGCGTGTTTGTGGGACATGGCGTGATGTTCATCAACGATACCTATCCCAGAGCCACCAACGCCGATGGATCGCGGCAAACCGCCGACGATTGGACATTGATCCCCACCCGCGTGAAACAGGGCGCCTCGATCGGCAGTAACGCGACGATTCTGGGAGGGGTCACTATCGGCGAAAATGCCTTGGTGGGGGCGGGAGCAGTGGTTACCCGCGACGTTCCCGATCACGCCATTGTGGCCGGCGTCCCGGCACGCATCGTGGGTGACTCCCGGACGCGCGCTGCCCGTTAGCCCCGAGGCCCCTGCGGGTATTGCGGTGGACGGCGTGAGTTCGCTACCCTGAGCCTGTTGCCTCCGTTCAGCCCGAAGTCCGGGATCACTGACCTTGCCCTGTTTGGCGGGTCGCCGGCTTTTGTCGAACCGGTCCATGTCGGCCGGCCGAACATCGGCGATCGAGCGCGCCTCATGGCCCGCATCAACGATGCCCTTGACCGGCGGTGGCTGTCGAATCACGGTCCGTACGTGGAGGAGTTTCAGATTCGCCTCGCCGAAAAACTCGGAGTGCGTCATTGTATCGCGATCTGTAATGGGACAGTCGCCCTGGAAATTGCGATCCGGGCCGTGGGTTTGAGCGGTGAAGTCATCGTCCCTTCTTTCACGTTTGTGGCTACTGCCCACGCCCTGCAGTGGCAGCAGATCACACCGGTTTTTGGCGATATCGATCCACGGACGCACGCCCTGGATCCAAACCAGATCGAGTGCATGATCACTCCCCGGACCACCGGGATCATTGGTGTCCACCTTTGGGGAGAGCCATGCTGCGTCGGCCCGCTTACCGATATAGCGCGCCGCCGCGGACTGAAACTGATGTTCGACGCGTCTCACGCCTTTGGCTGCTCGCATGAAGGCCGAATGATCGGTAACTTCGGCGCTGTCGAAGTCTTCAGCTTTCACGCCACGAAGTACTTCAACACCTTTGAGGGCGGCGCTATCGCCACCAACGACGATGCCTTGGCTGAGCGCATTCAACTGATGAAGAACTTCGGATTTTCGGGGTACGACCGCGTGGTATACCTCGGCACCAACGGCAAAATGAGCGAGATCTCGGCAGCGATGGGCCTGACGGGTCTGGAGGCGTTGGACGAGTTCATCAATGTCAACCGGATCAACTACAAACACTATCGGCGGCATCTGCACGGCATTCCGGGGCTGGCACTGTTTGCGATCGATGACCGCGAATGTCGTAACTACCAGCACGTAGTTATCGAAATCGATGAAAGCAAGGCCGGCCTCAACCGCGATCTGATGATTCGACTGCTTCACGCGGAAAACGTACTGGCGCGCCGGTATTTCCATCCCGGATGCCACCGGCTGGAGCCATACCGTTCTTACTTTCCTCACGCCGGCCTGCTGCTACCGGAAACCGAGGCGCTTTGCGACCGCGTTCTGGTGCTGCCAACAGGAACGGCTGTTGACGAGGCCGACGTCGGGACGATTTGCCAGATCATCCGGATTGCCGTGGAAAATGGTCTGGCCATCACGCGCCGCAGCGTTTGAACTCTTGCGTTACACGAGGCGGCCTTCCGACTCCTTGCCGTACCGCGCGCACAGTTCTCGAATCAAGCCCGTATACTGGGCCGGAAGATAACCCTCCAATTGTCTAAACAGACCGAGCCTATGCCTGGCCATGGTAGAAGCATCAAGCTTCGACCACGATCCTCCTCCATGAACGCGATAGACGGACATGGTCTCGGGGATTAAGGCGATATCGCCGTACTGCGCCAGAAGCAGGTGAAGCGCCCAATCTGCGACAATGACCTTTCGGTACCATTCCGGGATGTCGATTAGCAGGCCAAGCCGGAACATGGTCGAGCATGTCGGTATGAAGTTTTCGCGAAGCAGGTCTTCAAGCGTCAGGACCGTTCGGTCCAACATCGGATATTCCCAGGGTTCCTGGTTGCCGTTCTCGTAAATCACTTTCGCCCGATGGCAGCAGATACTGAATTCAGGGTGGCGTTCGAGGATGTCGACCTGAGTTTGCAGCTTGTGCGGAGACGTCCAGTAGTCGTCGCCTTCCAAGATCGCTACGTAGCGGCCCCGACAGGCCCAAAGTGCCTGCAGGAAGCATTCCTGGGCTCCCTGGTTTTGGGAGTGTAGCTGGGTGCGAATCAGGTGCTGGTTCCTGGCCTCGTACGACTTCACGATCTCGCGTGTCCGGTCCGTGGAACAGTCCTCGCCGATTACGAGTTCATAACGAAAGCCGACCCGTTGGGAGATCACGCTTTCGATTGCCGAGTTGATAAACTTCTCATGGTTGTACGTAACCATGAGCACGCTCACTAACGGGACAGGACTCTGACGTGGCATCCGAATAGCGTCTGGGTGGAAAGGCAGACGACTCACTATGGTAGCATTCGATTTAAGTGGTAGGCATGGCACGGCTAGGGATCAACCACCCATGATTCAGGAACTCACCTATAATGAAGCCATGGCGCGGGAATTACGCCGTTGAGGGGAATCATGGGTTCGACCGGATACCTGCACCCAGCCTATGCGGATTCGCTGTCTGAATTCGGAAATCCCCGTGCTCTGCCAGCTTCCGGAGGTTGGATTCTCACGCGCGCCATCCCCGGCACTGCAGCGAGCGACGGCATGGGATGCTATCCCATTTTCAGTTGTCCCAACTGGTCGGGTCTTCCGTCCGACCTGGCGGATCTCAACGATCTGGTCTGCCTTTCCGTGGTCACTGATCCTTTCGGCGATTACGACCCCGCCTTGCTGCGGGAATCTTTTCCGGACGTGATGCTGCCCTTCAAGCAACACTTCGTGGTTGACCTCGCCGCGAAGCCCGAACAGTTCCTTTCCGAGCACCATCGGCGAAATGTCAGAAAAGCGTTGCGCCTGGTCATAGTGACGCATTGCGAAACTCCCCAACGCTTTGGCGACGAGTGGAGCAGTCTGTATTCACAGTTGGTCAGCCGCCATTCCATCCGTGGAATCCCCGCCTTCTCCGGGCGTGCCCTGCGCCGGCAATTGGAGGTTCCCGGGTTGGAGATGTTTCGCGCCTCTTTGGAAGGCCAGTCGGCCGGAATGGTTCTCTGGATGGTGCAGAATGGGATCGCCTATTATCATTTGGGCGCCTATAGCGACGCTGGCTACCGGGTGCGTGCCTCCTTCGCCCTCTTCCGGACGGCCTTCGAGTTCTTCGCCGGCCGAAACATTCGTTGGCTGAGTCTGGGGGCCGCCGCCGGGGCCGCCGACACCGATACTGGGCTAACCCGCTTCAAACGCGGCTGGTCAACCGGAACAAGGCAGGCATATCTCTGCGGCCGCATCTTGGACCACGACGCCTATGCCCGGATGCTCCGCGAGAAGGCCACCGCACCTCAAGACTATTTTCCCCCTTATCGAAAGGGGGAATTTGGATAGCACTGGCAAGTATCTCGAGATCGTTGCGCACTATGAGTCCTGCCTCGAACGCCATGGCGATTCTCATTTGGGGGTGGATTGGCCGAATGCCAGGGACGCCGAACGCCGTTATGATGTGATGCTCGGCGTGATCCCTCCGGACGCGCGACAGCAGGTCTCGCTGCTCGATTTCGGCTGCGGGGCCGCGCATCTCTACGAGCAGATCCGCACGCGCAGGCTGGACCATCGAATCGCTTACAGCGGCCTGGACCTGTCCCCAAAGTTTGTGGCCCTATGTCGGCAAAAGTTTCCCGGCATACCCTATTACTGCCTCGACGTTTTGGCTGGTGATGCGGATCTTCCGCAATTCGACTACATCGTGATGAACGGCGTCTTCACCGAGAAAGATACGCTTTCTCAAGCGGAGATGCTTACTTACTTTCAGGCGCTGGTCACCAGGGTGTTCGCCAAGACCCGCGTGGGCCTGGCCTTTAACGTGATGTCCAAGCAGGTAGACTGGGAAAGATCCGATCTGTTCCACCTGTCATTTGATGTTCTGGCGACGTTCTTGACGGATGCGCTTAGCAGGCACTTCGTTATCCGGCACGATTACCGACTCTACGAATACACTACATATGTGTACCGGGAAGGAAGCGAATAAATGGCGAAGGTAGTGGTCTTTGGCATTGGTCAGTTGGCGGAGGTGGCGCACTTCTACCTCACTCATGATTCGCCGCACGACGTTGCGGCATTTACCGTGGACAGCGAGTATCTGAAGGCGGACCAGCATTTGGGAGTGCCCACAGTTGCCTTCGACCTTGTTCACGAGATCTATCCGCCGGATGATTTCAGAATGTTCGTGCCGGTAGGCTATGGGAACCGCAACCGGAATCGGGAATTGAAGTACCGCCAGGCCAAGGAGAAAGGTTATGAGTTGATCACCTATATCTGCTCGCGGGCGGTCACCTGGCCGGGTCTCTCCGTGGGAGAGAACAGCTTCATTTTTGAAAGCAATGTGATTCAGCCGTATGCCCGGATCGGCAACAACGTGATTCTCTGGAGCGGCAACCACATCGGGCACCATTCCACGATCGGAGACCACTGTTTCCTGGCTTCTCACGTGGTCGTCTCCGGAAGCGTAGTTATCGAGCCATTCTGTTTTGTGGGCGTCAACGCCACGATTCGCGATAACATTAGGATCGCCCGGGAGTGCATCATCGGCGCTGGCAGCCTGATTCTCAAAGATACCGAGGCGGGCGGCATTTACAGCGGCCGTCCAGCCCAGTTGTTGCCTCCGAGGCAGGACACCTGAGAGCAAGCCATGCGTTGGATCAAGCAGGGCCTCATCTTTGCGCCGGACGCCCGGTACGAGTGGATGGCTAGCCACGCCCAGTTGCCGGTAGTGGAGGCAATCGGCGACGAGCGGCTGCGCATCTATTTCGGGACGCGGGATTCGCGAAACCGGACTGTGCCTACCTTCATCGAAGTGGCTGCCGCCGAACCCCGCAACGTACTCTATGTTCACGACAAGCCCGTGCTCGGCTTGGGGGAATTGGGCTGCTTCGACGACAGCGGCGTTATTCCAGCCTGGATCGTAAACCATGCCGGCCGGAAATACCTCTACTACATTGGCGTCAACACAGGGGTTACTATTCCGTACCGTTACTCTATCGGGCTCGCGGTCAGCTCTGATGGTGGCCTGATTTTTTGCCGCGCGTTCGCCGGGCCGATTGTGGACCGGGCAGCAGAGGAGCCGCATTTATGCACATCGCCGTGCGTTCTGATTGAAAACCGGACCTGGAAAATGTGGTATGCGGCGGGCCTGAAATGGGAGGTCCTCGACGGCAAGCCGGAGCCTTTCTACAATATTCGTTATTCCGAATCGGCCGACGGCGTCCACTGGCGAAGACCCGGCCTTGTGGCGCTCGACCTGATGCCCGATGAAGGCGGCATCGGCCGGCCTTGCGTCGTCCCTGGTCCAGGTCTCTACCGCATGTGGTTCTCCTTCCGCGGACCGCGTGACTATCGCACAAATAAAGCGAATAGCTATCGGATTGGGTATGCCGAATCCGGCGACGGTATCGCGTGGACTAGAACGAGTGAAGCGGCGGGAATCGACGTTTCCGAAGTGGGCTGGGATTCCGAGATGGTGGCTTACCCATACGTCTACCAGCACCGGGAGAGACTATACATGGTTTACAACGGAAATGGCTTCGGAAAGAGCGGCTTCGGCTTTGCCGTTGCCGATCCGGCCGATCCAACCTGGGCTGCTTCGGAAGGTCCAACGCGTCAGACCCGTGACCCCAATTAGGGCAGCCGTCGCGACAAGCCAAGTAACACCACCGCGATTGTCCAGCACGAGTTCTTCATCGCGTTTTGCGCCGCCATCGCCAGAATCTGACAGGTAGTCCGAGCCTCGCCCGCAGGGCCGATAGGGCAACTAGAAGGCGGGTCAAGTGCCGGTTTCGCGGGGCATGCGGCGGAATCTCCCAATGACTCACGATCGCGGAAAAGAGTGCATCGATGTGATTCAGGTACATGTCGCGATGCCTATGGAAAAGGCGCTTGAAGAGACCGACGTATTGCTCGCGGCTCAACCCGGTGGTCATGTTGCCGGGATGCTGGCGATAATAGAACAGGACTTCGGGAATGCGATGAACCCCAGCGCCGCGCTCGATCAGCGAAAGCCAGAAATCGTAGTCCTCCCATCCTGCTTCCATTTCGCTGCTATAGCCGCCTGCGGTTTCCCAAGCCGACCTCCGAAAAAATGCACAAGCGAATATCCGCGGTGAGACCAGAATGTCCGGGAAGGCGTAGGGCGGCAGTTCCCATCGGCCCCGGACCGCCCCGAAAAACTCCGCCTCGCAATACACAATCCCGATGCCAGGTTCTGCATCGAGGACCGCTACCGCTTTCTCCAGGTATTCCCGTCCGATCTTGTCGTCTGCATCCAGCGGCAGAATGTACTTTCCCCTCGAGCGGGAAATGCCCGTATTGCGGGCGGCCGCCAAGCCCTTGTTCGCAGTTCGAATCACGTCGACAGGCGAACAACGAAGCGAATCGATGGTTTGAACGCTCTCTGGAAGCGTGGAACCATCGTCAACCACCAGGATCTCGAAATCGCGGAAGGTCTGTTGTTCAACCGAAGCTATCGCTTCGCGCAGGTATTCTCCCTGGTTATAGCACGGTATGACTACGGAAACGATTGGCATCCGATAAGCTGGTTACCAAAGGTGTGCACTGAGATCGGGCGCCGGCAGACAACTCAAACAACTTCAACCCAATCACACAACTTGGATAGGAGTCAAAAAGCTTATTGTACACTATCTCGCGCCGCAGCGTGCCTATTCGGAGTTGACGGGGTGCTTAACCGTTTTGGGGGTAGTGGCGGGGAGGGGGACCTATTTGCAACCCGATTTCAATCTTCTGGCGCATTAAAAGTTAACGAGCGAATAATGTTGTATGCCCTGAGCTTCTGGAAAGCGAATCGGATGGACGGACTCGCGGATTTCTCGGTCCACTGGAATCCGGTCTCCCAACGCTGGGAGTTGCAGATCGATTATCACGGTTTTCTGTTCTCGAAGCAGGTGGAGTCGCAAAACGTCGTGCCGTCGACAGATATCGGGAGAAAAAGGTAGAGGCCGCGAGACTGTTCGCGGGAGGCATGTCAATCGCTGAGATTGCCGCAAAGCTTGGTGCCACAGAAGTTCAGGTTCAGAAGTGGTTAACGAAAGGAAATCACGTTGCCAAGGAAGACACGAAGTTAACGGAGGTTCACTCTTCAAGTTCCATGATGGCCGCCGTGGGGCGCCCGCCGGGGTCGGCGAGAAGGTATGCAGGAAGCCGAGTACGAAAAGGGGAGGAAATTGAGCAGAAAACGCGGAAATAACGAGGGATCCATCTATCAACTGCCCGATGGGCGCTGGCGTGCGGCAATGACAATCGGCAAGGATGCTAACGGCAAGCCCAAACGCAAAATCTTCACCGCTCACACCCGACACGCGGTCGAGGACCAACTCACCCTTGGTCTCCGGGACCTGCAACTCGGCGTGCTCGTCGTTACCGACAAGCAGACTATCGAACAGTTCTTGGCTCAATGGCTTGAGCAGGTAGTGAAGGCGCGAGTCCGGCCCAAGACGTTGGACCTATTCCGATTTGGTCAAGCACCACATCACGCCGGGAATCGGCACCGTCCAACTTGGTAAGCTCACGCCTGCTCACATTCGCGAGTTCCTCAATGCGAAATTGGAATCCGGCCTCAGCCCGCGTACAGTGAAGCACTTGCTGGTGACGCTCAGAGGTGCGTTGGCCGTTAGGGACGGCAAGATCGTTCGGAACGTCGCAGCGTTAGTGGACCCACCCCGCGTCTCACGTCCGACTGTGCAAGTCTTCGACCAGGACCAGGCCCGAGCATTCCTGGCTGCCGTGGGAGGACGGCGCTTCGAAGCAGCGTTCACCACCGCCGTTGCTGTGGGGCTTCGTCAAGGGGAGATCCTGGGTCTACAGTGGTCCGAGGTGGATCTGGCGATTGGCGTTCTCACCGTGAACGCCGCACTGCAGAGAATCGCCACGAAACTCGTTCGGGTCGAGCCCAAAACAGCATCGAGCCGCCGGACCATCCAGCTACCAGCGGTCTGCGTGAGTTCCCTGGCCCGGCACAAAGGGGACCAGGACCTGGAGAGAGAATGGGCCGGCACGCGATGGCACGACACAGGCTACGTTCACCACGCGGATCGGGACACCCCTCGACGCCCGCGATCTGCTCCGCGAATACTATGCCATCACCCGACCGAAGCCAAAGCAGAAGGACACTCTACCGCCGAAGATGCCGTTCCCGCCGATCCGCTTCCACGACCTCCGGCATAGCGCTGCCACGCTGTTACTGGCCCAGGGCGTCAGCCCCCGCTACATCACGGAGCTGCTGGGACACACACAGGTCTCGTTTACAATGCAGACCTACGCTCACGTCTTGCCGGAGGTTCAGAAGCAGGTCGCTACCAAAATGGACGAGATTTTAGGCCCCAGCGCGGTTGCTACCAAGGTTGCTACCAAACCATCCAAATCGACTCTGAATTAACTGCTAAGTTATTGATTTTAATGGTGCGCCCGGGCTGACTCGAACAGCCGACCTTCTGGTTCGTAGGCAAACGCTCAATGCATATATTGCTCATTTTACAACGGCCTAGGACTTGTTATGAGCAGGAATTGAAGTGTTGATCGCCATGTAAGTCGTTCCGTTTTATAAGACAAGCTTCGCCAACGCTTCCGGACCTGGCCACGATCCGCTGATGATCGTACTTATTGTCCCGGACTGCTCGTAGTTTTCCGTCGCTCTTGGGGTTCGCGAAGGCAGACTCCGGTGACAGGCGGCAAATCGGTCGAGTTTGAACCGAATCCTCGACGGGCAACTCGTCCACCGGCCGTTCCTCTCGTCAGTTTGGTTTCCGATCCTCATCCTGGTCGAATTCGAGGATCTGTTTGGCCACTTCTTCGACGTAGTAATCGGCGACGACGGCACTCGTTCTCATGTGTCTCGCGATCCGCCTGCCCATTTCCGTCGCCGGTTTATCGACGGGCTGGTTATCCCACAGCCGCGTGCGTTCATGCTCCACCGCTTTGCGAACGCGTTCCCTGACACCCGATTCGTCGCGAGCTTCGAGGTCGATTACCTCGTCGCTGTCCAAGAGATTGCGCAGCGCCGGATAGCAGGTGTTCCAGACCACCTCATGTGTCTCGCAACTTAACTGGGTCAGATCAATCTCCCCTTCGTCGCTCAGGCGGAAATCGGCCATGAAGTTGTCAATCGGGTGCACTTGGGAAGGGTGAGCTCCTGCCCACTCATCCAGAGCGATGATTGCGTCTCGCTTGGAGTCCGCGGTAACCACAGAAAAGTCACCATTCGGCCATCGGCAGAGATACACGCCGGTGTCATAATCATCCGCTTCGTCGCCGGCATCGTCCGGCGGAATGCTATCAGCGGTTTCCGATGCCGTGTCAAAACCCACCCCGTTGGGCGCCCGTTCAACAAACTCCGCCGCATCTTCCTCCGTGGTGCACGAGATTGAATCCACTTCGATCCGGGCCTCTTCGAAAGCGGGATGGTTCTGGACCTG
>Ga0210402_10003975_pt1 | contig 13645 bp, 11 predicted proteins | sample IncBWC7MmetaG_FD_161055 | JGI IMG/M metagenome (GOLD analysis project Ga0210402, IMG submission 161055) | Forest soil microbial communities from Barre Woods Harvard Forest LTER site, Petersham, Massachusetts, United States - Inc-BW-C-7-M | ecosystem: Environmental > Terrestrial > Soil >...
CAACGCTGGGCTTAAAAAATGGGGAGTCCTTATTGATCTTTGGCGCCAGCGGCGGCATTGGTCACTTGGCCGTGCAATTCGCCAAACGCATGGGCGCGCGCGTACTGGCCGTGGCCTCGGGCGATGATGGTGTTGCCTTTGTGCGCGGTCTTGGCGCGGACAAGGTTGTGGATGGATATAAGGAAGACGTGCTCGCTGCCGCGCGCCAGTTCGCGCCCAACGGTCTTGATGCCGTGCTCCTAACGACGGGTGGCGAAGCAGCTGAAAAATCTTTGGCCGCCCTACGAACGGGTGGACGCGTCGCCTATCCCACCGGTGTCCAACCCGTTCCCAAAGAACGTGCTGGCATTAAACTCCAAATATACAACGGCGAATATAATCCGCCACCCTTAGACAAGGTCAACCGCCTTATCGACGCCGGTCCGTTCGAAGTCAAAGTCGCCCGAACATTCACTCTAGATCAAGCCGCCGATGCTCAACGCGCGCTCAATGATCACTACCTGGGCAAGCTCGCATTGATCACGAAGTAATCGATAGAAAAAATAGACCAAATCCTGCGGTTTTCGTCGCAACGGCCTCCATCCTCGTCGGTTGGGCGCCAGGCCGCTGGTATCCAGACAGCGGCGGCGAAATTGAGGCGGGCTGAGATTGGCCTGACGGGCCACCCACTCCAGGTCCACCGCGCCATGCGCCGCCGTCATGGCCCCGATGGCCCGTTGCACGGCGTCCGGGTTGTCCGGCGGTGACGGCAGGGCGGCAGCCAGCAACCGCAACGGCTCTTCGGCGGCCGGAGATTCCGCCAGCCGGCAGGATAACTCGCGCGCCCGGCTGCCCCATTTGGTGCCCAATACGCCGTCCCCAGGTCCTCGAAGGCCACCCGGAGGTCGGTCAATTCGGCTGGAGCGATGCCGATGAGCGACGCCGCCATGCCGGGCCGGAACCGGACTCCCATGTTCGGCGAAGCGGGGGGTGAGATCGAAGCGCCGCACGGCGGTCATGGTCCCGATCTCCTGGAGGCCGGTATCGCGCGAGTAGAAAAGATCCACGCAACCGCTCCACAGTTTCGCACGGCTATGGCGTGTGATAGAGTAAATCCAGTCTGGAGGGCTGGATGCATCGATTCAACAGGCGAGATTTTCTGAAGGCGGGCCTCGGCGCGGCCGCACTCGGCGGATTGGGCGGCTCCGCCATCGCACAAACCGGCAAACGATCGGCCACCGATTGGGTGACGCTGGGGAAATCGGGCGTCAAGGTGACGCGGCTGGCCTTCGGCACCGGGACCATGAGCGGGCGCGTGCAGCGCGAACTGGGGCAGGAGGAGTTCACGCGGCAGGTGCGCTACGCCTACGACCACGGGATTCGCTTCTTCGAGACCTCCGAGACCTACGGCGAGATGCACAAGATGCTGGGCGTGGCGTTGAAGGGCATTCCACGCGATACGTACCGGTTCATGTCCAAGGTGACGACGCGCGAAGGGGTGAATCCGCAGGAGAAAATCGACGAACTGCGCAAGCTGGCGAATACCGATTACTTCGACGTGATGCTGATGCACTACCAGCACGTGGGTACGTGGCCGGCAGACACGGTGCGCTGGCAGGACGGGATTCTGGAAGCGAAGTCGAAGAAGGCTGTGGTGGGGCACGGCGCGTCGGTGCATGGGCTGCCGGCGTTGCGCCAGTTCCCCGGAAACAAGTGGCTGGAGATTGCCATGATCCGGATGAACCACAACGGCACCAAGATGGACGCGGAGGATTACAACACCAACGGTGCGGGAAACGTGAGCGAGGTGGTCACGCATCTGAAGCAGGTCCACACCGAAGGCATGGGAGTGATCAGCATGAAGCTGGTGGGTGAAGGCGCGTTCACGACCCGTGCGGACCGGCAGGCAGCGATGAGGTTCGCGTTCAATCATGCGGGCGTGGATAGCGTGACGGTTGGTTTCAAGAATACGGCGGAGATCGACGAGGCAATTGAGAATTTGAATCTGGCGTTGGCGTAGCCGGCGTTCTCTCGTCGCGAACCTTGCGAAGGCACTCGGCCTGCGCCGCGCTGCAACGGCCCGCGACTAGCCCAAACGCGCGGCGTTGTCCGTGCATGATGCCGAGTTCCAGGACCTGCGGCTCGTGCGATGTCCCATCGTTGATTTCTTCCATTTCGTCTCACTTGCATGACCGCGGTCGGGACATGTGTCCCAACGGACTCCAACTCTCAATGCAAACAAAGAGGGTTGCTGGCGCGGTGGTGTGAAAGGCTGGGACAACTGTCCCAACCCCTTGCTTTCACCATCGCACAAGCCCTTGGTGAAACCGGCTGGAGGAACATCTGAGCCGATGAGTAAAATGCCTGCCACACAGCCGTGTTGCTCATAGACGCCCGGCTCATGCTCCCAGCGCAGGCCCATGTTGGGGGTCAGCTTGCTGGTGACGCTGAAGTCGTCCTGGATGGAGCCCTTGGCTTATTCTTCGCGTAAAGCCGTCATTGGATCCAGATTTGCCGCGCGCCGGGCCGGCAGAAGACCTGCGACGACGGCCGCCGCGGCGAGAATCACGCAGGCCGCGGCCAGAGTCGTGGGATCGTTGGGCTCCAGGCGGTAGAGGAAACTGGCGAGGAAGCGCGTGCCGGAGATCGCGCCCGCCAATCCAAGCGCCAGGCCGGCCACAATGAGAATCGCCACTTCGCCCAGGACCATGCGGAGCACGCGAGCCTGCTCCGCGCCAAGCGCCATGCGAATGCCGATTTCATTGCGCCGCCGGGCGACGTTGTACGACATGACGCCGTAGAGGCCGATGACGGCCAAAGCCAACGCAAGAGTGCCAAAGAATCCGGAGAGCGTTGCAAGAAGGCGCTCGCGGCCTAGCGACTCATCGAGTTGGAGGGCAAGGGTCCGGAATTGCAAAGTGATATCGTGATTCACTTCGTTGACGGCTGTTTTGACACCGGGAATGAGAGCGGCGGCGGGTCCGTTGGCGCGAAGCAGAAAATTAGTCCATCGCGCCGGCGGTAGCTGCGATTGCGGGTAGTAAGCGATTGCCTCTTTTTCCTCTCTCAAGCCCCGGTATTTCGTGTCTTTGACGACGCCGATTACCTGGATGGGACTGCTGATCTCGTTCCATCCCTGGCGAAACGTCTTGCCGACTGCGGCGGCCGGACTGCCGAAGAACTTGTTGGCCATCGATTCATTGATCACCCCGACCAGCGGTGCGTGCAGCGTGTCGTACTCGTTGAAATCCCGGCCGGCGAGGAAAGGCGTCTCCATGGTGGCGAAGAATCCGCTGCTGACCAGATTGACCAACACTTGCAAATCTCTCCGCGATTTCGCCGCATATCCATCGACGTGGACGATCTGGTCCGAGGAACTTCCGCTGACCGGGGTGATATCGGCGAAGCTCGCGGACCGGACGCCGGGAACCGCGGCGAGACGCCGCTGTAATTCCTGATAAAGCGGCAAGCGGCGGTCCAGTGGAACACTCGCGTAGCGAGGGTCCACACGGATCAGAAGAACCTGGTTCTTCTCGAAGCCTGTATCGAGATTGGCGAGCTTCGCGAACGTTTTGAGCATGAGCCCGGCGCCGATCAGAAGGACCAGCGACAGCGCTACCTGCGCCGCGACCAGCACCTTGCCGAGGCTGAGCCGGGCCTGCGATTCCACCACGCCGCGCCCATTGGCCTTCATGGCCGCGTGCGGGTCGACGCGCGTACCCTGCCAGGCCGGCGCGAGTCCGAACAGGATTCCGGTGACGACGGCGACCGCCGTGGTGAAGGCGAGTACGCGGCCGTCAATCGAAAGGTCGAGAACCACGGTCGAGCTGCTGGTGGAGAGGAATCGAACGAGCATCCGGCTCGCCCACTGCGCGAATAACACGCCCAGCGCCGCGCCCATCGAGGAAAGAAGCAGGCTTTCGGTGAGCAACTGCCGCATCAGCCGGGCGCGACCCGCGCCGATCGCCATCCGGATCGCAAGTTCCTTCCGGCGGACGGCGGCGCGGGCGATGAGGAGGTTGGCGACATTGGCGCAGGCGATCAGCAGCACCGCGACGACGACGACCATCAACGTGTAAAGGGCGGCCTTGTATTCGCGGCGGACGTTTGAATATCCATTGGCGGCAGGGAGGAGGTCAAACCTACGGCTCAGGTGGTATTTCTGTGCCTCGGACGGATAATTGGGGGGCAGCGTGGCGGCGAAGATCTGTGGGGCAAGCGTATTCAGGCGCGCCAGGGCCTGTTGCTCGCCGATACCCGGCTTGGGCCGCGCAAAAATCCATAGCCACCAGTTAGGGCGCTTATCGAGTGCGGAGTTTTCACGGTTGAGAGTCCCTTCCGCGCAAAGAGGCACATAGATCTCAATCGTTTCGCCGACCTGGATGCCGTTAAATCCGCGCGGAGCGACGCCGACGATCCGAACCGGATGGGTGTCCAGCGTCAGCCTGCGTTCGAGGACATCGGCCGCGCCCCCATATTCCCTCTGCCAAAAGTCGTAGCTGAGCACGGCGATCGCCGGGCAGCCGCGGCTATCGTCGGCAGTGGTGATGGTTCGCCCAAGCAGTGGGTTCACTCCGAGCGTGCGGAAAAAGTCTCCGCTGACCCAACTCGTGCTCGCGTTGCGAACCTCGCCGCCCGCGGCCAGATTGAGCCGGTTGGGGCTGTAGGCGAAGGCTCCTGAGAACACATCCTGGCGGTCGCGCACCTGCTCCCAAATGGGATTCGTAAACCAGTTGGAGGGTGCGCTCTTCATGACGAGTTCGACGAGCTGTTCGGGATGGCTCACCGGCAGGGTTTTCAGCATGACGGCGTCGATCAGGCTGAAAATGGCCGTGTTGGCGCCAATGCCGAGAGCGAGAGACAGAATCGCTATGGCCGCAAACCCAGGACTGGAGCGCAACGAGCGGAGCGCGTAACGGACGTCCTGAAGCACGTCGTCGAACATGTATTATTCCTCCCGAAGGCATTCCTCGGTTCGAGCCGCGACGCACGCCGGGCGGGCCAGTACCCGGCACAGAATGCCACTAGAGCTAATACTGGAGAAGCCAGCGAAAGTTACACCGGATCTTTTCATTTAATTCCATACGGAAGCTCTTTTACTAACCGGGTGGTTCCGAGCATGGCGGCGAGCCCGCTGGCCAGCCCGGCGGCGATAAAGATCGTAGGGAGCGTCCCTTCAAACCGCACCCTAGCCGGCGATGGATCCTTAGCACGCATCGCAACCGTGCCGGCCTATACCGTGCGGGCCTATACCAGGCGGGCCTACACCAGGCGGGCGAGGATTTCCTGGGCGCTTGCGCGAGCCCAGGTTTCGTTGACTTGGACGGTGAACCGGTCACTGTCCGGGGCCGGGAGGATGAAGCCCGCGCCTTGGGCCCGTCGCTGAAAGGCATGGGCGTCCACACCTTTCACGCGGAGGAAAAAGATGTTGGTGCCGTTGGGGACGCGGGTCACTTCGCAGCGAGAGTCCGACCGAAGTGCGGTGATCACTTTCTCGGATGTGGCGACGGCCTGGGCGTAGCGCTCGGGGAAGCCTGCGAAGAAATGGAGCGCGACTGCAGCGAAGGGCCACACGTGGGAGAGTCCGTTGCCGAACATGCGCCGCGGATGAAAGAGATTTTCAAGGAGGCTCTTGGGGCCGGCCAGGACGGCGCCGCTGGCGGCGTTGAAGTACTTGTACATGGAGATGTAGACGGTGTCGAAAAGGGCGGCGTATTCGCGCACGGGGACGCCGCTATAGGCGGCGGCGAGATAAAGCCGGGCGCCATCGAGGTGGAGACCGATCTTACGGTCGCGGGCCCATTGGGAGACACGCCGCATTTCGGCGAAATCGAAGGACTCGCCGAAGTTGCGGCGGACGGGGGTTTCGATCTGGATGGCGCCGATGGGGACGGAGACGCGGCCGGATGCGCCGCGGGCGGCTTCGCGCTCGAGGTCGTCCACGCTGAAGGTGGCTTTGCCGGGGGCGAGAGGGACCAGATGAAGGCCGCTGAGAGTTTGGCAGCAATCGCCGCAGTCGTTGAAGAGATGGCACTCGCCCTGAACCAGCACGCGGCGCTTCTCACCGGCGAGGAGGCGGACGGCCAGGTGATTGGCGAGAGTGCCTGTGGAGAGCCAGACGGCGCTTTCCTTGCCGAGGGCAGCCGCCACGGACTGTTCGAGTTGGGCGACCACTCCGCCGATGGAGTATGCGTCGGGCTCAATGGTAGCCGCGAGTTTTTGGAGGAGCGCGGCGTACTCCGCGGGGGTGTGGTGGATGCCGTCGCCGTTGGCCTGGACGCGGGGGGCGTCAGTGGCAGCCGAGGCGAGGCCCGTTGCGCCCGCGAAGATAGGGGCGGCGAGGAATGTGCGGCGGTTCATATGAGGCCGAGGGTATCATGTTCGGGCGCCGGAAGGGGCTGGCGCCGGCGAGGCGTTCTTCGCCGGTGTGGAGCAGCGAGACAGAGCACGGAAGGCGATGGTCTGTCCCACCCGGCCCCGCGGCTTATAATAGTTCACGAACCCAGCCACTGCCATGCCCAAGGAACTTCTGATCCAGTGCCCGGATGGGCAGATGAAAACCGTGCCGCTGACCGGAGAGCGGCTTTCGATTGGCCGCTCCAGCGCCGCCGAGATTTGTTTTCCGGAGGATGCCGGTCTCTCGCGCCAGCACTTCGCGTTCGAAAATGAGGGGGAGGACTGGACGGTTCAGGACCTGGGCAGCAAGAACGGCACCTTCGTCAACAACATTCCTCTCAAGGCGCGTTTGATTCTCAAGCCCGGAGACCGGATCACGGCCGGCCACCTGGTGATTGTCTTTTCGCCGGATGGCGCCGGCGCGAATTCGGGCGTGGTGGTCTTCGAGGGCGGTGATAGCAATTCGCCATCCACCTCCACCGTGATCACCAGCCTGGAAGGCGCTAACCAGAACGTGACGTTGGAAAGGGGCGGCGCCAAAGCCTCCGCGTCTATGCGGGCGCTGATCCGGGCGGGGCAGGAACTTTCCGAAAACAGGCCGCTGGACGACCTTTTCCCTGTCATCCTGGACCTTGCCATTGAGGCTGTGAACGCCCAGCGCGGCGTGCTGATGATCCTGGAGGGCGATACGCTGGTCCCCAAGGCGCACAAGGGCGAGGGCTTCCGCATCAGCACCAAGGTGCGCGACCAGGTGATCAAAGACAAGTCGTCGATTCTGGTACGGGACGCCCAGTTGGATGACGCTTTCAAGGGCCGCATGAGCATCGTGGAGCAGAAGGTCCACACCATGATGGCGGTGCCGCTGCAGACCAAAGAGCAGATCATCGGCCTGATTTATCTGGATTCGCCCTTCATCCTGCGCGAGTTCACGAAGGACGATCTGGATCTGCTCACGGTGATGGCCAACGTGGCCGCCATCAAAATCGAAAACGCACGGCTGGCGGAAGTGGAAGCGGCCGAGCGCATCATGAAGCGCGACCTTTTGCAGGCTGCCGATATCCAGGGCCGCATGTTGCCCGAGCGGGCGCCCGATGTGGCGGGCGTCGAACTGGCGGGCTTCAACGTGGCTTGCCGTACGGTGGGTGGCGATTACTACGATTTCTTCCCTTACGCCAACGGCAAAGTCGGGCTGACGCTGGGCGACGTTTCGGGTAAAGGCATGCCGGCGTCGTTGATGATGATGGCGCTGCATGCGCGCGTGCAGGTGCTGGCGGAAGATCCCGCCAACCTGGGAGCGTTCATGGTGCGGTTGAACAAGGCCACCTGTGCCACATGTCCGGACAACCGCTTCATCACGTTCTTCTTTTGCGTGCTGGATCCGGCGTCTGGCGACCTGGCCTATGCCAATGCCGGGCACAATCCGCCCATCCTGGTGCGAGCCAACGGCGATGCCGAGATGCTGGAGGGCGGCGGCCCGGTGCTCGGAATCCTTTCCGTCGCGCCCTACTCGGAGATGCACGTCAGACTGCAAGAGGGCGACATGCTGGTGCTGTACAGCGACGGCGTAACCGAAGCCAACAACCCGGCCTACGATGAATTCGACGAAGAGCGTTTTATCGAAGTGTTGAAGGCCAATCGTAACCAACCCGCGGGCAAGATCGTGGAAGCGGTAACCAAGGCCCTGACCGAATTCTGCGCCGGCGCTCCGCAAGCCGACGATATCACGCTGGTGGTGGCAAAGAGACAGTAGCCGCGACCCAGTGGCCGGGACCCAGTGGCCGCGACCCTCTGGGTCGCGTTGCCTAAGGCGAAGCGTCGCGACCCGGAGGGTCGCGACCACTGTATGACGTACTACGAACGCGATCTGCCGCACTGGCATCCGGAAGGTGCGGACTTGTTTGTGACATGGCGACTGTTCGGGTCTCTTCCGGCTGGTGTGCGATGCCCAGTCGTCAAGACTGGAAAGGAGTTTGCCGACTACGACCGCGTGTTGGATACCGCGACCGTGGGTCCGCTGTGGCTCAAGGATGATCGCGTGGCAGAGTGCATCGCGAATTCGCTGCATTTCGCCGAGAGTCAGTTGAAGCTGTTCGAATTGCACGCCTGGGTTGTCATGTGCAACCACGTCCACGCTCTCTGGACTCCGCATGTACCATTGCCAGAGATTATGGATCGGATCAAGACCTTCACAGCGCGGGAGGCAAATCGGATTCTAGGGCGTGCGGGGAGCTTTTGGCAAAGTGAGTCGTTTGACCGTTGGGTACGAAATGAGAAGGAATTTCATAGCATCGTGAGCTATATCGAAGAGAATCCGGTGAAGGCGGGACTGTGTACGAGGGCGGAGGACTGGAAATGGTCGAGCGCGCGACCCGGAGGGTCGCGGCCACTGGTGCGGCCACTATGATCACGGACCTGGTTCAAATCCGCCTGCTGGGCGAAAAGAAGCGCGGCGAGAATGAGCGATTGCGCAAGCATATGAAGTCGCGCGACCACTCGGACCGGATTCTGCGGCGCGTCGCGCAGGGCATCGAAGACCAAATCGATTGCACCACCTGCGCCAACTGCTGCCGCGTGGCCACCGCAAGAGTATCCGAGCGCGACGTGGAGCACCTGGCGCGGTTCCTGCGGATTGCGCGGGCGGACTTTCTGCGCGACTATACGGAGCAGAGCGAAGAAGAGGGCACCATTCTGCGCCGCAGCCCGGAGACCGGCTGCGTGTTTCTGGACGGCAATACGTGCACGGTTTACGAAGCCCGCCCCGAGACTTGCGAGAAGTTCCCGCATGTGGTTCGAGGCAGTGGGTCGATCGCCAGCCGCATGTGGCAGTTTGTGGACCGTGCCTGTTACTGCCCCATCGTGTATAACACGCTGGAAGCGTTTAAGAAGGAGTTGCGGTTTAAGCGGTAGCCGCGACCGGTGGCCGCGACCCTGCCGTCGCGATCCACCGCCGGTCCTTCGGTGAGCTGGAAGCCTTCGCCCACCAGTTCCCAATCGTGGGCCGGGTCCAGGAACTCCGTGATGTAGTGCCGCGTGCCGCCGCGCTTGCCAGCTTCGATGGGTTTCGGGTAATCTTGCCACAGCCAGCGCAGGGCTTCCGGCAGGATGGCGGCTCCGTGGCGCGAATTGTGGCCTTCGGTGCCCACGACAAACTTGCTGTCGTAACCGGCGTACTCGAGCGACTTGGCAATTTCCTGATTGGCCAGGTACCACCAGCCGGAATAGATGTTTTGGTCGTTGGAGCCGTCCTGCAAGGAAAACTCGCAGTGGCTTGGGCTCCATTTTGCGGATGAGGCTGGTGTAGACATCGCCGCCGCGCAGGTTGGTGAAGCTGCCGACGAAGCTGAGGACACGGCGGAAGGCGTCGGGCCGCTCCCAGGCCGTGGTAAAGGCGGCGATACCGCCCGAACTGGAGCCTGCAATGGCGCGGTCGTTGGGGTCGGCCGAAAGCTTGTACTCCTTGCCCACTTCGGGCAGAATCTCTTCGATCAGGAAGCGCGCGTAACGGTCGCCCAAGCCATCGTACTCGTAGCTGCGATTGTAGCGGGCGATCTGGTTGGGCGAATCGGCGGGCCGCACTCCGGGGTCGACGAAGATCCCAATGGTCACCGGCATGGCGGACTGCTGGATGAGGTTGTCGAAGACGACCGGCGCGCGCCAGGCCCCGGTCTCGCCGATGAAGCCGGCGCCGTCCTGGAAGACCATCACGCATGCCGGCTTGGCGGAATCGTACTGCGCGGGAACGTAGACCCAGTAGCTGCGCGTGGTGCCGGGAAGATCCTGGAGTGGTCCCAGGTGTATTTCGTTACCTTGCCCTTGGGCACGCCGGGGTGCGGTTGAGAGTCGGGACCGAGGACGTATTCGTCGGCGGCAGAGAGAGCCCCCGCCAGCAGGAGCGGAAGAATGACGATGGTTTTCATGGTCTGGTGCTTAGGATATTACACGGTTGACTGGCGGGGCTGAACGGCGGGTTCGTCATCGACAGGGCGCAACGTCTCAGGGCGACAGTAAACCAGCCCGAATCATGATCTCCCGTTCGCTGGTTCTTTCCGGCCGGTTCAAACGAAGCAATCGGACAGTCACACGGCCCACCGGCGTAAGCGCCAGGATCTCTCCGCGCCTTAGCTCGAAGTGTTGATGCCACTGGTCCCGGCGGGGATGAAAAAGTCGACACATGTCGCCCGTTTCCGGATCGATGGACGACAAGTCAGTGCCCTTGTGCTTGTTGCAAAGCGTGCAACACAGAGCGAGGTTTTCGGTGCCGGTGCCGCCTGCAAGTTTGGTGGCCCCTGCATGTTTTGTGGCAATGATGTGGTCGATTTCGTGGCTCGCAAGCGTGAGACTTTCGGGGACCAGACAGTACTCGCATCGATACCGGGCACGCGAACGAACCGCAGTGCGCGCAGCCACACCGACGTCAGGCATCAGCGGCGGTTTTCAACACCAAGTGTCAGTTTTCAATACCAAGCCTCAGGCAGGCCTTGGCCTTGGCCATCCGCACAAGGTGCTCCAGGAACTCGTAGCGTTCCCAGTCTCGTTCCTCCTGGGAGCTAAGCGTGCCGGCGCGGTTCTTGTCAAGCAACTCCTGGACCTGCCGCTGCAAGCGATCGGAAGGCTTGAGATTCAAGATTTCTTCCGGACTGGGAAGACCGGCAAGGAATTCCAGCACTTCTGCGGCACCTTCAAACCCTGGCTGCGTCGCCGCACTCAGTTCCCGGAGCCCCAGTTCCAGAACCTCGGGGAGGCAATCTTCGTGCCTGCGAAGCCGCTCGACCAGTTCGTCCGGAAGTTGGAGGGTGATGGCTGACATCTTAAGGGAGTATACCACGGGGGTTGCTGTGGCCGTTTGTGGATGCTCCTGCCGTCTCATTGCTCTTGCCAGACTGTGCTGTAATCGTATCACTCATGGTTGGGTCAAACATTCCGGTTGTGTCAAACACATCAACGTCGAGTTCAGAACAGGAGCCAAGGATGAAAGCCGTATTCAAGACCGCGGCGCCCTACGCCCGCGATGCCATGAATCTGCCGGTTCATGACGTCGATACGGCAATCCCCTATTATGAAAAAACGCTCGGGTTCCGCGTTGTGTCACGACAGGATTCGCCCCATAAGTCGGTTATTCTGGCGCGCGACAGCATCCAGATCGGCTTGGCGGAAAACGGGGGCGACCCCTCGCAAGAAGGCTGTTTCTTCGAGGTGGATAATATCGAAGCCGCCTTTGAGGAGATTAAGGGCGCGCCACCGCCGGAATCGGCTTTCCGGCTGGATCCATTCGACGGCGTAACCTATCGCGTTTTCTTCGTAGTAGCGCCCGATGGGCTGTGTTATATGCTGGGCGAAAGTTTACATAGTTGACTTCGGCCGCGTTCGGTTCGATAATCAATCAACCCTTGGAGGCAAGCATGGCAACTCTGCAGCAAGCCGCCGCGTTATTAGCAGGACAGGAAAAGAAACTGTCCGGTATAGGTGCGACCGAAGACCAGATGGATATGCGCGGGACAATTCCGCAGCGCACAGACCGAATCGGAACCAAAATCGAGGATGAAGCCGGCACCGGTGAGCAGGACTCGCAGGGCGGCTGATTCCCGGTACAAGATTCCCGGTACAAGATTCACTGGTACAACAGGTACTGTTCCCGAAGCTTCAGGAAATGTTGGAGTGACTCCTGAAAGCTTTGCTGGATCGTTCGCGGATCTTCGGCGGCCTGGAGGCGGCGGATCACATCGTCACTGCCAATCAGCCTCTTGCCGCCCGAAAAATCGATCTTCCCCGGATACAATTTCTGGATCGCAACTGCCAACTCTAAACCGAGCCGGGTGGCGTCCAATTGCTCCCGGTTGGTGATCACGAAACGCACCCCTTCAGTCTTCACGCCCTTGAAGTTCGATTCCGTGGGCGTGAAGCTGGTGGGATAGACCCGGACACCCGGGATGGCGCGCTGGTTCAGAGCCGCGGCCAGTGCGCGCCCGCCGATGAAATCGGCGCCTACCTGCTCAAACGGCGCATCGGTTCCCCTCCCCACCGAAAAGTTCTTGGCGAACTCCAGCAGGCACAGGCCCGGATACAGCGTGGCCGCATTCAGGCTGCGCATGTTGGGCGATGGGTGAATCCAAGTCAGGCCGGTGGAGTCAAACCAGTCGCCGCGGCTCCAGTCCTGCATCGGGATCACCGTCAGCCGGGCGCCCAGTTTGTTCTCGCCGTTAAACAGGCGCGCCAACTCGCCCATGGTCATGCCGTGCCGCACCGGTTCACCGGCCATGTAGCCGACAAACGACTTGTTGGCCTCATCCATCGTGGGGCCTTCCACGTGGGTGCCGGTGATGGGGTTCGGCCGGTCCAGCACATAGAATTCGATGCCGGCCTTGGCCGCGGCTTCCATCGCGTAGGCCATGGTGGTTTCGAAAGTGTAGAAGCGCACGCCCACGTCCTGGATGTCGTAGACCAGCGCGTCGATTCCCCGCAGCATCTCGGGCGCGGGGCGCAGCGTCTTGCCGTACAGGCTGAAGACGTTGATGCCCGTGGCGCGGTCGTCGGTGTCCTGGATGCCGGGCCGGTCCTCAACGCCGAAGATGCCGTGCTCGGGCGAGAAGAGCGCCACCACGTCGATGCCGGCCTGCTTCATGAGATCGACATTGCGGCGGCCGTGACCATCGAGCCCGCTCTGATTGGTGATGAGGCCGACGCGCTTTCCCCGCAGCGGCTGGAATTTCTGTTGCACCATCACGTCAAGACCGGTGAGGGTGGCGCCGGTGCGGTTCACCTGGCGGCGGCCGCCGGCGCCGGACAACGTCTCGTTATAACCGGTCAGCGTAACCTTTTGGGAGGTGATGCCCCAGGCTGCGGCCACGATGGTCGCCACCTTGCTGCGCAGCGGTGTGATGGCGGGCCGCGGGTCGGGGTGAACGCTGTTGGCCAGCAGGATGACATAGGTCCTGGTGAAGGGGTCGATCCAGATCGAGGTACCGGTGAAGCCGGTATGGCCGAAGGAGCCGATGGGGAAAAGCTCGCCGCGGTTGCTGGAATAGGGCGAATCGATATCCCAACCGAGGCCGCGCAGAATGGTCTGGTCCGCCGGCGTTTGTGGTTCGGTGAACTTGGCCACGGTGAGGGGGCTGACGAATGGCACCCCGTCGAGTTCGCCGCCATCCACCATCATTTGGGCGAAGCGCGCGAGGTCGTCGGCGGTGGAGAATACGCCGGCGTGCCCGGCCACGCCGCCCATGAATCGCGTGGTCGGGTCGTGTACTACGCCGCGCAGCGGGAGGGCGTCCCT
>Ga0210402_10003976_pt1 | contig 13643 bp, 18 predicted proteins | sample IncBWC7MmetaG_FD_161055 | JGI IMG/M metagenome (GOLD analysis project Ga0210402, IMG submission 161055) | Forest soil microbial communities from Barre Woods Harvard Forest LTER site, Petersham, Massachusetts, United States - Inc-BW-C-7-M | ecosystem: Environmental > Terrestrial > Soil >...
GCGGAATTCAAAGTGCTTGTAAAATTGTTTGCTCATGGTTAACCCGCCCGGAAGTCGCGAAGAATCAAGCACGGTTCGCCGGCCTCGCGGATGCGCACCACAGTGGTGGCCTCGGACAACCACGCATCCGGGTGTTCGTCCCCGTGCCCCTCGGCTGCCGCGCGGGCTTCCTTGCGTGCTGTCTTGGGCGACGCTGCGCGCACCACCATGGCCGCGTTTTCGTCGTACCCCACGGCCTCGGGGTCACGGGTCAAAAGGTAAATTTTCATATGGGGTGCTCCTATTTGGTTTCGCGGATACTAACGGGGGCTTGACCGTTCCGTCAAGCGTTAGCCGGCCGCTTCTTCGGCTGCGCGTTCCGCATCCCATCGGGCTTGACGTGCGGCCATGTCGGCTTTGCGTGCCTTGCGCTTGAGGGCTGCGGCCTCGCGCACAGCTTGGTTGCCGGCTTTGTCTGCCGTGACGGTGATTAGCCCACTGCCTAGCCGGGCCTTGCGGCCTCGGTTGCGCGCGGCTTTGTCCCCGAGTTTGTGGATAAGCTGCACGGTGTTGACGGTTAGGACAACTTCTACGGTGATGCCGTCCACAATGGTGGTGCCATTGAAAGTGAGAGTTTCGCTCTTCATGACGGCACCCGAGGGGAGTTATCAACCCACACAGCGGTGTAGGCCGCGTCCAAATTGTCCCGCAGTGACTTGGCCGCGTGCTCGCTTATGCAATCAACTTTAACAGTGAGCACGGCGCCCGATTCGTGGATGCCCGCGAAATTGACAGCATAGACCTTGCTGCCGTCTGTTAGGGTGGTTTCGACTACTAAAATTTCCATTTTCGTTTCCTCAAAATTTAGCCCATGTTGGGCATGTTGCAATACTAGACGGGTCCGTCAAGTTGGGATGCGAACCCTATCACACTTTTGCACACCCGCAAATTTTGACTTTGGGGGCCGCTTCCCAACCGCATTCCTCGGCATACACCCCCATGTCAGCCAAGCAAGCTTCAACCGTGGGGTGGGTATGTTCGTCTTCCAAACACACCGTGCTGCCTTCGTAGTGCTTGACAGCTTCGCGGCACGTGGCGGCATGCAAGGTGAACTTGTCGGATTTCTGGTTGCGGATGATGATGAAGCGCATGGGTGGGATGTTAGACCGTCCCGTCAAAGTTGTGTGTGTTACGGTTCACAGTTATGCTATGTGACGGTGGCCGGCAGGCGGGAACACAGGGAGCGTGACCCGTCCCCGGCGCCTCGCAACCGCCCACGATATCATGAAAATTTTATGCGCCGATAGGAACCACGTCACAAATGCCGCAGATTGAAGTCGATTGGAAAAACCCCAACTACCAAGCGGTGTTCGTGGAACGCGCCCGGCGCCTCGCGTGGCTGCGGGCCAATCCTGACAAGCTGCCAGCGGTCAAAAAGCACTATGCAAGCGCCCCCGGTGGCATTGCGCAGTTTATTTCCGATTGGGCCATGACCTTAGACCCCCGCGTGTCCGGCCGTGGCCGCACGCCCCTAATGCCGTTCCTGCTATTCCCCAAGCAAGTGGAGTTGGTTGACTTTGTGATAGAACGTTGGCGCAACGGTGAGCCGGGCGTCATGGTCAAGAGCCGCGACGTAGGCGCATCGTGGATTGCGTTTGCCACGGCTTGCGCGCTGTCGATTTTCAACAAGGATTTTATGGCCGGCTTCGGGTCCGCCAAAGAAGACAAGTTGGACCGTTCGGGCGATCCCGATACGCTTTTTGCCAAGGGCCGGGCGTTCATGCAGTACATACCGCCCGAGTTTCGCGCGGGGTGGACGCTCAAAAATAACAGCCAACATTTGCGCCTAACGTTCCCTGATACCGGCTCAAGCATCACGGGTGAGGCCGGCGACAACATGGGACGCGGTGGCCGTAAAGCAATCTACTTCGTGGATGAAGCGGCTTTCGTTGAACGGCCATTGTTAATTGATGGCAACTTGTCGGCCAACACTGATTGCCGCATTGACATGTCCACGGTGAATGGCACGGCAAACCCCTTCGCGCAAAAAGCCATGTCCGGCAAAATCAAGCGGTTTGATTTCACTTGGCGGGATGACCCGCGCAAAGACGAAGAATGGTATGCCAAGAAGTGCGCCGAGTTGGACAACCCCATCATTGTGGCACAGGAACTTGATTGCAGCTTCACGGCATCCGCCGAGGGTGTCATCATTCCGTCACTATGGGTGCAAGCGTGCCTTGACGCACACGTCAAGTTAGGTATCAAACCCACGGGCATCAAGCGTGGTGGCTTGGACGTGTCGGACCTTGGACGCGACAAAAACGCCTTTGTGGTGCGCCATGGCATCCTAGTGCCGCATGCTTCACAGTGGACCGGCAAGGAATCCTACATGTCCGAGACAGCGGAAAAGGCGTTCACGTTGTCGGATGATTGGGGCTTGTCTAGTTTCCTGTATGACGGCGACGGCATGGGCGCCGGCACGCGCAGCGATGTGAAACGCATTTCCGACAATCGCGCGCTGCAAAAACTGCGCCCCGTGGTTGCCACGATGTACCGAGGCAGTGGCGCCGTGCATGACCCCGAAGGCTATGTGAAGGGCACGGACCGCAAGAATGAGGATTACTACAAAAATGCCAAGGCGCAAAATTGGTTCCACGTGCGGGACCGCTGCAAGATTACCTATAATGCAGTGGTCAACGGGCTGCCCTATGACCCCAACATGATTTTGTCGATATCGTCCACGTGCCCGGAGCGGCAACGGCTTATGGCCGAACTGTCACAGCCGGTGTACAAATCAGACAACGCGGGCAAGATGTTGGTGGACAAACTGCCGGATGGGGCGCTGTCGCCCAACCTCGCGGATGCCTTGGTCATCGCTTTTAGCCTCGGGTACGAACCCATGGCAATCAGCGACGCGGCCTTGAATGCTTGGGGTCCGCAGATACGGGAGTGACGCGGGCCGGCCCCCGTGATAATCTGCCCCCAAATCGCACAGGACACCTACCCATGTTTGACCGCTTTAAACGCGCTTGGCGGGCCTTTAAGGGCACCGACGTATTGGCCCCCACCGCAGCCCCAAAGACGGGCGGCACAGGCGTAGGCATCAAGGAAAGCACCCTGCGCAAGATTCTTGACGCGCTCGTGGTGGATGACAAAAAGCCCCCGCAGGAATTCAAACTGCCGGCGCTGCCCCCCGGTGTGCGTCCCACCAAGGCGCAGGTTCCGTCCGGTGACAAACTTTTCTTGGCCATGGACAGCACCGGCCGGCCCGAGGAAATGTTGGCGTTGGATGACGGCGGCAGCTTCCAAGTGCCCGCGTTCGGTTGGCTAAATGGCTTCAATCAATTTGGTTGCTCGCTGTCATTCCCCGGCTACCCGTACCTTGCAAACCTCACGCAGATTTCCGAGTATCGCGCGCCGTCCGAAGTTATCAGCACAGAAATGACGCGCAAGTGGATGAAGCTGGTTGGCAAAGGAAAAGCCGACAGCAAGGCCAAGATTTTGGAACTTGACGAACGCATGAAGGAATTGAAGGTGCGCGAGTTGTTCCACCGCTCGGCTTGGTATGATGGCGTCTTCGGCCGTGGCCAAATATACATTGATATCAAAGGCCAAGATGATGAAATGGGCCGGCAAAAACCTTTGTTGATTGACGACAAGGGCGGAATTGCAAAGGGCAGCTTGAACAACTTGCAGTGCATCGAACCGTATTGGACAACGCCCGCGAGCTATAACGCTTCGTACCCGGAGCGCAAAGACTTCTACGTACCGCAGTCGTGGTACGTGATGGGCCGCAAAACCCACACCACGCGGCTGTTGATGTTCCTATCCCGCGAAGTGCCGGACATTCTCAAGCCGGCCTACAACTTCGGCGGCATGTCCATGTCGCAGTTGATGGAACCCTACATCAACATGTGGTTGCGCACGCGCAAGAGCGTCAATGATCTAATCAATATTTTCTCAATCGTCAGCCTTGCCACCGACATGAACGCCACGCTTGCGGGCGGCGACGGCGCCGACGTGATACGGCGCATGCAGCTATTCCAGCAAGCGCGCAGCAACGGCGGTGTGCTGTTGACGAACAAAAACACCGAAGAATTGAGCATGCAAAATGTTCCCTTGGGAACATTGGACAAGCTACAGGCACAGGCTCAAGAGCACATGGCCGCACCGTGTCACATCCCGCTTATCAAGCTGTTTGGCGTGGTGCCCACGGGCTTGAACGCGACGGGCGAAGGTGAAATACAGGTATGGTATGACTTCGTGCGCGCGTGCCAAGAAAACTTGTTTGGCCCGCAGTTGGACATTTTGTTGAAGGTCATCATGCTTGATTTGTGGGGCACGATTGACGACAACATCACCTATGAATGGGTACCGCTTGACGAACCCACGGCGAAGGAAAAAGCCGAGGAACGCAAGAGCGACGCGGACCGCGACGGGGTTTACATTGACAAGGGCGTGTTGGACCCCAACGAAGTGCGGGGCAAATTGCAGACGGACCCGAACAGCGGCTATGACAACCTTGTGGGCGATGCTCCCGAACCGCCCCCGCTTGAGGAACCATCGGTGGACCCGACAGCGGAAGCGAGCATGGAGCATGAAGCCGGCGAAGGTGACAAGCAACGCGAGCATGAAAAAGAGTTGGCCACAATCAAGGCGAAGGCCGCAGCTTGACGCTGCGGTCAACTCCGTGGCAGGATGCGTGAGCGTTAAACCCATAAAGGCAAGGTGACATGGCGAAGACAAAGGAAAGTGCGCGGCAGCTTACGGACGCTGCGGCAGCAACAATAGCGGCCCCCAAGGTTGATGAATTGACCAAGGCGGACCCGTTCAAACGGCCCAAGGGCACCAAGCCCGATGGCTTCACGGGTGATAAACCGGGATTCTTCCGGGGCGCCCGCGTCCGTCGATAACACCACATCGGAGCAAAACACCACATGGCGAGCAAGGCAAAGAAGACTCTTGAAGATTTCCGAAAGGCCCATGATAAAAACTTCATCATTCCCGCAAAACTCAAGGCCGCGATAGCGAAGCTTGGGAAAGACGGTTGGGAATATGAGGCCGCTTTTATTCAGGGCATTCCTGTGTCCACCACGGATTGTTCCCGGTTTCGGGAGAAGTTTGAAAAATTCGTGGTGGTGGTAGACGGTGGCCGCAAGAAAATTTGGTGCGGCTCCGAAGCGTTGGCAACCCGTATGCGAGAAATGGTGTAACCCATGGCCATCAAAACCTTTGACGATTTCCTAGCAGCACATCATCCGTTGGCGCAGTCGTCAAAGGTCCATGAGGTACACGCCAACCCGGCGCCGCGCGGCACTAAGCGGTTTCTATTCACGTCGGCGCAGAATGGCACGCCCGTGCGGCCGTTGGTGTGGCAAGCCATCTTGCGCGCGAAAGAGTATTGGGACGCGCATCTGTCTGTCATCCAACTGCGCTACAAAAACCCAACGTCCATGTGGTCCCGCTCGCAGGAAGACAAGGAAACTTGGGACGCGGCCACGAAGCCGTATTGGCTTAATCAGCGCATGGACGTGAACCGCAACCTTGTGTGCGTCGGCGGAATCAAGATTGTGCCCACGGCTACCAAGCCATTGTCGGGCTTTGAAGCCTTCACGGGCGGCGAATCCACCATAGTGGGCCACACCCGCTATCAGTTCAAAACGGTACCTGTGCCCGGCAGCGCCATGGCCAAAATCATGACCACCACGGGCGCTTGCACGGAACCGAACTACACCAACTCACGCGCGGGCGCGGGCGGCGAATTCCACCATTGCTTCGGCGCTGTGTTGGTAGAGTTGGACAAGCACGGCAAGTTCTACTTGCGGCATTTGAATTTCACCGGGGACGGAATCGCCTATGATGCCTCGGGCGTCATGATTACCCCGGAAGGCGTGGAGCCATTCAAGGGCGCCGCTGCCCTCGCATTGGGTGATACCCACGTGCGCTTCCGCGACAAGGGCGTGGAGCGTGGCACATTCGGCAAGGGGGGCTTGGTAGAAACCTTGCAGCCCGAGGCCATCTATTGGCATGACGTGTGCGACGGCTACGGGGCCAACCCGCATCATGATGGCAACCCGTTCAACGAACAAGCGAAGGCCCTAAGCGGCTTTGACGATGTGGAAGGGGAAGTGCGCGAGGCCGTCAACTACGTGGCCCAAAACACGCCAGCCTATGCCACGTCATACATTGTGCCGGACAACCACGGCGACTTTTTGCGCCGTTGGATTCTCAAGAAGGATTGGCGCAAAGAAGTGATGCCGATTGCTCGCGCGTTCTACCTCAAGACGGCGTTGGCCATGCACGAATCCACCAAGATGGGCGCCGGGGGAACTGAGACAGTCAGCCCGTGGGCCTATTGGGTGGAACACTTCATGGATGCCGTTTGGGACCGCACGCGCGTGCGCGTCAAGTGCCTATCCGGCAAAGGCGGCGAAGGCTCCGAGGTTCACGGCATCCAAATGGATATGCACGGTCATGCCGGCCCGAACGGGGCGCGCGGCTCCATTCAGAATTTGAAACGCATTGGCCGCAAGTCGGTCATAGGCCACAGCCACAGCCCCGGTGTGGATGAAGGCTGCATGCAGACGGGTACGTCAAGTTTGCTGCACCTTGAATACAACGGCGCCGGCCCGTCTTCGTGGCTGCACGCGCATGCCGTCGTCTACCCGAACGGCAAGCGTCAATTGGTCATCATCATTGACGGAAAATATAAGCTTTAAACCACCACCGACGATAGGAGCAAAATCAGTGACGACAGACAAACCGTATTATTTGGCGGGGCCTATGAGTGGCTACCCCCAATTCAATTTCCCGCTGTTCTACAGCGCCACGGCGGCATTGCGCGCGGCCGGCTACAACATCATTTCCCCGGCCGAACTTGACGCGCAGCACGGCGTTGACAAAGAAGCGTTGGCCAGCACAGACGGCGACGCGGCCAAGCTGTCGCAGACTTGGGGCGACTTGCTCGCACGCGATGTGAAGATAGTTGCCGACACCGCGCAGGGCATCATATTTTTGCCCAATTGGTCGAAGTCGCGCGGCGCAAAACTCGAAGCCTTCACGGCTTTACTGTGTGGGCACAAGTTCGGCATGTACTGCGAAGGCTCCAACCCGCTTGTAGCGTGGGTCAAGTCGGAAGCGGTGTTGGCTGGCATCCACGGGAGCATGCAAGTATGAGCACCGAGACAAAACCATCCAACCCGAAAGACGCCATTGGCAGCAAAAAGTTAATGGTGCATTTGGTGCCGTCAACGGCCATTGCATATATGGCACTGGCCTTCACCGAGGGTGCCGTAAAATACGGCAAGTACAATTGGCGTGTGGCCGGTGTGCGATTCTCAATCTATCTTGATGCGATGTACCGGCACATCATGAAATTGCAGAATGGCGAAAACAAAGACGCAGTGACAGGCGTCCCGCACCTTGCTAGCATCATGGCTTGCGCGGCCATCATCACGGACGCGTTCCACTACAACAAATTGACCGATGACCGGCCCTATGTCGGGGAAGATGAAGCGGGCAACGCTGCCGGTTTCGCTCAATTGTTGGACGTTGAAATGGCGAACATTTCGGCAAAGGTCAAAGAAGTCTTCAAGGATTTCAGCCCGGAGCAGTTCACGATAGGATGGCAGGATCATGCAAACGACACGCAAGCCCCGGCGCCGGTTCCAACCAAAAAAGGAAACCGTAACCCTAAAGGCAATTCACGCAAACCGAGGCGTTGAAGCTTGGTACCGTGACCAATTGCAAGACTTGGTGAAGCGTTGCGCCGCTTCGATGTTGACCCACATTCGGGCGACACTCGAAGCGGCGCCCCCGGTCACAGGGCTTGGCATCGCCCATGACGGCAAATCGGCATCTGTGGCAGTCAAGAAGACATTGACGAAGTGGTCACGCAAGTGGCAAGCCAACTTCAACGATTTGTCCACGGATTTGTCGCGCAAGTTCGCAGAAAAGAATTTCAAGGTTACCCAATCGCAGTTCATGGGTGCGTTGAATGAAGCGGGCTTTTCCGTCGCGTTCAAGCCCACCCCCGCGAGCCTTGAAGCCTACCATGCGGTCATCGGTGAGAATGTCAATCTTATCCGCAACCTCGGGCGCGAAACCCTTGACGACATACAAGGCGCCGTGTGGGAATCGGTCCGCCAAGGCCACGACATGGGCACGCTGTCCAAGGAACTGCACGAAAAATACGGCATGAATTACCGACGTGCGGCGCTTGTCGCCCGCGACCAAAACAACAAAGCCAAGGCTGTCATTGAAGCGGTGCGCCGCAAAGAATTGGGAATCAAAGAAGCCATATGGATGCACTCGGGCGGTGGCGTCACCCCGCGCCCCTCGCACGTGAAGGCCGGCAAAGACAAGACGCGCTTTGATATCTCGAAGGGTTGGTATGACCCCGATATCAAAAAGTGGATTTGGCCGGGCACGGAAATAAATTGCCGGTGCGTGTCGAAGGCGGTAATTCCCGGCTTGGATGACAGCTTTTACTAGGTAGCGTTCCCGAGGGAACATTGCGCCGGCTGGCGTCGGGCGGTATCCTGTGGGCATGCCACTTGCCACCGGAAAATCCAAGGCCGCTATTTCGGCCAACATTCACACGGAAATTGCTGCGGGGAAACCCAAAAAGCAAGCGGTGGCGATTGCCTTGCATGAGGCAGACGACATAGATTTGGAAGACGATTGCGCCTTGGATTCGGCGCCAGCGTTCGCGTTTGACCGCAGCATGCGCACCATAGATGCGGACGGCCACATGCACGTAGAGACTTGCAATATAAGCAAGGCCAACGTGTGCCCGTATTATGGCCGGGAAATTCCGAACGGTGCCGAATTGGGCTTGGACTCCGGCAAAATTTATTACCTGTATCGCGACGCGGCCGAACTGCAAGCCGCTGCCGCGAGCTATGAAAACAAGCCTTTGATGATGCAGCACATAGCTGTTTCTGCCGAGGCCCCGCAAAAATTCTTGGTTGTTGGAACCGTCAGCAACGTCCGCTTTGAATACCCCTACCTCAAGGCATCCTTGGCGGTGTGGGACCAAAAGGCAATCGACGCTATTGCAAATGGCGAACAAGAGCAGTTATCATGCGGCTACCGTTATGTTGCGGACATGTCGCCGGGGACAACTCCCGATGGCGAAAAGTATGACGGGGTGATGCGGGGGCTTAAGTGCAACCACGTGGCCCTAGTCGAAGTTGGACGCGCAGGCCCGGACGTATTAGTATCGGACGAACTACCACAGGATTTCACGCACATGAAAATTTCCGCACTTGTCAAAGCCCTTGGCCCGGTACTCGCCACCGATGCGAAGCCGGCCGATGTGTCCGCCCTGATTTCAACCGTTATCGCGCAGGACAAGAAAGCGAAAGATGACGCGGTGGAAACCACGGGTGGCGTGAAGCTGGAAAAGGGCGACAAGCCCGAGGGCAAAGACGCTGCGGTGTCTGTCAGCCCCACGGACCCGGAAGGCACGAATGACGAAGACCCGGACGCGGAAGTGGACGCGGATGACGAATTTCCCGAGAAGCCCGAGGGTGGCGCGGAAAAGCCGGATGGCAAGCCGTCCGCCAAAGACAAGAAGGGCAAGGATAAGGCCATGGACAAGAAGGCAATGGACGCGGCCATCGCGGCAGGCGTAAATGCCGGCCTCGCAGCGGACCGCGCGTTGCAGACTGCGCGCCGTGAAGTCGAAGCCATCGTGGGCGTTACCGCCTTCGACAGTGCCGGCGCAACTTACGGTGCCGCACTCAAGAAATTGGGCATTGCCACCGATGGCGTGCCATCCGAGGCTTTCGGCGCCATGCTGCGCGTTGCCCTGAATGCCGGCAAGCAAGCGGCCCCGGCCCTCGCAACTGACTCGGCGGGAGCCAAGTCACTGCGCGAAGCTTTCCCGAACTACAACCGTCTTTCTCGCTAAGGAATCGCCAACATGGGTTTTCAAACCGTCGTCAATGCACAACCCGCCCCGGCCGTCGCGGGCGATTTTGCCTCACAGAATCCCCGGCACAACACGCTTGCCGCTGCCGGCCAATTGGTTGCGCCTGCGGGCGGGCTGATTGTCGGCAATTTCTTTTTCATCAATCCGGCCACCGGCCTGTGCTCGCAGTCCTACGGGAACGGGTACACACAGATTGCATTCCTCGCGCGCAACTCGCAGGGCCTCATTACCCACTTTCTCGAAGATTCGAGCATGCGGGTTCCGCAGGGCTTCATGGTTGTGGGCTTCGACGGCGGCGACTTCTACGCCAAGTTTGATTCCGGCATCGCGGCCGGCGCCACCGTCTATGCAGACGAAGTGACCGGCGCCCCGTCGAATATCGCCACCAACTCGGTGACGGGTTCGGTTGGTTTCGCGGGCACCGCGAGTTTTGCCACCGACGTTATGACCGTGGTCACGCAGACTGCGAACAGCTTGATTGAAGTTGGTGACGTGGTTACCTCGGCGGGCGTCACGGCCGGCACCACGGTTACCGCGCTGTTGTCAGGCACTCCCGGCGCAGTCGGCAGCACCTACAGCTTGAGCACCACCCCCGGCACCATCGCCACGCAGGCAGCCACCACGGCTTCCAACGTGCTGAATGTGACGGCGGTTGCCTCGGGCGGGCTGTCGGTTGGTGACACCATTTCGGGCACCAACGTGACCGCAGGCACCACGATTGCCAGCATCCTGACGGGTGCCGGTGGTGTGGGAACCTACTTGCTGAATATTCCGGGTGGCGTGCCTTTCCACACCGCTTCGGAAACCATCACGGGACCGGCGAACGTGGCAACGGGCTTCACGGCTACCAGCACGGCGGCAGTCGGTGAATTGGCTGTCATCTACGCGGCTGCTTAAGGGTCAACAACACAGGTTTATTTACAGGAATCGCACAAATGAAAATCGCACTTGACCAAGCCGCTTTCGATATGCTCGCGCGAGATTACGGCATCCATTTCATGTCCAAGCCCGGCGAAAAGCCGTTGCTGTTGCAGGCCATGGACCGTGAATTGGCGTGGGATGCACAACCGCAGTTGGTGACTTCCGCCAACTCGGGCATTCTGTCGCTGTTCACCACGTATGTGGACCCGCGCATCATCGAAATTATGATTCAGCCCACGAAGGCCGCGCAGCTTTACGGCGAACGGAAGATGGGCGATTGGACCGAAGACACCGCAGCTTTCCCGGTGGCGGAACGCACGGGCGTTACCACGTCCTACGGCGACTATGCCGAGGGTGGCGTGTCGGGCGCAAACGTGAACTGGCCGCAGCGTCAGTCCTACCACTACCAGATTTTCACCCGTTGGGGCGAGCGCGAATTGGAGCGCAACGCCAAGGCGAAGATTGATTGGGCGAACCAACAGAATGAAGCGTCCGTGCTTGCCCTGCGCAAGTTCCAAAACGCGTCCTACCTGTTCGGCATCGCCGGCTTGCAGAACTACGGCGGCATCAATGACCCGTCGCTGCCGGCCCCCATCACCGTGACGGGTTCGTGGTACACGGAAACCCCGGACGTGATTTACGCGGATATCGTCCGCTTGGTGCAGCTTGCTGTCTCGCAGGGCAATGGCCTGATTGACGCGGAACAGTCTTTCACCATGGGAATCAGCCCGGACAACGTGGTCAATTTCAACAAGACGAACCAGTACAACGTCAACGTTTTCGACCAAATCAAGAAGAACTTTCCCAACATCAAGATTGTGACGGTTCCCGAGTTTTCCACGGCGGGCGCGGGCGGCACCGAGTTGGTGCAGTTGATCGCGGACAGCGTGGAAGGTCAGAAGACCGTTGACAGCGCGTTCACCGAGAAGATGCGCGCGCACGCGATGATTACCCTTGATTCGTCTTGGCGGCAGAAAAAGAGCCAAGGCACTTGGGGCACGATTTTCTACGCCCCCATCTTCGTGGCGTCGATTATCAGCTAAACCAAACGGGGGCGCATGCCGGCCCCCTCGCTTTGGAGTTGATTATGCAAAGCCCTCTCATGTGCGGACCATATGAGGGGGCTTTTGCTATGCCGAACCCTCAATACCAGCTTTCCAACCCGCCCTATCCCACCGCGTCGTTTCGTGCGGCGCCCGGTGGCGTCATACAAGGGCGCTTCGGGTGGGGCAGCACTGACACCGGCTTGGCCACGAATCAGCCGGCAGCGGGCGCCGCGCTCGGTGTGGTGGTGCCTTACATCGGGTGGCGGGCGACATGGGGCAAGGTGTTCTTTGACCCCTCGGTGTGCGCGGTGCGCATCCGCGAGGGCTTGCCGGTGACCCTCGGGTACCGTGGCCCGTATTGGGTCCGCTTCCCGTGGGGAGCGAACGGCGGGCAGCCGGTGTATGCGGACAACGTTGCGGGATTCGCAATTTCCGGTAATACTGGCGGGGCGATAACTCTAACCCCATGGACCGTGGCCACAAACTGCGATCCGGGCGGGTTGGCAATCATCAATACTTCATCCAAATTCGGAGCATAGAAAATGGCAAATTTAATCACGGTGGGCTGCAAGCTACCGCAAGGCGTCATCATGGAAGTGGGCTACAAAGTCACTCCCGGTGGCGTGGTCAAGGGGCCGAACTACAAGCGCGTTGTGCTTGCCGGCGCCAATCAGCATTCAATCATCACGGGCGCCCTGCGCACTCCGTCGCCGCGCGACTTGCGCCCCGGCATCACGGAAAACGTTGATGAAGCGGTGTTTGACGAATGGGCCAAAAAGGGTGGCGTCAACTTGGTCAAAAACATGTTGGTGTACAAGGCGCCGAACCGCTCGGACGCGGAAGCCATCGCGAAGGAAATCACCCCCGAGAAAACCGGCATGGAAGCGGTGGACCCGACGAAGCACCCCGGTATCACCAAGCTGAAAGAAGACGACGACACGAAGGCAGCGTAATTTATGGCCGTGGTTCCGTGTACATCTACCCCGATTGTTCTAGGCATTGTCACCTTTGACCCTGCCGCATTCGTGGTGCTGTACCCGGAATTCACGGGGCTGACCAATGGGCAAATGAACCAAGCCTTTGCCCTCGCGCAAGTCGTCTTGAACAACACGTGTTGCTCGCGCGTGCGCGACGCCAACACCCGCGACACGCTGTTGCAAATGCTCACGGCGCATATTTGCTTTTTGCTCTATGGCACCAATGACGGCGCCGGCAACGTGACCCCGGCGCCCGGCATCATCGGCCACATTGACACGGCCACGGAAGGCAGCGTGAGCGTGGGGGCCAGCTTCGGCGGCGACGGTGGCCCGACGCAGGATTGGTACACATCAAGCAAATACGGCGCCATGTATTGGGTGATGACTTCCCAATATCGGACCGCGCTCTACCTGCCCGCTGCCGGCAGCTACCCGCCCAACTTTCCGTCAGGCTACCCCGGCTTGCCGTTTGGTGGCGGATGTGGCTGCTAAATTCAAAGTGACGGGCGGCAAAAAAGCCGAAGCCATCATCAAGTCGATTGGCAAGAAGTTGGGGCAGCAACACGTCCGCGTGGGGTTTCTCGAATCGGCCAAGTATCCGGCCTTCCGCACGCAGGGCACGGGGGCACAGCGCAAGACGCGGCCGGTAAAAGTGCTGCCCGTCGCACAGGTTGCTTTCTGGCAAGAGTTTGGGACCATGCGCAACGGGCGTCAGTTCGTGCCACCCCGGCCATTCTTTCGCAACATGATTGCCAAGAAATCGCCGCGATGGGGCGTAGCTGT
>Ga0210402_10003977_pt1 | contig 13643 bp, 5 predicted proteins | sample IncBWC7MmetaG_FD_161055 | JGI IMG/M metagenome (GOLD analysis project Ga0210402, IMG submission 161055) | Forest soil microbial communities from Barre Woods Harvard Forest LTER site, Petersham, Massachusetts, United States - Inc-BW-C-7-M | ecosystem: Environmental > Terrestrial > Soil >...
TCTCGTGACGCTGACTATCATGGGCGGGGCAACCTTTCTGATCGGTCTTCTGCCGGTCTACACCACCGCCGGCTGGTTCTCCCCGATCACCCTGATTCTCATCCGCGTACTGCAAGGCTTGGCCCTCGGTGGCGAGTACGGCGGCGCGGCCGTTTATGTGGCCGAGCATGTCCCCGATGGCAAACGCGGCTTCTATACCAGCTTCATCCAGATTACGGCCACGCTCGGTCTGTTCGTCTCTCTGATCGTAATTCTGCTCACGCAACAATCGATGAGCAAGGAAGCCTTCAGCACTTGGGGCTGGCGCCTTCCTTTCCTGATTTCTATCATCTTGGTCAGCATCTCGCTTTATATCCGCTTGAAGATGAAGGAATCGCCGATCTTCGCCTCCATCAAGAGCGCGGGAATGACTTCGGCTCAGCCGCTCAAAGACGCTTTTGGAAAGTGGGAAAACCTCAAACGCGTGCTCATCTCGCTGTTCGGAGCCACGGCAGGCCAAGGCGTCGTTTGGTACACCGGCCAGTTTTACGCTCTCTTCTATTTGCAAACCATCCTCAAGGTGAACACCAAGACCGCCAACATTATCATTGCCATTGCTTTGCTCTGCGCCATGCCGTTCTTCACGGTTTTCGGCGCGATCTCAGATAGGGTCGGCCGCAAGTGGCTCATGCTGGGAGCTTGCCTGCTCGCTGTCGTTACCTACATCCCCATCTACAAGGCCATGCAGAGCGCCGCGGGTAACAACGTGGTCACCGTAAAATCTGCAAAAAACAAAGTCACCGGTGCGACCACATTAACGGCCATGACCACCGACCCCGTTACCAACGCGCTCGTCCCCGCGAAAGAAGCTCCAAACCCGAATGTGCCTATGCTTGTTTTTCTGGTCTTCATCCAGGTGCTTTACGTCTGCATGGTCTACGGTCCCATCGCCGCGTATCTCGTCGAGGCTTTTCCGGCGAAGATTCGCTATACCTCTCTTTCATTGCCCTATCACATCGGTAACGGCGTTTTTGGCGGCCTCCTGCCGCTCATCGGATTATGGAGCTGCGCGGCGACCGGCAACATTCTTGCCGGCCTGTACTACCCGATGATTGTCGCCTCCATGACCTTTGTCGTTGGCGGCCTGCTGCTCAAGGAAACGCACGGGCAGAAGATCTGGGACGAAGTCGGCGGCATGAAGTAGCGGGCCTCTGCGCAGATTGACTCCCGCACCCGCGCGGGAGCATCATTTTTGCTGGCAAGCTCATTTCAGATGGGATATGACCTTGCCCGCATCACTAGTCTTCCTCGTTGTTGCGTAACAATCGAGTTTATTCTTCGAAGGGGAGTTGCCGCCGTGGCCACCGTCCGACCGAAACTAGCTGCAAAAGCATCCAAAGGCAAACAGAAGCTCACCGAAGCGCAAATCGCCGTCCACTGGAAGGAAGAAGAATACTACCGTCCCTCCAAGGAATTCATCGCCCAGGCCAATCTTGCCGATCCCGCCCTTGTCAAAAAATTCAACGAAAAGCATTTTCCGGAATGTTTCAACCACTACGCTTCCCTGCTCGACTGGAACAAGCCCTGGCGCAAGACGCTGGACACCAGCAAGCCGCCCTTCTGGAAATGGTTCGTCGGCGGCAAGCTCAACGCTTGCTACAACTGCGTTGACCGTCATCTCGCCAAATACAAGAACAAAGCGGCCCTGATTTTCGTTCCCGAGCAGGAAACCGAAGCCACCACCGTCATCACCTACCTGGAGCTCTACAAGCGCGTAAATGAAGTGGCTGCCATGCTTCGCGATTTCGCCGGACTGAAAACCGGCGATCGCGTCACCATCCACATGCCCATGATTCCGGAGCTGCCCATCACCATGTTGGCCTGCGCGCGCCTCGGCGTAGTCCACTCCGTCGTCTTTGGCGGTTTCAGCGGCGAAGCCTGCGGCTTGCGCGCCGCCGATTCCGGCAGCCGTGTCTTGATTTACGCCGACGGCTACAGCCGCAACGGCAAGTGGGTGGATCACAAGGCCAGCGCCGATATCGCAGTGCAAACTGCGACGAAGGAAGGCCAAGCAATCGAAAAGGTCCTGGTCTGGAAGCGCTACCCTGCAAAGTATTCTTCCGAAACCCCCATGATCATGGGCCGCGATTTTTTCGTCGACGACGTTTTGAAGGATTATCGCAACCAGATCGTGGAGCCCGTCTCCCAAGACGCCGAAGCTCCGCTCTTCCTGATGTATACCAGCGGCACCACCGGCAAACCCAAAGGCTGCCAGCACCGCACGGGCGGCTACCTTGCCTACGTGACCGGCACGGCCAAGTATTACCAGGACATTCATCCCGAAGACGTTTACTGGTGCATGGCGGACATCGGCTGGATCACCGGGCACTCCTATATCGTTTACGGCCCGATGGCTCTGGCCGCCACCAGCGTCCTCTACGAAGGCGTCCCGCAATTTCCCGACGCGGGTCGCCCCTGGCGCATCGCCGAACGCCTCGGCGTCAACATTTTCCACACTTCGCCCACCGCCATCCGCATGTTGCGCAAAGCCGGCTTCCACGAGCCCAAGATTTACAATTACAAATTCAAGCACATGACCACGGTCGGCGAGCCCATTGAGCCGGAAGTGTGGAAGTGGTATTACGAAGTCGTTGGTAAGGGCAAAGCGGTCATCGTGGACACCTGGTGGCAAACCGAGACCGGCGGCTTCCTTTGCACCACCAAGCCGGCTCTCGATCCGATGAAGCCCGGCAGCGCCGGCCCCGGCGCGCTCGGAATTTATCCCGTAATCTGGGACGAAAATAACAAGGAAGTGACAGCCGGCTCCGGAAACGCCGGAAACATTTGCATCCGCAATCCCTGGCCCGGCATCATGCAAACGATTTGGGGCGATCCGCAGCGTTTCGTCAATCAGTACTACAAAAAATACAACAAGAACCCCAAGAGTAAGGACTGGCGCGACTGGCCCTACTACGCCGCCGATGGCGCCATGCTGCCCGCGGACGGTTACTTCCGCATCCTCGGCCGCGTCGATGACGTCATCAACGTCGCTGGCCACCGCCTCGGCACTAAGGAAGTCGAATCCGCCTGCCTCACCATTGGCGAAGTCGCTGAAGCCGCCGTGGTCCCCGAAGTCGACGAAGTCAAAGGCCGCGTTCCCGTCGTCTATATCTCACTCAAGCCCGGCGTTCCGACCACCAAGGCCGTACAAGACAAAGTCGTTTCCACCATCGAAACCATGATCGGCAAAATCGCCCGCCCCAGGGCCGTCCACATCGTTCCGGACATGCCCAAGACGCGCTCCGGCAAGATCATGCGCCGCGTGCTCGCGGCCATCTCCAATCACATGGACACCGGCGACATCACCACGCTCGCTAATCCGGACATCGTCGAGCAAATCCGTGAACTCGTCCAGGGCCGCGCCACCGGTCCTCTCAAAGAAGGCCCTGAAGACATCAAGCGCTTCGGCGAAGAAGCCTAGAGAGACACCATTCAAGGCGCGAAAGGAAAACCGGGAAGCGGGTTATCAATCCGCTCCCCGGTTTTTTGTTTTAAGGGTTGGACGTCAGAACGAAAGACGCAAACCCAATTCGATCCAGCGGCTACCCTGAGTGCGATTTGCCGGAATTAATTCCGAACTGATCACGCCAAAGGTGGCTGGGCTATTGATGTTGAGAGATGGATCGAAGAAGTTAACGTGATTGAAAAGGTTGAAGAAGTCAGCGGAAATTTCGACTTTGTACCGCTCGTGGAAGGACGTCGTTTTCCCCAGCCGCGAATCCAGGTTCCATAAGCCCATTCCGCGAAGAGGATGTCCAGATCCATCGCGTCCATCCACACCGATTTGAGGGTAACGGAAGTCAGCTGCGGCCGCGTCCGGATTCGAAAAGAGGTTGGTCTTCCCCGAAGAGCCAAAGGTCGTGCCGGTCACGCCAAAGTGCGCGCCGCCGCCTAGACTGCCCGGGTTCACCGTCGGAAGCATGTTAACGCTGTTGGCAAACGGGCCGCCTCCGAAGTCTCCGCCGATGACCGGGAGTGGTAATCCGCTATTCGCCCGGAATACGCCGGTGACATACCATCCGCTGATGACTTTGTCGAGAGCGCTGTTGCTGAAGCTGACCTTGTGCCCTTTGCCCGCGGGTAGGTCATAGTTGAAGATGGCATTGAAAACGTGCTTGCGGTCAAATAGAGACGGTCCGTATTGCAAGTTGGGATTGAAGCTGCTCGCATAAGTCCCGGCGTTGTTCTGCACGCCCCCCAGTTGATCGAGCGACTTCGAGAATGTGTAATTCACGTCAAACTGGAGCCCGTGGGAGGGCCGCTTGCGCAAGGTGAAGGTGGCTGCATTGTAGTTCGATCTGTCGTTATGCGTGCGCACAAACAACGCCAGCACCACTTGAAGGTTGTTGTAAGGGAGCAAGCCGAGAGCGGCCCGGTCAAATCCCATATTCTGGAATAGGGAAGAGACAAAGCGACCCGCAAAAAGCGATTGGTTTTGGCTAACCAGACACTGGGTTGTGTTTCCGAAAGCTCCTCCACAGCCTCCGTTTGCCACCGAGACTGCGTTGAATCCTGGCAACTGATTCTCAAACCAGGGTTGACTGGTTATGGGCTGTTTAGCATCAAGCTCCGCCGTAATGGCGTTGAACGCTTGGGCAAACGTCTGTCCGGAAGTGGGGTCCTTCAACATGTAAGGGGCAGAGTCGAAATCGAAACTATTCGGAAGGTCGCGCCCCAGGCGCCCGATGTAGCCGACTTCCATCAACATGTTGCCAGGCAACTCGCGTTGAATGGTGAAGTCCATGCTGTAGCTCCGGCCCACCTTGAAGGATGGGTCGAGCGAGAAGGAGAGCACCTCGCCAAATGGGTTTGCGGGAACCACCGGCGATGAAACCGTCGGGAAGCCGGGCACCGGAATCGTTCCATCCACTCCGACGCGGAAACCAGACGCCCCGATATTGCTCCCGCCGGCGCCAGCGTTGCAATTCGCCCCGGCGGATGTCCCGTTTACAGAACAAAGAGGCGACTTCAAGACCAGCGTCTGGGCGAAACCAACTCCCAGTTGTGGAATTTCAACGCTTTGCACGTTATTGATCCGGTCGTAGTAAATCCCAAATCCCGCGCGTAGCACGGTCTTGCCACTGCCCAGCGTGTGGCCGAGAATTCCATCCGAATACGAAGGACTCCAGGCCAGCGACGCCCGCGGACCGACATCACCGTAGTCCGGATTGTAGATATTGCTGCGGCCCGACTTGGCAATTGGCAGATATCCGATAGTAGGGTTGAATGCTTGTCCCTGCAGCGCTGCCTGAAGCTTTGAGTTGATATAACCTTGCCCCGACAGAATTTGATTATTCGAGGCGTCCACTATAAAGGTCTGCTCGTTATGCGCCTCATGCGGGGGCGTTTGCCAGCCATAGGACAAACCGTAAGTGAGCGTCAGGGTAGGCTTGAACCTCCAGGTATCCTGGACGTACATATCATAGGCTTGCATGTTCGCATTGGCGATCAGGGGCGTGCCAAACGGCTGCGCTTTGAGACTGCCATCGCGCACCGCGAGAACGTTTACATTGTCTACGATGCCAAGCGTCGCTGCATATAGGCGATCCCACTTCGTCGCGTCCGACGTACTCTGCAAACAAAACGTCGTCACTGTAGCGCTGCAGTTGGGAGGCCGGTTAACGTCGGGGATCTGCGAAGCGCCGCCGTTGCCATCCGCGTCCATGAGGGCGACCAGTGACGCCAGCGACCCGACCACCTTATCATTGCGTTGCGCGACGATGGGGAGCCATCGAACACTTCCCCCGCTCACGATGGTGTGTTTTCCCTTGATCTTCGAAAAATCGTCGATCAATTGCTTCGTACGCTGGAAGTTGCCCTGCGTCCTTGCACGCTGAGTATCTACGTCGATAGGCACGTCAAGCAATCCTACGGTCCCCAGGCCCGGAGCGAGTGCGACCGGTCCCCCCGAGGAGTCTGTACCTGCGAGTGCGAGCTGGGCTGCTGATGCACTTGGGGAAAGGCCCGGCAAGAATATGCGGCTGCGAATCCAACCATAGCGGACCACATTGCTCGTCGTCGAGTTAAATGCGTAATCGAGGGCCCCGATGACCCCATCGCCGCGCGTAAAGTTTCCGGTATCGGCAACCGTGGGTTTGCCGGCAAGCGCTGAGATCTGATTGGACGTGATTTGCAGGTTTCGGGAATAAAGGTACCGCCCGAAGAAGTGCATCTTCTGGGTAAAGTTATGGTCCAGCCGGAAAGTGACGTAGTCTTGCTTGATCGGGGTCGTCACTGAAGTGCGTAATCCATCGGTGTTGTTCCCGTCCGCTCCGGCGACCGTCGAGTCGTTGCCTTCGGGGTTCAGCTTGTATAGTGTTTGCAGGGTCGGGCTGATACCGATTCCCCGCGGATCGCACGCCAGATTTCCGTTGGGACCGCAATTCATGGCGGTGGCGAGGTTATATTGACGCAGAACTCCGCTGGCATCTTTGAACTCCAAAATTCCACTTCGCAGACTGTCCGTTGGCACGATGTGGGTAACAGTTTGCCCTGCGGGAAAACGCCTCTTTTCGTAGTTGCTAAAGAAGAATGTTTTGTTCTTAAAAACCGGGCCGCCGATGCTGACCCCTTCGCGATTGTCTTTGAACGGAGTTTTCCTTGTGAAGGAGTCTCCGTTTCCGTCGGGCGTGTGATTTAGATCCCAGGAGTTGGCGTTGAGGCCATCGCTCTGATGGAACCAATAACCGTCTCCGTGAAACGAGTTATTGCCTCCCTTGCTGATCAGCGTGATCTGTCCACCGGAAGCACGGCTGAACGTCGCATTGGAATTGGTTACGCCGACCCTGAACTCTTCCAGACTTTCCACGCCGGTGGGAATGAAGTTTTGCGCATTCGCTCCACCTCCCACTGTGTTGTCGGTAATATCGATTCCGTCCATCACGATCGTGTTCTGGTCGCTGCGAGCCCCTGCGACTGTGCCTCCCTGATTGCCAAACCCGCCGTTCCCCGCCGTGTCGTAGGGTGTGGTGCCAGGTTGCAGAGTGAGGAGTTCAGATGCATCGCGCTGCAGGGTAGGCAAGCGCACCAGCGTCGTGCCGCCCACGACATCCCCCAGTTGCGCATCCGTCGTCTGCAATTCCACGCGCGCTTCCGTCGTCACCGTCACCGATTCCGACGCCATGCCAATCTCCAGTCGCACGTCCACGTTGTAGCTCTTTGACACTTCGACCATAAGCGAAGCCACATCCGATGTCCGGAAGCCGTCCTTCTTGACCGTGATTTCATACTCGCCAGGCGTAACGTTTACGAAGGTATATTGCCCGGCTGAATTGGTCTTTTGCGTTACCTGGCCGTTGGTCCCTTTGTTGCGCAAGACCACTGCGGCATCCATCACCGCAGCGCTGCTGGGATCCGTAACCGTTCCGATGACCGTCCCGGTTGTCACCGTTTGCGCGTTTGCCGGCCGCGAGAGGATTGAAAAAACGGCAAAGAAACTGGCAAGAAGTAAGAACACGCCTATCTTTTTCATTTGTCCACCCCTTTTTATTTTAGAAACTTCAAGGAAAGTAGGGAAAAGGAAGAGAGGCGCACCCAAGCTCAGGCACACCGCGCATTGCTTAAGCAATGCCGAAGCACAAGCTTGGCCAATCATTACATCCCCTACATACTCAACCACTCGCAGAGGGCCCTACCCTAGCAGGCGCGCTCCCACCAGAAGGCAAGGAAGATAGCGTTCATATATTCCTAAGGCTCGCGCAAGGTCAAGCTAATTTATCCAATATCTCGAACTCAATTTTTCATCCTCAGGCCAATTTGGTTCCTAATCTGGGCCGCCTCATGTGCCCCGTCTTTGATGCTGCGCTACACCGTCTTTAGTCACCGGCAAGATACAATCCAGCTGGGGTTCTCGGACTTGAGATGTGCTTCTTGGGCGGGATCGTGGAAGCAGGTTTCGAATAACCCACGATTGAGGCAATCTGTACGACGTTGGAGTGCTATCAGTACACGCTCTGTAGCCAGAAATAGATAAAACTGCGCTCAATCCCCGGATTTTTGATAGCTGTGAGTCAAATTTTGAGTTGGCCCCTGCCCTCCGGAAAGTGGCACCATCCCGGCATGCTTACCGCGAGTGGTTTGCTCAGCTCGCCATCTTGGTCGGTACTCATTTATTTCACACTAAGTTTGGCGGTGGCGTTCCAAGCGAGACTTCCTCAGCCGGCAGTCCTAATTCGAACCGGACGCCGGGGCCCCGGAGGGCGCCCGTGAATCCTGCCACGCAACCGGTTTCCGCCACAGGGGAACAGCAAAATCTCCCAAGCATCCCCGTGGGCTCGAACGCGGTCGAAGGCTACAAAGCCTCCATGAACGGCGACGGCCTGCGCATCTTGGCGCACCTCCCGCAGATTATCGAGCGAGGCGCTGAGGCTCTCACTCCTGCAGAAAAAGAATTGTTGAAGTGGGTCGGCGTATTTTTCCGCAGGCCTACGCCCGGCAAATTCATGATGCGCATCCGCATGCCGAATGGTTTTGCGAAGAGCAGACAATTGCGCACCATCGCGGAACTCTCGCGGCGGCTTGGCAACGGCGTTCTCGATATCACCACACGCCAGCAAATTGAGCTTCGCGGTTTCACACTCGATACGGTGCCAGAAATCTGGGAAAAGCTCCGGGGCGTGGACCTTGGCTCGCTGCAGACTGGTATCGACAACGTTCGCAACATCAACGGATGCGCCATGGCCGGCTTGGCGCCTCATGAATTGTTTGACGCCTCTCCGGTCGTCCAGGAATTGGATCGCATCATCGTCGGCACCGATGGCAATCCGGAGTTCACCAATCTGCCGCGAAAATTCAATATCGTGGTAACCGGCTGCGCCGAAAACTGCACGCACAGCGAAGCGCAGGATATCGCGCTCATTCCCGCGCAAAAAGCGGGAAGGCTCGGCTTCAACGTGCTGGTAGGCGGCAAGATGGGCTCCGGAGGATTCACGGTTGCTTCGCCGCTGAATGTTTTTGTCGAACCATTCCAGGCGGCCGCAGTAGTTTTGGAACTGATCAAGATTTATCGCGATCATGGCCCGCGCGAAGCCCGCTCCAAATGCCGTTTTGCCTTTCTAATCGAGGAGTGGGGCCTTCGCCGCTTGCGTTCCGAACTTGTCGCCCGCCTCGGCCGCGAACTTGCCTTCCAGGGCCGCGACATGCGCGGTTCCACTCATGCCGACCACCTCGGCGTAAGCCCGCAAAAACAACCGGAACTTACCGCCGTCGGACTATGCATCCCCACCGGCAGAGTGAACCCCGACCATTTGGACGAGCTAGCCCGCTTGGCGGATTTATATGGCAACGGCGAGATCCGCTTCACCACCGGACAAAATGCGATTATCCCGAATGTTCCGCGGGAGCGCGCTGCCGCCCTCCTCGCGGAGCCTTTGCTCAAGCTGCTCTCGCCACGCCCTTCACCATTTATGCGCGGGTTGGTCGCCTGTGTCGGTACGGACTACTGCAACCTCGCCCTCATCGAAACAAAGAGCCGTGCGATAGCGCTCTCAGAGGCGCTCCACAACAAAATGAGTTCCGGCGTGAATCCCCTGACGATTCACTGGTCCGGCTGCCCCGCGGGCTGCGGCAATCATCAGGCTGCCGACGTCGGACTTCGTGGTTTCAAGGCAAGAATTGACGGAAAGATTGTGGACGCCGTAGCGATCTATACCGGCGGGCGAACCGGGCCTCACGCCGTCGCGGGCCAGGAGATTCTGGAAACCGTCCCGTGCGATGAATCGCTGCCGGACGTCGTCGCCAACGTCATCAAATCATATAGCTTCGAACTCGAAGCCCGGAAGCACGTGGCCCTAAGCGACCCTCTATTCACGGCTGCTGCGACGGCAGGATTGGCTTCGTGGCGCTTCCCACGCGCGTTTCCGCCTGTTCCCGGCTCGGCTCTGATCCAGCCGCAAGTGTAACTACCCCCTGTGGTGGCGCGCGGAATTTGATGATTTCTATTTGATCGGGGACAGCCGAAAGTCTCTCCGAGGAGGAATGACAATGGCCGATTACGTACGTCCAATGGATCTTCTGCAAGAAGCAGTGGAATTGGCGAAAAAAAAGTCCGAACTGTCAATCCGCGACATGTTGATTCGAGGCATCCTTGCGGGCGCTTTTCTGGGCTACGCCACTTCTCTGGTCTTCGTCGTCCTGTCGCAAGGACTCCCTGCTATCGTCGGCGCAATTCTCTTCCCGGTCGGTTTCGTGATCCTGGTGCTTCTCGGGTTGGAGTTGGTCACCGGCAACTTTGCCCTCTTGCCTGCCGGGGTCATGGCTGGCAAGGTTCGCATGACAAAGTTGTTGCGCAATTTGGCCTGGGTCTACCTTGGCAACCTCATCGGCAGCTTGCTCTACGCGGGACTTTTTTATTTGGCGATTAGCAACTGGCGCACCGGAAATGGTGGCGCGGTCGCGGATCTTCTGAAGCAGGCCGCGCAGAAAAAAACGCTGGCCTATATGGCGTTAGGCCCGAGTGGATGGGGCACCGCACTGGTAAAAGCTGTTCTCTGCAACTGGATGGTGACCATCGGCGCGGTGCTGGCGATGTCTTCGAAGTCTACTATTGGAAAAATTGCCGCCATGTGGCTTCCGATCATGACCTTCTTCGCACTCGGTTTCGAACACTCCGTGGTCAACATGTTCCTCATTCCCTCAGGCATGATGCTTGGCGCCCCCATCTCGATCGCTCAAGCACTTCTTTGGAACCTGCTTCCTGTCACCATCGGAAATTTTCTTGCCGGGGCCCTTTTGACGGGTATGGCCCTCTATGCGACCTACCCCACGCAAACAGGCCCTGCCGAAGCCAAAGTAGAAGTGGCACCAGCCAAACAGAACGAACAACAAGCTGCATTCGCAGCCGCCGCGGGCGTCCAATAGAACTGTTTTTTTGGAGGACCGTTGAGTTTTCGTTTACTGCGCCGAGGCGCAGCGCTGCTGCACCTCGGCGGCGAGATCCGCATCCATCAGCGCCGAGCGTCCGTGCAGTGCGGAGCAAACTTGCAGCGCAGTTATTCCGGAAGCGCCGCGCAAATCCGCGCCTGCCAGGTTGGCGCCGTCCATTTCCGCGCCGCGCAGAATCGCGCCGCCGGTCAGGAACGCTCCGCGCAAGTCCGCTTTCTTGAGGTCCGCATCGAGCAGAATCGCGCCTTTCAGAATTGCGCCGGTAAGGTTCGCTTCCCCAAGCCGGGCTGACGACAAATCCGTTTGTTCGAGATTTGCAAAGGAAAGCACCGAGTGCTCCAATTTCGTGTCCCGCATGTCCGTTCGTGAAAGGTCCGTTCGAAGGAGCTGGGCATTCCTCAAATTTACAGCATAGAGCGAGGCTCCGGAGATTTTCGCGTTCGAAAGCACGGCGTTTTCAAACGTGCCGTACGAGAGATCCACAAATCGCATGTCCGCCGCGGAAAAATTTGCGCCGGTCGCGTTGGCGGAGACCAAAACCGCATGCGCCACCTGGGCGCGATCGAGAATGGCAGACCGCAGCAAAGCTTCGCGCAAATTCGCTCCTCTCAAATCAGCTTCGGAAAGATAAGCACCCTCCAAATTCGCGCGCCACAGTTTTGCATTGACCAGAAAAACCCGATAGCCACGCGCAAATCGCAAATTCATCTGATTTAGCCGCGCGCCGGCGATTCCTTCGACAGTTTCTTCGGTCCAGGCTTCGCCCTGGGGCGGAGGCGTCGACAGCGAGGCCTCGGTCATTTCCGCGTAGGGCCGGTAGCCCACGGATTGAAAAACCATCGACGCCCAGCGTTTCACATCCGCGGGTGATTCATTTGCCGAGGTGCCGTGGTCGAAGGGCAATCCGCGGTTCACGCCGAGAGAGAAAAGAAAAAGAATGCATCCGGTCGCCAGCGCCGCGCGCGTGGTCCCCAGGATCATTCGAATGATATTTTTCGATTTCGGCAGCCGGATGTCGCCCGGCCGCAGCACTCTGGAAACCACAAAAGGAACGCTAGTCGCCGTCGCCACCGAGAGAGTAATCACCAAAACGTGCAGAAGAGTTCCGCGAAAATCCTGCTTTGGCAGATAGCGGATCCAGAAGAAGAGCATCGTCGCGGGTACGATCCAATAAGCCAGCACCGTCGAAAGAACTGTTTCGAACGCGGTCATCGCCGATTTTGTATCGCCCTGCCAGCGAAAGTGCCGCCGCACCAATCCCATCAAGTACCAGGGGCCGTCTTTTTCCAGTGTTTGTCCATCCGGAAAAACGGCTGGGAGCGCAGCTATGCTTCCCCACAACCTCAATAGAAGAAAATGAAATCGCAGGGAAAGCGCCAGGAGAACAAGCGGACCACCAAGATAAAGTCCGGTCATGGGCAACACATTGCCGAGCCGCAGAGCAGGTACCGCAGACGCATTCAACAGCAGCCGAACGTCACTGGTCAGGGCGATAAGCGCGCAGCACAGCAGGCTTGCTCCCAGGGTGAGGAAATAAAACCACCGCGCGATTTTCGTCGCGTCGCCGATGGCTTTCGAACTGTCTACCGCGGAAATCGATTCCGGAAGCACCGCATCGAATAGATTTGTTCCGCCCAAACGGCCGAACCATAGGCCTTCGGCACCATAGAGGTTGGCGCCCATCAAATTGGCGCCTCTTAATTCTGTTCCCAAAAGATTGGCATTCTGGAGATTCGAACGCACGAGGCTGGCGCCTCTTAAATTGGCCATCGACAAATCCGCACCCGCAAGATTCATTCGATGCAAAATGGCGCCTTGTAAATTGACTCCCGTCAGGTCGGCTTTGGCCAGATTTATTCCGCAGAGATCCGCTTTGACGCCGGATTCGCCGCCCGATTCCACCCACATCTTGTGCTGATCGAGAATCTCGGCAAGTTCGAGGAGGGAGATTCCGGCGGCATCGTTCTCGCCGGGCGGTTCCGCGGCAGGGGAGTTGTCCGCGGCGATTTCGCTCTTTAGCTCTTCGATTTCTTTGATAGCATTCAGTTCCAGGCCCATTCGAACGTTTTCCCCCAGCTTTCTCTGCCCGCTCTCGGACATTCTTGCTAGCCCCCACTCTGAAACTGCTAAGCAATTCGGTTCCTCAGCGGAATCGAATTCTTATCATTCGAATGCGTCCCGGCACTGCGAGGATTCCCCCTGCGGGCCAGATGTCTGCTGGGCTGCTCTCATCCTCTCTCACCAGCCCTGCGAAAATCGCCTGCCCACAAGTACAGGCGGCGCACAGGTAACTCCCAGTTCCCTCTCAAGGAACATCCACCCTAGGCAAGGCTGCAGCCCGGCTATGCTGTAAGAGCAGGCTTTGAATCGGCATCACCGCGAAATCATTTGGGCGGCGGGAACGTATTTAGTACCAGAGCTTTTGATCGTTCGGTCTTGCAATCGAACGGCAGTGCTTGTCTCCCGCTGCAGAATCAGCCGGTCACTCGAGGTGCCAACTTGGCCACGGATTCACTAGTCATCTCGCAGACAAACTTGCCCGCACCCAGGCCAGCCATTGCCGCCGCGTGGCATACTGCCCTGCTCATCGCCGTGATTGTCGCCTGGAGCGCCTGGGGCTATTTTGGCGCCGCCAGGATGCGCACTGGCCAAAATCCGCACCGCGTGCCTATGTATGTCCTGACGATTTTGTGGGAATGGTCTGTCGTCGCCTACATCGCATG
>Ga0210402_10003978_pt1 | contig 13639 bp, 11 predicted proteins | sample IncBWC7MmetaG_FD_161055 | JGI IMG/M metagenome (GOLD analysis project Ga0210402, IMG submission 161055) | Forest soil microbial communities from Barre Woods Harvard Forest LTER site, Petersham, Massachusetts, United States - Inc-BW-C-7-M | ecosystem: Environmental > Terrestrial > Soil >...
CTCTCATCCGATCTGAAAACGAGCGAGCCTCGATGAGCAGGCGCCGGATGCCGAACCCGCCGGCAACGCGAGCGGCAGCAATCGATATTGATCATTCATTGCAACACGCGGGGAACCGGTGGCACCTGGTCACCATCCTTGCTCGTTCCGGTGACGACCAGCACCGAGGCCGTGGTGCCGGCGCGCAGTTTGATGGTGTCTGGAACCTTCCCGATGCGCACCATTACCGGTATGCGCTGCGCGAGTCGGATCCACTCGAAGGTCGGCTTGACGGAGGGCAACTGCTCGAAGCCCGTGCTGCCGTTTTGCTGGGCAATGCCCCAACCAATGCTGTCCACGCTGCCATCCAAGGGAGTATCGGGATAACTCATCAGCGTGACAACGGCCCGATCGCCTTTTTGGAGGTCCCCCACGAAGGTTTCGCGGAAGAATGCCTGGGCGTAGAAGCTATTCGCATCAATCAAGGCCAGCATCGGTTGATTGGCAGCCGCGGAATCCCCGACGTGCACTTGTAAATTGGTGACGTATCCATCCGTGGGGGCCCATACCTTCGTGAAGTCCAGGTTCAATTGCGCAAGTTCCAGGTCCGCTGCGGCCCGGCGCCGCCGAGGGTTATCGTCTCCGGGCGCGCCGAGATCTGCCAACCCGCGAGCCACATCGTCTTCCGCTTGCGCCAGCGCAGCGGTCGCCTGGCTCACTTTCGCTTTGGCTTCGCTCAACCGTGCGCGGGCCAGCTCATACGCCGTAGCCGTGTCATCGACGTCTCTCTGCGAGTTGATCCCCGCCGCGCGCAGATCCTTGGCGCGTCCGAAAATGATCCGCTGGTTCTCCGCCTGTGCGGCAGAACCCTCGACCTCGAACTGCGCCTGGCTGAGCTCTGCCTGGCGTTGCGCGAGTTGGCGCTTCAATCCGTTAACCTGATCGGTAAGGGACTGGACGATATCGCGCATGTTGTCGAACTGCGCACGTGCCAGATTCACGGCCGCTTGGAATGTGCTTGGGTCGATTTCGAATATAAGATCACCCTTCTTCACCAGCTGATTATTCTGGACCGGCACGCGAACGAGCGGACCGGATACGCGCGGGGCGATCTGAACAACCTGCGCCCGCACCAGGCCGTCCCGTGTCCAGGGATACTTGATATAGTCAAGATATTTGTAGGCAATCATGGCAAGGGCTGCCAGCACGATCACGCCTGTGGCGATGATTCTGACGATCGGTTTCATGCTCTCACCCCGGAATCAGAAAGATGGAGAACAGGCCGATGTAAATCGCCGTCAGCGCGATCAGCACCAGTGACGGGCGATAAAAGTAGCGCGACACTCGGAAACGGTTCGAAAGCCGCGCCGTGATCGTGGCGGCGACGAGACCCAGCGTAGCATCAAGCAGCATCGGCGGGAAGAAAACTTCTCCTACGTGTAGCTCGTGCGGAATAAGATGCATCGTCATGCCTCCGTCAGAACCGGGCCTCGCGCAGACGAGCCCAATCAATCCCGCTCGACCGCCTCGAGAAATTCACCAACTCCTCCGATACGCCACGAAATGCGCCGAGCAGACGAATTGAATTCTCGCCCTCGCGTGTCGCAATGCTTGCCTGGCCCTCACCGGCAACCGCTTTTTTGATTTGCTCTTCAAGTCGCTCCAGCATCGCATCGAGTCGCGACCGAAAATCGGCAAAATCCGCCGCCTCGGGATTCTGCGAGAGATTGTAAAAAATATCCTGCAATCCGACTCGCCACGCGTGCACCTGAGGGAGCAGTACGCGCGCAAGGACTTCCGATTGCGGTGTCGCGCGGGTCTCAAGAAGGTCTTGCATGCGGTAGGCCAGGGCTTGCAGGCTGTCGACGAGCGCCTGCATCTGCTCGGTCGTCGATTGACCCAAGGCCGCCGCGGGCAGCCCACTTCCCCAGATGGCGAGCTTGCCCGGGATTCTTGCCAGGTCGCCGAGATGCAACACCCGCCTGAGACGCTGCCACCGCGTCGGCGGGTTGGCGCGGTCCCACAGCAGCGTCGAGGCGAGATATGCGCAAGCGCGAAAGAAGCGGCCGAGCAGGCGGAGGAACACGTGCTCGGCGCGGAATGACACGGGGAAATGCGTCGCGACCGCCAGCACGGCCAAAACCAGCGCCAGGACCACGGCGAGGTTTGCAACACTGAGAAAGTTGTAGTTCTGCTCGTTGGTGACGTTCATCAGCATGGCGAGCAACCCGAGCCCCGCCGCTTTGCCGAGGGCCTGTGTTGGTCGATGGCATAGGTAGCAGATCAGGAAGACAACTACGAAAACCACAGCCGCCAGGCCGGTGAAGCTCGTAAGGTGGGGCATCACCAGGACGTAGATGGCGCTTCCGAGAGCGAGGCCGAATGCAACCGGCAAGAAGGTGCGCGCAATCGGAAGCTGCGGCGTGACGCAAAGTGCCATCGCGAGCGAATTGGTGAGAACGATGAACGCGACCGTTTCCGGGATGTCCGGCACGTAAAGGGCGATGAGCCACGCCAGCCACAGGCCCGTGAACCATCGTGCGACGCTCGCGAGGCGCTCGGGATCGAGCGCCGACGGCAGCAGCGATGCCGTCCCGTAGGGCGGATCCGTCTTCGCGCGGGTGAAGTTCCGGATGTCGGCGACCGTCTCAAAGAGATCGCGCGTGAGCTTGTCAATTTCCTGCAGGTGACTGCGATAGAGGAGCAGCGCAGCCCGCTGGAACGCCGAAAGCGCTGCCATCCCCTTGTCTTCGAGGTTCAGCGGCACAGAAATCGGCCCGCGCTCCGGCGGATGCCCCTCCAGCATGCGTCCGATTTCGGCGAACCGGTGGTCGAGCTCGCTGGCGAATTTTGCCAGCTCCGGAATCAGCCGCTGGGGGTCGATTTCCCTCACGTCTGCCGAACTCTGCCGGCAGCGTTCTGACATGCTGGTCAGTTGCGAAAGCTTATGGACCAAGCTCCGCCACGCGTGGCGGGCCTCCCATACTTCGTAGCTGTCGATCTCCGCGCCATCCAGCAGACCACCAAGACGAGCCAGCACTTGCGTGGTCTGTCGCCGGAGGGCTTGTGGTCCCGCATCATGGGGTTCACCGATGGTCGGCGTGAGATATTGCACGGCGAGTTGGCGATGCGCGACTGCGAGCCGACGGACTGCATCCTCGAGGGCTGCACGGGTACTGGTCGGCCAGATCAGGAGCCAGACCAGGCTGTAGCTCACGACACCCAGCGCCGTTTCCTCGGTACGAGTTACAGCTGTCTGAAAATCGTTCAGAGGGTCGGCGCCGCCGGCAAGTGCAATGAGCGGTACCGACAACCCGGCAACGAGCCAGAAATACCAGCGGGAAGTACCAGGCATCATGTAGGTGCAGAAGCCGGTAAAGATGCTCATGCCGATCAGGAACAGCCAGCGATCCTGCGGGAACAGGGCAATGAGAGTGAACGCAGCCAGACTCCCCAAAAGGGTACCGGATAACCGCAGCAGGCCCTTGTTCAGCGATTCTCCGACAGTCGACAGGCCACAGAACGCCACGGCAAAGGCGGCCCAATGAGCATCTTTCCAGTCCATGGAAAGGGCGATGCCATAGGCAAGCACCGTGGCGAGCGCGGTCTTGATTGCCGGCTTGACCCGATCCGACAATACCCTCCGGTCAGGCATGTGTGCTGACAAGCTCGGTGCGAGCGCCCAGCTTCCCGACCCAGCACTGCTCGGTTGATGCCGTACGATCTCGGCCATAACCTTTGCGATCCTTGCCACGAAAAGTATAGTGGACGCAAATCGAGTACAAGAGGACGGCACAACACGCGGCGTCGACCGCGCTCGCGAACTCCACCAAAATGCCGTCGCCGGTGGTCTTGACGATGCCGCAGCGGAGGCTGGCGATGGAGGCGTCTGTCAGGTCTCTTCGGCGCTCACTCGGCGCATACAGCGTCCTGTCCTCATCGACGCCCATAGCCGAACGTACCCCACAACGTCCGCAGCAGGAATGGGCGATAGCCGGCGCTCCCGCTGCTCATGCGTCCTCCGCCCCCGCCCGCACAGTTTGAGATTTGGCCCCACGGACGCCAACGGTGCACAGAGTATAATCCAATGGCAATCGACACTCAAATTGCGCTGGGCCGCTCGGCTGGAGAGAAGAATCCCCCCTTTTGTCGTAGCCGTGTTGGTGTCGGAATGGCTGCTTTGGGTCGCAATCGCCCGTTGCGCTATCATTCGGAGACAGGCTCTGAGAGAGGAAGGCCATTGGCTTCGCATACAGCACCAATCTGCCTTCCTCAGTGGCTCTCAGTGGAATCCTCGGTGAACTCTGTGTGGAACCTTTCTTGCTTGCTTGCTTAACTTCCTGCGATGCAGCGTCAGACGACAACCACGTCCGATTCGAAGACCTGACCCTTCGTCTCAGGCCCCAGAAGCAGGGCGACAATGAAGCTGATCAGACCGACCGTCGTTCCGACCAACATGGCAACGCCGAATCCGACGTTGTAATTGACGGCGATATACGTCAGGACCGGCGCCACGAGGCCACCGAATATCGCTCCCTGATGGTAACAGAAGCCGACCGCCGTCGCGCGCACCTCGGTCGGGAAGCGCTCGGAAAGATAGCTGGGGTTCTGTCCATAGATCGCCCCACCGAACAGACCCTGCACCGAGAAACCGATTGCGAGAGTGACGTAGTCGTTGGTGAGAAGGTAGGTCGGTGTGAGCAGCAGCGCGATCACTGCCGGAATGATCATCGACCAGCGGCGTCCGAATGCGTCCGCCACCCAGCCCCAGACAAAGCTGGCAGCGAATGTCGCGGCGTTGGAGAACATCAGCGGCACCGATACCAGCGCGGCGGACAGCGCGAGATCTTTCTGCAGATGCGTCGCGAACAGGGCAAAGATCGAATAGTAAACGGTGAAGCCGCTTGCCATCCACCAGCAGGCGGTGAGCGTGTTGGCAAGATTGCCACGCTTGAAGATGACCATCAGCGGCAGGCGAACCTCACGTTTCTGTTCGCGCTGCTTCCTGCGGTTCTCCAGCCAGACCTCCGGCTCCTTGACGTATTTGCGGACCCAGAGGACCACCAGTGCCGGCAGGATGCCGACCCACAGCATGCCTCGCCAGCCCACGTAGTTGTAGAACAGACCGTAGAACGCGGCCGACATCAGGAAGCCAAGCGCCCACGATCCTTGCAGGATCGAACTCATCAGTCCGCGCGAGCGGGGCGGCCACGATTCCATCGCCAGCGACGCGCCGGCCGGCCATTCGGCGCCCATGCCGATGCCGAGCATCGCACGGAAGAAGAACAGGAAGGCGAAGCTCGGCGAGAATCCTGCGATGAAGTTGCAGATCGAGTACCACAGGATGGAAATCATCAGCGGAATCTTCCGCCCGACACGATCGGCCAGCCAGCCGGATGCGACCGCGCCCACCAGGCGCAACCACAGGGTGATGGCGAAGACCGCGGTGACAGCGGTCAACGGCACGCCGAACTCCTGGGAGATCGGCACCATGATCAGCAGGAATACGGTGAAATCGAACGAATCGAGGGTCCAGCCCAGCCATGCGGCCCACCAGGCCAGCCACTGATCCTTGGTGGGTTCCTTCCACCACGGAATCGACTGCGTGCTCCCAACGGTAGTTGCCATTTTCTTGTTATCTCCCCGAATACGACATACGAACGATCGATGCGGCACGAACGGCGCGGCACATTATGGACGAACGGCTGTACGGGGCAGCTTTCGTGCTGTCCCGGACACGGGACGACAAGTGAGGTCTACGGTAACCAGCACAACGGCTATGCGTCAAACGCTTGGGAGCTGCCGAGGGACAAGGGACCGTGCTCGAGGACTTCGCCTGGCCATGACGATGAACCATAAGGCGCGCCCGGAACTGCTGAAGCGCGAAAGCGCCGTGCGGAACAGGACACCGTGCGCCGCCTATTCGGCGCGAGCGGCATTCGTCTGCGACGCCCATCGTTTCGCGGGCTGAGCAAGAGATGGGCTGGCCGCGCAGCACCCTCGATGACCTGACCGATCCCTGGCGACTGCCGAGATAGTTTACATGCCACCCGATACAGCGATGATTTCGCCGGTCACCCATCGGCTATCCTCTGACGCCAAAAACACGGCGACTGGCGCGATGTCGTCCGGTTGCCCGATACGCCCCAACGGCGTTTGCAGCAGTATTTGTTTTTCAAAGTCGCTGCCAACGATGCCGGCTGACCGGGTTCCCTCAGTCTCCACTTCGCCCGGACTGATGGCGTTCACCCGGATCTTTCGCGGGCCCAATTCGTTTGCGAGCACGCGCGTGATTGCCTCGATAGCGCTCTTCGAGGCGACATAAATGGAACTTGCAGGCGGTGGGTTGCGGGTTACCGCGGAACTGAGGTTGATTATGCTCCCGCCATCCGGGCCGAAACACTTTACCGCCTCCTTCGCCGCGAGAAGAACCCCAAGCACATTGATGTTGAAGTGTTGGTGGAACTCATCCTCCGTGACGGCCTCGATCGGTGAGAACCGATAGATGCCGGCGTTGTTCACAAGAATATCAACCCGGTCAAAGGCGCTGATCGCATCGGCAAACAAACGCTCAACATCGCTGGGTTTAGAGACGTCTGCCTGGATCGCGGAAGCCTTGCCGCCTTTTGCTGTGATATCCGCCACCACGATGTCCGCGTCGCGTCGGCTGGCGGCATAGTTCACCACGACTGCGGCTCCTGCGGCGGCCAAACCCTTGGCGATGCCTGCTCCGATACCTTTCGATGCGCCTGTGACGACTGCCACTTTATTGGTCAACTTACCCATGAGATTCCTCCGAAGACACGTCGCGCTTCAATCATGGCGAGCGCATCTGCCCGGTTCAAGGCGGCGGTCCAGCGCTGATGGCCATGCCTGACGTGGTCCGCTCAATTATACCGAGCGCCCTAAATGTTGACGTACGGCACTGGCCCCACACACGTCATGGCCGTCCCCGGACCTGACGGTTTTGCGGTGACGCCGCGCCTGCCCGGAGAGTCAACCTCTAGGGCGCTTGGAATTACACATCGCGAATACGCATGGGTCAGATACGCATGGGTCAGAATCTAGCCGACTGGTCTCATTCCGTGGCGAATACTGATCGGAATGTGTCGGCTCGCACGCGAGTCCGCGAGGCAGCGAGTCGCATGGCCCGCGGCCAGCAGCGGCACAGAAGCAGCAGCCAAGGTTGCGCAGCCGAGACAAGACAGGCGCGATGAATGAGCGAAGACAGCCGCATCTGCGGAGCAACGCGCCGCGCCCAGGCGAGGTGATACGCGCCCGCCGCATTACCGTGTGCGAGCAATATGTTGGAAGCCAGCGTTGCACTCGCCAGCGCAAGCGCCACGCCGTCGCCGGTGAGCGACGCGATAACAGTCGCCTGGTCGCCGAGGCGGAACAGATTGGGCGAGTCCTTCGCGTTCGGTGCGTGCGTGTAGCCATATGGCAGGCCGGCGATCGCAAGTGGCCGATCGAGCATTGGTCGCGCGCCGTTCAGCCGTTCGGCGAGATGCGGGCTCTCGTGCGTGAGGGACTCGAACAGTTTGTCCCATTGACCGTCCACCGCACGCAATCTTGCACCCGGCACCAGCACGCACAGGACCGCCCGGTCGGATTCAACAAGCTGCAGCCCGGCGTAGCCGCCGACGAACAAAATTAGCTCGACGTGACCCCGCAATCCAGCCTGCTGGCGTGGATCGAGCGCGTAATACATCTTCATCCCGACAAGGCCAGTGCCGCGCATTGGCCGCGCCGCACCGCGCAGATCATGTTTGCCCGTGGCTAGGAACACCGTGTCGGCCGCGACCGTCCCAGCCGAGCCGCAATCGAGCCGCAGAGACCCGTTGCTACGATTGATGCTGCGGACGGGGCAGCCTCGCAGGACCGTGGCTCCGCTCAACTCCGCCTGACGCAGCAGCGCCTCGTCCAGTGCGCGGCGCGTCAGACCGAGCGCGGGGAATGGCAGGCGCGCGGTTGCGATGCGTTTCCCGTGCACCAAACGGACATTGGTTATCTCCGACGGCGCCAACGCCGCGATATCGACACCCAAAGCCGCGATCGCCTCGATCGCCTCGGCGCTGAGGAAGTCACCGCATACCTTGTCGGTGGGGCCGGCATTACGTTCGATCAGTGTGACAGCACGCCCGGCCCGGGCGAGCAGTAAGGCCGCGGTGGCGCCGGCTGGCCCACCGCCGATGATCACCGGTCCGGGCATCGTCGCGCGACGCACAGCCGAAATGGCATATGCCAGGTGATTTCAACGTCAGCCTCGGTGAGCCCGGCGGATCGGATCAAACGGAGCCAATCATTTCGGACAAAACTGCGCGCGATCGAGATGCGGCCGTCGCTCAGGACAAAAGGGTGCCAGCGCGCAAGCCATGCGAGCACGCCAAAACCGTAATAGGGAAACCAGTGTCGGTGCAGGTCGCCGATGAACCAGCCGCGCCGCGCATGTGCCTCCATCCAGCGGATGAATTTCACCACCGTGTCGTCAGTGAGGTGATGGGTGAATTGCGAGCTGATGATGTAGTCGTAGCCGCCGCCCTCCGGCTGGAAGGTGAACACATCGGCGGTGTGAAAGGTGATCCCCGCTGAAGCCGGCGTCGCCTCGCGTGCGGCCCGTGCGCTCCACGGGTTGAGGTCCACGCCTTCGAGCCGTGCCGCAATGCCGTTCCGCTCTGCCCAGCGATGGATGCGCCGCAGAATATCGCCATGGCCGCAGGCAACGTCGAGCAGCGAGAAGGATTTTTCCCCACCCCCCTCGCGCGCAAGCCATGCAAGTGTCGGCCGCGGCGTGAGCGTTACGGTGTTGACGCGCGCTAGATCGCGCAGGCAGCGCCGGTAATCATCGTAATCGACGCAATCGGTATCCATCCGCTCATCGGCCGTGCTGCGTGCGGCGAGGCTCATGCGCGGTGGAACCCGAACGTTTCAACGGTAAGGCCAGGTCCGAATGCCATTGCCAGCCCGTCGCCCGAGCATCTGGGCGCGCGCAGGATACGATCGAGCACGAAAATGAGCGTGGCCGAGGACATGTTACCGAAATCCCGCAGCACGTCGCGCGAGAAGCGCAGCGTATCCGGGGCCAGCGCAAGTCCGTGCTGGACCGCATCCAGGATCGAACGTCCGCCCGCATGCACGGCCCACATTGCAATGTCGTCTGCGGTGCGATTACCGAGCAATGCGGCACCATGCTCCATCAGCCAGCGGCGGATGCGGCCAGGCACCTGACCCGATAGATGCATTTCAAATCCCTGATCGCGGATATGCCAGGTGATCATTTCGGCGGTGCGTGGAATCACGGCTGCATGAAAGCGATCGAGCGCCAGCCCGGTGGGCTCGGCGGAGACCAGGCACGCGCCGCAGCCGTCGCCGAACAGCAGGAAGCTCAGCATCTTCTCGATCACCCACTGCTCCTGAAGATGCAGGCAGCAGAGTTCCAGATTGATCACCAGAACCTTTGCGCTTGATTCCGAGCGAACGATATGACGGGCCAGCTTCAGGGCGTTCACCGCGGCAAAGCATCCCATGAACCCGACATTGGTGCGTTCGACCGACGGCGAGAGGCCAGCCGCGTTCATGATATGAAAATCGAGACCGGGTGCGGTGAAACCAGTGCAGCTTGCCACGATCAGGTGGGTGATTGCGGTGCGCTCTGCTGCGATGTCCAGTGCTTCGATCGCCTGCAGCGCGAGCGTCAATGCCTCATTCTCGAACCGGGCCATGCGGTCGCCGGTGGAGGGGAAGGCGCCGCGCCGGTAGAAGCGTTCGGTGTCGAGGAAGTGATCGCGGGGTTTGGGGCCCGGCTCGAAGAAGGAGTACCGGTGCTGGATGTCGGCCAGGCCAACCATTCGGTCGAACAGCGCGATTGCGTGCTCATCCGGCAGCGCGGAACGGGCGAAGTCGATGAACTCCGTGTGGATGTCGTGCGGCGGAACCGCGGTGCCGATCCGGTTGAGCCAGGCCTGGGTCACCATGGGTCCTTCGTGCTGGGTCCGGGACGGCAGGAGCCCGCCCGGACCGGGTACATCTCTGGGATGTGGGGTGGCAAGCCTGATGTGCTATTCTGGGATGTGGGGTGGCAAGCCTGATGTGCTATAGAGTGCACATGAGCATGAAGCTGTCACAATCCCTGACGGTCGACGCATTTCTGGCCTGGGAACGCAGGCAGCAATTACGCTATGAATTCGACGGTGACCGCATCGTTGCGATGACCGGGGGAACGGTGAACCATGCCGCCATCATGGACAATGTCGCCTATGCGCTGCGGCGCCGGCTCAAGGCACCTTGCCGGGCCTTCACGAGTAACCCGAAAATCCTGACCGCGGGAAGTGTGCGCTATCCGGATGCGGTCGTCACGTGCTCGCCGGTGGCAGGAACGAGCGACATCCTGCCGTCCCCGGTCGTGGTATTCGAGGTTCTCTCGTCCAGTACCGCTACCGCTACCGCTTCGGTCGATCGCGTGACCAAGAACGAGGAATATCGCGCAACGCAGTCGATCCAGCGTTACATAATGCTCGAGCAGACACGCATCGCCGCCACGGTGTTCGCCCGCGCCGGCGAAAGTTGGATCGGCATGGTCGCGACTGGCGATGCGGTGCTTGCCATGCCGGAGATCGGTGTCGAACTGCCGTTGATGGAACTCTACGCCGACGTGGAACTGCCGCCGCCCGACACCGACGACTGAACTACGGCAGCACCTTCCCGGGATTCATGATGCGCTGCGTTAAGGCGTCTCAGCAGCGACGTTCGACTCCTCGGGCGGCTCAGTTGATCCGCAGAGAACCGTCCTGGATCAGCGTATCGAGCGTAACCCCGGCGCCCACACCATGCAGGACAGCGAGCGAACTGCCGCCGAAGGACAGGGTGGCGTCTCGGCCGGCAGAGGCGACCTGCACAAGTGATCGCAACTGACTGAAGTCGCCGGCCAGATTGATCTGTGCCTCCGCCAGCGCCTGCGACAGGTCGAGGACGTCGCCATTGTGCAGTTCAAAGCCGGAGATCTGATCCACGCCGCCCTGCTGCAGCACCACGGTTTCCCGGTTACCGTCGAGTGTGATCGTGTTCGTTCCCGGCCCCCCGTAGACCGTGCTGCTGTTGCCGTCCGCCGTGATCGTGTCATCACCACGTCCGCCAAAGATCAACTGGTTCTCCCCATGGCCGATCAGTTTATCGTTGCCATCGCCACCGATCAGGCGGTGGCCGGACCCGTCCGCGGTCAGCCTGTCCGCGCCGGCGGAGCCGACTTGCGTGGGCAGTGCCGGCCCGGTGACGGTGACATCCACCGTGCCCGTGACTGTTGCCCCCTGCGGATCGGAGATCGTGTATGTGAAGCGATCAACCGGCTTGGCCGTGTTGAAACCGTCGGCTGTGTAGGTGAGCATCCGATCTCCCGCGTCGAAGTACAGAAACCCCGCCGAATTCGACAGGCCGAGGGTGCTGACGGTGAGCTGGGCCTGATCGCCGAGGTCCACATCCTGCGCATTGGCGAGCAGTTGTGCGTAGACGTTCTGCAGCGTCTGACCCTCGGCAACGGTGTAGGAAAGCGCCGGACTGATGAGTGTCGGTGGATCGTTGACGGCGGTCGCGATCACCGAGGTCGTGTCATCCGTTTTCGTCAGGTCCAACTGACCGAGCGTGTTCTCGACGCGGATTTCAAAACCGGTGGTGACCGACTGCCCAGGCACCAACTGATGGTCGGTGGGGGTGAATACCAACCCTTCCAGTGCCGTCGTTACGGTATTCGTGGCGCCTGTGATCGTGAAGACACCGTTGCTGATCGTGCTGCCGTCGCTCGCAGCGTTCGGGTCGGAAAGCGTGCCGTTCGCTGTGTCGCTGGGTCTGACCGTCACCGTCTCGGTCGGCGTGCCGACACTGGGCGCGGCAATGACGACGCCTGCAAATGGCCTGACTGCCTTTGCGTCGGTGGTCGTCTGGTTGGCCAGTGTTCCGACGATCTCGGTTGGCGGCCCTTCTGTTGCTGTAAAGCCATGAGAACCGGTGCCGTCGGAATAGTCTCCGACGATTTCGCCGCTGTCATTGACGCCAAGTATGGAGGTTCCTTTCGAGCCCGCTGGGTCTATGGTGGTGAGCACGCCATTGATGTCAGCAAAACCATGGTTGCCGGTGCTGTCGGTGTAGGTTCCAACGACTTCGCCGCGATCGTTGACCCCGACGACGTCAGTTGAGATTGAGCCCGGTACGTCTACTGTGGTGATGGTGCCGTTGAGGTCGACGAAGCTTTTTTGCGCGCTGCCATCGAAAAATTGACCAAAGACGCCGCCGCTGTCGTTGACTTTAATGGTGTCTATAGAGATTGCGTCCAGCCCGATGTTGGTGAAAACACCATTGATATCAGTGAAGCCGTGCACGCCGGTGCTGTCGGAATATATTCCGACGATTTCGCCGCCTTCGTTGATTCCTGTAACCTTGGTGGAGATCGAGCCAGGAAAATCGATAGTGGTGAAGACGCCATTGCTGTCAACGAAGCCATGCGATTGCTTGTTACTCAACAAAGTGTAGGTGCCGGCGATTTCGCCGCTGTCGTTGATTCCGGAAATTACAGTATCGATTGGAAACGGCGCGACCGGCGCATCGAATGCAGAGATCGTACCGTTGATCCCAATGAAGCCACGGTGGATTTGCGTTACGATTGGCGGACGCGGGGGCGGCTGAGGCAGACTGATGAGCTGAAGAGCGGTTCCAACAATTTCACCGCTGCTGTTGAAGCCGCTGATCGTGATACCGTTGCGGATCGAGGCTGGCACGTCAAAGGACGCGACCGTGCCGTTCTCCGCAATGTAGAAGAACGAACCTGTGCTATTCGAATACGATCCGACAAGCGCACCGCTGGCGGCAATACCGTCGACAGTTGTGCCGGTCGAGCCGGACAGTTCAATGGTGGTAATGTCGAATGTTGGCATACTGGTTCCCCTTATTCACCTCGGCGTGCAGCGGGCTGCATCGATACTGGATATCCGTGCCGGTGTGCTATTGAGTGGACATCCTAAGTTTGGATGTGACGAGAAAGCGGCGGCTCTTGGGAATGCGGACGAAGCGCATGCCGAGTTATCCAACCTCTCCTGTTGATCCTGCGGCATAGCAGGTCGATATGCTTTCACATCGACCGGCCTGACGTCCGATCCGCTTGGCCGAGGTTCAGTCAATTTGATGCGCTGGTCGTCAGCCGTTCGGCTGATGCTGCGCGTGCCTCACGACAACGTGATTGTACCTTCCGCCCACGGAGGGCGTGGACCTGCCGCCGCTTGTCGGCGGCGCTACAGCAGCACCTTCCCCGGGTTCATGATCCCCAGTGGATCGAGTGCCGCCTTGATCCGGCGCATCGTCTCCAGTTCGGCGCCGCCACGCCAGTCCGGCATCATGTAGGGCTTCAGCCGCCCGATGCCGTGTTCGGCCGAAAAGCTGCCGTCGAGCGCCCGCACGACCTCGTTCACGGCATCCATGATCGCGTGATCCTCTGCGAGGAACCACGCGGGATCGGCGCCGACCGGCTGCTCGACGTTGAAGTGGATGTTGCCGTCGCCCATGTGGCCGAATGGAACGGCGCGGATGCCGGGAATCAGCACCTCGCATGCGGCCGTGGCGCGCTGGATGAATTCCGGCACCTTCGACACCGGCACCGACACGTCGTTCTTCACGCTGG
>Ga0210402_10003979_pt1 | contig 13638 bp, 14 predicted proteins | sample IncBWC7MmetaG_FD_161055 | JGI IMG/M metagenome (GOLD analysis project Ga0210402, IMG submission 161055) | Forest soil microbial communities from Barre Woods Harvard Forest LTER site, Petersham, Massachusetts, United States - Inc-BW-C-7-M | ecosystem: Environmental > Terrestrial > Soil >...
CCGTTTCCTCAGGAGAAGCGCCACGCCGCCCCGCATACACGCCGAGCAGCCAAGGCTCTGGAAATGTTGGGGGCGCTTGCGCAGCTACCCCGCTAGTATTTGTCAACTCCCGGCCAAAATAAACGACGGGCGAGCCCGATATTCCGTGTCGAGTGGCCGCATCCACAATGAAAATTGGCAGGTTGTTGTCGATTGCGACAAGCGGCTCGGAAGCGATTGAGCCACGTTTCCAAATCGGAAGCACACCTTGCAGCGCGAGACCTAGCGGAAAATCGAGAATGAACACCTCAGGGCCGACCCGCGCATATCCGTATTCGTAAGACTGTGCCTTCCCATCTTGATCAACGTTAACTAGAACAGAAGCGCTAAAGGCGGCAATCCGATCTTTTTCCTCTTCGTAGTTCGGCATCCAATCGTTGAGGCAGATCACGCCGATATCGACCTGTTGTGGTTTACCTTCCTGGTTGCGGGCATTGGTGGGCCTCCCGCTCTCCGAACGAGGTGAGCGGCCGGATCTGCTCCGCGCGCTCCTTGTGCCACTACGCGTCGCCATATTCCTGCTTGCGCGCGCACTCGTGCTCCTTGTCGTTGTGCCAGGACCAGATCGCGTCCCATTCGCCGGCAAGGACCATCGGCGTCTTCGGCTTGTAGGTGGGGTGGAGCGGGCAGTCTGGCTTATGGTCCAGACTATCGATCCAACCGACGGCGCCGCAGACGATGCAATGACGGCCGCGATGGCCGCGGTGGTTCTCGGTTGCAATGACCAGCTTCTCTGGATCGATCGTGATCGTGACCGGCTGCTTACAGCCAAGTTTGCTGCAGAATGGCGTTCTGATAAGCGGATTGCAGTCGCACACGGTTGGCCTCCCTCTTGGCTTCCAGCTGCGACCGGAAGGCGGGATGGGCGTAGATCGTATCGTTGATGCGATACGTGGCTGGCTTCTGCCGGAACTCGCCGCCGAAGCTCTTGACCAGCTTCTTGTGGATGCGCCTCGAGCGGTTCTTGCTCGCGGGAACAGGCGCTCTGTCGTGGTCTCCAACGCATAGGCCGAGAAACGATATTGAGACGCGGTAGAGGCGGCGGCTTGAACTCGCGTATCTCGCCTGCCTGATGGAAGCGAGCATCTCTTCAGCGGTCAGAGCGCCGCCTGACGGCGCCGTCGCGGTCGTGCACGTGAGGGCGAAAGCCTGTAACAGGTTATTCTCAATCTTCGAGCGCATCGCGGTGAGCATGGCGTCATACGCGGTCATGGCGTTGCTCTCGGTTGGTGATGGTCCGGCTCGGCCCGGCCCGGCGAACGTGCCAGCCGGACCCTGATCTCCTCGATCGAAACTGGCGCGAAATCCCAGCAGTCGACGCCGACGTCGCAGCTCTGGGAGTCGCCCGGCAGGTTGCCGTGGCTGTGGCCGTAGAGGTGGATCGCGCCGTGGTGGGAGCGCGACCAGACGCGCATGGCGTAATGGCAGAGCACCACCATCGTCCCGTCGGGGAGGGTGATATCCATCATCTTGTCGACCTTCCCAGCCTGTGGCCTTCTTCACTCGGTTCGAGTGGTCGTGGTTGCCGGGCACCAGGAACTTCTGGCCATTGAGCCGCCGCAGGTACGGATCGTGATCAGTGAACGCGAAATCTCCGACGTGGTGTCGCCGGGCTTCACGCGGTCGTTCCAGCGGACGATCATGTACTCGTCCATCTCGTCGACGGAGGTGAACGGACGCTTGGCGAGCTCGATGATGCGCTTGTGGCCGAAATGGTGGTCGGAGGTGAAAAATGCGGTCACTTCGGCTGCTCCTCCTTCGTGACGAAATAGTTGATGCCACGCTCACTGACCTCGAAGTGAGCGATCTCCTCGTCCGGAGCCAACTCGCCGCTCGCGCGGAACATCTCTTCAGCCAGGCGCTTCCAGCTGATGAAGCCCGCCGAAAGAGGGACTTTCGATGTGATGCGGATCAACATGCTGAGCCTCCGGCGGACGAGTGAGCAGCGGAGGCCGAACGCGACCTTGGTCTTGCAAACCTCTCAGAGGTGGCAGGAAATGGCCGGCTCAAAAATGGGGGTGATTGCGAGACTGGTGTAGGAAAAACAAGTGGATAGCCGAAAATTCGATAGGCTACCGGCAACGGTCGCTCGATGAAGCGCCGTCTCGCCAGCTTCGTTGGTCCGCTCTATACTTGCGCCTAACCTGAGAAGGCTCCTCAATTATTTCTGGCGAGTCGAGCCGCATTGCTTCCGATGATCGATGTGCTTGTGGCGCTTGCCTTTGGTGGAGACTTCTCGTTGGCCTTGCGATGCTGGCTGCTATCGTCTGGACGAGGAGTGCTTTCTTAGCAAGAAGGTGCCGGGCTATACCGAGTATTGCGCCGGGCGTCCGCTGCCGGCTTTGCCGGGAATTTCGAAGGGAGGGCTCCATGAACCTGAAGCTTGTCGCAATCACGTGTGCCGTGTCTATGACTATGCTTGGTCACGAAGGCGCATGGGCCCAGCAAGCACAGACGACGACGCCTGAGGAGTTGCCCACGATCGCCAAGTTCACCGAACGTATGACGAAAGTCCCAGGCTTCATTTCTCTGTATCGGGACGAGCGCGGCGGCAAGCTTTACCTCGAAATCCCCTCAATGGGCGGTCCGGATCTGCTCTACCAGGCTTATCTGGCCAGCGGGGTGGGACAGCGAGACGTTGGTGACGGCCTCGATCGCGGCACGCTGGCCCGCGGCAAGCTAGTGGTGTTTCGGCGGTTCGATACCAAAGTGCTGCTCATCCAGCGCAACACCAGATATCTCGAGCCCGAGAGCGAGTTGGGCGGCGATGGCGACGCCGGCTCAGCGTTTGCAAACTCCGCGATTGCGGCGTTCGACGTCAAAGCGCAGGAGGGAGACCACGTCCTCGTCGATGCGGGCGATTTCCTCCTGCATGACGGGTTGGATATCCCGCGCATTCTGAAGGCGAGCAATCAGGGCACGTATGCGCTCGCCCAGAAGCTCAGCGCAGTGGACACGGCCTCGGCACACGCGTCGGACCGCAGCATTGAGGTCGAGACGGTCTTCGCCTTCACGACCACAGACCCGCCAGGCGACAAGGACCTGCTCTCCGACGTCGTCGCCGACCGGACCTCGCTCCTGCTGCGCGAGCACCACTCGTTGATAAAACTGCCCGACCTTCGGACCTCGTCCTATCGGCCGCGAGCCTTCGACCCGCGCGCGGGATTCTTCGACGTCACCTTCTACGATCCATTCCAGCCTCCCGACCAGCCGATCAGGCACAGCTATATCGTTCGCCACCCGCTGCAAAAGAAGGAGCCCTTCGCACCGGTCAGCGAGCCCGAGAACCCAATCGTCTATTACATCGACCCGTCTGTGCCGCGAAGCTTGCGGCCACTGATCGGCGAAGCTGTGTTGTGGTGGAATGCGGCGTTCGAGGACGCAGGTTTCCGCAACGCCCTTCGTGTCGAGGAGCTGCCAGCCGGGATCGATCCTTTCGCCCCTGGTATCAACCTCATTCTCTGGATTCCGCGATCGACACGTGGCTGGTCCTGGGGAACAACGGTCGTCGACCCGCGAACCGGCGAAATCCTCAAAGCGATCGTTCGTCTTGACGCGATGCGACTGCGTGCCGACCAGCTGTTGTTTGATGGCCTGACTGATCCCTACACGGATCACCCCGATCTTGTCGTCCGCGACGAGGCGCTGCGGCAACGGCTGCGGCTTCTGGTCGTCCACGAGATCGGGCATACACTGGGCCTGCGCCACCAGTTTATAGGCAGCGCGCAAGGCAACTCGTCGGTGATGGACTATCCATTTCCTCACATCGCGGCCGACTCGAGCGGCGCCCCGATCCTGAAGAACGTCTTCCCAGCTGGCGTCGGCGCGTGGGACAAGCGCATGATCAGCTACGGCTACCGGCCGTTCGACCGCGCGGACGAGGCGCAGGGGCTCAGCCAGATTATCGCCGAAACAGAGCGAGCAGGCCTCGCCTGGATGACGGACAGCGATGCGGGTGACGCCCATCCGCTGGTTCAGAAATGGGACAGTGGCACCGACCCGATCGTCGACCTTCAGCAAGTCTTGTCGCTTCGCCGCGCGGCCCTGCAGCGGTTTTCCCGATTAGCCATTGCGCCGGATGAGCCGCTGGGTGCGCTTCAGGACGCGCTGGTCCCTGTTTTTCTTATTCATCAGTTCCAGGTGAAGGCGGTCGCTTCCATGCTCGGCGGATTCACCTACCGGCACGCGGCGCGCGACGATGAGGGGCCGGTTCCCATTCCTGCTGATCGTCAGCGCGCGGCGCTCGAGGCGCTGTTGATGACGCTGGATCCGGACACGCTCGACCCGAGCGATCGGATTGTTTCCTTGATGGCGCCTCGCGCGATCGGCCGTCCGTCGACGCCGGAGTCCTTCCGCGGCAGTACAGGCACCATCTTCGACGCGATGCGACCTGTCATCGATGCGGCGACCATCACCATGAATGAGGCGTTGATGCCGGCCCGCGCCGCGCGGCTCGCCCAGGCATCCGCGCGCGATCCGACGTTGCCCGGTCTCGACGAGGTGCTGTCCGCCGTGATCGCCCGGACCTGGAAGGCAACACCGCGAAACGGTTTCGCGGGCGCGGCTCAGCGAGAGATCGCGAAGACCGCGGTGCTGGCGATCCTGCGTACAATCGCCGGCAAGGACACGCCTCCGGAAGTGCGTGGCGCCTGCTGGGCTGCGCTCGATGATCTGCAGGCGTGGATGCAGGCGCACCCGGCGGCGCCGGAGTGGAAGGCGACCTATGCATTCGTCACCCACACGATCGCGACATTCCAGCAGGATCCCGCGAAATTCGCCCCGCCCGACGACGGGCTGCCACCGTTCGATCCGTTGGTGGCGGCGGACGGGCCGTAGGGTCTCCATCGCCTAGTGCATGCCGCTCTGCGCGAGCGCGCGCTTCTCGCGGCCCAACTGTGTCAAAAAGAGCGGCCTCAAGCGGCTTTTCTTTCCCTTCGGATGACGATGAAAAGTTCCGAGGGTGAACGGGTGAATCGTCCGCCCGACTCGAACCCGCCGACTGGCGGTTGTTGATTCAGCGCGCCAGAGCCGCCTGCAGCGCCGCATCCCACCATACTTGGCCCTTAGCACTGATCCGCCGAGAAGAAATCGCGAGGGGATTCCTGGGTAAGGCGCGAATATGGTTTTGGAAAGATCCCTGCGAGGAGCAGTCACAGTAGTTCGCAATCGGCACTTCGCGTAGTTTGAATTTCAAGCGTAAGCCCTTGGTGGCTTAGTTTGAAAAAATCGCCTTGTTTTTCAATGAATTCACCTGCCTCTTAATCAGCGGGTCCCAGGTTCGAGCCCTGGTGCGCCCACCAAATAAGAAGCCTTTGATAAATTACTAGCAGGGCCGCTGAGAACAAAACCGGTCTCGTGCGAGGCTTTTTGTGCTCGGATGTGGTATGGCCGGATTGCTGTGCGACTTTTCCTTTGTTTCTGTATCTTCACCCCATTCGATACAGCGCGCAGATCCGATGGTACAGGTCGACCATGTGCTCGTCGTAGAATAGGATATCAGGGCGACCAAAACGGACAATTCTGTTCTGCCCGTCGCCGCAGGACACAGCTTGCTGCAGAACCAAGCCGATTGTTCGGTCGGGGGTTTGATTCGCTCCCCCGCTCCAACGATCGCCACACTCCCCATACCCGGTTCGGATAAGCCCTCTTCGCCGGGCAGAGCATTCAGGCGGCCTGCGATCTCCACGGCGACTCCACCCGGGCGCGCTGGATCCCTGAACACAGTAACCGTATCGAATGGGTCTCTGATAGCTTCCGCGGCCTCTCCGTCGCCCGCACTCACACCTTTCGTTAGACTTTCACGTCCAAAAGGCGAGCCGCCGAATTTTCGAAATCTCCCGACAGCAGTCGATCGCAGGATCTCCGTCGCTGGACGAAAGAGCCCAATTCGCCGATTTTCGGACGCGAATTGCAAAAAGTGTCCAGCCATTTCCGCGAATATTCCAGTCTTGCGTAGACTATCTGCGTGCCGATCCTCCGGCGCTTGCCCAGCCATCGGACATGGTCCAATCGCCCTCGAGTGGATGTCGGACAAGGTCAACGATGACCGTCATGGACAAACCTGCGCACCAAGGCCCGCCCAAAGCAGCCATGGCTATTCCAGAAATTTCCTGTGGGGCGTTACCGGCGAACCGATAGACATGTCCCTCGTTCGCTGCCAGTCTACCAGCAGATGTTCAGTCGGATGCTTACGTCGGTCCATCGTTGATCATGACCGAATGTGTCGAATAGTGCTCCACGAAATGAGCCAAATCTCCCTTCCAAAAGCGCAAATGTGTTCGCTGGCCGCGAAGGCAAGTGAGGCGACGCGGCTCGGCGATTTCAAAGAGGCGATCGAGCTTTTAAAGCGGTTGGTCAAGCAGGATCCACAGCCGCGGTGGCGCGACATGCTGGCAGAAGCCTATGCGGGGCGTGCGCGCAGCCTTGCTGCCAAGGGAATGTTCGACGAGGCCGAGACTGCCCTGAACAAGACGGCCGCTGCCGACGGAACTGTTCGAGACCCGCTGCTCTACGTGCAATGCTTGGCCAAGCGCGGTCAGTTGGGCAAGGCCTTTCAGCATGCACTGAAATACATCGGAACAGATAAGGTTCCGGTGGCGAACTCCGCGCGAATGTCCGAATTGACCGCCGCCTTGTGGCTGGTCGCTCCGGTTCGTGTCGACGCTCAAGCGGACCCCGGCTCCGAGCTTAGCCAATGGGCCCAATCTGCCGCGGCCGCGCAGCAGAGCTTGGCGGCGTGGGTCGAGGGCAAGCCAGCGCACGAGATCGAACCGCTGCTCAGCCGGATTCCGATGCGGTCTGCGTTCCGACCGCTGCGGCTCATTCTCAAGAGCCTCATGACGGCGCCGACTGATCCAGCACGGGCGCGCCAACTGCTCGACGGCATCGGGCACCAATCGCCCTTCGCTTGCTGGCGCGATGCGATCGCCGCGGCCCTGCCGACAGAAGCGCAAGAGCCGCCGACGAACGCTGCTCCGCCCAGCCGGGCGCAATGTCTGTTCGCCGCGGAGGTCAAGGGCCTGCCGGCCGGCGGATCCCAATTGCTGGCCGAGTTCGTCAAGGCTGAGCGCAGCGGGGCGGCTGCCCTGATATCGTTTCTGACAAGCCATGCGGCAGCCGTGCCGGCGCCGGAAGCCAAGAGCGCCTGTTTCAACCTGTTGCCCAGGGCGCCGGACCGTTTGCGGCAAGTCGAGAGCACTTTCGGCAGCGTGGCAGAATTCGACCGGGCCCGGATTCTTGCGCTCGCCGCGGAGGCTGCGAGTGACTGGGAGCGGGCGGAGGCGCAGTGGTGCGCTGCTGCGAAGGCCGCCGAGCGCAGCGCAGACCCTGAATCCCGCCTTATGGCGGGGGTGATCTATCGCCACGTCGCCGGGCTTGCGGAGATGCACCCGGAGATCGCTGGCAGAGGCACCAGCCCGAGCATCGATTACCTTGAGCGGAGCCTGCGGGCCGACCCGAATCACCTTCCGGCGGTCCTCAAGTTGATCGGGCTGTATCGTACTGAGGGGCAGGACAAGGACTGGCATCGATTGGCGGAGGACGCGGCGCAGCGCTTTCCGCAACAAAGCGCCATCTTGTTGCAGGCGGTGGATTCGGCGATCGCGCGCAAGGCGTACAAGAAGGCCGTTGGTTTCGCTCGCAGGATCCTGGCCCTCGACCCGATCAACCAGACCGTGCGCCAGCGCATGATCGAGCTGCAGATCGCGCACGCACGCAGGCAGGCACGGTCCAAGCGGGCGGATTTGGCTTGGAAGGAGCTCGCCAATGCGGCTGAGTGGGAGCGGCCGGATGCTCCCAGCGAGAGGCTTTGCATCAATCAGGGCCTCGTCGCCTGGGAGCTTGGGAACGCCGCGGACGCCGAATCGCGGCTGCGCCGCGGCGTGGAACTGGCCGGCGGTGGTGTCGTCGGCTGGTTATGTGCCTCAGTTGAACACGCCCAGATGAAAGGGGGCGCCGCGCTCGGCGCCGTGCTGCGCGAAGAGCTGGTGCGTGCTCAGAAGGCCGTAGCTCCCGCCAAGGAAGAAATTCTGTCGGCCGCGCGGGCGATCAACGATGGCGAAATCACTGGAGCGAGCAAGGAAATTGCCAAGCTGGTCTTCCGAATCCGCGGCTGGCTGTTGCAGGGAGCCAGCCTCGCCTGGTCTGCCGCCGAGATTCACCCGGTTTGCGAGATGTTGCGATTGGCCGGTGCCTATGACCTGCTCGCCGACTATGCGAGGCTTGCTCTCTTGCGGACCCCCGATGACGCGACTTGGAAATTGTACCGGGTCATGGCGCGGGTGAAGGGCGACGCCGAGCGACTGTCCGTGCGCGAAGAGGACGAATTGATGGACCTGGTTGAGGACGCGGAGGCCCGCAAGGATTTCCACACCGCCAACCGCATCGAGCGTTTCCTGGACTCGGTCCCCGATTTCCCCAAGGGTGCGGACTCGCGCAGCGCCCGGCGCGGCGCCTTGGCCAAGGGCGTCCGTTCTCTCGATGGCATTGAGGACGGTTTCATTTCGCAGCTGTTGGCGATGAGCCTGGAGGATACGCCGCCCGAGATGGTCGAGCGCCTGGTCGCCAAGCTCGGGCGCGAGCGGGCTATCGCCGCGGTGCTTGAACGACTTCGACGAACGCCGGTCGGCGAATTATTCCCAGTCGAGAACATTCGTAAAGTGGCCGAAGAAATGGTGAACTCGGTGTGTGGGCAAAGCAGCAAGTCGGTTGCATGAACGATCCTTTCTCAACTCTCGGCGTCGACGAGGATGCCGACGACGATCAGATCAAGCAGCGCTATTTGTCGCTGGTGCGGCTGTTTCCGCCTGACCGTGAGCCGGAGCGGTTTCAGGCCTACCGGGCCGCCTATGAAGCGCTGAGCGACCAGCGCAAACGACTCGAAACCAAAGTGCTGGGCACCCGTGACTCTGTCTTGGGGCGCATCAAGTCACATCTGTTGGCACCGTCGAAACCGGTCTGCGCCAGAGCCAGCAAGACGACCGTCACGGCACTGCTGATCGATGGGATCGATCGGGCCTGCGGGCAGGACGGCACGGCATAGCGATTTTGACTCCAGGTTCCGATCAGATGTTTGCGACGATCAGCCACCGGAACTTCGAAATCCAATATTGCACGAAAACGTGGGCTGGCGGGTCCAAGTTGCGCCCTCAATGTGATCTCAGCCGGTCCCCCAACAGGCCTGCCAAAGGGAAAGAATTTGGACGAGATCCTCAAACAAGAGCTGCTCGGTCGCTTTGCGACCTATCTGGATGCTATTGAGCCCAGCGAAGCGGACCTGGATGCGGCCGCGGACGGACGCGAGGAGGCTGATCTCTTCTCGATTTTCGTCGAGCTTGCCGGCTTGCGCAATGAGACGCGCACGCAGTCTCGATTAGTCAAGGAGGCGATCGATCGATTCCGCGACGTCTTCGACACGCTGCAATCGAGCCACGCCATGCTGGAGCAGGATTTGAAACGGACGCGGGCGGAGGCGGACGACCGGGAACGCATGCTCATCAAGCCGCTGCTGCTCGACATCATCGATATCAGGGATCGACTGGCCGCGGGCCTGAAACCGGCCGCGACGGCATTACCGCGATGGTATGAGCGCTTCCTGGCCAACCGGCAGCGCGAGATCGCGGAGGCTTGGCGCGAGGGCCCGCGCATGACGCTTCGACGGATCGACGCGCTGCTCGCGGACCGGCGCGTCATACCGGCCGAGACCGTGGGACGCCCATTCGATCCGCGAATCGCCACAGCCGTCGCCACGGTCGCCAACCCCGATATCGCGGATGGAATCGTCGTCGAGGATGTGCGCCCCGGATTTCTCTGGCAGGGCGAGCTATTGAGACTGGCCGAAGTCGTCGTGGCCAAACGCGATGCCTGAATGGAGACTAGGATGAGCGATGAGATTGTCGGGATCGACCTCGGCACCACCAATTCGGAGATCGCCGTGTACCGCGACGGCCAACCCGAGGTGCTGGTCGACGAGTTGGGGCGGAAGATTCTTCCCTCGGTCGTCGGCGTCGGGGAAGCCGGAGATCTGCTAGTGGGTGAGGAGGCGCGCAACCAGTTCGTCTTGTACCCGGAGCGCACGGTGAGATCCATCAAACGCCGGATGGGCAGCGGCGAAAAGGTCCAACTCGCCGGACGCGAATACACGCCGCAAGAGATCTCCGCCATCATTCTCAAACGCCTAAAGGACATCGCGGAGCGGCGCCTCGGGCGGTCGGTACGCAAAGCGGTGATCACTGTGCCGGCCTATTTCTCCGACATCCAGCGCCAGGCGACGCGCGAGGCCGGCGAGATTGCCGGGCTCGAGGTCGTGCGGATCATCAACGAGCCCACGGCGGCGGCCATGGTCTACGAGGCGACGCAACATCAGGGCAAGCGCATCCTGGTGTATGATCTTGGTGGCGGCACCTTCGATGCGTCGATCGTGCGGATCGAATCGGGTGTCGTCGAAGTCATTTCGAGCCATGGCAACAACCACCTCGGCGGCGATGACTTCGACCACAAGATCGTCGAGCATGTGCTCGATCACCTCAAGATCAAGCAAGGCGTTGACATCTCCGATCAGCCCAAGGCGATGGCAAGGGTCCTGCGTTCAGCGGAGGCAGCCAAGAAGCAGCTGTCGGATCATCCCTTCGCCCGCATCGAGGAGGAATACCTGGCCGAGAGCGCGGGAAAGCCGGTCCACCTGTCGCTCGAATTGTCGCGCGAGGACTATGAGGACATGATCGCTCCCTTCATCGAGGAGACGCTGGGAGCCGTCCATATCGCACTCGAATCGGCTTCGCTCACTTCCTCCGAGGTCGATGAGATCCTGCTTGTTGGCGGCGCCACCCGGACGCCCATGGTGCGCCGGCGGCTGCGCGAGTCCTTCGGCAAAGAGGCCCGCGGCGAAGTCGATCCGGATTTGTGTGTCGCGATGGGAGCTTCCATCAATGGCGCGGCCATTGCCGGCATCGACGTGTCGGCCGTTCTGGTCGACGTAACCCCGTATACATTCGGGACCAGCGCCTTGGGCGAGCTCAACGGAGAAATGTATCCCTATACCTACGTGCCGATCATCGCCAAGAACACAGCGATCCCGGTACGCAAGAGCGAAGTCTTCTTCACCGTGGTCGACGACCAGACCACGGTCGAGGTGCGGATCTTCCAGGGCGAGAAGGATGACGCGATGGAGAACATCCAGCTCGGCGAGTTCCGCGTCGAGGGATTGAGCAAGGCTCCGTCCGGAAATCCGATCATCATTGATCTGGCCCTCGACCGTGACGGCATTCTCAATGTTTCCGCCAAGGAGAAGCGCACCGGACTCGAGCGCCGGATTACCATCGACCGGGCGACGTCCCGCTATGACAAGGATGAGCTTCGTGATGCCCGGCATCGGATTGCCGAGCTGTTCGGTGCGGAGGAGGATGCCGAAGACCCCCCGAACTCGGCTGACCTCGAGGCCGGAATTGCGGGCGATGCCGATGTCACCGAGCTGATCGCCAAGGCACAGGCGAAGCTGGGCACGGCTCTCGATGAGGATCGGGCCGAGCTCAAGGCTTTAATCGAAATCATCAAGGACTGCGAGGAGCGAGGCGACGCGACCGGGCGCAACACGGCGAGCGCCCAGATCCGCGATCTGCTGTTCTATCTGGAAGTCTGACGCGATGCTGCAATGCCCACTATGCCGAGCCCTGCTCAATGGTGCCGACACCTGCCGCCGTTGCCGGGCCCAACTGAAGCAGGCGCTGGAATTGGAACGGCAGGCAGGTCAGATCGCCGGCGGGGCCATGCATGCCTTGGCCTTGGGCAAGACCGCCGTGGCGTTACGTCTGCTGGGCCGCGCGAAGGTGGTCCACGCGACGCCCGCGATACGGCTGTTGGCGCGCATTCTGGCGCGGCGGATCGCGTCGGGCAGCGAGGCCTATCGCGCGAGTCATGATGACGTCATCGACGACCGCGCCAAGAAATATCCTTCGCCCGGCTGATCCCTTCGCGGAATAGATGTTCAGATCGCTTGGACAACAGCCAGTGCAACGAAGGATTTTATCGTGCGACGAGTCCCCCATCTTCTGCCGGATAAGCCCAGGGGTGCGACCAGTAAGTCATTGATTGTTCTTAACCCGTCGCTATCTCTTCGATTTTGCTTCGAAGATTGCGCACGGCTCCTTCGTTGGCTGCGATCCCATTGCCGTTCTGCATCACTGTTCTACCTGGCGCAGCACGACGAAATGATCGAGGTTCCAGTGCAGCACGGCAGGCAACCGCAGCTTGTCGAGGTCGGCGATGTCGAGCCGCACCGCCCGTGCGGACAGGCCAAGCGGCGCGGCCATTTTCATGATGTTGGCAGGCATCAGGCCGCGGTTTGAGAGACCGAGGCGGCCGAATGCGGGCTCGTCTGTCAATCAGCGGGTCCCAGGTTCGAGCCCTGGTGCGCCCACCAAGCAAAAGTTCTTATTTTCCAAAACCTTCGCAAGATGACGGCCGAGAACAAAACGGGTCTCGTGCGACGTTTTTTGTGGTCGGACGTCGCACGCCGTGCGACGAGAAGATGATGTTCTCTGAATGCTCTTGATACAACCCGGTACGCAGAAGACCGTCGATGTGTAAAAAGGATCGTAGGGAATCATCGGCAGAAAAAGGCGGAGCGCCGCGCGCGGTCGAGTGTGCTTGAGCTGAGGGCGGGTTGCGGAGTTGCACATAGACCGCCCCACTCGGCATCGGACGCGTTGCGAGGTCGTTGGCGGCGCTCGGCAAGGTGATGGACGGGATGGTGCTCGTCACCGGAAATCCCGAATATTAGCGCGCCGAGCAGCACTGCATCGTGCAAGGCAACAAGCCGCCGCCGAAATGAGATTCGGCGATCAGCCCTTCATCCCTTCCTTGCGCACCTGCAATTCGAGCCGGTCGATGCCAGCATCGGCGCGATCGACATTGCGGGCGCGGTAATGCTTCACGATGGTCTGCGCGCTTCGGTACGAGTGCCCCGTGATGTCGCAGATTGTCAGTAGGTCGCAGCCGGCGCGATCGAGCAGCATGACGCAGGTATCGCGCAGGTCTTGGTCGTGTTTCTGGTCGAGTTCACCGGCGCCATTGACGAAAATCAGCGACGGGCACGGCTTCAGGCGCCATGCTGCCTCATCGCCATTGCTGTCGCGTGCCGCCTGCGCATCTAGCCATTGCGCCAGTGTACGCGCGCGCTTATCGACCGCGCGGGCGCGGTGCGCCTTTTTCTCTTCATCAAGCGGGAAAGGCGCGAACAGCCTGTCGACGATTCTGGTCAGCTCGGTGGTCAGTCGTTCCGCGCGGACGATCGCCTGCCGCACGGTATCGCGCGCGAGAAAGCCGAACACGGCGACGGCGCGCGCAGCCGACACCCAATGGCGATAGGTGCTCTCGTCATAAGGCTCGCCATTGTCCTCGTTGACGACGAGTTCGAGCGGCACCGTCTCAAGCTGAAGCCGCAGCTTGAGCGCCTTCATGCGCGCGCGAGGCACTTGGGCGTGCGCTGAGCGGCGGTGCCTCCTTGATGTCGACCAGTTCACCAGTCTTGCTCTGCCGGAACGCGTGCCGTCCCTCGACGTTGCTCTCGTTTCGCATGATCAGACGGTCGGTCTGGCGCTGCCC
>Ga0210402_10003980_pt1 | contig 13633 bp, 9 predicted proteins | sample IncBWC7MmetaG_FD_161055 | JGI IMG/M metagenome (GOLD analysis project Ga0210402, IMG submission 161055) | Forest soil microbial communities from Barre Woods Harvard Forest LTER site, Petersham, Massachusetts, United States - Inc-BW-C-7-M | ecosystem: Environmental > Terrestrial > Soil >...
TACTTGAGGATGGCGCCGAGGCGGAGAAGGACAAAATTATTCACGACCGTCTGGCCGGCTTGGGCTACGTCTAGACACTGCGTGCCTTGACAGTAAATCACGGAATCACCCCAGCGCCCGGTGCTTCGATTGTCCTAGAGCGCGAGGTAGGTTCCGATGATGCTGTTTTCTCAATTTCTTGCCGTCCTCCGGGTCAGATTCATACATCCAATATGCCGCTTGATATTTTTTCTGATTTGTTCTGAAGGATAAATAAGTTCAGCATGGATGCCGTATCCAACCCGATTTCGCTCCCTGGGTCCTTGTCCCCGGTGTCTACTACTGCTCTTGTCCCGCAACTGGTGGAAAAATGGGCAGACTGTACGCCCGGTGCGATCGCGCTTAGCGATGGTCAGGCAAGTATGACCTATGGGGAGTTGAATCGGCTGTCTAATCAGCTTGCCCAGTATCTGAGTGCGCTCGGAGTTAAGCCGGACTCCTTGGTTGCGCTGTGCTTGAGCCGTTCTATGACGCAAGTCTGGACCTCGCTAGCGGTTCTCAAAGCAGGCGGCGCATACGTTCCACTGGATCCCGGCAACCCCTTGGACCGTGTCTCGTTCATGGTGCAGGATGCCGACCCGTGTGTCCTCATTACTAATCGCGAGATGGCTAAACAGTTACCGTCAGGTTCCTGGCGCACAATTGTCATCGACCGCGATTTGAGCGAGATCGAGGAGCAGTCCGACAAAGCACCGCCTTGCCCCGCGACCGGCGAGAACCTGGCCTACGTGATCTATACTTCCGGTTCGACCGGCACACCGAAGGGTGTTGAGATCACGCATCGAAGCTTGCTGAATCTCGTCCACTGGCATCTGCGGAAATTTGGGATCACAGCCGACGACAGGGCGACCAGCCTGTCAAGCGTGGGATTCGATGCAGCAGTCTGGGAAGTATGGCCCCATCTTGCAGCTGGAGCGAGCGTCCATGTGCCGGGAAACGTCCTGCGGTATCAACCCGAGGCGCTTCGAGATTGGCTGGTGGAACTGGGTATCACAATCAGTTTCGTCCCTACTTTGCTGGCGGAACGCCTGATCACTCTCGATTGGCCCAGTGAGACGGCGTTGTGCGCTTTGCTTACGGGCGCTGATGTGCTTCACCATTACCCCGCGCAGGAACTTCCTTTTGAATTCTTCAACAACTACGGACCAACTGAGTGTACGGTGGTGGCGACATCGGCGGAAGTAACCGCAGAAAAACGTCCGGACCTGGTTCCGCCCATCGGTTGGCCAATTGACAACACCCAGATCTACATACTGGACGAACACTTGCAGTCGGTACCCGCCGGGTCCCCGGGCGAACTGTACATTGGGGGTGTCGGCGTGGCGCGGGGGTATCGCAACAATCCGCAACTAACCGCCGATAAGTTCATCCCGGATCCTTTTAGCAGTTCCCCAGGTGCGCGCATGTATCGCACAGGGGATCTGGGTCGCTCGCTGCCGGACGGGCAGATTGCTTTTTTGGGCCGCGTCGACGATCAGGTCAAGATTCGTGGCTACCGCGTCGAACTGAATGAAATCATTGCCGCACTCGATCACCACCCCGCGGTCGACATGAGTTTTGTCCTCGCGCGCGAAAACGCCACCGGCCAGAAGCAACTCATTGCTCATGTTGTGCCCAATAACGGATCGCAACCGTCCGGAGAAGAGCTGCGAAGCTTTCTTGTTTCCCGCCTGCCAGACTATATGGTGCCGGAAGTCTTCGTGTTCGTGCCGTCCCTTCCTTTGAACGCCAACGGTAAGGTTGATCGCTCGGCTCTGCCCATGCCCAAGGAGGTCGAGTCAGTTAAAGGATCGGGGACGGCGCCGCGCGTCATCATTGAGGAACGATTGCGGGACATCTTGCAAACCTTACTAGGTATCTGCGTTGTCGCACGCGACGACAACTTCTTCATGTTGGGGGGGAACTCCCTCCTCGGGACTCAGTTGATCTCCCGGATGCGAGACGCCTTTGGAGTCGAAGTATCGCTCCTGGTGCTCTTTGACCACTCGACCATCGAGCAGTTGGCTGTGCAAGTGGAGAGGCTGATTCTGGAAAAGCTGGATGTCAGCCAACGGGATTCGCTCTAGCATATCGCCGATATGGCGGTGGACACACAAAATCACGTCGTACGAACTGGCAAGCCCGACCTCGCCCTTAGCCTGTATCACCTGTTGGATCCTCAGGTTCTGGCTGATCCCTATCCCCTGTTCCGTCGTCTAAGGACGGAAGACCCCGTCCATTGGGATCCCTTTTTGCACGCTTGGGTGGTTACCCGCTACTCGGACGTGCTGGAGGTTCTGCACACTTTTTCAGCCGACCGCACACCCCAACCCGAGCAACTGACTGCCATGGGCTTGTCCCAACTGAATCCCATTGCGCAGGTCATGGTCCGGCAAATGCTTTTCCTCGACGCTCCCGCACATACTCGCCTGCGCGGCCTGGCTTCTAAAGCGTTTACTCCGGCTCGAGTGGAGATCCTGCGGGCTCACATCGAAGAAATCGTTGATAGCCTCCTGAATCAGCTACGGGGGAAGCAGCGGATGGAGGTAATTGCCGACCTTGCTGAGCCCCTGCCCGCCATCGTTACGGCTGAGATGCTGGGTGTTCCTACCCGGGACCGCCATCAGCTGAAGGCCTGGTCCGCTGATTTTGCGGAGATGTTGGGTAACTTCCAGCACAATCCCGATCACGTTCCGAAGGTTCTGAAGACGGTTCGGGAAATGACCGCTTATTTCCGTGACGCGGTTCGGAAGCAAAAAGAACATCCCGGCGATGGTCTCATCCAGGCATTCCTTACTGCCGAGATTGATGGAGACCGATTCACCGAAGAAGAAATCGTCGCCAACCTGATTGTGACCATGGTAGGCGGACAAGAGACCACGACCAATCTCATCGGGAACGGGATGTTGACTCTTTTGCGCAACCCGGATCAGTTACAAGCGCTGCGCGAGGATTTGTCGTTGATCCCTTTGGCGGTTGAAGAGATGCTGCGATACGAAAGCCCCAGCCAGCACACCGCACGCATGGCTCCGACTGATCGGGAAATGGGTGGCAAGCTCATCGCCAAGCGGCAAGCGGTCATCGCAGTGATGGCGGCTGCGAATCGTGATCCCGACCGATTCTTAGAGCCCGACCGGTTTGATATCACTCGCAAAGATAACCGGCATCTGGCATTTGGATATGCCGCTCATTTCTGTTTTGGCGCTCCGTTAGCGCGCATCGAAGGCCAGCTCGCGTTCGACGCGATCTTGCGTCGCTTTCCCTTACTGCGACTAGAAACAGAAATGCCTACCTGGCGCACCAATCTCGGGTTGCGCGGTGTAACTGCTCTTACCGTCGCTCTTGAATAAAGTTGCGTCGCGGTGCGCGACCCCAAATGTCCGGATCAATCAACTCTCCCGATACCCGCCAGCTCTTGCAGGAATACTTGCAGGCGAACCGGCCAGCTCGACCGTCGCCTATTCTCCCGTCACAGGTCAAAGGTCCCGGTCCGCTTTCGTTCGGACAGGAACAGATATGGCTGCATCTCAAGATCGCACCCAATAACGCCGCCTGTGCCTATAACGAAGCTTTGACTATCCACTACAAAGGCTTTCTCGACACGGACGTGCTGGCCGCCTGCCTGAGCGAGGTCGTCCGCCGCCATGAAGCTTGGCGCACTACCTTCTCGGAAGTAGACGCACACCCAGCTCAGATTGTGCATTCTGCCCGGCGGTTTGCGCTGCCGGTGGTCGACCTTCGACATCTTCCGGAGGCCGAGCGTGATGCTCGTGCGTTAAGCATTCTTGCTGAGGAAGCCCGCCGCCCTTACGATCTGTCTGCAGGACCGCTGGTGCGTCCTACACTGGTCAGAATGGCGGACGCGGATTACCGGTTGATGCTTGCGATGCATCACATCGTATTCGACGGCTTTTCGATTTATCGCGTGCTGTTGCCAGAACTGGCCGCACTGTATAAGGCGTTCGCAAATGGCGAGCCGTCGCCTTTGCCCGAGCTGTTGATTCAGTATTCCGACTTCGCCCGCTGGCAACGGAACCTGCCAGAAAGCCACACTGGTTCGCGCGCTCTGGAATACTGGCGCCAAAAACTGGCCGGTGATTTACCGGTCCTGCAACTCCCGAGCGATCGGCCAAGACGTGCGGTGCAAACGTTTCGCGGCGCAACCTACAAGTTCAGTCTTCCTGCGGACCTTAGCAGTGCGGTGAAGGATTTCAGCCGGCGAGAAGGCGTCACCCTGTTTATGACGCTCCTGGCTGCATTCGATGTTTTTCTGCGCCATTACACCGGCCAGGACGACATTGTGATTGGCGGAGTTACGGCCGGACGGAATCGCGCCGAACTTGAGCCGTTGATCGGCTTTTTCCTAAACACGGTGGTATTGCGTACTGACCTCTCCGGGAATCCATCCTTCCGTACCCTGCTGGACCGCGTCAAGGAGACGACGGTGGAGGCCCTCTCGCACGACGACGTTCCCTTTGAGCTTCTCGTCAAGGAACTCCGCCCGCAGCGGGACTTGAGCATCAACCCGTTTTTTCAAATTTTGTTTTCCATTGAACCTCCGCTGGCGTCGCTAAATTCCGAATGGGGACTCAGTCAGGGGGAAGTCGATCTCGGGGCAACAAAATTCGACTTGGACTTCCAGTTGGATGACACCGGTGGCGGAATTGTGGGTCACTGCTCTTACAGTACTGACTTATTTGACTCGGCAACGGTACAGCGGATGGTTCAAGACTGGCAACACGTACTCGAAAATGCCGTCGTCGATCCCAACCGCCGGGTATCGCAGCTGTCTCCCCTGACGACCCTGGAAAGACAACGTCTACTGGTTGAGTGGAATCAAAATCGCGAGGATTACCCGCGTGATCGCTGCATTCATGAACTCTTTCAAGAACGGGCAACCTTGGCTCCCAACGATGTGGCTATCGTCTGCGGAGACGAACAGCTTACCTACCGTCAGCTTGATCAGCGCGCCAGCAAACTCGCCAATCAGCTTCGCAGCCTGGGTGTGCGAGCGGATACTGTAGTCGGCGTTTTTCTTGATTGCTCGATCGAGGCGGTCGTGGCACTTCTCGGCATCCTCAAGGCCGGCGGAGCATACTTGAATCTCGACCTTCAGTGTCCTCCCGACAGATTATCGTTCATGGTCGAAGAGGCAAATGTGAAAATCGTGCTCAGTCGACAACGGCTGCTTGTGAGTTGGACTTCGCCTTCCACGACGGTCTTGTGCCTTGACGCCAGTTTGGACTCGCCAGCGATCGAGCGAGATGGGCAAGCAGAGAGCGACGTCCTCTGCACGAATCTCGCATACGTGGCGTACACCTCAGGTTCCACGGGTCGCCCCAAAGGAATTGAAGTTGAACACAGATCCGTCGTGCACATGATTTTTGCGACCAAGTCTCTGAGGCAGTCCGAGAACGAAGTGTTCCTACAACTCGCTCCCCTCACCTTCGATGCCTCCACTTATGAGATATGGGCTCCGTTGCTGCGAGGCGGGCGTTGCATATTGTTTCCGGAGAAAGTGCCCACCATATCCGCTTTGGGAGAAGTTATTCAAGAAAATGCCGTGACCACGTTATGGCTCACCGCATCATTGTTTAATACCCTGATCGACGAAGCTCCCGAGGTTTTATCTCCGATTCGTACCCTTTTGATCGGCGGCGAGCCCCTGTCGGTAGCTCATGTGCGCCGGGCCCTCACCTTGCTGCCGACCACCCAAATTATCAACGGATACGGCCCCACCGAAGGCACGACCTTCACTTGCCTATACCTGATCTCTGCGCAACTCGACCCCAGTGTTCGTTCGATTCCCATCGGTCGTCCGATTTCTAATACCCGCGTCTATGTTCTTGACTCAGATTTAAACCCCTGTCCCATAGGTGTGCCCGGCGAATTGTGCATCGCAGGAGATGGTTTAGCTCGCGGATATTTGAACCGTCCGAAGCTTACTGCCGAGCGGTTCGTGCGTGATCCCTTCAGTCACGATCCAGGCGCGCGTTTGTATAAAACAGCGGACTTGGTCCGATACCAGGCAGATGGGAATATAGAATTCCTCGGGAGAACTGACCAGCAGCTTAAGATCCGTGGTTTTCGCATTGAGCTAGCGGAAATTGAGTCAGTTCTGTGCGAATGCCCGATGGTCCAGGCGGCTGTCGTAGTTGCGCAAGAAGACCGCAGTGCCCGGCGGCTGGTAGCATACGTCATCCTCAAACCTGGCTGCTCATGCACAAAGCGGGCGTTGGATGCCTTTCTCCGGCGACGGCTCCCCGATTACATGCTACCTGCGCAGATTGTGACTACGCACGATCTTCCCGCTCTCGCAAGCGGGAAGATCGACCGCAAAGCGCTCGCCTCGATTGCGGACGAAAGCGGTGGGGGAGAGATTAGCTCCGGCGATCCCCCAAGAGACATGACCGAGATGCGGCTTCTCAAAATCTGGGAAAGCGTGTTGCCAAACCGCCCTATCGATTTGAAGGAGAGCTTTTTCCGCATGGGCGGTCATTCTTTGTTGGCGTTGAGTTTAGTTCATCGCATAGAAACCGCCTTCGGAAGGAAAATGGGGTTAGCCACATTCGTGGGCGCTGCGAGTATTCGAGAAGTGGCGACAATTTTGCGCGACCCGGGTTACTCTGATTCATTGGAATATTCCCCGGTGCCATCGCCATGAGTGCAAATATCTCAGGTCAAGCGACACACACCTCGATTGCAAAATCTCTAAGGTTGCGCGAGGCCAGCTTTGAAGATTATCCCTATGTCGTGGCGCTGGAATCCAAGTTTCACCTGAACACGAAGACCTACGAGGCTTGGACCCATCTCTGGACCAATAATCCGGCCTACCGGAGGCTCAAGAACCGATTTCCCATCGGGTGGGTCTTGGAGAACCAGGATGGTGCCCTCTCCGGATACCTTGGCAACATTCCACTGGAGTACGAGTTTGAAGGCAAAAGACTTTTGGCAGCAACCACACGCGCTTGGGTCGTCGATATCGCTTTTCGCGCTTATTCACCGTTGCTGTTAGACAGTTATTTCAAGCAGTCCGATGTCGATCTCTTCATGAATACAACCGTGAACTCTCATGCTGCCCAGGCCTACAGCGTCTTCCAGGGTGTGCGCGTCCCCGTGGGCGACTGGGACCGGTCGCTGTTCTGGATCACCTCCTACCAGGGTTTCACTGAAAGTGTCTTGAGAAAAAAGCGGCGTGTGACCACGAAGGCGTTGAGTTATTCGCTTTCTCCGCTGGTATTCCTTCGGGATCGCCTCGTGCGACGACGCTTCCATCGAAAGGGAAGCAAAGTCAGCGTAATTCCGTGTGCTGGCTTCGATGATCGTTTCGATGAGTTCTGGGTGGCAATGAAGAAAAAAAAGGCCAGTCTTCTGTTGGCCGTTCGTACCCGTGAAGTGTTGGAGTGGCATTTCAAGCATGCCCTGGCCCAGGATGCCGCATGGATATACACAGTGGAAGGAAATGCCGGCCTGGCAGCGTACTCCGTTTTTCTTCGCCAGGATCAGCCGGAACTTGGGCTTACTCGTGTCCGGTTGGCCGATTTCAAGTATCTTGACGAAGAGAGCGGTCCCAGTCTGCTGACCGCAATGCTTCAGGTCGCGATCGAACGTTGCCGCCGCGAATGTATTCACATGCTGGAACTCATCGGCCTTAACCCGATATTGGAAAAGGAAACCGAGCGTCTTTCTCCATACCGGCGCGACCTGCCTAGTTGGTTATACTTCTACAAAGCCAAGAGCAGCGACTTGGCGGAGAAGCTCAAGAATGCAGCCGTCTGGGAACCCTCTCTTTTTGATGGTGATTCCAGTTTGTAGGCGCGTCAGCTACTGGTTGGTGAGCAGGAGTGGCTTGGCTCCGATGGTAACCGTTGAACCCTCCAGCGTGTTCGTATTACCCAATAGATCGCTGTACCGAGTGTAGCCAGCGGGGAATGTGAAATTGCTTGTGGTACATGCGCCGTGGCTGCAGGACCGTGACGCATCCCATACCGCCAGGGCTTGATAGCCGTTGGCGCGCGTGAATTGACAAGTCCACACTGTCCCGTTTGCGCTACAGGCCGAGGTCAATGACGCCCCGACCATCCATTCTGAAATCTGCTGGTACGCAACGCCTGGAGCGTGCAGTGTTCCGGGAGCCGAGGGATCATTCGCATCTGGCGTCCAGAGTGTGCCCCACACTTGATTATTCCACTGGTACCAGTAGAAACGGGCAAAGCCGAGCGACCAATGCAGCAAGTAAAAGCGTGCCAGAAAAGCGGCCTGCATGTCGGGATCAGTAAATCCATTGTTTAAGACGTCGCCCCAACAGGCTTCTGTGTCCCACACTGGTTTCTGATCCAGTCCGTATTTCGAGAGCACTGGTTGCGACAGGCTCATATCACGAACCAGATCCTCCGGATTGCCGGCGCTCCCTCGGCCTGTTACGTAGCCGTGCAATGCGATTGCATCCGCGTACTGGCTGCCCCCAGCCCCGAGATAGTTGTCTAACAATGATCTTGATGTGGCCAACTCAGGTCCGAAAGTTGGGGTCAGCACCATCGCTGACGAGTCGGCCTGCTTGATAATTGCCGAAGCGTCTTTCGCCATTCGTACGAGTTGCGGTATCGTGCCCGTCCAGCGCAAAGGATTGCCCAGCGCCTCATTCCAGATTTCCCAGTACTGGATGTGACTGGTGCCGTTCTGCTGGTTGCGAGCAATCAAGGCGCCGACGAAATCTTTCCAGTGTTGATCGCTTCCGCTGCCGTCGGCGTTCAAATCGTTCGGCGGATCGCATGCTCCTGCACCAGCCGCGCAACTAGAATCGTTGGGATTCGAGGACGCCCATGCTGGGGTTTCACCGAAGGTATAGAGAAGGTCGACGTTGTGGTCGTGGGCTTCCAACATCCACCGATCCAACAGGCTCCAATCGTACACGCCATCCGCAGTGTTGATGTCTTTCCAGGAGACCCCGCTGTCCCAGAGGCGCTGGGCGCCGAACGGTATCGAGGGCCAAGGTTGCCGCGATATCGTACCGGAATTCATTTGCATTCCCATGTAGGTTGATGGGATGCCATCCGGGGGCGTTTGTTGTCTGGGAGGCGAAGAGGAAGAAAGCGACGCGCTTGAAAGCCCGGCACAGGCCGCCAGTCCAACTGTCGCCGCGAGCACCGTAAACAGCCCGAATATACGAAAGCACTGTACAGGACAAGCGTTTCGGCGGACCATTCAGAGACCTCTCCTTTAGGAGACCCAAATTCACGAGCTGACATGCTCAGAGCTGTTAATTCTCTTTAACCTCAAAGGTAGTTCACGCCCGACAAGGCAGCCCAGATGGCAAAGGACCATGAACTAAAACAAGGATTCGAATGGACCTTGGGCAGCATTGCGGAGACGCCGGATCACGCTCCGGGCTTACAACTCCATGCTCCGGCGCACGCGTCTCTGGGGGTTCCCCGCGGCATGATTGAGTTCAGTTTCGGGAGGCTTAAGAATGTCCCATAGTAATAACGATTCGACCCATTCTCTCGGCAGGCCGGGCCGACCAACTGTTTTTTTTCGACGCATTCGTCACCGGATCACTTCTACCCGGGTGCGTGTTCCGGTGCTGTGGTGGCGCCACCTTGGCCTTAAACCGGAAGACGTATTCCTGGGGTGCTATCCTCGTTCAGGCAGCACGTGGCTGCGCTTCACGTTGTTTGAAATCCTGACCGGAAAGCCTTCCAGCTTTGATTCCGTGAACGCTGCATTTCGCGGCCCCGGCGACCGCCGCCACGGATGGCCGCTGTTGCCCGGCCAAGGCCGATTCCTCGGCACCCACGAACCCTATCGCCCTGCTTACCGCAAGGCGGTTTATCTGGTTCGCGATGTTCGCGATGTTGCTCTATCTGAATTCGCCTTTGAGAAAAATCTGGGCATCGGTTCCGAAGGCTTCAATGACTACTTGGAAGATATGCTCGAGAAGGGAAAGAGGCATGGCCGATGGCAGGACCACGTGCAGTCCTGGCTCGACTCGCCCCTAGTCGGCAACGGTGATTTGCTGCTGATCCGATACGAAGACCTGCGCAAGAACAGCGCCGACACCTTCATGAAGCTGACCGAGTTTCTGGGCGTTGGCGTGGATCGTGACGCGGTGGAGAAGGCCATCGCCAACAACAGCGTGGAAAGAATGCGGGAAAAAGAAGACCGTCTTTACAGCCAAAAGAACTACGCGGATGTGCTCCGCCGGCCTCTGAAGGGCGTTCAACCAGGCGGTCGTTTCATCCGCTCAGGAACGATCGGCGGCTGGCAGGAGAAATTAAGCCCGCAGCAACTTCGATTTATTGAGAAGCAGACCGCCCCCGTCTTGCAGCGCTTGCACTATCCCCTTCTGACTTTGAATGCAGACACGCCTTCGCCTGTGACCGAATCGGTGGGCTCGCGGATTGGGTGAACATGAAACCGCTCGCTCAAAGAGCTTGCTGTGAAGTAATTGTTTGTAAAGCCGCGCTCTTCCTTTCTGGCTCGAAAGGCGCGTCTAGCTTTGGATTTACTCATGTCGTGCAAACTCTTTCATCTTGACAGAATTTTGGGCGCGGGCGAGACTATCGCTAGCGTTGTGGTGCTACCAAGAATCTCAAACCTTTGCGGCTCCCCCTTGAGCAAAGGCACAAACCCAGAGTAAACACACGCGAGACACCGGACGCTGGCAGTCACGTGCTGTGATTTGGAGGATAATCATGAAAGTTGTTTTCTCACGCTTCGTAGGAGTTGTGTCTCTCACCATTTTCCTGGCGATCAATTTACAAGCCCAGCTGAGAATAGGTACATCCGCCGGAGGCTATGTCAACGACGGCAGCGCCGCCACTAGCGCTGCTTTGTCTTTGCCTCAGAACATTGCTTTTGACGCCGCCGGCAACATGTATATTTCCGACACCGTCAACCAGCGTGTTCGCATGGTCGATCATTCCACCAACCTTATTAGCACGTTCGCTGGTATTGGACTGGCCGGAAGGAGACACGGCGATGGTCACCCCGCCAACGAAGCCCGGATAAGAAATCCCCGGGGCATTGTCGTCGATGCTGCTGGCAATGTTTATTTTTCAGATAGTGGTAACCAGTGCGTACGCGTGGTTAACACGTCCGGCATTATTCATACCTTCGCCGGCAATGGTATTGCGGGTTACAAAGGAGACGGTGGCCCAGCCACATCCGCCGAACTGAATCAGCCCGCCGGACTGGCAATTGACTCCGCAGGCAACATCTACATCGCTGACACTTTCAACAATGCGATTCGCATGGTCGACACTTCCAACGTCATCCATACGGTCGCGGGTGATGGAGTGGAAGGCTACAAGGGCGACGGAGGGCCGGCGATCAATGCTGAGGTGGACCGCCCTAGAGGGGTATTCATTGACGGCAGCGGCAACATGTTCATCGCTGACACTAACAATCGCGCCATCCGCGAAGTCGTCGTCTCGGGGACCATCAACACTATCGCGGGCAATGGCCAGTTGGGTTGCACTGGAGATGGCAGCGCCGCGACCGCAGCTTCGATTGGGAATCCGCGCGACGTCCTCGTGAGCAATGGAACGCTCTACATCTCCAACGGCGGGTGCGATCACATCCGCGTCGTAACTTTGAGTTCCGGGGTCATCACCACCTTTGCGGGAACTGACTTCGGATACGACGGTGAAGGCAATCCTCCGCTATCAGCAAGGTTCTCCACTCCGACGGGTCTCGGAATCGACGGGAGCGGCAACATCCTGGTTGTGGATTCCGGTAACAATCGGGTTCGCCGGATCGCGAGCACTGTGAACACAATCGCGGGTGGATATACCGGTGACGGTGGTCCGAGCCTTCACTCCGCTCTGAACGATCCGCAGAACATCGTCTTCGACAAGAACAGCAACATGTTTATTGTGGAAGGAAATGGAAACCGCGTCCGCAAAGTTTCCGCTGGCGGAACAATTACTACGTTTGCCGGCACCGGAGTCACGGGTTCTGGCGGAAACGGCGGCCCAGCCACCGCGGCGACACTCAATAACCCTCTGGGAGTGGCTGTGGACAGCAAGGCCAACGTTTACATCGCGGACAATGGGAATAACGTCATTCGCATTGTGAATAAGGCCGGCAACATTTCTATCTTCGCGCAAAACACGACGTTCTCTTCTCTGGCTTCGCTGGCCACCGACTCCGCCAACAATGTGTATGCCGCGGACCAAAACGCATGCGTGATATGGAAGATCACCCCACAGGCAGTCGCCAGCGTGATCGCCGGTGAGGTCAACAATTGCGGCTTCAACTCGGATGGAATTCTGGCGACCACAGCCCTGCTCAGTTCGCCCTACGGCGTGGCCCTGGATTCGGCTGGCAACTTGTACATCGGCGACACCACCAACAACCGGGTGCGCAAGGTGAATACTTCCGGCATTATCAGCACTGTGGCCGGCACCGGAGTCTGCGGTTATACCGGCGACGGCGGAAGCGCTACTGCTGCTACGATCTGCAATCCGTTAGGCGTGCAGATCGATCCTGCTGGAAACCTCTACATCGCGGACTGGCGGAATGCGGTCTTCCGCATCGTCAAGAGCGGCGTCATCACAACCCTCGCCGGCACCGGGATGACTGGTTTCAACGGTAACGGAGAGCTCGCAACCAAGGCTAATATTGACGGACCCGCGGCGATTGCGATCAAACCCAAAGTCAACACGCCTTTTCTGGTTGACGATCAACAGTACCGCGTCCGATACGTGAAGTAGTTTCGGCGTAAGCTAAGTCCGAGCTCCAACTGCCCGGGCCGTACCCGCAAGGGTCGCGGCTCGGTTTTTTTTGCCCGCCGGAGTCTCACCCTCCCGTCGCCAGACATCCAGACATCCAGTTCTTTCCGCGTTAGCTGCAATCCCCGCAATCCGGCAATCCCAACTTTGTCAGCGACGCTGTGCAACGCGGGGCGCTGATAAGTGTGCCTGGGAAAATGGCCCTACAAAGTAAGCGGGGCCTTATCGAGGATGGGAAGGATGGGGACAGTTCAGCCCGATGATTCACAATCGGGCGTAGACTCACAAAGCGGGAGATTTGGATCATGAAGTGGATGGCGTGAATACTGTTACTCAGTCTGGCGATCGTGTCGGAAACGGCGCGGGCTGGGCAGTTTAAGGCCCCGGTGTACTACCTTCTGAATGACGTTACCTATGGCGTGGTCACGGCAGATTTTAATATTGATGGCAACCTCGATCTGGCTGTAGTCGAGTTGTTCACCGACAAGGTCGCGATTCTGCTCGGGGATGCCAAGGGAACTCACCGTGAACAAACGGAGAATCATCAAAATCTGACGTGTTGTATCGTCAGGAGTCGTTGCTAACCGACAGATCTGGGCCAGATTGCGGCACACGACTTGCGGAGGAGGTGCGCGAAGCGGCGATCTTGAAGAGATTTCCATTCTTACTGGGCGCACCTGCAGAACCTCGAGCACCCCTAACGATCAGTTTACTCGCCCGATCTCGTTAATCGTCGTCTGGGTCGGTGGGTGGTGTCTTGTCGTTCAGGAAATAGTTGCCATCGTGCTGTGCCTGAATCTTCTGAAAACGATTGTGCCGGTGAAAGTCGAAACAGTCCGAGAGATCATCAGCCCTTTCATCTGCATATCCGAGCGAAGGTA
>Ga0210402_10003981_pt1 | contig 13632 bp, 9 predicted proteins | sample IncBWC7MmetaG_FD_161055 | JGI IMG/M metagenome (GOLD analysis project Ga0210402, IMG submission 161055) | Forest soil microbial communities from Barre Woods Harvard Forest LTER site, Petersham, Massachusetts, United States - Inc-BW-C-7-M | ecosystem: Environmental > Terrestrial > Soil >...
TCGGGCGGTGCGGTGTGGAACTGCTCGGTCTCCGTGCTGCCGGCCATGGCGACCGTGGAACTCTTGGCGCTGATGGCAGTCTGGACGGCATCGAAATAGCCGGTGCCGACGAAAGCCTGGTGCTTGGTGGCGCGATAGCCCGAAGCTTCCTGGCCGAACTCGCGTTGCTGCAGCTGGGAATAGCCCAGCATGCCGTCCGCGCTGTACGCGGATGCCAATTCGAACATCGACAGGTTCAGTGCATGCCAACCGGCCAGCGTGATGAATTGGAAGCGATAACCCAGCGCCGCCAATTCTTCGCGCCATCTCTTCATCGCCGCGGCGTTGAGTTTTGCCGCCCAATTAAAGGACGGCGAGCAGTTGTAGGCCAGCAGCTTGCCCGGAAACTTGGCGTGAATCGCGGCGGCAAAGCGTTTTGCTTCGTTCATGTCGGGCTTCGATGTCTCGCACCAGATCAGATCGCAGTACGGCGCATAGGCCAGGCCGCGAGCGATCGCCTGTTCGATGCCGGCCTTCACATAGAAGAATCCTTCGCTGGAACGCTGGCCTGTCAGAAAGGACTTGTCGCGCGGATCATGGTCGGTCAACAACAAATCCGCCGCATCGGCATCGGTACGCGCGATGATCACCGTGGGCACGCCCATGACGTCAGCCGCCAGCCGTGCGGCAACCAGCTTGTTGATGGCCTCGGTGGTCGAGACCAGCACCTTGCCGCCCAGGTGGCCGCACTTTTTCGCGGAAGACAACTGGTCTTCAAAATGCACGCCGGCCGCGCCGGCGCGAATGAGCGCCTTGGTCAGTTCGAAGGCGTTGAGATTGCCGCCGAAGCCCGCCTCGGCATCGGCAATGATGGGAGCCAGCCAATCGATGTCTGACTTACCGTCCATATGATGAATTTGATCGGTCCGCAGCAAGGCATTGTTAATGCGATCGACCATTTTCGGCACCGAATCCACCGGATACAGGCTCTGGTCCGGATAGACCTCGCCGGCGGAATTGGCGTCGCCGGCCACCTGCCATCCAGAGCAATAGATGGCCTTTAGGCCCGCCTGGACCGTTTGAATGGCTTGATTGCCCGTCATGCACCCAAGACCCGCGACCACCGGCTCGCTGTGCAGCAGCCGCCAGAACTTCTCGGCGCCGAGGCGTGCCAGGGAGTATTCGATTTTGACGGAGCCGCGCAGGCGCGCTACGTCGGCCTCGCTGTAGGGACGCTCCACACCTTGCCACCGGTCGTTCACATGTGCGTTCAAGTCAATTCTCCTCAAGGTCTTGCTTTAGGGGATGCGCCAAGCTTAAAGTGTTTAAAGCGCGGATTTACACATTAGAAATTTGACAGTGTGAATTTCACATGAGACAGCCATGGCAGGGTTGATCAGGCAGGGCCACTTTCTGGGGGCAAAGCTGCGCTCGCTGCGCAAGCGCAACGGCTTGACGCTCGATGAACTCTCGGCGCGCTGCGTGCAAATCGATGCCGGCAGCGCCCCGTCCGTGTCCTATCTGAGCATGGTGGAAACCGGCAAGCGCATGCCCTCGGCGGAAATGCTGGAGATGCTTGCGGGAATCTTCAGCAAGGATGCGCGCTGGTTCTTGGACGAGAATACGGCGGTCGATGTTGCGCCGCCGCCCCGGCAACGGGGCGGACTGGAGGCCATGCCGCTGGAGCCGGCCTTCTTGTTCTCGCACGAGCTGCTGCAAAACGCGCTGCCGGAATTGCTTTCTCAAACCGGCACGACCGGCCGGCAATTCGCGCAGTTGTTGATTCGGGTCTGGCAGGAGACCCGGCACAATAATTTTCCCGATATCGAGCGGGCGGCGGAGGAATGCGGCAATCGAGAGATGCCGCTGACATTGGATGCCGTGATGGCGATTTGCGAGCGCCATGGCCTTACGATCAAATGGTTTGACGGCGATGGCCGCAAGCCCAGCGGCGCGCTGGTGCGGTCTCGATTCGAGGCACCCGCAACGGTGCTGATCAACAAACGCCTACGCGGCCAATCGGAACGGCTGAAGTACGAGTTGGCGTTCTTCGTGGGACATAAGATTCTTCACAATGGCGATGGCATGATATCGCCGCACAGCGCAGCGCAATCGGGCGATGGCGAGTCGCCGGGTTCCCTCGGCGGCATGGGCGCGCAGGATGTGCTGTACGCATGGCGGGATTTCGAGTGCAGTTTTTTCGCCGGAGCGCTCCTCTGTCCGCGCACGCCGTTTCGGCGATTCTTGATTCGCGAATCGCACAACGTCAACGCCTGCCACAAGGTCGGCGTGACGCCGGCGCTGGTGATGCGGCGCATGACCGCCGTGTCTCCTTACCGGCATTGGCATTTCTTCGACGCCTATCCGCCCGGCTACCTGCGCGCGGTATACCGGGGCAATGGTATTCCGCTGCCCTGGGGCAATATGAGCCTGGTTTCGGATCCCTGTCCGCGCTGGGCCGTATTCCGGCTGCTGCAGACACCGGATGCGCCGGCGGTGCAAATGCCCAAATCGCAGATTTCGGTCATGCAGGATGGCAAGCGCGCACGCCTGTACTGCTGTCACTCGCTCCTGACGCGCGACGCTTTGGACGAGCTGCACGTGTTGTCGGTCGGCGTGGATTTGCTGCCGGCGCTGGATGCGCAGGGTTTTGATGGCGAGGAAATTGTCGCGTCGGTTGCCGATTCCTGCCGGCGCGGCGGCGGCGATGGCGCCATTCCGGCGGCCGCGTCCGGCGCGATTCGCGCGGCATCCCAGGTGTTGAATATTTCGTGGATCGCCGATGCCTTGGGGTCCCAGGCCAGCGTCATCTGCCCGCGAAGCGGTGCCTGTCCCAGACAACCCCAAGCTTGCGCTCAGACAGTCTCCTAAAATCGGCAGGCGGGTTGCATGGTTCAGGGCAAATGGAACATAACGATCAAGACACCGATGGGCGACAAATCGGGTGTGCTCGAACTGCTCGTGAGCGGCAAGACGTTGACCGGTTCGCTTTCTGACGCCGATCACCATGTGGCCATCAGCAACGGCAAGATCGAGGGCAACAAGCTTAGCTGGCAGGCAAAGATTACGAAGCCGATGCGCCTGAGCTTCAAATTTACCGCGATCGTCGAAGAGGATCGCATCAGCGGCGCCGCGCGCCACATGCTGGGGACGGCGAGCTTTACCGGTTGGCGGGATGGGAAGCTTCAAGGCACGGAAGAGCCAGTGCCTTGAAGCTTCCCATCGCGCCAAGCCGTTCACGACGCTCAATCAACACCCGCCGGTAGTACCGTCATGGGATATTGATCGACCGAGTCCTGGTCGGGCGGGATAAGACGATTCAAGGCACTGTTTCTTCGTGCCTTGAATCGTCTTACCCTTACTCGATTGGCGCGTACATCTCCGTTCGCAATTTTTCGACCGGCGTCTTGCCCGGATCATCGACGTACCACGAAATCACCGGACCTTTCGCGGCAAGGCCATGCACCGCCATGTAGGCCAGCAGCTGTTCGTGAGTCTTCCCCAAGCCCTCGTACGCGCCCACGTGCGTGGCCTTGAGCGCCTTGCCTGCGTAGCTTTGAATCGCGCGGACCCCGTCGGCGCCCACGACATCAGCGCGATCCACCGGGATGCCGGCGTCGAATTTGAAGTTGCCGCCCGACACGTCGCCATCGATGCCGAGCGGCGCACCGGCTTGATGAAGCTTGTTCTTCGCCATGAATTTCCCGATTTGCGCATAGCCATCGGCATAAGCCTTGCCGATTCCGTCGAGCGGCGCAGTCTCGTTTACGACCAAGATGGGGGCGGCCGTGAGCAGCACCGGTTCTGCACTGAATCCTGCGATGTCGGTGTTCGGCATGCTCTCGACCAAGGTCTTGAGCTTGTTGAGCCCCGAGGCGAAATCCTTGCCGAGCATGCCGTCCATCGTCAAGCCAATGTAATGGCCGATGGGATTGGCGCCCATGTCCACATCCACGGTCCAGGTGACGCGAGTCGCGTTGCCATCGGGAGCCAGCGTCATCAAGGACTTTGCCGCGCCCATGTCGCCAAAGTCCAGATCGCTCGCGACGGATTTATCCGTCGTGGAGGCCGTGATCACCTGCGTTCCGGAGCCGACCTTGTCATTTCCCTTCCAGATGAGTTTTGCGCCCACTCCGTCACGCGGACCCTCCGTCGTCTGGGTCATGTTGGGATCCAAGTCCTGCCAGGGAGACCACTTGGGAAACAGCGCGAATGAATTTACGGTGGCGTAGACCAAGCTGGCGGGTCGATTGATGATGACCGATCGCTTCACCTCAACATGCCGCGGCAATATCAAGCCGACGACCGCGAGAACGACCAACACGACAACAAGGCCAACGAGTATTTTTCTAATCATGCCGCCACTCCCGCACCCCCGCAGCCTATGGGGAGTCGCTTTCTTCCAGTTCGCCGGCCGCGCTCTGAACGTAGTTCGGCAGGCCCATTTTTTCGATCAACCCGAGTTGTTCTTCGATGAAGTCGATGTGTTCTTCTTCGCTCTTTTGGATCTGCACCAGCAAATCGCGCGTCACGAAATCCTTGACCGCCTCGCAGTGAGAGATCGCCGTGGTGTACATGGGATGCGCTTCCATTTCCCGGCGCAGATCGCATTGCAGGATCTCCTGTACATCCTCGCCGATGAAGAGCTTGCCCAAATCCTGCAGGTTCGGCAGGCCATCGAGAAAAAGGATGCGCTTGACCAAGCGGTCCGCGTGCTTCATTTCATCGATGGATTCCTCGTACTCGAGCTTGCCGAGCCGCTTCATGCCCCAGTTGTCGAGCATGCGTGCGTGGAGGAAATATTGATTGATGGACGTGAGTTCGTTTTTTAGCGCTTGATTGAGGAACTTCAATACTTTCGCGTCACCCTGCACGATCGTTCCCCTTTTTATTGCGCACGAACTTAAGGCCGGATTGTAAGCCCGAACTCAAGCCTCAAGAAATCAATCGCTAGACCGCGCGCTAAACCGCGAATTCGGCGGCGGAAGGGGAGAAGAGGTTGGCCCGTGCCGAGTCACCTGATTTCAGGGAAGCAGCCAATGCCGTTTTCGCCTCGGGCAGGCACTTGCCGCAGCAGGTTCCGACCCCCAAATCACGCGTCAGGTCGCGCAACGAATTGGCGCCGGCCTTCACGGCGGTACGGATCGCCCGGTCTGAAACAGCTTTGCACACGCAAATAATCATGTTCGTATTGTGAACGCGAATGCGAATGATTGTCAATACCGTATGATGCAGATGTGACGTACACCATAGGGTTATGTCTAACCTAGTACCGATGTGATGAAATAAAGCACTGCTAGGGTGGGGGTCGATCCTCTGCCTTAAGGGATACCGCGGGATGTTAAAGTGTTAAAAATCAATAAGTTATCTGTAATCTGCGCATGCGCGGCACTGTGCCTCGCCGCGTGCGGCAAATCGGGCGGCCCGCAGGCCCCCCCGCCCCCGCAGGTGAGCGTGGCGGAAGTGCTGGCGAAACAAGTCAAAGACTGGGATGAGTTCACCGGCCGGCTTCAGGCGGTGGAGACGGTCGAGATACGTCCGCGGGTCTCCGGCTACATTGACAAGGTGGCCTTCACCGAAGGCGGACTCGTCAAGCGGGGTGAGCTCTTATTCGTCATCGATCCTCGGCCCTACCAGGCCGAATGCGATCGCGCTGCTGCCGACCTCAAGCGCAACCGGACGGCACTGGATCTAGGCCGGATCGAACTGACGCGCGTGCAGCGTCTGAAGGACAGCGGTGCCGTTTCTCAGGAAGAACTGGATCAACGCTTGAGTACCGTGGCGCAGTCGGAAGCCAATGTCTCGGGATCACAGGCCGCCCTCGAGGCCGCCACGCTCAATCTGAACTTTACCCGGGTCACCAGCCCGGTCGATGGACGCGTCAGCCGCGCGGAAGTGACTCGTGGAAACCTGGTCACCGGGGGCAACAATGGCGGGACCTTGCTTACCTCGGTGGTATCGATCGATCCGATCTATCTGTATTTTGATGCCGACGAACAAAGCTACCTGCGCTACACCCAGATGGCGCACAGCAGCGAGGGTCTAGGCGCACGGGATTCCGGCAACCCGGTGCATGTTGGCCTCGCCAACGAGGAAGGTTTTCCGCACGGAGGCACCTTGGACTTCGTCGACAATCAATTGAATCCTCAAACCGGTACGATCCGCGCGCGCGCGGTCTTGCCAAACAAAGATGGCCGCTTGACGCCCGGCATGTTTGCCCGCGTGCAATTGCTGGGCAGCGGCGAGTATTCAGCAATCTTGATCGACGACCGCGCCGTCAATACCGACCAGAGTCAAAAATATGTGCTGCTGGTCGGAGCCAATAATCAGATTGAGTATCGCAAGGTCAAACTCGGGCGCGTCATCGACGGCTTGCGCGTCGTGCGCGAAGGGCTGAAAAGCGGCGACGTGGTCGTCGTGAACGGCGCGCAGCGGGTGCATCCCGGCATCACCGTCACGCCGCAGCGAGTGAGCATGGGTTCCGGCGCCCCCGCGGCCTAAGCCGATGAACATTTCTTCGTTCTTCATCGAGCGGCCCATATTCGCGACTGTGCTTGCGATATTGATCACCGTGGCCGGCTTGCTCGCAATGCCGAACCTGCCGATCAGCGAATACCCCGAAATCGTGCCGCCGACCGTCGTGGTCAGCGGCCAATATCCGGGAGCATCCCCGAAGACCATCGCCGAGTCGGTCATCACGCCGCTCGAGCAGCAGATCAACGGCGTGGAAAATGCGATCTACACGAGTTCCACGGCAACTCCCGACGGCACATTTTCCATCACCGTGACATTCAAGCTCGGCACCGATTTGGATATTGCGCAGGTGCAGACTCAGAACCGCGTGGCTCAGGCGGAAACGCGCTTACCCGATGTCGTCCGGCAAATCGGCCTGGTCACGCAGAAACGTTCACCCGACCTGACCATGGTGGTGTTCTTGAAATCGGGCGACGGCCGCTACGACTCACTGTATCTGCGCAACTATGCGGTGATTCAGATCCGCGATGTCCTGGCACGCATTCCCGGCATGGGCGACGTGCGAGTCTTTGGATCCGGCGACTACGCCATGCGCCTATGGCTGGATCCTGCAAAGATTGCCGCGCGCAGCATGGATGTCGACGAGGTGTTGGCGGCAGTTCGCGAGCAGAACGTGCAAGTGGCCGCGGGACAAATCGGCGGCCAACCTTCGCTGCCGGGAACCCAGTTCGAGTACATCGTCAATGCGCAGGGCCGCCTGCAAACCGAACAAGAGTTCGGAAATATCGTGGTCAAGAGCGGCGCCAATGGCGAGACCACGTATTTGCACGATATCGCGCGCATCGAACTGGGTCCGGACAACTACGCCCTGCGCAGCATGCTGGACGGCGGGCCGGCGGTTGCCATCCCGGTCTTCCAATTGCCCGGCGCAAACGCATTGCAGCTATCCGATAACGTCCGCGCCAAAATGAAGGAACTGGCGAAGGATTTCCCGGAGGGCGTGAGCTACGAAATCGATTACGACCCCACGGTATTCGTGCGCAGTTCGATCGAATCGGTGGTGCATACCCTGTTCGAAGCGGTGATGCTCGTGGTCCTGGTCGTGGTCGTGTTTTTGCAAACCTGGCGCGCCAGCGTCATCCCCTTGGTGGCGGTACCGGTGGCGATCGTGGGAACGCTGGCGGCGCTGCTGCTCGCCGGGTTCACCATCAATTCTCTGACGCTGTTCGGATTGGTGCTGGCCACCGGCATTGTGGTCGATGACGCCATCGTGGTGGTTGAGAACATCGAGCGCAAGATCGAACAGGGCCTAAATCCTCACGCCGCGGCGCATGCCGCCATGGGCGAGGTTACCCGCCCCATCATTTCCATCGCGCTCGTCTTGTGCGCGGTGTTCGTGCCCGTGGCGTTTGTCTCCGGGCTCACCGGCCAGTTCTACCGGCAGTTCGGCATCACGATTGCAGCGAGCACGCTGATCTCGACGTTCAACTCGCTGACCCTGTCGCCCGCTCTGGCGGCGCTGCTGCTGAAACCGAGGAACTCGCAACCGGATATGTTCCAGCGCGGCATCAACAAGGTGCTCGGCGGATTCTTTCGCTGGTTCAATCGTGGATTCGAGCGCGGCTCGGAGCGCTATGGCCATGGCGTTCGCCGGCTCACGGCCATTCGCGTCGTCGTGCTCGGCCTGTTCGCCTGTCTTTTGGTCGGTACCTGGGGCATGTTTCAGCTGGTGCCCGGTGGATTTATTCCCGCGCAGGACAAGCAATACCTCATCGGCATCGTACAGCTGCCGGATGCGGCATCGCTGGATCGTACGGAAAGAGTGGTGCGGCAAATCTCGGCGCTGGCCAAGGAGACCCCCGGCGTCGATCACGTCATCGGGTTTTCGGGCCTGTCCGTGCAGGGTTTCGTGAATTTGAGCAATGCCGCGGTACTGTTCTTTCCGCTGAAATCCTTCGATGAACGCACAACCAAGAACTTGTCGGCAGGGGCCATTGCCCAGTCGCTGAACAAGAAGTTCTCCACCATTCAAGATGCCGTCATTTTCGCGGTGCCGCCCCCGCCGGTACAGGGTCTTGGAACCACGGGCGGCTTCAAACTGTTTCTTCAGGACCGAGCGGCTCATGGCTACGATGAACTCGCGCGGGTTACCGGCGAGGTTTTAAACAAGGCACGGCAACAGCGCGAATTGAATCCGTACGCCACCTACACAACGTTTCAAAACAGCGTGCCGCAGTTATTTGCGGATGTGGATCGCGTCAAGGCGAAGCGCCAGGGCGTGCCGCTGTCCGCTGTTTTCGACACTTTGCAGGCTTACCTGGGATCGGTTTACATCAACGACTTCAATCGCTTTGGCCGCACCTATCGCGTCTACGCCCAGGCCGAGCCGCAGTTCCGCAACCAACCCGAGGATATTGCCAACCTGAAGATGCGCAACCTCAGCGGCGATATGGTGCCCATGGGTGCGGTAGCGGACATCCGTTTTGAGGCAGGATCGGACCGCGTATCGCACTACAACGTGTACTTGGCCGCCGACATCAACGGACAAGGTGCGCCTGGCGTGTCTTCCGGTCAGGCATCCGCTGCCATGGAACGCGTGTTGAAGGAGACCTTGCCGAATGGCTTCGGCTACGAATGGACGGATCTGACCTTTCAACAGAAGTCGGCCGGCAATACGGCCCTGCTGGTATTTCCGATCTGCGTCCTGCTCGTGTTTTTAATCCTGTCCGCGCAGTACGAGAGTTGGGCCCTGCCGCTCGCCGTCATTTTGATTGTGCCGATGTGCCTGCTGTCGGCAATGATCGGCGTCTGGCTGAAGGGCTCGGACAACAACGTCCTCACACAAATCGGATTCATCGTGCTGGTGGGGCTCGCCTGCAAGAACGCCATTCTCATCGTCGAGTTCGCGCGCGAGCGCGTCGAGCACGGCTTGGCGCCGGTCGAGGCGGCCATTGAAGCCTGCCGCTTAAGGCTGCGGCCCATTCTGATGACTTCATTCGCCTTCATCATGGGCGTGATCCCGCTGGTGACCGCGAGCGGCGCCGGCAGCGAGATGCGGCAAGCCATCGGTATCGCCGTATTCTCGGGCATGCTGGGCGTCACTTCCTTCGGTCTGTTTCTAACGCCGGTGTTCTTCGTCTCCATCGAATCGTGGCTGGCACGGCGCAAGCAACACCCGGACTATGCGCCGCTGTCCGTGACATCCACGTCCGTCACGCAGGAATCTCCGCGTGCGTAGTTGGGCGGCGACTGCCGCGGCGATGACACTTCTGGGCGGTTGCGCGGTGGGTCCCAACTATCACCGGCCGGAGACGCCGGTGGATGCGCACTTCGCCAACGCGGGCGAGCCGGGTTTCGCGGAGTCCGAAGCGGTCGAACATTACTGGACTGGTTTCGATGATGCGATGTTGACCGGCCTGATCGATGACGCCCTGGCGCACAACAAGGACTTGAGCGCGGCGGAGGCCAATCTGCGTGCTGCGCGGGCCGCGAAAAGATTGGCCGGCTTCGATCAATATCCTACCGCAACCCTCGCGGCGGGCTATACGCACACTCTGGAGTCGCAACAACAATTGCCGGGCGTCGACATGCACGACCGGGAATTCGACGTGGCGCAGGCCGGCTTCGATGGATTGTGGGAACTCGACTTGTTCGGCCGCGTGCGGCGCAATGTCGAGGCGGCGCGAGGCGATCTGGGCGCCGCGGCGGCGACCCTGCAGGATGCGCGGGTCAGTGTCATCGCAGAGGTGGCGCGCGACTATTTCATCCTGCGTGGCCTTCAGGATCAGCTTGCCCTCACGCAACGCAACGCCGAGAACCAATTCAATACTTTCAAACTCACGCGCAACCGATTGGAAGCGGGCAGGGGCAATGAATTGGATACCTCTCGCGCCGAGGCACAATATCAGACGACGCTGTCCACCATTCCCACCCTGCAAGCATCGATTGCCACGACCAGTTATCGCTTGAGCGTGCTTACCGGACGACAACCGACGGCGCTCAGCGCCAACCTGGCCTCGTTGGCACCGATGCCCGCGCTGCCGCCCTTGAATGCAATCGGCACGCCGGAGCAGCTGCTGCGGCGGCGACCGGACGTTCGCGTGGCCGAACGGCGGCTCGCGGCGGCCACGGCGCGGGTTGGGGTGGCGGTCGGGGATCTATTTCCCAAAGTGACGATCCTGGGCGAGGTTGGTTATTCCGCGCCGACCTTCGGCGATTTCGGTCAAAGCGAGGCTCGATTTTTCTCAGTGGGGCCGAGTATTTCATGGGCGGCCTTTGATCTGGGTCGCGTGCAGGCGAGGATCAGTTCTGCCAAGGCACAAACCGATGCTGCGCTTGCGGCTTATGAGGGAGCCGTTCTGGGCGCACTCGAGGACACGGAAGGCGCGCTGATCAGCTATGGACGTTCGCAGTCGCAGCGCGCGGCGCTGCAAGTGGCCGCCGCCGCCAGCGATAAGGCGGCAGACCTGGCACGCAAGCGATTCGAGGGAGGCCTCATTGATTTCCTGGAAGTGCTGGACGCCGAGCGCACTGCATTGAGCGCGGAATTGCTGCTCTCGCAAAGCCGCACCGATTGCGCAACCTCATTAGTCGCCGTGTACAAGGCATTGGGCGCCGGTTGGCGCACCGCCGCTCCGAAATGAAAATCTATTCTTGGAACGTCAACGGCATTCGCGCCGTGCACAAGAAGGGCTTGTTTCTCTCATTCATCGAAACGCACAAGCCCGATATCCTGTGTTTGCAGGAGACCAAGGCCGAACGCGGCCAGATCGAAATCGAGCTGCCCAACTACCGCGAGTACTGGAACTCGGCGGTGAAAAAGGGCTATTCGGGAACGGCGATATTCGCCAAGCACGAGCCGCTGAACACCATCAATGGATTTCCAAATGAATTCGCCAAGCGCTTCAGCTTCGCGGACGAATTGAAGCGCGACAGCGCGGAGGAGGGCCGCGTCATCACGGCGGAGTTCGCCAAGTTTTTCATGGTGACCGTCTATACGCCCAATGCCAAGGACGACCTGAGCCGGCTGGCGCTGCGATACAAGCATTGGGATCCGGCATTTCTCGCCTACTGCAAGCAGCTGGAGAAAACCAAACCCGTCATATTTTGCGGCGATCTCAATGTCGCGCATACGGAGCTCGACCTTGCGAATCCGAAGCCCAATCGCGGCAAGAAGGGATTCACGGATGAGGAGCGCGCGGGATTTCAGGCCTTCATCGACGCGGGCTTCATCGATACGTTCCGCCTGTTCACCCAGGGCAATGGCCACTATTCGTGGTGGAGTCATTTTGCCAATTCACGCGCGCGAAACGTCGGGTGGAGAATCGATTACCTCATGGTGTCGGCCGCGCTTCGCGGCGCGGTGAAGAGCGCGCAAATCCATGCCTCCGTCCTGGGCAGCGATCATTGCCCCGTGAGCATTTCGCTGGACGCAACTTTCTAAAGCGATTCCAATACTGTCGCGATACCCTGGCCTCCGCCAATGCATTGCGTGGCAAGGGCGTAGCGTCCTTTGGTGCGCGCAAGCAGGGATGCGGCCTTGCCGGTGATGCGCGCGCCGGTTGCGCCCAAGGGATGTCCGAGTGCCATGCCGCCGCCATCGAGATTGATTTTGTCCGGGTCCAGCTTCAGCTCACGAATACAGGCGAGCGCCTGCGAGGCAAAGGCCTCGTTGATCTCGATCACGTCGAGCGTATCGGCCTTGAGTCCGGCCCGCGCCAATGCCTTGCGGGTGGCTGGAATCGGCCCGATCCCCATCACGGCAGGATCGCAGCCGATGGTGGCCGCCGAGCGAATGCGCGCCAGCGGACGCAAGCCGTGACGTGCGGCAAATTCCTCGCTGGTCAGGAGCACCACCGCGGCGCCGTCGGTCAGGGGCGAGGAGGTGCCGGCCGTCACCACCCCGTGCTCCGCGAAGGCGGGCTTCAATGCCGCCAGCGCCTCAAGAGACGTGGCGGGACGAATACAGCCGTCTTCCGATATCAGTTCACCCGACTCGAGCCGAATCGGCACGATTTCGTCCCGCAACCGGCCCTGCTCGCGAGCCTGCGTGGCTTTGCGGTGGGAATCGACCGCCATCACTTCCTGATCGTGGCGCGAAATGTTGTAGCGCTGCGCGACATTTTCCGCCGTCTGCCCCATGCTGATGTAGGCATCCGGGAAGCGGCTCAGCAAATCCGGATTGGGCGATCGGTTGAAGCCCCCCTGCGGCACCATGCTCATCGACTCGACGCCGGCGCAAAGATAGGCCTCGCCAATGCCGGCCTCGATCTGAGCTGCGCCAATTTGGATGGCGGACATCGACGAACCGCAAAAGCGATTGACCGTCATCCCGCCGACTTCCAAGGGCAATCCCGCCAACAGCACCACGATGCGCGCGATATTCGATCCCTGCGGACCTTCCGGATAGGCGCAACCCATGATCAGGTCCTCGATGAGCGCGGGATCGAGCCGCGTGCGCTCGAGCAGGCCTGTGACGACTTGCGCGGCCATGGTGTCAGGGCGCACTTGCGCAAGCGGGCCTTTGCGGGCGAATGTCTGGGGTGAGCGGGCGTAAGCGGCAATCAGGGCTTTCATCAATCACTCCTCGAGCAAACTCAAAACTATTTCAATTCGGTGATGACGGCATGGCCGCGGCCCCGAATGAGCAATTCGGTGTGCGTGCGATCGCGGCGATTGAAGCGGATGTCGCCAAATTTATTCTCATTGACCGTGGCCTTGCCATCGGGCGTTGTCGATTGCAATGCGCCGGTGGCTTCATAGACCACCAAGGTATCTTTGTCGTGAAAATGCATGGGACTGGGATCATGTGGCCGCCAGACATAGTCCCAGACGACCACCTTCTCGTTCTCCAGCAGCTTTCTAGCATGCGGACGCGGAAATGCCAGGGGATATCCGCTGGTATTCGCGAGCGGCGGCAGGGCGTGGTGTTTGAGCTCGACAACGACTGTGCGCGCACCGGACTTGCCCGGCACCTCGCCTTGACGGCCGAAATAAGCCGTTCCCTTGCGTGACAGCGATACCGCTACGAAGTCATGTGCCGGCGGCAGTTCCTGAGTCGTATCCCAGACGGTGACGCGGTCGTTGTCGAGTACAGGTTCCGCGCCGTAACTGAACGAAGGTAGGCTCAAAGCCAGGATGGCCAGCGCGATTCTTGGCATTGTCTGATTGTACACGCCC
>Ga0210402_10003982_pt1 | contig 13627 bp, 12 predicted proteins | sample IncBWC7MmetaG_FD_161055 | JGI IMG/M metagenome (GOLD analysis project Ga0210402, IMG submission 161055) | Forest soil microbial communities from Barre Woods Harvard Forest LTER site, Petersham, Massachusetts, United States - Inc-BW-C-7-M | ecosystem: Environmental > Terrestrial > Soil >...
TTGCTCAAACGGAGGGGCCAAGCACCCGTGCGCATGCGCGCTTCAGGTGTCTCAGTGAACGGCTGAAGAATCTTCCGCCGGAGCCTCAACGAATTCCACGCCCCAGAAGCGCGGCGCCGGAGTAAGAAACTCCACTCCAACCCGCTGTCTGTCTCCCGGCTCGCCCAGATAAACGACGCGGCATTCCTGCTCTTCTAGTGTCTCCGGGTTGGTGATCACCAACATCTCGCCGTTGTCCACCTCATGCTTCAGCAGCAAGAGTCCGCCATGGCCGTTGACGACGAGCGTTTCGCAAGTTTCGCGGAACTTCTTCCCGTTGTGTCCGCGTCCTTGCGCCTGTACGCGCATTTTGTGAAAAACGCGCGAGCTTCGCCGGGGTGAGGCTGCAGTGACTTCGCTCATAGCCCCAATCTTCGACTGCCCCCGCGATACCGTCAATCTGTCCCGCCGTACAGGTGTTCCCCAACCGCAACCCTGCCAAATTCTTTTCCCTTGCTTACCGAGGGGAGCGTGCGTATCCTGCTCTCGGTAACCGAGGAGAGCGCGTGAGCAAACCATCTGATCTGGTTCAAGGCACTCTCGACCTTCTTCTCCTGAAGATTCTCGCCCTTCAACCCATGAACGGCTGGGCTATCAGCCTCCGTCTGAAGTCCATCTCCGGAGACGTCTTGCAGGTCAGCGAAGGCTCCCTCTACCCTGCTTTACACAAGCTCGAACAGGAAGGCTGGATCACCGCCGAGTGGAAGCAGACCGAAAATAACCGCCGCGCGAAGTTTTATTCGCTCACCAGACTCGGGCGCCAGCATCTGGAAAAGGAGGCCGCCAACTGGAGCCGCCTCTCCGCCGCCATTTCCCATGTCGTCAGACTCGAGGAGGCCTAAGCGCTACGCGCCTAAGCCTAAGGAGGTCCTATGGGACCGCAACATTGGCTGTACACTGTCCCGCTTCGCTTGCGCTCCGTCTTTCGCCGCCGCCGCGTCGAGCAGGAGCTGAGCGAAGAGCTCCAGTTCCACCTGGAACAAAAAATCGAGGAAGGCATCGCCATGGGGCTTTCCCCAAAAGAGGCGCGTTTCGCGGCGATGCGCGCAATAGGCGGCCTGGAACAACGCAAAGAGGAGATCCGCGACATGCGCCGCATTCATTGGTTGACCGATTTCTTCGACGACGCGCGCTTCGCGATCCGCAGTCTGAGCCGCACCCCCGGACTTACCGCTTTCGTGGTCATCACGCTGGCACTGGGCATCGGGATGACTTCGGGGACTTTCAGCATGGTTGATGCTCTGATCTTTAGACCTTACCCCGTGCCGCATCCGAGCGGCGTGGTCACTCTGGTGAGCACCACCCACGACAATAGCTTCGACAATTTCTCCTATCGCGAATACCTGGACATTCGCAGCAAAACGAAGAGCTACGACGGCGTCATCTCCAACGCCGACATGGAGGCGGTCGGCTTCAGCGCCGAACCGTCCGCCACACCGCGGATCAAGGGGGGCATGCTGGTTTCTGCTAACTACTTCCACGTGCTCGGCGTGGAGCCGCAGTTAGGGCGTGGTTTTCGGGAGGACGAAGATCAGGTGCCCGGTCGCGATGCCGTGGTAGTGCTCGGGCCGGACTTCTGGAAGCAGGAATTCGCCAGCGATTCGTCCGTCCTCGGCAGGACTGTTCGCTTGAATGGCACGGAGTTCACGGTCATTGGCATCGCCCCGGAAACCTTCCCGGGGATGCTGATCTTCGGACATCCCGACTTCTACATGCCGCTGGCCATGGCGCGGGGGTTTTCCACCGACCGCCAAAAAAACTTTTTCGAGGACCGCGACGATCGCGAGCTGTATGTGAAGGCGCGCCTGAAGCCGGGCACAACAGTCGAGCAGGCCCAGAATGAACTCGCCGTGCTCGCGAAAAACCTCGAAAGCGAGTATCCCAAGGTCAATCGCAACCGCGGTGCGGCGCTGCACACGCAGTTCGAAATGCGGACTCGCGCCGACGATATCAATTGGAAATTCGGTGTGATCTTCATCACCCTGGCGCTGGCGGTCCTGCTGGTAGCTTGCACCAACGTTGCGGGGCTTCTCTTGAGCCGGGCCCGCTCGCGTACCCGAGAAATCGCCGTTCGCTTGGCGATTGGCGCCGGTCGTTTCCGGCTCATCCGCATGCTGTTGACGGAAAGCCTGATTCTCGCGTTCTTGGGTGGATTGGCCGGGATCGCCATCGGGTACGGCGTCGTCGCGTGGTTCCACAGCTTTCAAAATGTAATCTTCATGACCGACTTGCCGCTGTCGATCCCCTTCCAGATGGACACGCGCGTGCTCCTTGCTAGCCTCGCATTGGCCGCCTTGAGCGCGCTCCTTTGCGGCTTGGCGCCTGCGTTGCAAAGCACACGCGCGGATCTGGTGAACGGACTCAAGTCTGCCGACGTGGACGTGCCCGGCCGCAAACGCCTGTGGGGCCGCAATGTTCTGGTGGTGGCGCAGGTTTCCACATCCTTGATGCTGCTGACAGCTTCTTTCCTTATGGTCCGGGGCTTTCAGCATGGCTTGCGGGATGGCACCGGCTTCGCGAAAGATCATCTGCTGATGACCACCTTCGATCCGCGGCTGGTGCAGTACGACGCAGCTCAGACGCAGCGATTCTACAAGCTGCTGGCCGAACGTGTACGGGAAGCTCCCGGAGTTCAGAGCGAAGCTCTCACCCAGAACATTCCGCTCGGGACAGACGACTTTGACGGCGTCGCCTTCGTGCCGGACGGTTTTCAGATGCCTCGCGATCGCGAGAATTTTAGTTCGACGATGGATACGGTTGACGAGGGGTACTTCGAGACGATGGCGATTCCGATTCTGCGTGGCCGCAGCTTCCTGGCGTCCGATAGCGCGGAGGCCCCGCGTGTGGCCATCGTGAATCAGCAATTCGCGAATCACTATTGGCCTGGGGCCGATGCGGTGGGCAAACACATCCGCCTCGATAGCCGTGTTGGTACGCTAGTGGAGATTGTAGGCGTCGCGCAGACCATCAAGTACCAAGGAGGCACTGAAAAGCCGATGGATTTCGTGTATATGCCGCTGACCCAGCATCCGATCGCGCGAATGACCTTGATGTTGCGGTCCAGCGGCGATCCGCTGCAATTAATTCAGCCCGTAAAGGACGTTGTCCGGACCCTCGATCCGAACCTGCCCATGTTGCACACCATGGCTTACGATGACTACTACCTGAATCAGGCCGTGAAAGGGCCGGAAATTGCCATGAAGCTGGTAGCTAGTATGGGCGCAGTCGGGCTGGTGCTGGCCATCGCCGGTTTGTATGGATTGGTGGCGTACAACGTCAGTCGCAGAACCCGCGAGATCGGCATACGCATGGCCCTTGGCGCGGCAAACTCGGATGTGCTTCGCCTGGTAATGGGCAAGGGCCTCGTGCTCGTCGGCATTGGCACGGTGCTCGGGCTGTTGATGGGTTTCGGCGTCGAGCATCTCATGAATTCCATGCTTTTCAATGCCGGCGGTGTCGACATTCTCGCTTATGTAATCGTCGTGCCGTCTCTGTTTCTGGTGACCATGCTGGCGGCCTATGTGCCCGCGCGACGTGCATCCCGGATTGCGCCCACACAGGCGCTGCGCTACGAGTAGCGCAGAGAGCTTGTGCACTCCAGACTCACTACACCCGCTTGCAGAGAGTCCGCCTGCGACTAGCCGATTCACCCAAGTGGTCGATAAACGCCGGGCGCCAGAAAATGCAAGCCCGCCAATTGTGCATCTCCGGTTTCGCGAACCGCGCCTTGCCGGCTCGACTGGCAGTGTTATGCAACTCGCGGCAGTCAAGAATGAACTCTGGCTTTTCCGCCGTAAAAGCATTGGTACAATCACGTGAGAGAAATGGCCAAACTCATAAATTTCGTCTTAGCCCTCACGTTGAGCGTAATGGCCGCCGGTTCACTGCTCGCACAGGCGCGGCCACCGGGCCAAGAGAAGGAAACAACGTTTCAGATTGGCGAGCCGCTTGGGTTCAAAGAGCGCGTTGTCTCGGGTTCGTTGCGCAAGTCGGAGATCGCTGGACTCCTTGAATTGCCAGTTCGCAATGGCAGCTCGGACCTGGATAAAAGCTACGGCGTGGAACTGACCGGCGCGAACAATGAAAAGGTCATGGTTTACACGTGCCAGCAATGGAAGAAAGCCCTAGACGAAAAGGCCTATTCCGCCTCCACGTTCGACATGGCCTTGGAAAGCTCCCTGATTCGTACCTGTGGCCTCTTGTTTGCTCTTCAAAATGCAAAACTCCCGGTTAAGAGTTTTGTTGCGAATCCCAGAGTCAGCCTGGCCAACCTCAATCTGCTCCCTGCTGAAATTCTTAGTGCTAACACGGACGACCAGGAAAAAGAAAAAGAACATACATGTGGGTTGACCGTCTCGAAGGCCGTGCCAAGAAAGGACATCACAAAAGTTAGCGACAAAATCCTTACGTTGTCCTATTGGGGATTCCGGCAATCCTTCTGGGAAGGCGCGCGCGCAGATTTCAATGGCGATGGAATTGAAGACATCCTCGTCTTCACGGCTGGGCGTGCAGAGGGTGGCACCCTGGGCTACTCGGACTATTTTGTGCTGACTCGCACAAGCCCTTCTGGGCCCCTGAAGTTGATTGAAACCAAGAAACCATGGCAGTAACGGACGAACGATCGAGCCGCGCCGGACTTCACCGTCACACCGAGACAGTGCCCGGCCTTGTCTGCTTGTGCCCGAAGCAGCTGCGGCCCTAAAATAGGAGCGCGGCCTCGGCTGGTCATCGGCAGCTCCGCATTCGTCCCGCTGCCGCAAACATTCGCATCGAATTGTGCGTATTCATATTGGAAAGGACTCACATCCCCTGAGGGCCTCTTATGAATCTTGCTGACTTGATTGACTCCTCCCGCGACCAGCATCTGGCGGAGCTTTGCGAATTTCTGCGCATTCCCAGCGTTAGCGCCAAAAGCGAGCACAAGCCTGATATCGAACGCGGCGCGCGCTGGGTCTCCGACCATCTGCGCGCTGCTGGATTTAAACACGTCGAGATCGTCCCCACCGCCCTTCACCCGCTCGTTTATGCGGAATCCTTGGAAGCCCCCGGCAAGCCCACCATCCTTTTCTATGGCCACTACGATGTGCAGCCCGCCGAGCCGCTTGATCTCTGGACCTCTCCCGCCTTTGAACCGACCGTACGCAACGGCAATCTCTTCGGCCGCGGCACCGCCGACGACAAAGGCCAGGTCCATATCCATATGAAAGCGCTGGCCGCCTTGCAACAAGTGAACGGAAAGTTTCCCATCAACATGAAGGTCCTCATCGAAGGGGAAGAAGAAGTCGGCAGCGTCAGCCTCTGGGATTTTGTCCAGAAGAACAAAGAAAAGCTGAAAGCCGACGCCCTCCTTGTCTCCGATACTTCCATGCTCGGCAAGGGCGTTCCCTCCATCACCTATGGTCTGCGCGGCTTGAACTACTACCAGATTGAATTGACTGGCCCGGAGCGCGACTTGCATTCCGGCGTTTATGGCGGTGCTGTCCCGAATCCTCTCACTATCCTCACGGAACTTTTTGCCAACCTGCATGACAAAAATTTCCGAGTCACCGTTCCCGGTTTCTATGACCAGGTCGCGAAAGCACCCAAAGCCGAACGAAAGGCCCTCAATGCACTTCCCTGGAAGAAGAAAGACTTTGAAAAGGCCGTCGGCGCGCCAGGGTATTTCGGCGAAACCGGCTTCACCACCGTCGAACGCCTCTGGATCCGCCCGACATTGGAATTGAACGGCATTTGGGGCGGCTATCAAGGTGAAGGCGCCAAGACCGTCATTCCCTCAAAGGCCTTCGCCAAATTCTCCACGCGACTCGTTCCAAATCAGGATCCCCACAAGATCGCCAAACTGGTCGAGAAACACATTCGAAGGCTCTTGCCGAAGACCGTCCATTGCAAGTTCGAAGTCTTGAGCACAGGAAAGCCGTGGGTCGCTCCCTACCACAATCCGATTTTCAAGAAGGCGCAAAATGCCTTGGAGAAGGGCTTCGGGAAGAAAGCCGTTTTCATCCGCGAGGGCGGTTCCATCCCCTTCGTTACCCAAATGCATGACACTTTTAAAGTCCCATGTGTCTTGATCGGCTTCGGCCTCCCCGACGAAAACGCCCACGCTCCCGACGAGCACATTGCCCTCGAAAACTATTTCGGTGGCATCAAAGCTATCGCCCATTTCTACGCCGATCTGGCCACTTTGTAGCCACGGCGGCCGGCGCTATGCCGCATTTGTTTCACGCCACCGCTCCTCAAAGGGGGAATGGCGCGCCAATATAGCCCGTCGTGCCATCTCATCGGTGTTCCAATCGCTCGTAACCCGCTGTTTCAGCGGTGATTTCCACACGCCTTCAAGAAAACCTGCATTTTTCCGGCCTTTTTTGCGGTTTTTCCTTGCGTTCTACCATTCCCTTGGCTATAGTCCAGTTCGGCCCGGGTTTTTCGCAGAAAAACATGGGGTAGTGAGCTCGCGGCCTGCTTCGATTCGATTCGGAGTGGAAAGAAAAAATCAGGAGGATAAGCATACTAGATGGCAGCCAAGCCACTGAGTAAGACCAAGGTTGTGGGACACATCGCCGAGAAAGTCGGCACACCGAAGAAAACCGCCGCTCTCTTTTTCGAAGAGCTGTTCAAGCTCGCCGTGAAAGAAGCCAAGGGCGGAGCGGGCAAGTTCGTGATCCCGGGAATCGGCCGCGTTGTCAAGGCGCACCGCAAGGCGCGCATGGGCCGCAACCCGCAAACCGGCGAAGCGATTAAGATCAAGGCGAAGACCGTTGTTCGCCTTCGTCCGTCGAAGGCGTTCAAAGACGCCGTCCTGAAGTAGGCGCAATTCGAATTGAGTTTTAGCCCCCGGCAGCTTGAGCGATCAGGCTTTCGGGGGCTTTTCTCTTTTGCGGAACGATTAGAGAGTCTTCACGTACGCGACCACGTCCTTAATCTGCGCGGGCTCCAGCGTTTCCTTCATCCCAGGCATCATGGCGTCGCCATTTTCGATCCACGTTGTCAGGGCTTCCGTCGTGACTTTGTTTCCGTTGACGCTGAACGTTCCCCGCTTGGCAAGTCCCTTCAATCCGGGACCGATTTTTTTCGCGTCGCTGTCTGCGAAATGGCACATCGCGCATTTCTTTTCGAATACTTCCTTCCCCCGCGTCGCGGAGCCCGCCGCGCCGTGACTCGCGGCTTTCTTTGCAGGTGCCGCTGCCGGCTGATCCTGCGCCAGGACTGCTCCCGCCACCGCGAGTGTTGCGATCCCAAGTACCAGAGTATTCCGCTTCACGATGCCCCCTCGTCTCTTTCGTTATCGCTCAATAAATGTAGCCCGCTGGAACCCACCTATTCTCTCTATTTGTCGCCTCAATTTCCACTTCTTCTCTGCCGCCCCCCATCACCGAGCCCGTCACAAAGTACAGGTTCCCCCCGGGCACTCTCGGGACTTTCGTACTTTTGACCCCGGCAAAACCGTGTGCTAACTATGTCTCTATGAGCATGGAGACCCTCACGCGGGCATGGGAAGTACTACAGGACGCTTATCAGGCGCAGATGGAAGGCGACTACGATCGCGCCGTCGAGCTGTATCAATCGTCGTTGGACCTTCACCCCACTGCCGAAGCCCATACCTTTCTGGGCTGGACCTATCATTTCCAAGGCCGCGTGGAAGAAGCCATTGCGGAGTGCAAGCGCGCCATCGAGCTCGATCCCGAGTTCGGCAATCCTTACAACGACATCGGTGCTTACCTGATCGAACTGGGCCGCTTCGAGGAAGCCATTCCCTGGCTGGAACGCGCCACGGAAGCCCGCCGTTACGAGCCGCGCCACTTTCCTCATTACAACCTGGGCCGCGCCTATCTCGGCAAGGAAATGTACAGCCACGCGATGCGCTGCTTCCAGGAAGCCCTGGAAATCGAGCCCCGCTATTCGCTCGCGCGACAGGCGCTTGCCTCTCTGCGCCGCATGGTGAACTGAAAACGCATTCAGTTTTCAGACCGCAGTTAAGATAAGAATTCTCCCAGCTTTCAAGACTTGCTCTTTACACCGCCGCTTCTTGACCCGACGGCTTGACGACGCGATCGTAAATCCACAATAGCAACGCTGTCAGCACGCCCACGCCGGAAATCACCCACCACACGCGCTGCGACTGGTGCGCCACTTCGCCAAACTGGTGCATCACGCGCCCGCCGAACCATCCTCCAATGAGCGAGCCGATGCCAATGGGCAGAAACGCAAAGCCCATATACGTACCTTGCTGCCCAGGCGGCGCCAGCCGCGAAATGTAATCGTAGTAGCGCGGCGCCTGGATCATTTCCCCGAGCGCCAGAACAAAAATGGAAAGCACCGCGCCGACGATGGTGGGCTGAAAAGCCAGAATCAGCCAGGAGAGAGAAGTGATTAGCGTGCCCAGAATAATGCACTGAAATGGCGGTATCTTGCGAATCAGGTAGTTGATGAGCAGCGTGAAACAAATCACCGAGAGGCCATCGGTGATCAGGATGAGCTCAACGTCCGCGTCGGCGTTGATGTAGCCGTGAATGAAGCCGGGGAGCGAAATATATTGCTGCCAGAAGACGATCCAGTACCCGGTGAAAATCAGCAGGAACAGCATGAACTTCGGATTGCCAAGAACGGTGAAGAAGTTCCGCAGCGTTTCCGCAATGCTGGGAACGGGACCGTCGCTGACTTTCTTCGGCTCGCGGAAGAAAAGCAGCACCGCGAAGAACATCGCAAACACGCTGAGCGCCGCAACGCGGAAAACATTTTCGACGCCGAGATGGCGGTGCGCCCACGAAGCGACATAGGGGCCGGCGGCGCCCCCGATGTTCACCATGGTGTAGTAGATGGAGTAGCCGATGGAGCGGACACTTTCCTTGGAAGCGCGCGCCGTCGTTCCCACTACGCAAGGCTTCACCATCGAAATCCCCAGCGCCGGCAAAATCAGGATGATTCCCACAAAAAGCGCCGGCGGAACAAAAGCCCTTACCGGAGCCAGCCACGGCGCGCCGATAGAGCCCAGCAGAAAATAGGCCGCCGCGAGAATCAGGTACGCCAGCGAGAGCGCACGGCGGAATCCCAACCGGTCGGCGATCGCCCCGCCGAAGATCGCCAGGAACCAAACCATGCCCCCGAAAATGCCGGTGAGCGTGCCCGTCTGTTCGGTGGGGAAATTCAGTTTTTCGTGAAGGTAGTTGGCCAGCGAGGCGAACGCGCCGTAGTAAGAGAGCCGCTCGAAGATTTCCGTGATGTTAGCGACCCAGAAGGGGCGTTCGAAGCCCGTTCGTATTTCGTCGAATCGCTGGCTGAAACTCATTTCTCCCTCGAAGGTAAGCGCAGCGATTGTACTGGAGGCAGGCAAGGAAGCAAGGGCTGGGTGGACATCCTTCGGCTTCACAGCAGACAAGTTTTAGATGGCTGATGGTGGATTTGCCGGGGAAATGTCTGGGCCGCGGCGCTTCAGTCACTCGTCCTTATCGCGATATTCGCCGGGAACATCATCTTCTGGCACTTCGTGGGTGTGAACTTCACCCTCGTCCGCGTCGCTGGCGTCTTGCACACCCCTCACGACTTCGGCCTCAAACGCGTTTCCTTCTTCGAGCAACTCGTCCACACTCTCCGAATTCGCACCTGCGAGGTTGGACAATCCCTGCAAATCGCCAGATTGCCCGCCCGAGCGTGCGCCCAGTCCCTCTGGTGTATAGCCCACGGTATCCACGGTCTGGCTTTTTCCGCGAACGCGTTTCTTTGCAGCCCGCTTTGATTTTCCGGCGGCTTTCTTCTTGGGAGCAGTCTTCTTCGCCAATTTCTTCTTGGGACTTGCGCTCTTCTTCGCCAGCTTGCCCTTAACGGCCTTCTTGCTCCGCTTCACCTTCTTGCCCGTCACTTTCCGTGACTTCGCGTGCTTCTTTTTGGTTTTCTTTTTGGTGGCCATACGCGCAGTGTATCACTGCTCGGCCATTCCAAGCTCTGCGGCCGAGGAGGTCGGGCTGAGACGCCACATGCGATCGGTGAAGATGACGATGATTGCGAAGAGTATGACGATGGCGAACGCCGGCGGGTAGTAGGGGAGGACAAAGGGAAAAGTATTCATGGCGGCGTGAAAGATGACCACGGTGAGGAGGTTGGCGCCGGAACGGTTGTAAAACCACGTGAGGATGATGGTGATGGGAATGAGGAAAACCACGCGGATGAGCAGGTAATTCACCAGCGTAAAGCGAAATGGGCGATGGAAATCCAACGGAGCGTGCCAAAGTGCCCAAGGAAACCACACGAAGAGACTGGCGACGAGCGGGGAAAAACGCTGCCAGAGGCGCGGAAGAAGGAAACCGCGCCAGCCGGGTTCTTCGAGAGCGGCGGTGAAAAGGAAATTGCTTAGGAAAGAGATTCCTGCATAGGCGGCAGAGAGCCGAATGGTGTCGCGATGCTGCGGCCAGGTCAATGGCCGATGGAAAAGATGCGCGATGCCCGCGGGAATAAGCAGCATCACAGGCCAGAAGAAAAACGAAACGACTTGCCAGCGCCAATTGCCGGGATGAACAAGCGGGTGGAGGAGTTCGCGAACGCCGGAGTCGCGCGTGAAGGCGCCGGAGAGAATCCACCCGGGAATCGCCGCAAGGAGTCCGACAAGCAAATAGTAGGTGACGGAAGTAGGAGCGTGAATGCCGCGGAGTTTGTCGTTGACGATGTAGATGGCCCAGGCGAAGAGCCAGAGCACGGCGAAAGAGAGAAGGCGCGTAGAAAGACGCTCGCCGCCCGCGTCCTGGCCACGTCGGGAGAGGAAAACGGCGGCGAGTGCGGGGCCTGCGGCTCCGAACGCAGCAATATATTCTCCGTGGTCGGGGCCGACGCCGAAATACCCAGCGGTGATCCAGATCAGCCAGGAAATGGCATAGGCGAGGATGAGGTAGAGCCAAACTTGTCGCTTCATGTAGGGCGAGAAATATCATCAAACAGGATGGACGGCAATTGGAATCGGAGAGGGTGAGTAGAGCTGAAGGCGGCAAGAGAGAAGCTTTAGGTCTCCCGACCGGGTCGGTACAGGTTCCGGTCTGAGCTACAGCGGCTGGGCTTTATCGCGATAGAATGCGCGCGACGGTTGGAAGGGGACTTACATGCGCTGTGCATTGATGCTTGGTGCTTCGCTTCTCATGTTTGCGACTGTCGCTGCAGGGCAAAAACCGCCGCTGCTGCCGGAGAATGATGTGGCGGCACTGGCGAATGAGTTGAGCGGGGAGACGGCGAAAAGGAATTTGGAGGGGATTGCGCGGTTTCACCGGCAGCGCGGGTCGCGCGGATTTCATGAAGCGGCAGAATTGGTGGCGGAACGTTTGCGCGCGTACGGATTGAGCGACGTGGCGATTTTGCAATTTCCGGCAGACGGGAAGATTTTCTACGGGACCCAGCGCTCACGGCCGGCGTGGGACGCGGATTTTGGGGAGTTACGTGAGGTCAGTGCCCGTCGCGTCTCGAGCCGGAAGTGGCTCGGCCCTTTTCCTGTGGGGTACTACGACGGAGTCGCGATAGAACAAAAAGTATTGGCAAGTTTCGGCAACGAGCCAGTGGTGCTGGCTGAGGACAGCGAGTCGGCGGAAGTAACGGCGGATTTGGTGAATGTGGGCGCCGGTACAAGAGAAAGCGACTACGCAGGGAAGGACGTGAAGGGGAAGATTGTGCTGGTGAGTGCGCAGCCGGGGGCGGTGCAGGATTTGGCAGTGGGGTCGTTTGGGGCCGTGGGGATTGTGAGTTATGCGCAGAACCAGAAGACAGCTTGGTGGGGCGAGGATGAGAACCTAATTCGGTGGGGGCATCTGGAGACGTTTTCGGCGAACAAGACGTTTGCGTTCATGGTGTCGTTGAAGACAGCGCGAGGTTTGAGAGAGCGACTAGCGAGAGGAGAAAGAATCCAACTGCACGCGGTGGTGAAGGCCGGGCAGCACCCGGGGAACTATGAGGTGGTGACGGCGACGATTCCGGGAGCGGACGCGAAATTGAAGGAGGAGGAGATTGCGTTTTCGTGCCACCTGGATCATCAGCGGCCGGGGGCGAATGACAATGCCAGCGGTTGCGTGACGATTCTGGAGGTGGCGCGGACGCTGCAGAAGTTGATCAGCGAGGGAAAGTTGGCCCGGCCGGCGCGAACGATTCGCTTTGTTTTCCCGCCGGAGATTGAGGGGACGCTGGCACTGCTGAACGGGCAAAGTCGGTTTAGTCAGCCCAGCCACAGCGTTAATCCCGACGGCAGTGAGACGATTCGATTTTTAGATTTCATCTTTCTCGGCCCCGAACTGGCGAAGCGGATTAAGGCCGTGATTCACATGGACATGGTGGGCGGGGGGCCGGAGACGAAGGCGGTGTTCCACGTGACACGCGGGCCGATGAGCTTGCCGAGTTTTGTGCATGACGTGGCGTGGGCGTTTGCGGAGTTTGTGAATGAGGAGTCGTACAAGTTTTCGGCGACGGGCGAGGCGAAGTATCCCATGGTTGCGCCGGAGGGCGGGAAGGAGCCGCTGCGGGCGGAGTATTCGGCGTACACCATGGGGAGCGACCACGATGTGTATCAGGATTCGTCGTTCGGGATCCCGGCGATTTATTTGAATGACTGGCCGGACCGCTACATTCATACGAATTTCGATACGGCGGCAAATATCGATCCGACGAAGTTGAAGCGGGCGGCGTTTATCGGGGCGGCAAGCGGGTATTTTCTTTCGAGAGAGATCGCGTATGACGTCAAAGAAGCCCGCAATGCCCAGGCCATTGCGGGCTCACTGCGCCACGCTGAGACTCAACGTCGCGCTGATCAAACGTCAGACGAAGAAGCAGAGAGGCTCTTTCGAACCGAAGGAAAATACAATCGACGGACGGAAGATTCCTATGTCGATTTTGTCCACGGTGCAGTGGCCGTTCAAGTGGAAAGGAACCTTAACGCACCGCGGTTTCTGCCGATGCAGAAGAACCTGCCACCAGAACCGATTGCGCGCGGAGATGGTCGCGTGAAGTTCAAACGCCGTTCTGAGCCGAAAGGGCCCCTCGCAGTGTTTGGGTATGACTATTTTGCGGAGCATGCGAAGGCGGCGGGAGTGGCGCCGCCTGAGCTGCTGGGTTATGGGGGGTTGTGGGGTGGCAGGGAAGAATACGTGTATGAGGTGCTGAACTTTGCGAATGGGAAGCGGAATGCGCAAGAGATTCGCGATGCGGTTTCACCGGAGTATGGGCCGGTGCCGCTGCAGATGGTAGTGGAGTATTTGAGGGCGCTGGAGAAGATTGGGATTGTGGAAGAGGTGAAGTAAAGGAAGAACAGAACAAGAAGATGGAACAAGCACTAGAATTAAGCTGAATGCTATGGCGGTGGACTTGAGGAGGGCCAGATGCCAACCATTGAAGGAAAAGAAGCGCGGTTGTGGATTGATGCGTACGTTAAGAAGGCGGGCAAATTTTCTGGAGTAATGAAGGCAGTGCGGGCGCTCGTGAAGAAAACAGCGGCAGACTGCGAGGAATACGTAAGTCCGTGGAAGATTCCTGCGTTTGATTCCAACGGACCGCTCTGCGTCTTTGTGCTGGGGAAAGAGCATGTAACGCTGGCATTTTTGCGGGGAGCGATGCTTCCCGATCCGGAGAAACT
>Ga0210402_10003984_pt1 | contig 13624 bp, 13 predicted proteins | sample IncBWC7MmetaG_FD_161055 | JGI IMG/M metagenome (GOLD analysis project Ga0210402, IMG submission 161055) | Forest soil microbial communities from Barre Woods Harvard Forest LTER site, Petersham, Massachusetts, United States - Inc-BW-C-7-M | ecosystem: Environmental > Terrestrial > Soil >...
TGTAGTGCTTCTCGGGCATGCAGTAGCTGCAGCGCAGGTTGCAGCGGTCCGTCACCGAGAGGCGCAGATTGCCGAGGGGGCGGCCGAAGCGGTCGGTGAGGGCCATGGGCGGTCTATATTAGCCGGATGAGCATTCGGGTCGCGATCCTGACGGTCTCCGACGGCGTGGCCGCCGGGGCCCGGGTCGACCGGGGCGGGCCCGCCTGCGAGGAAGCCCTGGTCCGTTCCGGGATCGGGCACCGCGTCGTGGCGCGCCAAACGATCCCGGACGGGGCCGACGAGGTCGCCCGCGCGGTCCGAGCCCTGGTCGACGCCGACGAAGTCGACCTCGTCGTGCTGACGGGGGGGACCGGGGTCGCGCCGCGCGACCGGACGCCGGAAGGCGTGCGCGCGGTGCTCGACGTCGAGGTTCCGGGCCTCGCCGAGAAGATGCGCTGGAACACGTCGCGCGACTTCCCGGCGGCCTACCTTTCGCGCCAGGTCGTCGGGGTTCGACGGCGCGCTGTCATCGTGGCGCTTCCGGGCTCGCCGAAGGGCGCCGCGGACTGCCTGACCGCGATCCTCGAGCTCGTCCCCCACGCGATCGCCCTGGCCCGCGGGGACCGTCCCGAGCATCCCGCCGCCTCAGGCTAAGATCCCTCCGCGATGAGCTCCGTCCGTTTCGGGATCGACGTCCTTCTCGACAAGCCGTGGCCGGTGGCCGGCAAGCGGATCGGCCTGATCACCAACGCGTCGGGCATGACGTCCCGAGGCGTGCCGACCTGGAAGGCGCTGCGCGCGGCGACCAACGTGCGGCTCGTGCGCCTCTTCGGCCCGGAACACGGCCTCGAGGGCGGAGCGGTCTACATGGAGGCCGTCCAGGGCTCCATCCACGCGCCCTCGGGGCTGCCGGTGGTCTCGCTCTACGGGGCGACCGCGGAAAGCCTGAAGCCGCGGCGCGAGCACGTCGCCGACCTCGAGGCGATCGTGTTCGACGTGGCGGACGTGGGCAGCCGCTACTACACCTACATCTGGACGATGCTCCTCGCGATGGAGGCGTGCGCCGGCTCGCGCCTGCGCTTCGTCGTCTGCGACCGCCCCAATCCGATCGGCGGCGAGGTCGAGGGCGCACCCGCCTCGTCGGGCTATCTCACGTTCGTCGGTCTGCATCCCATCCCCGTGCGTCACGGAATGACGGCCGGGGAACTCGCCCGCCTCTTTGCCGCGGAGCGCCGGCTCGACCTCGACCTGGTCGTCAGCCCCGCGGCCGGATGGGCGCGCGAGCTCACCTACGAGGCCGCGGGGCTGCCGTGGACGCCGCCCTCGCCCAACATGCCGACGACCGACACGGCGCTCGTCTATCCCGGCATGTGCCTGCTCGAGGGCACCAACTTGTCGGAGGGTCGGGGGACCACGCGTCCCTTCGAGATCTTCGGCGCCCCGTGGCTGGAGAGCATGTCGTTCTCCGACGCGCTGAACGCGCTGGCCCTGCCCGGCGTGGCGTTCTTCCCGGCGCAGTTCCGCCCGATGTTCGACAAGCATGCAGGCCTCCAGTGCGGCGGCGCGCGACTCCACCTGACCGACCGCGCGACGTTCCGGCCGTTCCAGACGGGGTTGCGGATCATCGAGGCCGCGCGCCGGGCGGCTCCGCTCGATTTCCGCTGGAGGACCGAGGCCTACGAATTCGACCAGCGGCCGGCGATCGACCTGTTGACCGGCTCGCCGCGGTTTCGCGCGGCGATCGAATCCGGCGAGAGCTTGCGGGCCGAGATCGCCCGGCACTACGAGGGCGCGCGGCAGTTTCACGGCCGGCGCGAGGCGCACCTCGTCTATCCCGACCGCAAACCCGCCGTCGTGGCCCTGGTCGGCGGGCACGATTCCGGCAAGACGTCGATCCTGGTCGAGCTCGTGCCGCGCCTGAAGGCGAAGGGGCTCGTCGTCGGGACGATCAAGCACACCACCCGGGACGTCGACGACGACACGGCGGGCAAGGACTCGCAGCGCCACGCGGCCGCCGGGGCCTCAATCGCGGCGCTCGTGACGCCCGGGCGGACGACGGCGCGCCGGTTCGGCGACGAGGAGGGCTTCGAGGAGGTTCTCCGGCGCGAGTTCGGAGACTGTGACCTCGTCCTCATCGAAGGATACAAGTCCCTTCCCGTCCCGAAGATCGAGGTGATCCGCACGGGTATTTCGCGGCCCGACGTAGTCGAGCCCATCGCGCGGATCTCGGACGGTCCCTTCCAGGGCTCGGTGCCGACGCTGTCGTTCGGCGACTGGGACGCAATCGTCGCGACGGTGCTCCGGGCGGCCGGCCTCGACCGAGAGAACCGCGAATCGGGCAACGGCAGCCGGAAGACGGCGTGAGCCGTCCGGCCTTCGTCGTCTTCGATCTCGACGGCACCCTCATCGACGGCTACGCGGCGATCGGCGACGCCCTCGGCTTCGCCATGGAACGTCTCGGTGTCGCGGGGCTGTCGGCGCAACGGGTGCGCGGGATGGTGGGACACGGGCTCGAGAGCCTGCTCGAGGAAGCGGTGGGTCCCGAGCGCGCGGGCGAGGGCGTCCGGCTCTTTCGCGAGCGATACCCGGAGGTGGCCGTCGCGAAATCGCACCTGCTTCCCGGCGTCGCGCAGGTCCTCGCGGACCTCGACCGGACGGGACACCCGATGGCCGTCGCGTCGAACAAGCCGGCGCGGTTTTCGCGGATGATCCTCGCGGCAAAGGGCGTGGCCGAACGGTTCGAGGCCATCGGCGGGCCGGATGAAGGGACGCCGGCCAAGCCCGATCCGACGATGCTCGTCGGTTTGATGGCGCGGGTTGGCGCTCCGGCCGACGGGACGGTCGTCGTCGGCGACATGGAAGTCGACTTCGAGTTCGCACGCGCGGCCGGCTGCCGCGTGGTGTTGATCCCGAACGGTTCGCGCACCCGCGAGCAGCTCGCCGGACTCGCCCCGGAGGCGTTTCTCGACGCGATCACGGACCTGCCCGGTTTTCTCGCACGCGGCTGAAGGCGGCCCGTCTCCCGTCGGACGGGGAAGGTAGAATCGCGCTCCCCATGCATCCTTCTTTCGATCCGACCGGCGGCAAGCCCGGCCAAGTCCGCTTCTTTCTCCCCGGCCCCGTGTGGGTCCGCGACGGCGTGCGCCAGGCGATGGCACACGGGGCGATCGGGCACCGCGGCAAGGCCTTCGCCGAGCTCTATGCCAGGATTCCGCCGCGGCTCGCCCAGGTGTTCCGCACGAAGGGCTTCGTCTTCACGACGACGTCCGCCGCGACGGGTCTCTGGGAGGCGGCGCTGCTGAATCTCATGCCCGAGCGCGTCCTCGCGATCGCGTCGGGCGCGTTCTCGGAGCGCTGGGCCGCCTGCGCGCGCGACCTCGGGCTCGCGGTGGACGTCCTCGAGACGCCGTGGGGCGTTCCGGTCGATCCGGCCGAGGTGCGCCGCGCGCTCGGCAAGGCGAAGTACGACGCCGTCACGGTGGTCCACTCGGAGACCTCGACGGGCACGTTGAACGACCTCGCGGGCATCGCGCGCGTGGTGCGCGAGGCGTCGGACGCCTTCGTGCTGGCCGATGGCGTCACGTCGCTGTGCGGGTCGCCCGTCGAGTGCGACGCGTGGGGCCTCGACTTCGCCCTCACCGGGTCGCAGAAGGCGTTCGCCCTGCCTCCGGGTCTCGGCCTCGCGTTCGCGTCCGAGCGAGCGCGGGCGCGGGCGAAACTGCGCTCCCGCGCCCACTACCTGCGGCTCTCCGAGGCCGAGGCGTTCGCCGAGAAACACCAGACGCCCTACACGCCTTCGACGCCGCACCTTTTCGCGCTCGACACGCAGCTCGATCACATCCTCGCGGAGACGGTCGAGGGACGTTGGGCGCGGCACGAGGCGCTGCGCGCCCGCGTGGGAGCGTGGGCGGACGAACGGGGCCACTCCTACGCACCGCCGGAGGGAGCGCGGTCGTGGACCGTGTCGTGCCTGAAGCCGCGGCCGGGCGTTTCGGCGGAGGCGCTCGTGACGAAGGTCAAGGATCGGGGCTTCACGATCGGCGGAGGCTACGGCAAGTGGAAGGCGACCACGTTCCGGATCGGGCACATGGGGGACGTTGACCTGGCGTCCCTCGAGGCGCTGCTGGCCGCACTCGACGCGAGCGCGGACGAGGCGAGGGCGTGAGCCGCGTCGTCGTCGCGGAGAAGATCTCCCCGGCGGGCCTCGATCTGCTGCGCGAGGCTGGGCACGAGGTGGTGGATCTGGCGGGGGCGACGCGGGAGGTGTTGCTCGCGGCGCTCGCCGACGCCGACGCGCTCCTGGTGCGCAGCGCCACGAAGGTGGACGGGGCGCTCTTCGCGGCGGCGCCGAAGCTGACGGTCGTGGGCCGCGCCGGGGTCGGCGTGGACAACGTGGACGTGCCGGCCGCGTCGGCCCGGGGCGTGCTGGTCCTGAATTCCCCGACGGGCAACGTCGTGTCGGCGGTCGAGCACACTTTCGCCGTGCTCTTCGCGCTGCTGCGCCGCATCCCGGAGGCGGCCGCCTCGATGGCCGCGGGCAAGTGGGAGAAGTCGAAGTTCCTCGGCTCGGAGCTCGCCGGCAAGACCGTCGGCATCGTCGGCCTCGGGCAGGTCGGCTCCCGTGTGGCCGCGCGGGCGCGGGCATTCGAAGCGCGCGTGGTCGGCCACGACCCCTACCTGCCGGCGGAGAAGGCGCGCGAGATGGGCGTGCCACTGCTGCCCCTGGACGAGCTGCTCGGGCAGTCGGACGTCGTGACTCTCCACTCGACGGCGGTGGGCAAGGGCAGGCCCTTGCTCGGTGCGGCCGAGCTTGCGCGGATGAAGCGGGGGGCCGTCCTCGTCAACGTCGCCCGCGGCAGCCTGGTGGACCGGGAGGCCCTCCACGCCGCGCTCGTCGCCAAACACCTCGGGGGCGCGGCCCTCGACGTCTTCGATCCGGAACCGCCGGACCCGGCGGATCCGCTGCTCCGGCTCCCGAACGTCGTCGCGACGCCGCACCTCGGCGCCTCGACGGTGGAGGCGCAGGAGCGCGTTTCCATCCAGACGGTCGAGGCGCTGCTGGCGGCGCTCGCGGGCGCGGCTTACGTGCCTGCCGTCAACCTGCCGTTTCGGGGACCCAAGGACGAGGAGGGGGCGGCCGGGTGGATGCTCCTGGCCGAGCGGACGGCGCACTTCCTCTCGGTGCTGCTTGGCGGGCACCTGTCGCGGCTGGCCGTGGAGACCTGGGGCCTGCCCGAGGACATGCTGCGGCCGGTCGCCGTCGCCGCCGTCAAGGGCGCGCTCGAGAAGCACACGCCGGAAACGGTCAACTTCGTCAACGCGCTCTTCCTGGCGCAGGACCGCGGGCTCGCCGTCTCCGAGACGCGCCACGAGGATCCCGGCATGTATGCGCGCTCGCTGCGGATCTCGCTGTCCGGCGCCGGAGCAGCCAGGGCGAGCGCCGATGCCACGCTCTTCACCGGCCGCGACGCCCGCGTCGTCCAGGTGGACGGCCTGCCGCTCGAGTTCCGGCCGGAGGGGACCGTCGTGTTCGTGCGCAACCGCGACGTGCCCGGAGTCGTCGGCAGCGTTGGGACGATCCTCGGCGAGGCGCGTGTCAACATCGCGAACTTCTCCCTCGCCCGGGGCAGCGGCGAGCGCGCGGCAGCCGTCATCGCCGTGGACTCGGCCCCGCCCGAGGCGGTGCTCGACCGGCTGCGCGCGATTCCCGCCGTCGAAGAAGTCCGCGTGGTGAGCTGGTGACCCGCCTCCGCATCGCCGTCCTCTTCGGCGGCAAGTCCGTCGAGAGGGAGGTCTCGCGGATCTCGGCGCGCACGATCGCAGGAGCGCTCGACCCGGCACGGTACGAGGTGATCCCGATCGCCGTGACCGAGATCGGAAGGTTCCTTTCGCCCGGCGACTCCGCCGCGCTGCTCTCGGCGGGAACGGTGCCCGCGCGGTTTCGCGCCGCCGGGTCCGACGGGACTGCGCTCGCTCCGGCGGAGATCGCTCCCGGCCGAGTGGACGTGGTCTTTCCGATCATCCACGGAACGACCGGCGAAGACGGGACCTTGCAGGGCTTCCTCGAGACGCTCGGCGTGCCGTACGTGGGCGCTGGCGTCGCGGCCTCCGCCGTCGGGATGGACAAGGCGGTCTTCAAGGCGCTCCTGCGCGACGCCGGCATTCCGACCCCGCGCGCGGTCGCGCTCCTCGGGCCGGAGGACGCCGCGGGGGCCGCGGCGCTGCCGCTGCCGGTTTTCGTCAAACCGGCCAACGGCGGCTCGTCCGTCGGCGTGACGAAGGTCAAGCGGCGCCAGGACGTGGACGCGGCCGTTGCGCTCGCGTTCCGGTACGACGAGCGCGTTCTCGTCGAAGAGGGCATCGACGCCCGGGAGCTCGAGTGCGCCGTCCTCGGCAACCGGGAGCCCCGCGCCTCCGTCCCGGGCGAGGTCGTCCCCGGCCACGAGTTCTACGACTACGACGACAAGTACCGCGACGACACGGCGCGGCTCCTCATCCCCGCGGATGTTCCCCGCGCGGTGGCCGAGACGGCGCAGCGGCTGGCGGTCGAGGTGTTCCGCCTCTGCGGCGTCTCCGGCATGGCACGGGTCGACTTCTTTCTCGAGCGCGGCACCGACCGCGTCCTCGTCAACGAGATCAACACCCTTCCGGGTTTCACGGCGATCTCGATGTACCCCAAGCTCTGGGAAGCGAGCGGCGTTCCGCTGCCGCACCTGCTCGACGAGCTCGTTCGCCTCGCCCTCGAACGTCACCAGGCCCGGGCCCGGCTCCTCACGACGCCTCCGGCGGAGCTGTCGTAGTCCCGTCGTCCCTCGATCAGCCCCCGAACGCCTGGACGTTCTCGCGGACGAACGGCTCGAAGGCGCGGGGCGGCCGGCCGAGGACTTCTTCGACGTCCTGCGTGACGGCGGAGCCGTCGGTGCCCTCGCCGCGCTGGTACCAGGCGTAGAGATCGTTCAACGCGTCGGCCATCCACTCCGACAGGCCGGCGTTGGTCATCGTCTTGCGGGCGTCCTCGGGCGGGACGTCCACGAAGCGGACTTCGCGGCCGGCGATCGTCGCGATCTTGCGGGCAGCGTCGGCGAGCGACTGCGCCTCCGGGCCGGTCAGCGCGTACGTGCGTCCCTCGTGTCCCTCTTCGGTCAGCACGCGCGCCGCCACGGCGGCGATGTCGCGCACGTCGATGTCGGCGTGGCGCCCCTGCCCGGCCGCCGCGAAGATCGCGCCCTGAGCGCGGACCGTGTCGGCGAAGAGCAGGTAGTTCTGCATGAAGTAGCTGGGACGCAGGAACGTCCGGGCGATGCCGAGCTCCTCGATGCGCAGCTCCACCTCGCGGTGCAGCCGGCCGAAGATCGGCGGATCCGGCGCATCCGCTCCGAGGGCGGAGAGCTTGACGATGAGGGAAACGCCGGCCTTCTTCGCCTCCTCCGCGATGCGCGACTCGACGGCGACCTTGTCGGGGATGGTCGGCGTGAGGAGGAACAGGGCCCGGATCCCGGCCAGGGCGCCGCGCACCGCCCCGGGGTCGGTGAAGTCGCCGACCACCGCTTCGCCGCCGGCCGCGCGGACCGTCTCGGCCTTCCCGGAGCTGCGCACGAGGGCCCGAAACCGCGCACGCGAGCTCCCGAGCTCGCGGACGAGCTCGCGGCCGATCTGCCCCGTGGCGCCCGTGACGAGGATCATGCGCGGGCTTCGAGTGTAACGCCGCCCCGAGGTCTCAGGCGGACTCGTCGAGGTCTTCGTCCCCGGACTCGTCCGCCTCGAAGACGGTGAGCTCTTCCTTGGCCACGACCATGTCCCGGGGTTTCTTGGGGATGAGCTGGCTGTAGACCTCGGAGCCATGGACGAGCTCGGCGTCGCCGATCTCGGTCAGGTCGGCAAGGCCCAGGACGTCGAGCGTGACCTTCGTTCCGTCCTCGTCCTCGTACTCGTCGCTCGACCCGGATCCGAGCTCGAGGGCCCGCGAATGCGCGTCCTCGGCGTCCGTTGCCTCCACCAGCCGATAGAGCAGGTCGCCCAGACGTTCGTCGTCGAGAACGCCCTCCACGTGCGCGCCGCGCACCAGAACCGCCATGTACCAGCTCATCGGGGGGCCTCCTGCTCCGTCAGCGACGCACCCTTGCGCCGGGGGCATTCTATCGGGCTAAGCTTGCCGGCCGTGCCCGAGCTTCCCGACATCCTGGCGTATCTCACGGCCCTGACCCCGCGCGTCGCGGGAAAGCGGCTGGAGGCCGTGCGGCTGGGAAATCCGTTTCTCCTGCGCTCGATCGCTCCGCCGCTCTCCGAGGCCGCAGGCAAGACCGTCCTCGGCCTCGAGCGGATCGGCAAGCGAATCGTCTTCGAGCTCGAGGGCGGCCTCTTCCTCGTGCTGCACCTCATGGTCGCGGGCCGCCTGCACTGGAGGAAGCGCGGCGGCAAGGTCGGCGGCCGCGGCGCGATCGCGGCGTTCGACTTCGAGGACGGGTCGCTCGTGCTCTCGGAGGCCAGCACGAAAAAGCGGGCCTCGCTCCACCTCGCCCGCGGCCGCCCCGCGCTCGAGGAGTTCGACCGCGGCGGTCTCGAGGTTCTCGAGTCGGACCTGCCCCGCTTTCGCGAGGCCCTTGCTCGCGAAAGCCACACCTTGAAGCGCGCGCTGACCGACCCGCGCCTCTTCTCGGGAATCGGCAACGCCTATTCGGACGAGATCCTCCACCGCGCGAAGCTCTCTCCGGGCAAGCTCACGCGCCGCCTCTCGGACGAGGAGAGCGCCCGGCTTCACGCGGCGACGCGGGCCGTCCTCGGCGAGTGGAGCGACCGGCTCGGCGCCGAGGCGGCGCAGGCGTTCCCCGAGAAGGTGACCGCGTTCCGCGAGGGCATGGCCGTCCACGGCCGCTATGGCAAGCCCTGTCCCGTCTGCGGCACCCCGGTCCAGCGGATCGTCTATGCCGAGAACGAGGCGAACTACTGCCCGACCTGCCAGACCGGGGGCAAGCTGCTGGCCGACCGCGCCCTCTCGCAGCTTCTGCGCGGCGACTGGCCGAAGACGCTCGAGGAGCTCGAGGAGCGCAAGAAGGGATGAGAACGCTCGCCGTGGTCACGACGATCCTCCTCGCCTGCGCGGGGCCGGCGGCCGCGCGGGACGCGCCGCCGCTGCGGCGGACCGGCCTGTCCGCCTGGAAGGGGACCGCGGGTTACGGGTTCTCGGTCAAGCTGAGGATCGATGCCAGGCGGTCGGCGTCGATGTTGCCCCCGGAGACGACGCAGACGATCCTGCGCGCGCCGCCGCCCCCCGCGAGCGCGGCCGCGACCGGCACGGCTCCGGCTCCCTCGGCGACCACCCGCGCGCGCTCGACGATCAACCGCAGCGCGGCGGCCGTCTGTTCCAGGGAGACGACCAGCGAACCGGCGAGCAACCCCTGGGCCAGCGGCCACATCTCCGGAAGCAGGCCCCGCGCGCCGATTCCGTCCACGAAGCTCGGCACGTAGTCCACGGCGACGGGATGACCGGCCGCGAGGGACGCCGCCAGGGGAGCGGCCGTCTCGACCTCGCAGGCGAAGACCTTCGCGGATGGACTCAGCGCCCGGACGGCGGAAGCGATGCCGCAGGAGAGGCCGCCCCCGCCCCAGGGCACGAGGACCGCGTCGACATCGGGCAGGTCCTCGAGGATCTCGAGCCCGATCGTGCCGTTGCCCGCGATGACCGCGCGGTCGGCGACGGGGTGGATGAACAGACCCTCGATGCCGGGGTACTCGTGGTCCGCGAGCACCTGCCACCAGCGATCCAGCGGCACCTTCACGACGCGGCCGCCGAGGCGCTCGACCGCATCGAGCTTGGCGCGCGGCGCGTGGTCCGGGACGACGACGGTGCAGGGGATTCCGAGCCGCCGGGCGTTCCAGGCGACGCCCTGGGCCATGTTGCCGGCCGAAGCGGTGTAGACGCCGCGGGAGAGCGCCTCCGGCGGGGCGGTCGCCATCGCGTTTCCGGCGCCGCGGAGCTTGAAGGATCCGATCGGCTGGAGGCACTCGAGCTTGAGCCAGATCTCGGCGGCAACCTCGATGGGCAGGCGAATGAGGGGAGTCCGGATCGCCGAGCCGGCAATGCGGGGCAGCGCCGCCCGAATCTCGTCGAGCCCGATGGGGCCGATGGGCTCAGTCGGCCTCGTGGCGGCCTCCGCCCAACTCGAGGAACCTCCCGAAGCCCGAGCCGCGTGCCTTGCCGTGGATGTGCTGGGCCGCGGCGACGTCCTCGATCGCGAGCCCGACCGACTTGAAGAGGGTGAGCTCGGAAGGGCTCGTGCGCCCCGGGGCGGAGCCGATCACGACCTCGCCGAGCTCGGCGAGGATGTGCGCGTCGGTGACCGCGCCCTCCGAACGCGCGAGCAGAAAGTCGCCCGCCTCGGCGAGCGCCGCCTCTCTCCGGTCGACGAAGAGGCGCGCGCGCGACACGGCCGCCGCGTCGAGCTCCCGCGCCGACGCCACGCTCGAGCCTACGGCATTGACGTGCGCGCCGGGCGCGAGCCACTCGCCGCGCACGACGGGCTCTCGGGAGGAGGTCAGCGTGCAGACGATGTCGGCGCCCTCGACGGCCTCGCGTGCGGAGGCGCAGGGGGTGATCCCGACGCCGTGCCGCTTCGATTCGCGCTCGGCGAAGGACCGCGCGCGATCGGGGGTCTTGCTGGCGACGCGAACCCGGCGGATCTTGCGGACGAGCAGCAGCGCTTCGAGGTGCGTCCGCGCCTGGACGCCCGAGCCGACGAGGGCGAGATCTCCGGCGTCCTCCCGGGCGAGCAGCCGCGTCGCCAGGGCCGTGACGGCGGCCGTGCGCACGGCCGTCACCGACGTCGCGTCGATCACGGCCAGCAGGCGCCCGCGGCCGCCTTCGAACAGGAGGACCGCGCCCTGGTGCGAGTCGAGCTCCGTGCCCTCGTTGCGGGGGAAGAAGGAGACGGCCTTCAGCCCCAGGACGCCGAGACCCGTCAGCTGCGCGGGCATGACGCCGAGCGCGCCCGTCCGGTCGGGAAGCCACACGATCTGGCGTTGAGGCATGGTCGCCTCGCCGCGGGCGAGTGCCGCGAACGTCCGCGCCATGACCTCGATGCACTCCTTCATCGGCAGGAGCCGCGGCACTTCGGCCTGGTTGACGACGAGTGTTTCGATCACGAGTCCTCCGCGGGTCTTCTCGGGGCGGGCACGGGGCCGGGCGGGAAGGATATCGTTGTCCGGGCTCCCTATTGCCAGCGAAAAATCTTGAGGGCGATCGCGAAGGAGACCAGGCCCCAGGCGGCGATGACGGCCAGTTCCCCGGCGATCGCCGGGAGCGAGCGCCCCTCGAGCATGACCGCGCGCAGCGCATTGTTCAGGGCCGTCAGCGGCAGGGCCTGGATCAGCGGCTGGGCCACCTTCGGGAAGCGCTCGGAGGAGAAGAAAACGCCCGAGAGCAGCCACATGGGAACCATCACGAGATTCATCAGGCCGCTCGCGGCCTCGAGCGTCCGCGCCCGCGCCACGACGAGAAGACCGATTCCGGCAAAGCACAGGGCCCCGAGAATGGTGACGGCGCCGAGCAGGCCCAGGCCGCCGCGGATCGGGACCTGGAAGGCCACGACGCCGAAGGCGAGAATCAGGCCGACCTCGACGACGAGGAAGACGAAGCGCGACAGGATCTGGGCGAGCAGGTAGTCGGACTTTCGCATCGGGGTCGCCACCATGAGCTTGAGGGTCTTCTTGAGACGCGCGTTCACGATCGAAAAGCCGATGCCCCAGATTCCCGTTCCCATCAGGTTCAGGCCGAGGATTCCCGGGAGAAGGAAATCGATGTACCGCGAGCCCCTCTCGTGGACGAGCGTCTCGCTGGCCGGGGACGGATCGCGCCGGCCCCGGGCCCGCTGGATCGCGTCGTCGACCTCGAGGCGCGCGATCCGGGCATCCGGGCGCGTGCGGTCGAAGTGGTAGACGAGCGTGCCTTTCTCTTCGACGAGCAGCGCGATCTTGCCGGTTCGCAGCGCCTCGAGACCGTCGGCGAGGCTCGGATAGAGCGCCGGCTTCACGGTCCCCGGTTGCGCGAGGGCCCGGGACAGCTCCTCGGCCGGGGGGCCGGCCACGATGCCGACCGGAACCGGGTCGGGCGGCCGGTCGCGGAAGGCGAAACCGAGGACGACGGCCATGAGGATCGGGAAGGCGAAGACCCAGAAGAGCGCTTCGGGCTCCCGGATGAACTCGAGCAGGCGCGTCCGCGTCAGGGCGGCGAGGGGATGCTGGCGCTCACTCATCGCGCAGCTCCCGTCCGGTCAGACCGATGAAGACGTCTTCGAGGGTCGCGCGGTGCGTCGACAACGAGAGCAGTTTCGCTCCCGCTCCGTCGAGCGCCGCGAGCAGCGCCGGGACGGCCTGCGCGAGCGAAGCCGCCGCGAGCAGCCAGCGCCCGTCGCGCTGCCGGCGCTCGCCGGCGCCCGGAATCCTCGCGAGCAACGCGTCCTCGACCGGCGGCTCCGTCGAGAACTCGATGAAGTGGGGCGCCTTGAGGCCCGCGATCAGATCGGCGGGGGAGCCCTGGGCGATGATCCGCCCGTGGTCCACGACGGCGACCCGGTCGCAGAGGCGCTCGGCTTCCTCCATGTAGTGGGTCGTCAGCAGCACGCTGCGTCCTGCCTCCTTGTACGCCGCGATCCGTTCCCAGAGCTGCAGGCGGCTCTGCGGGTCGAGCCCCGTCGTCGGCTCGTCGAGGAAGAGCAGTTCGGGGTCGCCGGCGAGGGCGCAGGCCACCGCGAGGCGCTGGCGCTGTCCGCCCGAAAGCTTGCCGACACGGGCGTCGCGCTTTTCCTCGAGCGACAGGTCGGCCATGAGTTGCTCGGGGTCGCGGCCGCGCGAGTAAAAAGAGCGAAAGAGCCCGAGCGTCTCGGCGACGGTGAGCTTCTCGGTCAGGCGGCTCTCCTGCAACGAGATCCCGAGCCGCTCGCGCAGCTCCCGCTCCTGGCTGCCCCAGCGTCGGCCGAGGATGACGACCTCGCCGGCGTCGGGGGGCGTGAGGCCCTCGAGGATCTCGATCGTCGTGGTCTTGCCGGCGCCGTTTGGCCCGAGCAGGCCGAAGCACTCGCCGGCGCGCACCTCGAGGTCGAGCCCATCGACGGCTTTCACGTCGCCGTAATGCTTCTTGAGCCCGCGGCAGACGATGGCGGGAGTCATGGGGGCGGGATTCTATCGTCCAAGGGCGGCGCGAGGCACCTCGGTCGAGCGGCATGCCGAGCCGCGGAGCGCGGCAGGATTCCCTCCGGCGACGAGCCCGGGTCCGCGAGGGGACGTCACCGGTTCGCCGGCACGACGATGCCTTCGAATCCCGCCTGCTCGAGCACCGTGAGCGCGGCGTCGGCTTCCGAGCGCGACGAGAGAGGGCCGACCTTGACGCGCGTCAGGCCCTGGTAGGGCTCGAAGTAGACCGTGAACCCGGCGGCACGGACCCGCTCGGCGTGCCTGTCGGCCCGCGGCTTCTCGCCGAAGGAACCGACCTGCACGGCCCACACGCCCGTCGGCGAGACCGGCTCGACCTCGACGCCCGGCGCGACGACGACGATCCGCACGCGCGCCACGCCGGGCCCGATCATCTCGAGGTCGCCGGCCGCCGCGCGCGAGAGGTCGATGATGCGGCCCTGGACGAACGGCCCGCGGTCGT
>Ga0210402_10003985_pt1 | contig 13623 bp, 12 predicted proteins | sample IncBWC7MmetaG_FD_161055 | JGI IMG/M metagenome (GOLD analysis project Ga0210402, IMG submission 161055) | Forest soil microbial communities from Barre Woods Harvard Forest LTER site, Petersham, Massachusetts, United States - Inc-BW-C-7-M | ecosystem: Environmental > Terrestrial > Soil >...
GCTCCGCGACCAGATGCGGCTCGAGCTGGGGCGGCTGCACCGGGACGTCGGCATCACCACCATCTACGCGACCCACGACCAGGCGGAAGCCCTCGCCCTCTCGACGCGCGTCGCGGTGCTGGACCGCGGGCGCGTCGTGCAGGAGGGCAAGCCGGAGGAGATCTACTGGCGCCCGCGCACCCGCTTCGTGGCCGAGTTCGTCGGCGCGGCGAACCTCCTGCCGGTGCGGGTCACCGAGGTGCGCGACCTCGGCGTGGTGGTGGAGACCGCGGGCGGCTCACGGATCCCGGTGGCCTCGGGCGGGCACCCGTGGACGGTGGGGGCGAGCGGCCTCCTCTGCCTGCGGCCGGAGGCGCTGCGGATCGAGGAGTCCGAGCGCGCGGCCGGCGGCATCCGCGGCAAGGTGGCCGGGCACGTGTTCGAGGGATCGCGGCAGCTCTACGACGTCACGATCGCGGGCGGCGCGGTGCGGGTGGAGATGCTGACGTCGGCGCAGCAGGGCCGGGGATTCAAGCCAGGCGACGACGTGAAGATCGAGATCTCGCCCGAGACCTCGGTGCTGCTGCCCGCCGAGTCTTGACATGCTATCTTCGCCCCGGGAGATCACCTCATGACCGACATCAGCCCCCAGGATCTGAAGGCGCGGCTCGATCGCCACGAGCCGCTCGTGTTGCTCGACGTGCGCGAGGACTGGGAGACCGCGCTCTGCCGCCTCGCGAACGCCACCCACATCCCGATCGAGGAGATCGAGTTCCGCACCGCGGAGCTGGATCAGGCCGACGACATCGTCGTGTACTGCCACCACGGGGTGCGCAGCGCCGCGGTGGCCAACTTCCTCCGCCAGCAGGGCTTCAAGGCGGTGAACCTGCAGGGCGGCGTCGACCAGTGGGCGCGCGCGATCGATCCGACCATGAAGAGATACTGATGGGGAAGCGGTACTGATGGCCGACTTCGTCCGGGTCGAGCGCGAGGGCGCGTGCGCCTGGGTCACCCTCGATCGGCCCCCGCTGAACCTCATCGTGCCCGAGATGGTGGAGGGGATCCGCCGCACGTTCGAGACGCTGCGCCGCGACGCCGGCGTGCGCGCGGCGGTGATCACCGGGGCCGGACGCGCCACCACCGCGGGCATGCAGCTGCAGGTGCTGCGCGAGCTCACGCCGGTCGGCGCGAAGGCCTTCATCGCGAGCCTGCACGAGGCGATTGCCCTCGTGCACGACGCCCCGTTCCCCACCGTGTGCATGGTCAACGGGGCCTGTCTCGGGGCCGGCTTCGAGCTCGCGATGGCGTGCGACCTGCGCACCGCCTCGACCGAGGCCCTCCTCGGCCTGCCCGAGATCCGGGTCGGCATCCCGTCGGTGATCGAGGCCGCGCTCCTGCCCGGCCTCGTGGGCCCGGGCCGCGCCGCCGAGATGCTGCTGACCGGCGCCCCGGTCACCGCGCGGCAAGCTCTCGACTGGGGCCTGGTCAACCGCGTGACCCCGCCGGGCGAGCTGCGGGGGGCGACCGCGGAGCTGGTCGGACGAGTCCTCGACTGCGCGCCCACCGCGGTGCGCTTGCAGAAGGAGCTGATGGTCCGCTGGCGCGACCCCGACCTGCGCACCGCGGTCGAGTATGGCGTCAACGCGTTCGCCCAGTCGTTCACGACCGGTGAGCCCCGCGAGGCGATGGACGCCTACCTGGGCAAGCGCAAGCCCCGCTTCGCTCCGTGATCCGCCTCGTCACGTTCGACTTCTGGGACACCCTCGTCACCGATTCGGCGGTCAACCTGCGGGCCCAGCGCACGCTCCGGGTGACCGCGATCCAGCGGGCGCTGCGCGACGCGGGGGAGCGGGTGAGCGACGTGGAGGCGGAGGAGGTGCACGACCAGTCAGGCGTGCGGCTCGCCGAGCGGTTCTGGAGCGCCAACCGCGACCCGAGCCCCGAAGAGCAGCTGCGGCTCGTGCTCGACACCGCCCGGCCCGGCGTGGCCGCGCGCCTGGACCCGCGTGCATTCGCGGTCGCGCTCGCCGCCTACACCGAGCCGGTGCTGGCCCATCCCCCCGATCTCTGCCCGAACGCGGCCCGCGCGGTGCGTGAGCTGGCCGCGCGTGGGGTCGCCCTCGGCATCGTCTCCAACGCCGGGCGCACCCCGGGCTCGGTCCTCCGTCGCGTGCTGGAGCGCCACGGCCTGCTCGCGTACTTCGGCGCGGTGTCGTACTCCGACGAGGTCGGGGTCCGCAAGCCGGAGGCGGAGATCTTCCGCGTGACCCTCGCGCGCGCGGGGGTGGCGCCGGCCGAGGCCCTGCACATCGGCGACAACCCGGACGCGGACGTGGTGGGGGCGCAGGGGGTGGGCATGCGGGCGGCGCACTACACCGCCGGCTTCCGGCCGCCGGCCGCCGCCGCGGACCTGATCATCCCGGACCTCTCGATGCTCCCGGACGAGGTTTTTCGGGTTGCGTCGTCCGCCACCGGCGGGTAACATCCCTGCGCCATGGACGTGGATGAGCTGCGCGCAAAGATCCGCGACATCAAGGATTTCCCCACCGAGGGCATCCTCTTCAAGGACATCACCACGCTCCTGCGGGACGGGCCCGCGTGGGCCTCGGTCATCGACCACCTGGCCGCGCGCTACCACACCGCGCGGGTGGACGTGGTGGTGGGCGTCGAGTCGCGCGGCTTCATCTTCGGCGGGGCGCTCGCGCACCAGCTCAAGGCCGGGTTCGTGCCGGTGCGCAAGCGCGGCAAGCTGCCCGCGCCGACCATCGAGGAGGAATACGAGCTCGAGTACGGCCGCGACGTCCTCGCCATCCACGAGGACGCGGTGACCCCCGGCCAGCGGGTGCTGGTGGTGGACGACCTGCTCGCGACCGGCGGCACCATGGCCGCGACGCTGCGGCTCATCGCCCGGTTGGGCGGCGCGGTGGTGGGCTGCGCCTTCCTCATCGAGCTGGCCTTCCTCAGGGGCCGGGAGCGGCTCGCCGGGCAGCGGATCGACTCCCTGATCGTCTACGAGTAGGCGCCCGGAAGTAGTTGTATGATGGGGGCCGGGAGGCGGATCACCATGATCGAGCGAGTGCTGACCGGAGGGCTGGTGGCGGTGGTGGTGGGGCTCGGGCTGCCCGGGCTCGTCGGGGCGGCGGGGGAGACCCCGTCGGCGTCGTCCATCATCCTGAACCTGACGAACCGTCCCATCGAGTCGCGCGAGCGCGCCTTCACCGAGGAGATCAAGCGGGACGCGCTGGCTCCGAGGCCGTCCGGCGTGGACGACTGGGAGCCGCAGCCGGACGGCTCGATGCGCAACAAGAAGACCGGGATCAGCATGAAGGTCATGAACCCGTGCCCGCCCGGCGACATGGAGCACGAGTTCGCGCTGGCCGCCTACAACCGGTCGAAGTCCCGCCGCTGACCGTCGCGTCGATCCCTTCCATTCGAGCCTGACGTCCGGCCTCGGGAGAGCCCGGCGGCGGCGCTGATCGGGAGACACCGGGCATGGCAATTCGCAACGTCGGCGTGCTGGGCTGTGGGCTCATGGGATCGGGCATCGCGCAGGTGTCGGCCCAGGCCGGCTTCCCGACGGTGGTGGCGGAGGCGAGCCAGGAGCTGCTCGACCGCGGGCTGGGCGGCCTCCGCAAGAGCCTCGACGCCCTGGTCGCCAAGGCCAAGCTCGACGAGCGCGGCCGGGATGAGATCATGGGCCGCATCAAGGGCGTGGTCGGGCTCGAGGCCTTCCGCGACTGCGACCTGGTGGTCGAGGCCATCACCGAGAACCAGCCGCTCAAGAACGAGACCTTCGCCAAGCTCGACCGCATCTGCCCGCCACACGCGCTGCTCGCCTCGAACACCTCGTCGTGCAACATCACCGCGATGGCCGCGGCCACCAAGCGGCCGGCCCAGGTGCTGGGCCTCCACTTCTTCAACCCGGTGCCGCTGATGAAGCTGGTGGAGGTCGTGCAGACCATCCTCACCGACGAGAAGAGCGTGCTCGAGGCCTACGAGTGGGTGCAGGCGGTGGGCAAGGTGCCGGTGCGCGCCAAGGACTCCACCGCGTTCATCGTGAACCGGCTGCTCGTGCCCTACCTCCTCGACGCGATCCGGGTGTACGAGGGAGGCCTCGCCTCCCTGGAGGACATCGACCAGGCCATGAAGCTCGGCTGTGGCTACCCGATGGGGCCCTTCACCCTCCTCGACCTGGTCGGGCTCGACACCACCATGTTCGTGGCCGAGGTGATGTTCGACGAGTACCGCGAGCCGCGCTACGCGCCCCCGCCGCTCCTGAAGCGCATGGTGATGGCCGGGCAGCTCGGCCGGAAGAGCGGCAAGGGCTTCTACGACTACGCGCGCAAATGAAGCCAACCGGCGTCGCGGAGTCACGGGCCGCCGCGGTCGAGAGGCCCACGGTCAACATGGCTTGGCCATGTTGAAGCTGAAGGCATGGCCGGGCAGCTCGGGCGCAAGAGCGGCAAGGGTCTTTACGACTACGCGAAGAAGTAGGGACGGGCGGCCGGCGTGAACAATCTCTTCTACCTCACCGACGAGCAGCGTGCGGTCCGCGATCTGGCCCGCGAGATCTCCCGCGAGCGCATCGCGCCGCTGGCCGCGCACGTCGACGAGACCGGCGAGTATCCCCACGAGCAGCTCAAGCTGCTGGGCCAGCAGGGGTTGATGGGCCTGCACATCCCGGAGGCCTACGGGGGCAGCGCGGCCGGCTCGCTCGCCTTCTGCCTGGCCGCCGAGGAGGTCGCGTGGGCGTGCGCCTCCACGTCGACCATCTTCCTGGTGCAGAACCTCGGGGGCTACCCGATCATCTTCGGCGGCAGCGAGCAGCAGAAGCGGCGCTACCTGCCCAAGCTGGCCACCGGCGAGATGACCGCCGCGTTCTCGCTCTCCGAGCCCGGCTCGGGCTCCGACGCGGCCGCGATGACGTGCCGGGCGGTGCCCAAGGGCGACCGCTACGTGCTGAACGGCTCGAAGATGTGGGTGACCAACGGCTCGCACGCGGGCATCATCACCGTGTTCGTCACCACCGAGCCCGGCAAGCGGGCCAAAGGGGTGACCGCGCTGCTGGTGGAGCCCGGGATGAAGGGCTTCACGGTGGGCAAGCCCGAGCGCAAGCTCGGCATCCACGGCTCGCCCACCGTGGCGCTCCACTTCAGCGACTGCGAGGTGCCGGTCGAGAACCGGCTCGGCGCCGAGGGCGAGGGCTTCAAGGTCGCGATGAAGACCCTCGAGCAGTCGCGGCCCACCATCGGGGCCCAGGCGGTGGGCATCGCCCAGGCCGGGCTCGACGCGGCGGTGGGCTACGCCAAGGAGCGGCGGGCGTTCGACCAGCCCATCGCCCAGTTCCAGGGCCTCCAGTTCATGCTCGCGGACATGGCGATGGCGGTGCACGCCTCGCGCCTGGTCGTGCACCACGCGGCCGGCCTCATCGACCACGGGATCACCGGCGGCGCGCTCGAGGCCTCGGTGGCCAAGTGCCTGGCCTCCGACACCGCGATGAAGGTGACCACCGACGCGGTGCAGATCTTCGGCGGCTACGGCTACACCCGCGAGTTCCCGGTCGAGCGCTTCATGCGCGACGCCAAGATCACCCAGATCTACGAAGGCACGAACCAGATCCAGCGCGTGGTCATCGCCCAGCAGCTCCTGGGCAAGTCCTGACCGTTCCCCTTTCACGGAGGAGTCGATGAGCGACCGCCGCGCCCCGTCTCGAGTGCATCGCCGCACCTTTCTGAAGGCGGGCCTGACCGCCGCGGGCACCGCCGCCGGCGCGGCGGCCCTCGGCTTCCCGGCGGTCCTCCGCGCGCAGGTGCCGACCTTCAAGGTGGGCGCGATCCACCCGGTGACCGGCCCGCTCGCCGAGCCCGGGCAGGCGTGCCGCCTCGGCGCCCAGATGGCCGCCGACGCGATCAACGCGGCGGGCGGCATCAAGTCGCTCAACGGGATGAAGATCGACCTCATCATGGGCGACACCCAGACGAAGCCGGACGTCGGGCGCACCGAGGCGGAGCGGGTGATCAACCAGGGCGCCCAGATGCTGATGGGCTCCTTCGACTCCGGCTCGACCCAGGCGATCGTCCCGGTGGCCCAGCAGCGCCGCGTGCCCTTCCTGGTCGACATCGCGGCCGCCGACCCGATCACCGCGAACGTGGCGAAGGCGGTGAAGGAGGGGCAGCAGAAGGTCCAGTACGTCTACCGCAACTTCCCCACCGGCTCGTCGTTCGGCAAGAAGGCGGTCCAGTACTTCTCCGAGGTCTTCCAGGAGGCCAAGGTCTCGCCGAAGCGGGTGGTGCTGATGTACTGCAACGACCTCTTCGGCCAGAACAACGCCAAGGGCTTCCAGGCCGCCCACGCCGCGGCCAAGCCCGGCTGGGAGATCGTCGACGTGATCCCGTGGCCGGAGCCGCCCCAGGATCTCTCCACCGAGGTGTCGCGCGCCAAGGCGGCCAAGCCCGACATCATCGCGCCGATCACCCGGCCCGCGAGCGCGCAGCTGCTGCTGCCCGAGATCCGCAAGCAGCGGCTCGACATCCTGGGCGTCGTGGGGCCGGGGAGCCCCGGCCTCTACGAGGCGGGCCAGATCGCGGTGCTGAAGGAGGATCTGGAGTACGTGCTGAACAGCACGCCCTGGGCCAATTTCCGGAACCGGCGGACCCAGAAGGTGGCTGACGAGTTTCTCAAGCGCTCCCAGGGCAAGACCTTCGACACGAACTCCGGCTACTCCTACGACGGGATCACCCTGATCGCGGACGTGCTGGAGCGGGCCAAGTCGACCGATCCCGATGCCATCGTGGAGGCGCTCCGCAAGACGAACTTCACGGGCGGGCTCATGCAGTACGCGGGGCCGGTGGTCTTCAACGAGATCGGCGACAACCCGAACGCGGTCACCACCATGATCCAGATCCTCGGGGGCAAGCCGGTCGCGGTCTGGCCCCGGGAGGCCGCGGTCCAGAAGTTCGTCTTCCCTCGCCCGAAGGCGTAGCGCCTGGACCCGGCGCTCGTCGCCCAGAGCCTGCTCAGCGGGCTCCTGTTCGGGGGCGTCTACAGCCTCATGGCGGTGGGGCTGACCCTCATCTTCGGCGTGATGCGGGTGGTGAACTTCGCCCACGGCGACATGATGGTGTGGGGGATGTACCTCGCGTGGCTCCTATCCACCCGCGCGGGCGTCGATCCCTACCTGGGCTTCGTGGCGTGCGCGGCGGTGCTGTTCGTCTTCGGGGTCGGGATCCAGCGCGTCCTGGTCGATCGCATCGTGGACGCCCCGCACGAGATGCAGATCCTCCTGATGCTGGGGGTCGCCCTCGTGCTCGAGAACACCGCCCTCGTCGCCTTCGGCCCCGATCCCCAGCGCGTGCGCTCGCCGCTCCGCGCCGCCACCATCTGGCTCGGGCCGGTGTTCGTGGACGTGGCGCGGCTGGTGACCTTCGCCCTCGCGATGGCCCTCACCCTCGCCCTCTACCTCTTCCTCACCCGGACCGATCTCGGGCACACCATGCGCGCGGCCGCCGACAACGCCTACGGCGCGCGCGTCATCGGGGCCGACGTGCGCCGCGTCTACGCGGTGGCCTTCGGCATCGGGGCGGCGTGTGTGGGCGCGGCGGGGGCGCTGGTCTCGCCGATCGTGCCCTTCCAGCCCGCGGGCGGGCTCGGGCTGTCGGTCGCCTCGTTCAACATCGTGATCATCGGCGGCATGGGCAGCCTGCCGGGGGCGTTCCTGGGCGGCCTGATCGTCTCGGTGGCCGAGTCGCTCGGCGCGGTGTTCCTGAGCCCGTCGATGAAGGAGCTGGTGAGCTTCACGCTCCTCATCGTCATCCTGCTCTTCCGCCCCGCCGGCCTCTTCGGACGACCCGCGCCGTGAAGTGGGTCGTCGCGGCCGCGGTCGCGCTCCTGCTCGCGCTGCCCGCCTGGCTCAACTCCTACGCGGTCACCGTGTTCATCTTCATCTTCTTCTACGCCTTCCTGGGCCAGGCCTGGAACATCGTGGGCGGCTACGCGGGCCAGCTCTCGGCCGGCCACGCCGCCTTCGTCGGCGTCGGGGCCTACACCTCCGCGCTCCTCTCCGCCCGGCTCGGGCTCACCCCGTGGCTGGGGATGCTGGTGGGCGGAGCACTCTCCGCCGTGCTGGGCACCGTGGTCGGCTACCTGGGCTTTCGCTTCGGGCTGCGCGGCTTCTACTTCGTCCTCCTGACGGTGGCCTTCGCGGAGGTGTGCCGTATCGTGGCCCTCAACACCGACGCGGTGGGCGGCGCGCTCGGCTACTACATCACGTTCACCGGCGACCCGCGCCAGTTCCAGTTCCAGGACAACCGCGCCTACTACTACGTCGCGCTCGGCCTGATGCTCGTGGCCACCGCCATCGTGGCCGCCATCGAGCGCCGCCGGTTCGGCGCCTACCTGATCGCGATCCGCGAGGACGAGCAGGCGTGCGAGGCGCTCGGGGTGAACACCTTCCGCTACAAGATGCTCGCGATGGTGGTCTCCTCGTTCCTCACCGGAGTGGGCGGGACGTTCTACGCCTTCTACCTCTTCTCGCTCCAGCCGAGCTCGGTGTTCGGCATCCCGCTCTCGGTGGAGATCGTGATCCGGCCCATCGTGGGTGGCGCGGGCACCGTCCTCGGCCCGATCCTCGGCTCGTTCATCCTGAGTCCCCTCGCGGAGGCCTCGCGGATCTACTTCGGGCAGGGAGGCTGGTCCGGCGCCCACCTGATCGCCTACGGCCTGCTGCTGATCGCGGTGGTGCTGTTCCTGCCCCAGGGCGCCTACCCGGCCCTGCGCCGCCTCTGGCTGCGGAGCGCGCGATGAGCACGGCGCCCCTGCTCGAGGTCTGGGGGATCGGCAAGCGCTTCGGCGGCCTGCAGGCGGTGCGCGATCTCTCGTTCGAGATGGCCCGCGGTGAGGTGCTGGGGCTCATCGGCCCGAACGGCGCGGGCAAGACCACCGTGTTCAACCTGCTCTCCGGCTTCCTGACTCCCGACGCGGGCGACGTCCGCTTCGACGGCCGATCGCTCGCCGGGCTCAAGCCCCACGCCATCTGCCGCCTCGGCCTCGCCCGCACGTTCCAGATCGTCCGCCCGTTTCCCCACCTCTCGGTGCTCGACAACGTCCGGGTGGGTGCGCTCGCGCGGGAGCCCCGCATGGGGGAGGCGCGCGACCGGGCCCGGGCGGTGATCGAGCGGGTCGGGCTCGGGGCCAAGGCGGAGCACCCGGCCGCCGGCCTCACCCTGGCCGAGCGCAAGCGTCTCGAGCTGGCCCGCGCCCTCGCCACCGAGCCCACCCTGCTGCTGCTCGACGAGGTGATGGCGGGGCTCAACCCGACCGAGATCGAGGCGATCGTGGCGCTCGCCCGGAGCATCAACGCCTCGGGCGTCTCGATCCTCCTCATCGAGCACAACATGCGCGCGGTCATGACGCTGTCCCACCGCATCGTGGTCCTGAGCTTCGGCGAGAAGATCGTGGAGGGCGCGCCCGCCGCGGTCGCCAACGATCCGCGCGTGGTCGAGGCCTACCTCGGCGAGGAATATGTCCACGCTCCTGCGCGTTGAGGGTATCGAGGTCGGCTACGGCGACCTGACCGCGGTCCGGGACGTCTCCCTGGAGGTCCGAGAGGGCGAGGCGGTCGCGCTCATCGGGGCCAACGGCGCGGGCAAGACCACGACCCTCCGCGCGGTCTCCGGGCTCCTGCCGCTCCGGCGGGGTCGGATCGAGCTCGACGGCCGGCCGATCCACGGCCTCCGGCCCGCCGAGATCGTCGCGCGCGGCATCGCGCACGTGCCCGAGGGCCGCCAGCTCTTCCCCACCATGACGGTGCGGGAGAACCTGGAGCTGGGCGCGCGCACCCGCGCGGCCCGGGCCGCCCGGAGCGAGACGCTCGCGCGCGTGTTCGACCTGTTCCCGCGGCTCCGGGAGCGCGGCGCCCAGCTGGCCGGCACGCTCTCGGGCGGGGAGCAGCAGATGTGCGCCATCGGCCGGGGCCTCATGGCCCGCCCCCGTTTGCTGATGCTGGACGAGCCGAGCCTGGGCCTGGCGCCGGTCCTGGTGAAGACGATCTTCGAGGACCTCGCGCGCATCAACGGGCAGGGGCTCACCGTCCTGGTGGTCGAGCAGAACGTGCTGCGCTCGCTCAACCTGGCCCATCGGGGCTATGTGCTCGAGAACGGGCGGATGACGCTCTCTGGGCCCCGGGCCGACCTGCTGGCCAGCGGGCACATCAAGCAGGCCTACCTGGGCCTCTAGGCCCCCGAAAAACCTGTTCATTTACGTGCCCGCCGGGCCGAGAATAGGCTCGTGGGGCGTTTCGTTCGCCACTTCACGGTCCCGTTCCTGGTGCTGGCCATTCCGCTGGGCATTCTGGCCGGGCTGGGATTCGTCAGCGCCGAGCGCCAGCTCGTCCGCACCCGCGAGGGGGCGATCGCGCGCACGGTGGACGCGGCCGGCGCGCTCGTCGGTGACTACCAGGACGCGCTCAGGCGCGAGACGCTCCTGCTCGCTCGCGATCCGGCGGTCATCGAGGGCACCGCCAAAGGCGACTGGGCGACGCTCGCGCGCGGCGCCTCGCCGCGGGTGCTGGCGGTCACCCAGGACGGGATCGCCGACTTCATCGCGATCCGCGACGGCCGCGGCGCGCCCCTCGTGCAGGTGCCCGCGGGCCCGCCGCCCAGCCTGCCGGGGATGCCGGCCTCCTCCGAGCCGACCACCACGCTGCGCTTGGCCGGCGGCCGCCCGTACTTCCTGGTGGTGGCCCCGATCAGCGGCGCCACCGAGCGCGCGCCGTTCGGCGCCACCGGCACCGTGGTGGCGGGTCGCCGGCTCGATGGGCTCGGCGCTTCGCTCGATCGCCTGCCGGCCCGCCCAGTGGTGCTCTTCCTGGCCGGTGACCGGGCGCTCGCGGCCAGCCGCAGCGATCTCCCTACCGCCGGCTGGACCCCCGCGACGGGGGCCGGGGTGGCGACGGTGAGCGGGGAGCCGTGGGCGCTGCGGCGCCTCGAGGTCCCGGGCGCCGAATCGCCGGATGGCGCGCTCTGGGTGGCTCTGCCGGTGCGGGAGTTCGCGCAGGCCCAGCGGCGGCTACTCGCCGAGTTCGTGGCCCTCCTGGTGGGGGGGATCGTGGTGCTGGCCGGCGTCGTGCTGGCCTTCCTGCCTAGGGCGGGCCGCCCCCGGCCGGTCGCGGGGCCGCGGACCGAGAACCCGCGGATCGTGCTCGAGCGGCGCAACCGCGAGCTCGAGGCCCTGAACGCGATCGCCACCACGATCGGCCGCGGCGCCAATCTCGAGACCACCGCCCGCGAGACCCTCGAGGTGGTGCGCGGCCTCGCGGGCATGGACGTGGGCAGCGTCTACCAGCTCGACGCCTCCGGGCGCGAGCTGATCATGGTCGCGGGCAGCGGGTTCGACCCGCGTCACGTGGAGACGTCGCGAGTGCGCCCGGTGGACGGCTCGCGCATCGGCGACGCGGTGCGCACCAACCAGATTCTGGTGACCCACCTCGACGCGATTCCCCCGTCGGAGGAAGGGCTCCGCCAGATGGCGGCGGAGCGGGCGCACCGCACCCAGCTCGCGATGCCGATCCCGGTGGAGGAGCAGACGTGGGGCGTGATGGCCCTCGTCTCCCGCGAGACGCGGGAGTTCTCGGACGAGGAGATGAAGATCCTCTCGAGCGTGGCCCAGCAGGTGGGCCTCGCGGTCGAGCGGGCGCGCCTGCGCGACATGGCGGCGGCCCGCCTGAGCCGGCTGGAGGCGCAGCGGCTCATCGAGCGCCACATCTCCGAGCAGCTCGAGACCGAGCAGCTGCTGGTGGTCATCGCCCGGGCGGCCCAGCGCCTGATCGGTGGCGGCTACGCGGCCCTCTACATGCTCGAGGGCGACACCCTGCGCCCGCGCGCGTGGTCGGACATCGGCGACTGGGTCCGGGATCTGCGCTTCACCACCGACCGCGGGGTGGCCGGCGCCGCGATGCACACCGGCCGCGGGGTGATGGTCAACGACTACCCGGCTTCTCAGCACGCGATGGCCGAGTTCGTGCCGTTCACCAGCCGCCTGCTCGCGGCGCCGCTGATGGCGGGCGGCCGGGCCCTCGGCGTCATGACCGCGGGCCGCGGGCCGGGGGCGGCGCCGTTCACCGAGGAGGATTTCTCGACCCTCACCGACTTCGCGACCCAGGCCGCGGTGGCCCTCGAGCACGCGCGTCTGTTCGACGAGGCCACCCGAAACGCGGCCCAGTACCAGGCCCTGCTCGAGGTCAGCACGGTGGTGAGCTCCACCCTCGAGGTCGATCGGGTGCTCGACCTCGTGGTCGATCGCTGCCAGGCCCTGCTGGGAGTCGCGGCCCTCGGAGTCTTCCGCCTGGATCCGTCCACCGGCCTCCTCCACTACGAGGGCGGTCGCGGCCTCTCTCCCGAGTTCCTCGCCTCGCTGCGGATCCGGCTCGGCGAGGGCACCACCGGGCGCGCCGCGGAGCTGCGCGAGGCGGCGTGGAGCAGCGACATCCTGAGCGATCCGGCGGTCTCGCTGAGCCCGGAGACGCGGGCGGTGGTGGAGCGCGAGGGCTACCGCGCGGTGTTGTCGGTGCCCCTGGTCAGCAAGGGCGAGGTGCTGGGCGCGGTCGCCGCCTACTGGTGGGAGACCCACACGCCGACCGCGAGCGAGATCTCGGTCATGAGCGCGCTGGCCGGGCAGGCCGCGGTGGCCCTCGACAACGCGCGGCTCTTCGCCCAGGAGCGCGACCGCAAGGCCTCGCTCTCCTCGCTGCTCGAGATCAACAAGAAGATCGGCGCGCTCGCCGCGCCCGAGACCCTGCTCGCCTCGATCGCGGAGGAGGCGGCGCGGCTGCTGGAGGTGGACAACGCGGGGTTCCGGCTCCTCGACGGCGACGACCTGGTGCTCGCGGGCCTGTTCGGGACCGCGGCCGAGACCATGGTCCGGCCCCGGATCCGGGTGGGGGAGAGCCTGAGCGGCCGGGTGGTGGCCTCCGGCCACGCCCTCATGTGCGAGCTGGAAGGAGCCGAGGTGGTGGCCGACCATCGCGCGGCCAGCGAGCGCCTGGGCTACACGCACTACCTGGGGGTGCCGCTCCTGGTCGGCGAGCAGCCCAGCGGGGTGCTCGTCTTCCGCGGGCGCCGGCCCTTCACCGCGCGGGAGCAGGAGCTGGCCGAGATCTTCGCGGGCCAGGCCGCGATCGCGATCGACCACTCGCGCCTGTATCGTGAGGCCTCCGCGCAGGCGGAGCGCATGCGGGCGGTGGCCGAGCTGGGCCGGATGCTCGTGTCGACGCTCGACGAGGCGCGGGTGCTGGAGCTGGTCGCCACCCACGCCCGGGAGACGCTCGACATGCCCGACCTCGCGATCTGGCTCCGCGACGGCGAGACCGAGTTCCTGCGCTTCGCGGTGGGCCGGGGGCAGTTCTCGGGGCCGCTCACCGACCGGGCCCAGCCGCTCCGGATGGACGAGGGCGTGGTGGGCCGGGTCCTCGACGACCAGCGGCCGATCTGGACCGCCGACGTGCTCGCGGATCCGCGGATCCGTCTGAGCCCCGAGTCGCGCCGCTGGATCGAGGAGGTCGGCGGCCGCGCGATCCTGGCGGTGCCGCTCATCCGCGAGCACCTCCAGGGCGCGCTGGTCGCGTACCGCCACGCGGGCGAGCGCTTCACC
>Ga0210402_10003986_pt1 | contig 13622 bp, 11 predicted proteins | sample IncBWC7MmetaG_FD_161055 | JGI IMG/M metagenome (GOLD analysis project Ga0210402, IMG submission 161055) | Forest soil microbial communities from Barre Woods Harvard Forest LTER site, Petersham, Massachusetts, United States - Inc-BW-C-7-M | ecosystem: Environmental > Terrestrial > Soil >...
CGCGGATGACGAGGCAGGGCTCGGACGCCAGTGGACTTTCGAAAAGAAAGTCCAGCGAGACCTTGAAAATGCGAGCCAGTGTGAGGGCGGCCGCGATCGAAGCCTGGCGATCGCCCGATTCGAGGCGGGAAAGGAAAGGCTTGGAAAGCCCGCTGCGACTGGCCAGTTGCTCGAGCGTCCAACCTTGCTCGGTGCGGAGTTCCCTCAGCCGGGCGCCAAAGGACGTCAGTTGGGTTTTGATCGGGTCGGGGAGGTGGTTCATGATGTCTGTATGGCAACTTTATTGCCAAGCAGACAACAGCACTGCGCATGCCAGCCCGTCCCCTGCGGCGGCAGGCGATCTCTAATTATAACGGCTGCTTAATCCACCTTTGCGCATGAGTAGATTTTAACCGCGAATAATAACGATGATTCCCACGATTCCATCCGCGTTAATCCGCACCATCCGCGAATAAAACCGATCTGATCCCGAATGGAATTTTCCCGCGGATATCGCGGATCCATGCGAATAAGAGACGAATCTTAAATTCGCGCATGCCCTTCATGGCCTGAGCGAAAAAGGGCCTATTCGTGGTTTTACTTGCTCAGGTCAGCCCCGGCTCCACTCGAGCATCCGCTGGATCGGCACGAGGGCGCGGCTGCGCACCGGCTCGGGCACGTCCACTTCGGGTGAAAGATTTTTCAGCGCATCGCGGACTTTTTCGATGGTGTTCATTTTCATGAACCGGCAGTCGTTGCAGGCGCAGGTGTCGGTCGGCCCGGCGATGAAGGTCTTGTCCGGCACCTCGCGGCGCAGGCGGTGAAGCATGCCGCTTTCGGTCACGACGATGATTTGTCGGGCCGGATTCCCGCGGGCAAACCTCACCATCATCTCCGTGCTGCAGACCTCGTCGGCGATGTCGCGCACGGCCTGCACGCACTCGGGGTGGGCGACGATGGGCGCGCCGGGAAACCGCAGGCGGATTTTTTCCAGCGCCTGCACGGTGAATTGCACGTGCGCGTAGCAACTGCCCGGCCAGAGCTGCAGCTTGCGGCCGGTTTTTTGCGCGACCCACTGGCCGAGGTTCTGGTCGGGCACGAAGAGAATCTCGCGGCCGGCCGGCACGCGGTTGACGATTTTCACGGCGTTGCCGCTGGTGCAGATGACATCGCTGAGCGCTTTCACGCCGGCGGAGCAGTTGATGTAGGCGACGGTGTAAACTTCGGGGTGCGCCGCCTTGTAGGCGGCAAGCCGCTCGGCCGGGCAGGAGTCGGAGAGCGAGCAGCCGGCGTTGAGGTCGGGCAGGAGCACGGTGCGCCCGGGGTTTACGATCTTCGCGGTCTCGGCCATGAAGTGCACGCCGCAGAAAAGGATCACATCGGCCTTCGCCGCCTGGGCCTGGTACGAGAGGCCGAGCGAGTCACCCACGTAGTCGGCCACGCGCTGGATGGATTCGATCTGGTAATTGTGTGCGAGGATGACGGCATTGCGCGCGCGCTTGAGCTCGAGGATTTCCTCCTGGATCGGCGTGAGCGGCGCGGGCGCGCCGGTGCGGGGCGGCAGAACAAGCGGTTCGTAGTCGAGAACGACGGGCATGAGGAGAATGACGAATTAAGAATGACGAATGCAGAATGGCGGACGCCAAGGTTCAAGGGACAAGTGGCAAGTACCAAGTAACAAGGGCAGCCGCATATTACAAACTACCAACTGCAAATTACCAACTACGGCCCGGCCTACGCCGTAAGCTTCCCGAGCAGCTTTTGGAACGCCGGGGATTTTTTCAGCTCCTCCAAGTCCGGGTCCTGCTGCATCCAGTCGGCGTCATTGTAGCCGAGGGCGATGGCCTGCTCAAGCTCGCGGAGCGCGGCGGCCTTGCGCTTGGTCAGCGCCAGGCTGCAGGCGAGATTGTAGTGCGCGGTCGCGTTGGCCGGCTCCAGGCGCACGAGCTTGCGGTCCATGCGCAGACCGTCGGCGATGCGGCCGGTCTTCGTGTAGAGGCCGCCGAGGATTTCAACGACGTCCGTGTAGCGCGGATCGCGGCGATGGACGGACTCAAAAAACCTTATTTCGAACTCCGGGTCGGATTTTCGTGGCGTTGACATGTTGGAATTTTTTTAGCTCCGGTTTTTGCACGCGCCGGTCTCGCGCAAGGTGTTGCAATGCGCGCTGACCTGGAGGCGCTGCGACACGGGCGTGAGGCCGAGTTTCGACGACACCGTGCTGCCATACCATTCCATGAAGGGTGCGCTGATCTCGAATATCTTTTCGCAATCGAGGCAGATGACCTGCGCCTGCTGCGTGGAATTGTCGCGGTTGGGCACGTAGTATTTCTCGCTCGCTCCGATGTCCACCTCGCGCAGCAATGCGCTCTCGGTCATGATGGGCAGCGTGCGGTAAACGGTGGCGCGCGAAACCGAGTCGTCGATGGCGCGGGCGTGGTCGAGCAGCTTCTCCGCGGTGAAGTGATCCTTTTGGGCGAAAGCTGCATCGAAGATGGCCAACCGCTGGTTGGTCACGCGCAAGCCGCTTTTGGCGAGGTAAACTTTGAACTTTTCGCGGGCCGCGTTTATGCTCACGCCCTGAATGTCGGCAGGGCCGTGCCGGCTGTCAATTAGGGAGTGTCGCGGGCCGTGAGTGGGTTTGCTTGCGGGCGAGGCTTTACTTGTCCGCCGTAGCTTGAGCCGTTTCGACAAGCCCAGGGTTCCGAGCATTGTCGAGGGACTCAAGGCTCTGAGCCAGTCGATGGGCGAAGGCGGATGCCCCGACGAGGAATTCTTGGCTGTATGGGTCGTCCTCGTTCTCATCCTCGTACTCGATCCAAAGCAGGGAGAACGATTAGGCGAATGGGAACGATGGCATGCTTCCAAAAGACCCCGTGCTGTCTCGCGCTTGCCTGCACCGCCTGACCACGCCATGACCCAGAGGATGATCGTCGGCGTGCACCCCCTCGCGGGTTTCGACAAACTGCTGCACTACCGCGTGCCCGAGGCGCTGCGCGAGGGCGTCGGCGTGGGTTCGCTCGTGCGCGTGCCGCTGCTCAACCGCCACCACCTCGGCATCGTCGGCGAGATTGGAGCCCCACGCGACTTCCCTCTGGATAAACTGAAAATGCTCTCGCAGGCCGTGTATCCGTTCCCGGCGCTGCCGCCCGACCTGCTCGAGCTGGCCCGCTGGATTGCCGCCTACTATGCCGCGCCGCTCGATGCGGTCATTGAGGCGATGCTGCCCGCCGCCGTGCGCAATGGCGCGAGCCTCAAGCACGACAAATACCTCGTGCTCGCACAAAAGCTGCCCGCGGACGAGCTCGCCAAGCTCGAAAAGCGCGCGCCGCAGCAGGCGCGGCTCTATCATTTTCTCGGGCTGCAATCCGGGCCGCAGAAAAAATCCCTCGTGCTCAGCCAGCTCGAACTCACCGCGGCGGTGGTGGCGGCGCTGGCGAAGCGCGGCGTGGTGCGCGAGGAGGCGCGCCGCGTCGAACGCGTGGCTTACGCCGATGATTTTGCCCGCGGCGAACTCGTGGCCGCGCAGCCGCACGCGCTCAATGCCGAGCAAAGCGCCGCGGTCGCCGCGGTCGAGGCCGGCCTGGCCGGGCAAAAGTTCTGCCCGCACCTGCTCCACGGCGTCACCGGCTCCGGCAAGACCGAGGTTTACCTGCGCGCCGTCGCGCAGGCGCTCGCGGCGGGCGGCGGCGTGATTTTTCTCGTGCCCGAGGTCGCCCTCACCCCGCAGGCGGTTGCGCGCCTGCGCAGCCGACTCGCGGCCATCGCCCCCGGCCATGCGACCGTCGTGTGGCACAGCCATCTGGGCGAAGGCGAGCGGCTCGACGGCTGGCTCGCGCTCGCGACGGGCGAGGCGAGGGTGGTGGTGGGCGCCCGCTCGGCCGTTTTTGCGCCGGTGCAGAATTTGCGGCTCATCGTCGTGGATGAGGAACACGAACCGGCCTACAAGCAGGACGAGACGCCGCGTTATCATGGCCGCGACGTCGCGGTGATGCGCGCGAAACTTTGCAGCGCGTCGTGCCTGCTCGGCTCGGCCACGCCCTCGCTGGAAAGCTACGCCAACGTCCAGGCCGGCAAATACCGCCTGCTCACGCTGCTGAAGCGTGTGGATGACAAAAAACTTCCCTCCATCGACGTGGTGGACATGCGCGTCGAGGTCCTGCGCTCGCGCGGAATGACGGTGATTTCCCGCCGGCTCATCGAGGAAATGCAGGCGCGCTTCGAGCGGCGCGAGCAGACGATCTTGTTTCTCAACCGCCGCGGCTACTCGTCGTCCATGCTCTGCCGCAAATGCGGCCACGTCGAGGAATGCACCCACTGCAGCATCGCGCTGACCTATCACCGCGCGGACGAAACGCTGCGCTGCCACCTCTGCGGCGACCAGCGGCCCGCGCCCGCGCGCTGCCCGGAATGCGGCGCGCCCGACATCCGCTGGCGCGGCCTTGGCACGCAACGCGTCGAGGAAACCGTGCGCCGCGTGCTGCCACGCGCGCGGGTCGAGCGCATGGACGCCGACACGATGACGAAGAAAAACCGCTTCCGTGAAATCCTCGGCGATTTCCGCCTTGGCAAAATCGACGTGCTCGTCGGCACGCAGATGATCGGCAAAGGCCTCGATTTCCCCAACGTCACGCTGGTCGGCCTGATCGATGCCGACCTCTCGATGCACGTGCCGGACTTCCGCGCCAACGAGCGCACGTTCCAGCTTCTCGTCCAGGTGGCGGGCCGCGCCGGCCGCGGCGACCGCGCGGGCGAGGTCGTGGTACAAACGTTCACGCCGAAAGCCGAGGCCATCCAGTTTTCGCGGCACGCCGATTACAACGGCTTTGCCGAGGCCGAGCTGAAGATGCGGCGCGATTACGGCTATCCGCCGTTCCGCCACCTCATCCACCACATTTTTCGCGGGCCGAACCCCGAGAAGCTGAGATTTTTTGCCGAGCAATGGGCGCGCCTGGTGGAAAAAACCTTTGCCGGCCGCGTCGAGCTGCGCGGCCCCGCGCCGTCGCCCATCGAAAAAATCAAGGACGAGTACCGCTACCAGCTCTGGTATTTCACCGGCAACGTGACGAAACTCGTGCCCGAGCTCGTGAAACTACGCGCCGGGTTCGCCTGGCCGGACGACCTGGTCCAGGTGCTCGATGTTGACCCGGTGAATCTGGTTTAGGCTAACGGAATCGGGATGGGGCGTGTCTGAAAACCAGCGGTTCAATGAAGGATGCAGTGGTGGGACTATCCCACTTGACACCTATACCCACATTTTTCATATTCATGGCATGTCCACTCGCATTCTCAAAAACACCGACTTTCAGCTCGTGACCGAATTCGCCAGACCCGACACGAAGAAGCGGGTGGCCCTCAGTGGGGCCATCGCTCCGGGCAGCATCTTCAATGTCTATCGCAATACGCTCGGACAAATTATTCTTGATCCCGTGAAGGCGATTCCTGCTTCCGAGGCGTGGCTGTTTGAAAATCCGGTTGCTCTCGCGGCGGTGAAACAGGGGCTGAAGGAATCAGCCGAGGGAAAGCGCATTTATCGTGGTTCATTCGCCCGCCATGCGAAAGCATAGCCGATGCAACGCAAGCTCGCCTTCACCCCAACGGCCGACGAGCCGCTTGCAGCCCTCGAAAGCAATCCAGCCAAAGCCGCGATCTGCAAGCAGGTCAAAAAAGCGCTGGGCTATTTGGAGATAAATCCGCGCCATCCCGGCTTGAATACGCATGAGTTCATGTCGCTACAAGGAGCCAATGGGGAACGGGTGTTCGAGGCATATGCGCAAAACAAAACGCCCGGGGCCTACCGCATCTTCTGGCATCACGGTCCTGATGAAGTCATCGGAAAGAGCCGCATCTCCATTATCACCATTGTGGCCATAACGCCCCATCCCTAGCTTTATCTTTGGCGAAATGAAAATTTACTTCATGGCATCGTTAGAGGGCGACTTACTTCATCCATATGCCGCAAGCTTCTGATTCCCGGGAAACCAGCGTCTGCCGGATATTTCCCCGCGTTCTGTTGGGCGCAGTTTGCGCAATTGTGCTCGGTTTTTATGCGTGGAGTGCCCGGCCGAATGCACGGCAAATGTATGGCATAAGCGATCCGGCCGATGCCTACTACAACCAGTTGGTGCAGGGTTTTCGCGGCGGCCAGCTCAACCTGAAAAGAGAGGCTCCGCCGGGACTGACAAAACTGGCCGACCCCTACGATCCGGTGGCCAACACTCCCTACCGGTGGGATGATGGATTGCATGACACGAGCTATTACAAGGGCAAGTTGTACCTGTATTTTGGCCTTACTCCGGCGCTGGTGCTTTTCTGGCCTTATGCCGTGCTGACTGGCCACTATCTGTTTCACAAGCAGGCGGTGGCATTTTTTTGCGCGGTGGGCTTTATGGCCAGTGTCTCATTGCTGGGCGCGCTTCGGCGGCGTTACTTTCCGGAAATCGGTGGAAGGGTGATGGCGTCCGGTGCACTTGCCTTGGGCCTGGCGACCTGCGTGCCGGTGATGTTGCAACGCCCGGACGTGTATGAAGTGCCGATCAGTTGTGCCTATGCCATGATGATGCTGGTGCTGGCGGGGATCTGGCACGCATTGCATGAGCCGGCGCGGCGGTGCCAGTGGCTGGCGGCGGCGAGCTCTGCTTACGGGCTGGCCGTGGGCGCGCGCCCGACCTTGCTGTTCGGCGCGGTGATCCTGCTGGTGCCGGTGTTTCACGCTTGGAAATCAGCAGCTGAATGCAATGAGCGGCGGTGGCTGGTCGCCGGTCGCATGCTGGCGGCTGCGGTCGTCCCCCTCTTGCTGATTGGCTTTGGACTGATGCTTTATAATTACCTGCGCTTTGATGACCCACTCGAGTTCGGCACGCACTACGCAATGTCCGGAAACAAACAATATGACACGAAGGACTTGTTTGGCCTGAGCTATGTTTGGTTTAATTTTCAGGTCTATTTCCTGCAGCCGGTTCACTGGAGAAGTTGCTTTCCTTTTGTGCAGGGCATCCGGATGCCTCCAGCTCCGGCTGGCCTATTGGTTTTGGAAGGCCCCTTTGGAGTTTTGTCCAATATTCCTTTTGCCTGGCTGGCTCTGGCGGTGCCGCTGACATGGCAAAACCGCACGATAGGCGAACGTTCCGCTTTGCGCTTATTCCTGGCGGCTCTGGCGCTTTTTCTTATGATCTCTGCGCTGACCATTTGCTTTTTCGCCGGCGCCTGCCTGCGCTATCAGGTGGATTTTGTGCCTGCGCTGATGCTGCTCGCGGTGTTTGGGCTTTTTGGCTTGGAGCGAGCTTCGGCGGCAAAGCCGGGGTGGCGCGGCGTACTGCGCGGTGGCTGGGTTGCCGCGCTGCTTTTTTCGGTCGTGGTCAGTCTGCTGATGAGCGTGGAGCATTATGCGGAGGAGCGGTTTCGCGTCGGGATGGTCCAGCTCTACCTGGGGCGGAAAAAGGAGGCGATGGCCTGGATTGAGGAGGCTCTGCGGATCGATCCCAACAATGCCGAGACCCACAACAATCTTGGAGTTGTCTTGGATAACGCTGGCCGGACGCCCGAAGCAATCTCCCAGTTCGAGGAGGCGGCGCGGATCGAACCCGACTATGCGGATGCCCACAATAATCTCGGAATCGCCTTGGATAAAGTTGGACGAATTCCCGAGGCGATCGCCCAGTTTGAGGAGGCGGTGCGGCGCAAACCCGATTATGCGGATGCTCATTACAACCTGGGCACGATCCTGGGTCATACTGGACGAATTCCCGAGGCGATCGCCCAGCTCGAGGAGACGGTGCGGCTCAAGCCCGATTTTGCGGAAGCACACAACAACCTCGGAATTGCCTTGTATAAAGCCGGGCGAGTTCCAGAGGCCATGGCCCAGTGCGAGGAAGCCCTGCGGCTCAAGCCGGATTTCACGGGCGCTCGCGCAACTTTGCAGCAGCTACAGGCGGCATGGTCCCGGAAAAACTGAGAAAGAAAGATGGCAACCGTCGGGGGCGACAGGCATCGTTTGACGGCCGGCTTATTCCAACGCATGTCGCAAGCTTTTGATTCCCTCGGAGCCAAGGTCTGCTGGGCCATTTCCCGCATTCTATTGGGCACCGTTTGTGTGCTCGTGCTGGGCTTTTATGCGTGGAGCGCGAGACCGGGAGTGCGGCAAATGTATGGCATAAGCGATCCGGCCGACGCCTACTACAACCAGCTGGTGCAGGGTTTTCGCAGCGGTCAGCTCAGCCTGAAAAAAGAGGTTCCGCCCGAATTAACTAAGCTGGCTGATCCCTACGATCCGGCCGCCAGCATCTCATATCAGGAGAAAAACCAGTTGCACGATGTCAGCTACTACAAGGGCAAGTTGTACCTGTATTTTGGCCTTACTCCGGCGCTGGTGCTTTTCTGGCCTTATGCCGTGCTGACTGGCCACTATCTGTTTCACAAGCAGGCGGTGGCATTTTTTTGCGCGGTGGGCTTTATGGCCAGTGTCTCATTGCTGGGCGCGCTTCGGCGGCGTTACTTTCCGGAAATCGGTGGAAGGGTGATGGCGTCCGGTGCACTTGCCTTGGGCCTGGCGACCTGCGTGCCGGTGATGTTGCAACGCCCGGACGTGTATGAAGTGCCGATCAGTTGTGCCTATGCCATGATGATGCTGGTGCTGGCGGGGATCTGGCACGCATTGCATGAGCCGGCGCGGCGGTGCCAGTGGCTGGCGGCGGCGAGCTCTGCTTACGGGCTGGCCGTGGGCGCGCGCCCGACCTTGCTGTTCGGCGCGGTGATCCTGCTGGTGCCGGTGTTTCACGCTTGGAAATCAGCAGCTGAATGCAATGAGCGGCGGTGGCTGGTCGCCGGTCGCATGCTGGCGGCTGCGGTCGTCCCCCTCTTGCTGATTGGCTTTGGACTGATGCTTTATAATTACCTGCGCTTTGATGACCCACTCGAGTTCGGCACGCACTACGCAATGTCCGGAAACAAACAATATGACACGAAGGACTTGTTTGGCCTGAGCTATGTTTGGTTTAATTTTCAGGTCTATTTCCTGCAGCCGGTTCACTGGAGAAGTTGCTTTCCTTTTGTGCAGGGCATCCGGATGCCTCCAGCTCCGGCTGGCCTATTGGTTTTGGAAGGCCCCTTTGGAGTTTTGTCCAATATTCCTTTTGCCTGGCTGGCTCTGGCGGTGCCGCTGACATGGCAAAACCGCACGATAGGCGAACGTTCCGCTTTGCGCTTATTCCTGGCGGCTCTGGCGCTTTTCTTTATGATCTCTGCGCTGACCATTTGCTTTTTCGCCGGCGCCTGCCGGCGCTATCAGGTGGATTTTGTGCCTGCGCTGATGCTGCTCGCGGTGTTTGGGCTTTTTGGCTTGGAGCGAGCTTCGGCGGCAAAGCCGGGGTGGCGCAGGGCTATGCGCGGCGGCTGGATCGCCGTTCTATTTTTCTCGGTGACGATCAACCTGCTGATGAGCGTGAAGCATTATGCGGAGGAGCAGTTTCGCACCGGGATGGGCCAGCTCCACTTCGGCCGGATCAAAGAAGCCATGCCCTATTTTTCCGAAGCCCTGCGCATCAATCCCAGCTATGCGATGGCGCACTATTATTATGCCATCGATTTAGTTCAGGCCGGACGCCTGCCCGAGGCGATAAGCCACTATGAGCAGGTCCTGCGGCTTGATCCTGGATATCCTGGCGCTCAGGAGGGTCTCTGGCAGGCCCGGCAAAGACTGAAGGAACAACTGGTCGCGCCGCCAAATTGAATCCCCTCGTTGATGGTAATAGCCTGACAAAATACGTTAATGTCAATTAGCGGTTTTCAACAGCCTGCAAGTTCACACCACGACTGACAAAATGAAAATTTACTTCATGGGCATCGGCGGCACGGCGATGGGCAACGCGGCGTTGCTCGCGCGCGCCGCCGGCCACGAGGTGCTCGGCGCCGACGCGGGCGTCTATCCGCCGATGAGCAACGTGCTGGCCGATGCCGGGATCATCGTGCACGAGGGCTACGATCCCGAGCGGCTCAAAAAACTCGCGCCCGACCTCGTCGTTATCGGCAACGCCATGAGCCGCGGCCATCCCGAGATCGAATGGCTGCTCGACACCCGCGCACTGCTCTTCACGTCGCTCCCGGCGATGCTGCACGAGTTTGTCTTGAAAAGCCGCCGCAACCTCGTCGTTTGCGGCACGCATGGAAAAACCACCACGACCTCGCTCGCGGCATTTTTGCTGCGCGAAAACGGCCGCGATCCCGGTTACCTCATCGGCGGCGTGCCCCACGATCCGCCGACCGGCAGCCATCTCGGCGCGGCGGCCGATCCGTTCGTCATCGAGGGCGACGAGTACGACAGCGCGTTTTTTGACAAGCGCAGCAAGTTCATCCACTACGCTCCGCACATCGCCGTGCTCAACAACCTCGAGTTCGACCACGCCGACATTTTCCGCGATCTCGCCGACGTGCAGCGCACGTTCAGCCATCTCACGCGCATCGTGCCGCGCAACGGTTTTATCGTGATGAACGGCGACGACGAAAACCTCCGCGCCCTCGGCCCGCTGCCGTGGACGCGGGTGGTGCGCGTGGGCACGGGCCAGGAAAACGACCTGCGCATCGTCGATTTCACCGAGACGGCGACGACTGCGTTAGCGTCGGCGTCGGCCGAGGCCAGTTTCCGGCTCGTGTGGCGCGGCGCGCCGTGGGGCGAAGTGCGCTGGGCGCACCCCGGCTTGTTCAATGCGCGCAACGCGGCGATGGCGGCTTGTGCCGCGGGTCTCGCGCTCGACGAAAAAAATCCCGCCGGGCTCAAGCTCGACGCGCTGGCGCGATTTCGCGGCGTGAAGCGCCGCCAGGAAGTTTTGGCGGCCACGCCCCGGCTGACCATCATCGAGGATTTCGGCCACCATCCCACGGCGCTGGCCGAGACGCTGCGCTCGTTTCGCGCCCGCTTTCCGGGCGCAACGCTCACGGCGGTCTTCGAGCCACGCAGCAACACCGCGCGCACCAAGGCGCTGCAGGCGGGCTTCGTGCTCGCGCTCGCGCTGGCCGACGAAGTTTACCTCGGCGCGGTTAACCGTGTGGAAAAACTTGCCGCGGACGAACGTTTCGACACCGACGCGGTTGTCCGCCAGCTCGGGGCAAAGAAGGTGCGCGCGCATGCCTTCGCCGATAACCAAGCGCTCCTGAAAACACTCTCGGCCGATGCGCAGGCGTCGTCGGAACGTTCGCGCGTGGTGGTGTTTTTCACCAACGGCTCGTTCGACGGGATCATCCCGAAATTCACCGCGGCTGCGAAGTAAGCTGCTTTTTCCGCGGATGGCGCGGATGAGATGGCAGGTAGGGCGCGCCGCGCTTGGCAGAATCAGATTAACCACGGATTACAACGGATGAGCACGGATAAGAGGATTTGTCATTCCGAGCACAGCCAAGAATCTCGTTTGTAATGTAATGCGTTACAAATGTACCGGTGAAACCCGCCATTGGTAATATAATACGTTACAAAGGAAATTGAGTTTATCCGCGTTTATCAGTGAAATCCGTGGTCACTTCAGTTTCAGCGCGGCCAATTTTTCGTTGAACGCTGCGTCGCTGAGCACCGGCTCGCTGGCGTGCGCGGCGAAATCGAGAGGCACATCGACCCATGATTTGCAGCCGTTCATTTCCGGGGTGACCTCGAGGAGGGCGGGTTGCTTCAACCGGTGCATGCGCACGGCGAACGCGTGCAGACCCGGCGGCTGGGCCCAGTTGAATCGTTCGCGAATGGTTTCTTCCGTCCAGAGGTGAAACGCGTCGAGCCGCGCGACCGCGGCCCAGTCGGACAGAAAGGCCTGCTGCACAACCTCGGCAAAGTAGCGGAGATTGACAGGTTCGTTTTTCGGCTGTGAGTGGGTGAAAAACTTTTGGGCTGCCGGCTTGGTCTTGGCGAGCTGTTCGTGGAAGTGCGTCGGGAAAAGCCAGAATTTTTCAGCTTTCACTTCGAAGCCGCCGCGACCTTCGGCGATGCCGCCCTTGCGCAGGATCAAAACCTGTTCACCCGCGCCGAGCGCCTCAACGATGACGTGCCATTCTTTGAAGGCGGGACTCATGGGTTATCCATTTTTTATTTAACCACGGATATCACGGATCAGCACGGATATCAAAGTCCCGGAGATCATTGGGTTGAGATGTAGCCGGCCTCGTTGAGGCCGGTGTCGGGGTCAACGACCCCGACTACAATTCTAACGGATAATTCCTGAGCCCAGATTTCCTGATCCGTGCCTATCCGTGTCATCCGCGGTTAAAAAACTATTGCGCCTGCTTGGCGATTTTGAATTTCGCGGGCTGTTCGCCCACCGGCAGCGCGAGCAAATCGTAATCGTGGTAGCCGGTGATTTTCACCTCGGCAAATTCGCTCACGGGCAGTTCGCGCGGCACGTAAACGCGGCCGTCGATGTCCGGCGCATCTGCCTCGCCGCGGGCGACACCGGGTTCCTCGACGAGAACCTTGAGGATGCGGCCGACCTGGCCGGCGCTGACTTGGGCGGCGATGTCTTTTTGCAGTGCCATCAGGCGGTGCCAGCGCTGTTCTTTTTCCTTGGCTGAAATTTGCCCGGCCATCTTGGCCGCGCGCGTGCCGTCTTCCTGCGAATAACGGAAGACGCCGAGGCGCTCGAATTTTGCCTCGCGAATGAAGCCGCAAAGCTCATCCACGTCGGCCTCGGTTTCGCCGGGGAAGCCCGCAATGAACGTCGTGCGCAGGGCGATGCCCGAGATGCCGGCGCGGATGCGCCGTACCAGGTCGCGAATGTAGTCGCCGCTCGTCTCGCGCTGCATCGTCGTCAGCATGTGGTCGCTGATGTGCTGCAGCGGCATGTCGACGTAGCGCGCGACTTTCGGGCAGTCGGCGATGGTGGCGATGAGCTCGTCGCTCCAATGCGCGGGATGCGTGTAGAGCAGGCGGATCCAGAAATCGCCCTCGATGGCGTTGAGCTCGCGCAGCAGGGTGGTGAGCGCGTCGCCGCGGGAGGAATCGACGGGCGTGCGCGGGTTCGGCCGCTGCTCCCAGGTGTCCATGCCGAAGAAAGTCGTGTCCTGCGAAATCAGGTTCAGTTCCTTCACGCCTTCCGCGACGAGCTGGCGCGCCTCGGCGACCACGCTCGCGACGGTGCGGCTGCGATGCCGTCCGCGAATCTGCGGGATGATGCAGAAGGTGCACGGATGGTTGCAGCCTTCGGCGATTTTCACGTAGGCAAAATGTTTCGGCGTCAGGCGGAACCGCGGCGTGTCGTAGTCGGGGATGTAGGTCGAGCGCCCCTCGATAAACGACAGGGGCGCTTCCTTTTTGCCGCGTTCCTTCGCGTAAATTTCCTCGATGATGGGCGCGATTTTGGTGAGCTGGTCGAGGCCGATGAAGGCGTCCACCTCGGGCATTTCGCCGGGCAGGTCCTTGGCGAAGCGCTGCGACATGCAGCCGGCGACGATCAGCTTCTGCTCCTTGCGGCGTTTGCGCAGCCCCCGGTTCTGGTGCACCTCGAAGATGTGGCTGATCGATTCTTCCTTGGACGAATCGATGAATGAGCAGGTATTGACGATGACCACGTCGGCCTGGTCCGCCTCGGGCACGACTTTCATGCCGGCCTGGTGCAGGTGGCCGACCATGATTTCGCTGTCCACGAGGTTCTTCGCGCAGCCGAGGGAGATGA
>Ga0210402_10003987_pt1 | contig 13620 bp, 10 predicted proteins | sample IncBWC7MmetaG_FD_161055 | JGI IMG/M metagenome (GOLD analysis project Ga0210402, IMG submission 161055) | Forest soil microbial communities from Barre Woods Harvard Forest LTER site, Petersham, Massachusetts, United States - Inc-BW-C-7-M | ecosystem: Environmental > Terrestrial > Soil >...
CGATGGCAATCCCAGCCGCGGGATCGAAGAGTTCTGGGAGCCGCATTGGAGGTTCCTTGAGACCTTTGACGAGCATTTCGATCACCCGGCGCAGTTGCGCTCGGCGACCGGGGCGCCGTTGCATGGGCGGTGGAGAATCTCCGGCATCGGCCTGCCCGACGACGTGCTGCGCAAGGTCTACTACGCCAACGCCCTGCGATACCTGCCGTCGGTCCGCGCTTCATTTGAGAAGCAGCTCGCGGCACAACATTAGAGTGCCCGATGGCGGCCGGCGGGACATGTTGAGCGGAAGCACAGGGCGCGTGCCGCTGCGCTGGTGGATCGCGGTGCTGCTGTTCGCCTCAACCACCATCAACTACATCGATCGCCAGACGCTGAGCGTGCTGGCGCCCTATCTGAAGCGTGAATACGCATGGTCGAATTCCGACTTCGCGCTGATCGTGATCGGGTTCCGCGCTGCCTATACGATTTTTCAGTTCGTCTCCGGACCCCTCCTCGACAGGCTGGGGACCAGGCGCGGGCTGTCTATTGCTGTGCTTTGGTATTCCGCTGTCGCGATGGCGACCTCGGCGGCCAGCGGTCTGGCCAGTTTCGCGGCGTTCCGATTTCTGCTGGGCGCCGGCGAGGCAGCCAACTGGCCAGGTGCGACGAAGGCTGTCTCCGAATGGTTCCCGAAATCCGAGCGGGGCATGGCGGTCGCCCTGTTCGATAGCGGCTCCGCCGTCGGCGGCGCCGTCGCGCCGGTCATGGTGATCTGGCTGTACTCGACGTTCGGAAGCTGGCGGCCGGCCTTTGTCATCACCGGTCTTTTGGGATTCGCGTGGCTGATTCTGTGGCGCCTGGTCTATCAACCTCCCGAAACGCATCCGGGCATCACGGACCGCGAGAGGTCACAAATTCTCGCGGACCGTGCCGACGATTTCGACGAAGGAACTCCGCATTCCTGGACATCCCTGCTGCGGCGAAAAGAGACCTGGGGCATTGTGCTCGGCAAAGCCCTGACCGATCCGGTGTGGTTCTTCATCACCGACTGGTTCGCTATCTATCTTGTGTCAAAAGGCTTCAAACTGGAGGACACGCTTTTTGGTTTTTGGGTTCCGTTCCTGGCCGCGGATCTTGGCAATTTCGCCGGCGGAGGGCTCTCCAGCTACTGCATTCGCCGTGGCTGGCCGGTGTTAAGAGCCAGGAAGCTGGTGGTGTTGCTGGGCGGAATCGGCATGACGCTGCTGATCCCGACCGTTGCCGTCTCGAACTTCGTCGTCATCATCGCCCTCTTTGCGGTCTCGACGTTTTCTTATGCGGCCTGGTCCACCATGGCCCTGACGCTGCCGGCCGACCTGTACCCAACCAAGGCAGTGGCGACGGTGAGCGGCATGAGCGGCGCCGCCGCCGGAATCGGCACCATTATTTCCACGCTTCTCATCGGCAGGGTCACGGACAAATACTCATTCGAGCCGGTGCTGATCGGCGCCAGCCTGATACCGGTGGTCGCCACCGTTCTGGTTTTTGTGCTGGTCCGGCAGCCGTCCCGCCCGCGGGTTCCTGGAACCACGGCGCCGTGATACCCCTGTGGCGAGCGGGATCTGAGCCATAATTGGAGAAGGATGACAGTGGCGCAAGTCGAGATTCCGGAGGCCCAGATTGGCGAGCTTTGCCGGCGCAACGGCATTCGAAAACTCGCCCTGTTCGGTTCCGTGGTCACCGGACGGTTCCCTGCTTCCAGCGACATCGATGTCCTCGTCGAATTTCGGCCCCAGGAGCGAGTTGGCTTCTTCCGGCTTGCCGAAATCGAGGAGGCGTTGGGCCGCTTGTTCGGCGGACGCAGGGTTGACCTGCGTACTCCCATGGATCTCAGCCGGCATTTTCGCGATCAGGTCGTGCATGACGCGTTGATCGTTTATGCAGAGTCCTGACGCCATTCGGCTGCGCCACATGCGTGAGGCTGTGGCATCCGCCCTCGAAATGGCAGGTGGGCAGCAACGGCCGGACCTCTCGGCGAACATGATGCTGGCTATGGCGCTCGCGCGGTGTCTGGAAATTCTCGGGAAGCCGCCTCGAAGGTAACTCCCGAGGTTCGCGTTCGATTTCCCGCCATTCCTTTCGCCAAGATGGTCTCGATGCGGAACCGTCTAATCCACGCGTACTTCGATGTGGACCTCGACATTGTCTGGACCACCGTTGCGGACGATCTCCCCTCCCTGCTGCCTGTTCTGGACTCGGCACTGGTCGAAATCGACGCCTGATTATCGAACCGTTTTTGAAGCGGACGCGATTCCACGCAGGCGGGCAAGCCCACCTCTCTGACAACCAGTTCCTGAAGGTAGTCGTCCAACGAGACGCCGCGCACGCGCTAGCGCCGTCAAGCCTTCTACTTCAGGATTTAGGTTTAAGGTCACGTTCATAGCGGCTTCTTCTACTTCCACAGTACCGGATATTCCGGCTCCCGCCAACCTGCACTACCCGTGCATCGAGGATTTTGTCAGCGCGGTGCTTGAAGGTGGCGCGCCCCGCTCCACCGGAGCCGCCGCGCTGGCGGCGGAGTGGGTGATGAGTCAAGCCTCTGGGTCGAGTGTGAAATAAGCAAATGTAAATAAGAAATTGGATGTATAATCGCTGCGCTGGCAGTGCTTCAGCGGGAACGAAAAGTGAATTGATAGATAAAGGAAGGGAGGAGGCACCATCATGTCGTACAAGTGCGGTTCCGTCGCGGTTCTTCTTGGGTTCATCGTCAACGCTGTGGTTTACGGCGAGAAAAGGGCCGATTTTTCCAGGTTTGTGGTCACCGGGGATTCATTGGGCGCCGGCTATCAGAATTCGCAGCTCATCGAATCGGGCCAGGTGCACGGTTACGCCAATGTCATCGCGACCCAGGCGGGTGTCTCGCTGAACCTGCCTCTGTTGCCGCCTCCGGGATATCCCCAGATCTCGATTGTCCAGAACTTCGCCGTCGTGACAGGCCTGACGCCGGTCGCACGGCTGAACACGGTGCAAACTCTGGACGTCGCGGTGCCGGGGTTCTCCGTGGCTGCGCTGGTTGGGTTTCAGCCGTCTTGCACTCCGAACTTCGCCAATTCGATTGAGGTGATGGCGGCGGAGATTTTGAACCCGAACTGCTCCACAAATCCCGGTCCGACCGAGCTGGCAGAGGCCGCGGCGCTCAAGCCGACGACCGCCATTCTTTGGATCGGGAGCACTGATGTGCTGTTCACTCTTTTGTTTGGCACTGATCCGACGGATGTTCCCACGTTCAGTGCGTTATATCATGTCGCCGCCACAACCATGGCACACGCCAGCGAACACCTGGTAATTGCCAACGTCCCGGACGTAACACTGACAGCCTATCTCACGTCCGTGCCGAAAATGGCGGCTATCCTCAAGCTGCCCGTTCCCGTGGTGGAAGCGGTATTCGGCCTGCAGGGGCTCGACATGGTTACTCCGTATGCATTTCCGGCCATTCAGGCTATGGGAAGCGCGCCTACGGCTCTCCCAGATTCCGGTCCACAGGGCCCCATCGTGATTCGGGCCGCTAGGCTCTCGCAGATTCGCGCCGCCGTACTCGCTTATAATGCTGTGATCGCGAAGGAGGCGGCAGACAACGGTGCCACCTTGGTGGACATCCATTCGCTTGTGAACGATCTGGCCGCTCATGGCGCGGAGGTCGACGGTCGGAAGCTGACAACCAGCTTCATGGGAGGATTATTCTCGTTGGATGGCGTTCATCCGACCAACACCGGGAACGCCATCATCGCCAATGAATTCATCAAAACGATGAACCGGTCTCTCGGGACGGACATCCCGCCCGTCTCTGTCGAAGAAGTGAGCAAAACCGATCCGCTGATCTTCCGGCAGGGCGACCAGGAAGGCGACGTCGAAAAAGAGACGGGGCATGTCAGTGTTGGAATGGCTGAGGGTCTTCGAGCGCTGGGCAGACGGTAGCAGGCTGCGGCTTACCTTTTGCCCAACAGACCCTTCAGCAGCCCACCGGCGGCTTGCCGGCGCTGCGCTCCAGGCTCTTCACCTTCTCGTTCGGCGCCGCCCTGGATCGTGACCGGGATCGGCGAGTTGTTGATCGCCGAGTCCAGCGCGGCCTTGGGTTACAGATTCCGAGTTGCTCGGAGAGCGGAATCGACAAGCTTCATCACGGGACTCACCGAGCGGTGAGAGAATTGCGGACGGTGAGAGAGGTCTGCAGGACATCGCGGACGATTACGCCGTCGGCGAGCAGGCCCATTTGGACTCCGGCCCGGCTCGTGCGGGCGACGGCGGCCCGAGCCTCGCCGGTGCGATTGATATTGGAAGCGATGAAGGCCAGAACCGTCTGCGGATATGGCGCTTGCTGTCAACAGGTTCCAAGTTCACCCTCCTTGCCTCTCAATCCAGGGCCAGCGCGCCGATCCGGCGCCGCGAATCACGTGGGCGGCAGGGGCCAGCCGCTCGGCAACGCGCTTGGAGCGCCTACCTCACCTTCACCTGCGCGTCGCTCAGTCCGTGCCGGGTCATCATTTTCTCGATATCCGCGATCTCCACAGGCACAAACGCCGAGAGGTTCTCGTACCCGCTCTCCGTGATTAGCAGCATGTCCTCCAGCCGGATGCCAACGTGCTCGCCGGCAATCTGCATGGCCGGTTCAATGGTGAAAATCTGGCCCGGTTCCAGCGTCTCGGTCGGGCTGCGGACATCGTGCACCTCCATCCCCACGTTGTGGCCCAGGCTGTTGGCGCGGCTGTTGCGATAGCGCTCTACAAATTGCGTGGCGGCGGTTTTGATCTTGTCGTCGGTGAATCGGTAGCCCGCCATGATCGCGTCCATCTTGACCACCGCGTCCTTGACAATGTCGCTGGGCCGCGCGTGCACTCGAATGCTCGTCATCAATGCCTGGTAGAGGCGCAGGTAGATGGTGTAGAATTCGCGCTGCCGCGGAGTGAATTTGCCGTTAGCCGGGAAGACGCGGGTCACATCCCACGAGTAGTATTTGTAATCGGGCGCGTAATCGAACTGCACCAGGTCGCCGTCATCCAGCTTGGCAGTGTCTTTGTGGTAGTGCGAATACCAGGTGTTGCGGCCGGTGGCAATCAGCGCAAAATAAGCCGGTCCGTAGGCGCCGTACTTCTTGAAAACGAACTCGGCGTCGGCCTGCAATTCGTACTCGGCCATCCCGGGGCGCGCGTCGCGCATGGCTTCCATGATGCCCAGCCCGGCGATGCGCGTGGTCTCGCGGATGATGGCGATCTCGCGCGCGCTCTTGGCGCCGCGCAGCCCGTCCAGGATCGGGTCCAGGTCCGCAATCTTCGATTGCGGCGACGCGGTCTTCACATGTTCGATGAATGCCTCTTCGCGGGAGCCGCGGCCATCCCATGGATCGTTCTTTGTGGCGCGGGACAGTGCGGCCGGGTCGCTGGCCGACGCGCAGCCCAGCACCTCCGGCCGGAACGGCGTGTAGATGGTGCGGCCGTCCCTGGCAAAGCCCTCCAGCACCGTTTTGAAATCGTCGCGAGGCCGCACCGCCTCCATTCCGGTGGCGCGTACGGCTTCCTCGCCAGGGTAGAGACCCGGACCAAACATGGAGGTTTCGCGGCGCTCGTTGCGCGGATTCAGGAACAGCGTGGATTGTTTGGACCTGCCGTCGATCACCAGGATGGCGCGCGGCTCCACCACGCCCGCGATGTAGAAGAATTGGTTAGCCTGGCGCAGCGGCTGCTCGCCGGGCCTCTCGGTGGTGCCTTGGATGATGGCCACCCCATCGCCGATCTGCAGCATTACGCGGGCGCGCCGGGCGGCATGTTCAGCCTGCGGGAAAACGTCGGTAAATACAGGTTGAGCGGCCGCGGAAAAAACCACACAGGCCAGGAGGCTCGTACTACCCAGGAAGCCCGCACTACCCAAGAAGCCCGCACTATTCCGGAAGCCACTAACCAAATGGCTGGTCGATGGCGGGGCTTTGCTTGCTGAAGGTCTGCGCACCGTCCTCCGTTATATATAGGCAGTCTTCCAGGCGGATACCGAATTCGCCGTAGATGGACACCGTCGGCTCATCGCTGAAACACATGCCCGGTTGGATGCGCGTCTTGTTCCCTCGCACGAAATTGGTCCATTCGTGGCCGTCCAGTCCGATGCCGTGACCAGTGCGGTGCGGCAGGCCGGGAACCTTATAGTCCGGGCCGAAGCCGAAATCGCTGATTACCTTGCGCGCGGCCGCGTCCACGGATTCACAGGTGTTGCCGGGCCTGGCCGCGGCCAGCGCGGCGTCCTGCGCGCGCCGCTCCAGGTTCCAGATTTCCCGCTGCCGGTTGGTCGCCTTGCCGAAAACCGTCGTCCGGGTGATGTCCGCCTGGTAGCCTTCCACCCTGACGCCGTCATCGATCATCACCACGTCCCCCTCGCGCAATTTCTGCGGCACAATGCTGCCGTGCGGAAACGCCGTGTACTTTCCGAACGTCACGCCCACGGCGCCGGCATAACCCAGCGCACGGTACGCCGCCTGGATGTTGTCGGCGAACTCGTTTTGCGGTATGCCTTCATAGAGCGTGGCCAGGCCCGCGCGGTACGCTTCGATGGTGACATCATTGGCATGCTGCAGCAGGGCGATCTCGGCGGCCGATTTAATCATGCGGCAGCCCGCCGTCACCGGCGTGGCGCTGACGAATTCCAGAGCCTGCGCCTGCCTGCGGACGCCATCGAACACGCCAAAAAGCACCTGCTCTTCGACGCCGATCTTGCCCGTGGATACCCCGCGGTCCTTGAATGCCTGCGCGATCAGGGCGAACTCCGAGCCGGGCTCCTTCCGGACGCGCACCTCGCCGGCGACCGCGGCTTGCGCCGCTGCCGCGATCCAAATAGGCTCGCCGCGCGCCGGCAGTACCCAGGAAGCCCCGGCAGCGCGTTTGCCGGTGAAGTAATACATGCTGGTGCCGGCTTCCATGAGTAACGCGCCGATTTTGTTCTCGCGCATCAGCCGGCGAGCTTTTTCGATGCGGGCGGCCCGTTCCTGGTCGGTGATGGGCTGCACGCCGGCCGTCATCGGCCGCAGTTTCCGGATGGCCTCAGGCAGCGCCCCTTGTTTTCCTGTCGATGTCTGCCCACGAGCCACGCTGCAGGCCAAAGCCGTCGTGAGAAAGCCGCGCCGGTTCATTTCCCACCCCGCTTCACGAATGCATATACGATGGCGCCCAGAATCACGATCACCAGGCCGGGCCACGTGCTGTCCGGCCGGTAGGCGAACAGCATGAAAAGAACCGTGGCCGCGCCCAGAATATAGAGCGCCGGCACCACGGGGTATCCGAACGTCTTGTACGGCCTTGGCAAATCTGGGCGCGTCTGCCGCAGCCGGAACACGCCCGCGATCGTCAGAATATAAAAGATAAGCGCCGCCGAGATCACGTAGTTCAACAGGTCGCTGTACAGGTTGCCGTACTGCCTGGTCTTGGTGTCGTAGGTGCGCGGCAGCACCAGGGCGGCGGCCCAGATGCCCTGCGCCACTAATGACCAGCCCGGCACATGGGCCTTGTTCAGCTTGCCTGCCGGTTTGAAGAACAGGCCGTCCTGCGCCATCGCATAGTAGGCGCGCGCGCCCGCCAGCACCAGGCTGTTCACGCACCCGAAAGTCGAGATCATAATCAGGATCGACATGATGGTGGGGCCGTAACCAGGGAAGATCTCCTGCAGCATCGCCGTGGCCACGCGGTCGGACGGCGCGTGCTGGATGGCCGGCAGCGGCAGCACCACCAGGTACGCCACGTTGGCCAGCAGATAGAGCGTCATCACGCCGATCACGCCAAACGCCATCGCCAACGCCAGGTTGCGGCTGGGGTTGCGTACCTCGCCCGCTATAAAGGTGATATCGTGCCAGGAATCGGCCGAGAAAAGCGAACCGGATTGCGCCACGCAAATGGCTACGATCAAGCCGAACACACTGCCCGCGGCCACGCCCAGCGAAGGGTCGTATGCGCCCAGGTGGAACATATCCGTGAAGTTTATCCTAACGGCGCTGGCGCTCCATCCAAGCGTCAGGCCCGCCAGAATCAGCCCCGCCAGAGCCGCCGTCTTGGCGGTGGTGAATACGTTCTGCACGATCTTGCCGTACTGCAAGCCGCGGGTGTTGGTCCACGTCAGCAGGGCGATAACGCCGATGGCGACCAATTGCGCGGTGGAAAGCGAGATGGCGTAGCTGGAGGAGATGTGGATGGGCTCGATGAGATACCGGTTCTCCGCCACCGGCGGGTAGATGATGGATAGAAACCGGGAGAACGCCACCGCAACTGCCGCGATGGTGCCGGTCTGGATCACCGCGAACAGTGTCCATCCGTACAGGAATCCCCACAGCGGTGAGAAGGCCTCGCGCAGGTAGACATACATGCCGCCCGCGTGCGGCAACATGGACGCCAACTCACCGTAGGAAAGCGCCGCGGCGATGGTGAGGACGCCGGCCAGAACCCACGCCATCAGCAGCCATCCGCCACTGCCGAGCATGCGGGACATGTCCGCGGAAACCAGGAAAATGCCGGAGCCGATCATGGTCCCGATCACCACCATGGTGGCGTCGAAAAGATTGAGGCCGCGGACGAAACCCTGCTCGGCGGGCGCGCTGGTTTTGGGTTGAGTCGTGTCGGGTTGAGGCATGGGTTTTCGAATGGGCGTACGTTATAATATAGATCATTCGTTCGAATCAAGCATTGTCCATGGCGACTACCCAACTCACCGCACCCGGGCCGTTTGTGAACGAGCCCCTGGCAGACTATCGCAAACCCGAAAACGCGGCCGCCATGCGCGCCGCCATTGAAAAGGTCCGCAAGGAATTGGGCCGGGAATATCCGCTGGTGATTGGCGGCCAACGCATCCAGACTACGGAGAAGATCGTTTCCATCAATCCCGCCAAGCCGTCCGAAGTGGTGGGCATTCACCAGAAAGCCGGCGCCGGGCATGTGGAACCGGCCATGCAGGCGGCTCTGGCGGCGTTCGAAACCTGGAAGCATGCGCCCGTGGAGCAGCGCGTGGGCCTGGTTTTCAAAGTGGCCGCCATTCTCCGCCAGCGCAAGTACGAGTTCAACGCGTGGATGGTGCTCGAAGTCGGCAAGAACTACGACGAGGCCGAGGCCGACACCTGCGAGGCGATAGATTTCGCCGAACTCTACGCGCGTGGGGCTCTGCAGTTGGCCAAATCGGAGCCGGTAGTGCAACTTCCCGGCGAGCGCGACTACTTCCGCTACATCGCACTGGGCGCGGGCGCCGTCATTTCGCCCTGGAATTTCCCGTGCGCCATTGCGCTCGGCATGGCGATGGCGGCCGTGGCCATGGGCAATACGGTCATCCTCAAACCGTCCAGCGATTCCCCTACGGTCGCCGCGCGGTTCTTCGAGGTTTTCGAGGAAGCCGGCATGCCCCCCGGCGTGGTCAACTTCTGCCCCGGCGCGGGCGCCACTTTCGGCAACGGCGTGGTGGCCCACCCCAAGACCCGCTTCATCGCTTTCACCGGTTCCCGCGAGGTCGGCCTCGACATCAACACGCGCGCCGCCCAGACTCAGCCCGGCCAGATCTGGATTAAACGCACGGTGCTCGAAATGGGCGGCAAGGACACCATCATCGTGGATGCCGATGCCAACGTGGATGCCGCCGTGGAGGGCGTGGCCGCCGCGGCTTTCAGCTACCAGGGCCAGAAATGTTCCGCCTGCTCGCGCGTGGTGGTGGATGCGCCCATCTACGACCAGTTCCTGGCAAAGCTCAAGGCGCGCGTGGAGAAGATCCAGATTGGCGACCCCGCCGACAACGCCCCAATGGGTCCGGTGATCAACGAAGGCGCCATGAAGTCGATCCTCAACTACATTGAGGTGGGTAAGCAGGAAGGCCGCCTCATTACCGGCGGCAGCCGCACGTCCGGCGAGGGCTACAACATCCAACCAACCGTCATCGCCGACATCCAGCCTAAGGCGCGCCTTTCCCAGGAAGAAATCTTCGGGCCGGTGCTGGCCGTGATCAAGGGCAACGGCTTTGACGACCTGCTGGCCATCGCCAACAACACGGAGTTCGGGCTCACCGGGGCGGTCTACACCACGTCGGAAGAAAAGATCGACCGGGCAATGCGGGACTTCCACGTGGGCAACCTCTACATCAACCGCAAGTGCACCGGCGCCGTGGTGGGCGCGCATCCCTTCGGCGGATTTAATATGTCGGGCACCGATTCGAAGGCCGGTGGTCCGGACTATCTAAACCTGTTCAGCCAGGCCAAATCGATCGGCCGCAAGCTCGGATAGGACTGAGGGGCGAAGCGCGCGCTTCATTAGGCTCGCATACGCAAACGGGCCAAAGTGGCCCGGCAATCGACTCTCAATCCTTTGTTTGAGAATATTTTCGGGCCAAGTTGGCCCGGCTCCCTGACGGTCGCGGCTCCGATGCGAAGTCTTGCAGCGCGTAAACGAGGCCATCCGAGCCACGACCGTCAGGCCATCCGAGCCACGACCGTCAGGCCATCCGAGCCACGACCGTTAGGCCATCCGAGCCACGACCGTTAGGGAGTGTCGCTTCTCCGCCGCACGGCAGTCTCGCGACAGAAACGGCTTGGCGGATCAAATCGGCCGGGCTTGGCTACGCGCCTAAGACCGCTCCCTGACGGGCGCGGCTCCGATGCGAAGTCACTTCGGCCGTTCCAGGTCGAACCGGTCCGTAGGCCGCGTATACGTTGGCCCGCCCATGCGGCCGATGGGCCGCAGTTTGTCGGGGTCGATGACGTAATCGCCGACCATTGCGTCGTCCACGTGGAAGCGCACCACTTCGCCGATCACCAGACTGCCGCCCAGCGGCTTGGGACTTATGTGCACCACCTGCAGCAGGCGGCACTCCATGTGTATGTGTGACTCGCGAACGCGAGGCGGCTTCACCAGGTCGCTCGGGATGGGCGTGAGCCCGGAGACCGCGAACTCGTCGATTTCGGGCGGGAAGTCGGCCGAACAGGCGTTCATCTGCCGGGCGAACTGCTCGGAGACTACATTGACCACGAATTCGCCCGTGGCTTCGATGTTGCGCAGCGTGTCTTTCCTGGTGCCGTCGCGGCGGATCGAAGGGCTAAAGCAGACGGCCGGCGGATTGGCGCTGGCAGCCGTGAAATAGCTGAAGGGCGCAAGGTTCAGGATGCCTTCGGCGCTGATGGTGGAGACGAAGGCGATGGGCCGAGGCACGATGGCACAGACCATGAGCTTGTAGATGTTTCGCGGATCGGTGGCGGCTGGGTCGATGATCACGGATTGGCTCCTTCGATCAGCATGGCATAGCGCGTGCATCCTTCGAGGGAACTGGAGGTAGTCATGCCGCCTTCGAACCTGACTTACCGAGTGACCGTTCTGGCGCTATCTCTTGCAGTTCACAACAGCGCGCAGAGTGGCGGCACTGTCGAGGGGGTGGTGGTGAACAGCGTGACCCGTGCGGGTCTGGCCGGCGTCACTGTGGAATTGACGGCTCAGGGCGAGGACGACGCGGCTTATCGCACCACCACCGATTCCGGAGGCACGTTCCGCGTAACCAACGTCGCCGGCGCCAGATATCTGGCGTCCTACGAACTGGCAGGCTTCACATCTCCGGATGACGATCCGGCCGACCGGCCATTCCACGTGATCGCCTCACCCGGCCCGGTTCGTTTGCGCCAGGAACTGGTGCCGCTAGCGGTACTGAGCGGCCGCGTGCTCGATAGCGATGCCATGCCAGTGGATAAGGTCGCCGTGGAATGCGTGGAAGTTCACAGCGGCTGGGCGCGGATGGTAGTGACCACTAACATGGATGGCCGTTTCAAGTTTTCGGGAGTTACTCCTGGCGCTTATCTCCTGCGCGCGGCGCCCGGCTCGAATTTCTATGCCGCTTATGTCGCTCGCGTCAAATCCCGCGAGGAGTGGGAAAAACAGACCGGCGTCAACCCCAACCGCAAGCTGTGGCCGCCTACTTACTATCCCCATACCATTGACCGGCTGCTGGCTTCCGCCATTACGGTTCGCGGCGGCGAAGACATGCAGGACTACGAAATTTTTCTGCAACAGACCGCCTCGTTTCGAGTGCGCGGTGTTGTGCTGGACGAGCGCGGCCGCGCCGCGGGCGGCGCACGCGTCATGCTGAAATCGGCTGACAGTGTCGACTGGGCAGTAAACGCGCCGCCCTACGCGCAGACTACCGCTCGGGATGACGGCAGGTTCGAGTTTCCCACAGTCGGGCCGGGCCGCTGGCGGTTGATCGCGGACTGGAGTTTGATCGGCCAGGTGAAAAACCCGGCAGGCGACCTGATGGGTTTCGCATCCGCGGTGGTCACGGGGCACGATCTGGAGGAGGTCCCCGTGCGGCTCACGGCGCCGTTCACTCTGACCGCGACCATGGAAGGTTTGCACTTCGCCCCCCAGCCGGGCCCTCAGTCAGCCCCTCAGTCAGCCTCTCAGTCAGCCCAGGCGGAAGAACAACGGCCGCGGCAGATTCGCCTGATCCCGGTGGATGGCCCCGTCGAACAGGAAGTCTATTCGGTCCCGCGGAAGGAAGACCGGGTCCAGGCGCAGATCTATCCGGGCCGCTACCGGTTTTCGGTGGGAAGTCCGACCGGCTACTACTTGGATGCGATCCTGATGGGCGAGCGCAATGTGATGGCCGAAGAGGTGGAAATGAGCGCCTCATCGCCGCCGGTGCGGCTCATCTACCGTTCCGATGGCGGCCACTTGCACGGCACCGTGGAGAACGGAGCCTGGGCCAACGTGGTCCTGTTCCCGCAGAACCCGGCGCTGCTCTTTGAGAACCTGCACCTGCATTCGAGCCAATGCGATAGCGAGGGGCGCTTCGAGATCGCAGGCATCCGGCCAGGCGACTACTACGCCGTCGCGGTGGACCGCGTGGACTGGAGTGCGTTCGCGAACCCGGCCTTTGCCGCCGGCATCGCCAGAACCGCCGTACGAGTTCGGGTAGACCCCGGCGTCGCGGCCACGCTGGACTTGCGCCCGCAACCCTGGCCCGAGTAAACCTGGCCCGAGTAACGATTGTGGGGCATCCGCCCGTTTGAGTTTGTACATTTCTGGGAGAAGGTACGACAGACCATCGTCGTTCGTGGTCTGTTGGGATGGGCGTTCCGCCCGCGAAACTTCATGAAAAACCACGCCAGGCTCCGGGAGATTCCCGATGGGCGAGGTGGTTTTTCGACCCTGTCATGCCTCCCAGACACTCGCCGGTGTAGTTGTGAACGCGGGCCTGGATGGGAGGCGGTTCGCCGCTTCAACCAACTGCACGCGTGCGTGGTCATGCCCATTCACGTTCACGCGATCTTCCAACGGCACACCGCAATGCCCACCATCATGCGATGACCCAACGAGAGAACCATGGCGAGGGTCAAGCGCGGGCTGGTGACAGACGACACAACCCGATCGTCTGTTTCAATTTGGCCCGACCGGAATGTAGAAACTCCACCGCACTCTCGAAAGTCGCTTGTGGAGGTTCGGCCGCGCGCCAACTCCCGGCGGGCGGATTGCCAATCCGCCGCAGCTTGCCGTCGCGGTAGGGATGCGAGTTGCCTCGCACCCCCCGCGCGGATCCGTACGGGCGCGGTTAGCGCATACGGCTCTTACCTTGGATGGGTAGCGGCAAAGCGCTGCTCCGGGTATGGATGCACCACCC
>Ga0210402_10003988_pt1 | contig 13618 bp, 13 predicted proteins | sample IncBWC7MmetaG_FD_161055 | JGI IMG/M metagenome (GOLD analysis project Ga0210402, IMG submission 161055) | Forest soil microbial communities from Barre Woods Harvard Forest LTER site, Petersham, Massachusetts, United States - Inc-BW-C-7-M | ecosystem: Environmental > Terrestrial > Soil >...
GCAGGGTGTTGCGATCAACGACGTTTACCAGACGATTCAGGCATTCATGGGCGGCTTGTTCGTCAACTACTTCAACGATTTCGGCCGTACCTGGCAGGTGTATGTCGAGGCCGAAGCGCCTTACCGATCCACTACGCAAGATCTTGGACAGTTCTATGTGCGCAACAACCAGGGCCAAAATGTGCCGCTTTCCGCACTCGCAAACTTCGAGACTCGTTACGGCCCGGAATTCACCCTTCGCTACAACGAGTATCGCTCTGCCGAAATTATTGGTAGCGCTGCGCCCGGCTACAGCTCGGAACAGGCGACAGCGGCACTGGAAGACGTGTTCAGTCAAACCATGCCCCACCAAATGGGCTTCGACTACATGGGCATGTCGTATCAAGAGCAGAAAGCACGCCATGGGGTACCGGCCTGGGCAATCTTTGGCCTATCGCTGCTCTTCGTGTTTCTCGTTCTCGCTGCGATGTATGAGAGCTGGTCGCTGCCCTGGAGCGTACTGCTGAGCACTCCGGTCGCAGTATTCGGCGCGGTTGCGGCACTCTGGCTGCGTCGCGTCGTGCTCGGCTGGTTCCTGCCGCCGTACATGATTCAAATGGAAAACGATGTGTACACCCAGATCGGCCTGGTGATGCTCATCGGCCTGGGCGCCAAGAATTCCATTCTGATCGTAGCGTTCGCGAAAGAAGAGTACGAACGGGGCAAGCCTCTGGTTGATGCCGCGTTGGACGCCGCGAGGCTTCGTTTCCGGCCCCTCATGATGACGGCGCTCGCCTTTATTGTCGGGTGCGTGCCGCTATGGATAGCGTCCGGCGCAGGCTCAGTCGCGCGACAGATTATCGGAACGACCGTGATCGGAGGCATGCTGGCGGAGACGTTTATCGGCAGGTTCTTTGTTCCGGCGATCTTCTACGTCGTTGAGAAATTCTCAGGCGCTGAGAAACGGAAAGCATTGCCGCTCGCTTCCGCCGAGTCGCCCAGTCTGGGGGATTGAATTATGAAGAACACTGCACTCTTAGGAATCCTAGCCGTGCTGGTTCTAGAAGCCGCCTGCATGATGGGCCCGAAGTACAAACGGCCTGCGGTGAATGTTCCTCAAGAATACCGTACGCCGGAACCGCAGCTAGCCACCCAAGTCTCGTCGCTTGGCAACGAGCAATGGTGGCAGCTTTATCAGGATCCGGTGCTCACGCAGTTGATTCACACCGCCATTGCGCAAAATTATGATGTGCGCATCGCCGCGGCTCGAGTGCTCGAAGCTCAGGCGCAAATAGGGATCACACGCTCCAACCAATTTCCGTCCGCAAGTGTTGGCGCGGACATTTACAGCCAACAAAACGCCAAGGTGACAAAAGTATTTCCCGCTTACCAGGTCAACGCGGGCGACCTGAATCTATCGGTGATCTGGAATCTAGACTTCTGGGGGAAGTATCGCAGACAGACCGAGGCGGCTCGAGCCCAATTACTCGCAACCGAGTGGGGGCAGCGAGCGGTGATTTCTTCTCTGGTCGCCAATTTAGCGACAGCTTATTTCCAGCTAAGGGCGCTTGACAATGAACTCGAGATCTCGAAGCGCACACTGGCCTCGCGGCAAGAGTCCCTCAAGCTAACGCAGTTCCTTGAAAGCCACGGTTCGAACTCCGGACTGGACGTGAGCCAGGCAGAGCAGCTTGTCTACACCGCGTCCGAAACGATCCCAGACCTAGAGCGGCAAATCCAGCAACAGGAGAACGTGCTCAGTGTTCTGCTCGGCGAAAATCCTCAATCCATTCCCCGCGGACGCCCGCTTACCGAACAGCCCGTCCCCCAAAACGTTCCGGCCGGCCTTCCCTCGGAATTGCTGGAGCGCCGGCCGGACGTCCGCCAAGTGGAAGAGATGATGGTGGCAGCGAACGCACAAATCGGCGTGGCAAAAGCCTCATTCTTTCCAAATGTTTCACTCACTGGACTGGGAGGCTTGGAGAGCAACGCCTTGCACCAGTTCATCACAGCGCCCGCGGAGACTTGGTACGCGGCCTTCAATGTAAGTCAGCCCGTCTTCCAGGGCGGAGCGCTCCGCTCTCAACTCAGGCTCGCCCGCGCGAACTGGCAAGAAACCGTGCTCTCCTACGAGCAAACGGTTCAGAACGCCCTGGAACAAGTTTCCAATTCACTCGTCGCTTCTCAAAAAGACCGCGAGTTCCGCGAACAACAAGAATTGCTCACGCAGGCAGCGCAGCAGACCGATCAACTCTCCGAGGTTCTTTACAAGAACGGCGGCGCGAGCTACCTGCAAGTGTTGACCAGCGAAACGAATTACTTTTCAGCGGAACTCAACCTGGTGCAAGCCCAGCTGAATGAGCGTTTGGCGCTCGTGCAACTTTATCAATCACTCGGAGGAGGGTGGCAGCAATAGTTAGAACTCGCGAAACAAGCGGCGGGCGACAAAGATGTCAAAATCGGAGGCGGTGTTTCCACTGTACGGCAGTATCTACGAGCTGGGCTGATAGATTTTCTGCAATTCGCGCTTTCCCCCGTTGTACTCGGTCGAGGAGAAGCGCTGTTCGCCGATCTCGACCTGCCTGCACTTGGATTGTCAGTGACCGAGCACACAGCTACGGAACACGCGACCCATTTCGTACTGGAGAGAGCTTAAGGGCAGAAATTGTCAACGAATAATGTTGAGTTCGGTAAACATTAGTCGCTGAGCGCATTGGCCTGAAGGCAACAGTTGAGACGAGGGTCACTTATCCGGAAAGGCGACTATTCGGGGAAGCGGCGGAAGCCCGTTCTAACTAAGCCTCCGCCCGCCACCCTTAGCTGTATCTCGCGCATGACGACAGTCAAAACCTCAACTTCTTATTTCGCCTGCGCTAGCCCAGCAACAACTGCGGCAACTTTATCGAGTATCTGATTCCAGCCCTCTACTTCACCGCTATTTCTTGCGCTCTCCATAGATTCGTTTCCAATCAAAGTGAGCTTCGTCCGGCCGTTTCCGATATCCTCAAAGGTAATCACATCGTGCACATCGTCAATGGCCTCATGTTTTATTCCATAATGCGCGGGCTCAACCTTGTTTCCCTCCGGGTCAGAAAAGTACATCGAGTAAACAATCTTCTCGTTCAGGACAATCTCGTGGTATTTCCCGCCATTCCAGAACTCCTTTCCATCCGGCGCTCTCATGCAGCAGAGGAATGTTCCTCCCACTCGAAAATCAATTTTGCAAACAGGCGCAGTAAAACCCTTCGGCCCCCACCATTGCATCACATATTTCGGGTCTGTCCACGCCTTCCAAACCAATTCGCGTGGGGCATCAAAAACTCTTGTCACAACCATCCGCTCTGTCTCGTTAACCGTGCTGTTTGTCATCTCTGACCTCCTTTTTCATTTGATTCACAACCACATCCAGCTTGTCGAAACTCTCTTCCCAGAATCGGCGATAATAAGCCGCCCAGTCGCTGACTGTCTTTATCGCCTCCGGCCTGAGCGTGCACACGCTCTCTCGTCCACGCTTTGTCTTGATCACAATCCGCGCCCGCACCAGGTAGGCAATATGTTTTGAAATCATCTGCTGCGAGAGTGCAAACGGTTCCGTCAACCCATGCACAGAGGCAGGCCCATGGGAGAGTCGTTCGACCATCGCCCGGCGGGTTGGATCAGACAGAGCCGCAAATGTTGTATCCAACTTATCCACAACCATATGGTAGTGAATTATCCGTCGATGTCAAGTGTGGATTTTGGAGTTCCCGATTTCTGTTTCCTGATCTCTGAACCCTGACACCTGCGCTAATCTATGCTTCCCCATGCGCCGCCTATCGCAGCTGGGTGCATGGTTTAACAACAAATGGGCTTCTTTAAGCAATTACTCATTAACCTGACGATTAGCGTACGACGACATCAAATGCGGACGCGTGAAGCCAGTTGATGGCGAAGCATTGTTCGAGAGCTTGCGCCAGCGTGAGACGAGCTACTGAAGAATCGCTCTCCGAAATGAATACCGAGCAGGGTTTTACTTTTCACCCTGGCGCGGCACAGGACATCACCGACATTTGGGAATTTATCCTTGAGGATAATTCTCTGGCTGCCCGGCGCGCGCGTGAAGACATCCTGGACGCCGTTCGCAAGCTGGTGCCGTTTCCGCACCATGCTCGTAGGAGAATGCTTGTTTGAACTCGTTTTTCTCAAGTCCCAGATCTCGTCCGACAGGACAGTGGGTTTTGCACCGTCTCGATGTGTAAGAAGGGCAATTGCCATCAACAGCGATTCAACTTGGGGCGAAGCCCGTTTCGTACAACTGGAAACCTGACATCCCCCGGATAAGCCGAGGCACAAAGACCAGGTGTCAAGGCTCTTCGACCTCGAACGCGGCGCGCGAAGCGCGGCCTTGACACTGGCCGGTGCCTGTATGCTCGCTCACGATCCATGTCCCATTAGCTTCAGCAAGTCTTCACGCTTTATGTCCCACGTTTCAGTTACGCGCCATGGATCGCCCGTCTCTAATGCCGCGTACCATGGCCAGTATGAGTCGCTCGCAGGAACATAGGCCATGACCGCGCCGCGTCCGGCTGTCCTTGAATTCCCGCTGTACCACACGAGCGCGGTGCCTGGTGCAGCCGTGGCAGCCTTACGAAGTAGAGCACGATTGCTTGGCATTTGAGTGTGAATGGGCTTGCCGTTAGCGACTTCCTCATAGTTCGGGGCTGCTAAACTTCGTTGCGATACAACTCTCGAGGGCACGAAAGGTGGGATCCTGATATTGTCTGCAGGCTCATTGCGGGGCTTGTTCCAGACGCCAAGCGCCCCGAGCGCCTTGCCAGAAAAGCCAAGCCAGTTCGAACCGAACCAGTTGTTAATTTTGATCAAGACGAGAGTTTCAGGCAAATGGCGTCGAACACCTCCGTTCACCACCTGCTCGACATGCCGGATGAAGTCTGGTGCGTCATCGAATTCAGGTGTCATTTTCATTTGTATTAGCCATATTCACCACCGACGCTGCAATAATCTCAGCGGATCAAGAAATCTGGTGCCAGCGGAGAGATTCGAACTCTCAAACACCTGTTTCTAAGACAGGCTGCTATTCCAATTCGCACACGCTGGCACACTACAGCCGGTCCGTTTCGGCCGGGCTCACGCACCTGTGCAAACTTGGCGGAGGGTAGACGAATCGAACGCCCATCGCTCATCACGATGCCCCGGTTTTCAGGACCCGTTGCCGGCCATTCAGCAGTACCTTCCGCGTGGCGGAGAGTACGGGAGCTGAACCCGTTAGCCTCTTGCGAGAGCCCTTGTTTAGCAGACAAGTGCCTTACCGTCCGGCCCACTCTCCGTCAAAACTGTCAAAGAACAAAGAAATTCTGGTAGGCCCGGTGGGAGTTGAACCCACAAAAAGGGCTGCTCTTGAGGCAGCTGCGTATGCCAGTTCCGCCACGGGCCTGAAAGCTTAGAAATTGGGCAGGAGTTAATAACTCAGTCGGGATGGACTGAGTCGTAATGACGATCGAAATTGAAGCAGGCGCTTCACAAAGTCAATTTAGCATGAAACCGTTGGTAGTGCACGGGTTTTTCGGCGGCCAGCCTCGGAACGGCAGGCTATCGACGCTGATGCAGATTTGGCGCAGCAGAGGCCATTCGAGAGGAAAGCAATTCGTTTTCCAAAGAGACACCATCCCTAAGCCTTCGGCTTAGGTCGGTGCGGATCTTCGTTGCATTGAGAATGCGGCTCGAACAATCTCGGACGTGGTTCGCCCTTTTTCGGGTTCTGTTCGAGATCGGTTCGACACCGCGGTTGTTATTCCGTCGCCCAAGAATCCGTTCAATCGAGCACAGGATTCCGAACCCGCGTGGAGACCTGATGGTCAGAATGGAAATAGAATTCCCTTGTCTTTCAACTTTTCAAATCGAGCGGCGACAAACCGGTAGAGCTGCGCGGGTCGTTGCCCACCTCTTCGATACTCCGGCAGAGGTTTCAGGATCTTCAGCAGAGACAGTTTTCGCCGGAAGTTGCGCTTGTCGAGCTGTTTTCCAAGAATTGCTTCGTATACTTCCTGCAACTCCGTGAGCGTGAATTTCTCAGAAAGCAACTGAAAGCCGACAGTCGTGTATTCCAGCTTGTTGCGGAGACGCTCCAGTGCGTAATTCAGAATTGTGGCATGGTCAAACGCCAGGGTTGGTAATTGGTCCATCGACCGCCACTCGGCTTCGGCGGCATCGGTGCCCGCCCTCAGCGGGCGGTCCGCCGAAATCAGGGCGAAATACGCCACTGTGATCACGCGCCCCCTGGGATCTCGTCCAACGTCTCCAAAGGAATAAAGTTGCTCCAGGTACACATCAGCGACTCCCGTTTCTTCCCGCAACTCCCGCAATGCCGCCTTTTCCAAATCCTCGTCTTCGTGGACGAAACCGCCTGGAATAGCGAACTGCCCCTGAAATGGAGCCGCGGCACGCTTCACCAACAGGACTTTGAGGGTCCTGGACTGGATCGTGAAGATTACGATGTCAACGGTAACTCGCATCGGCGATTCTCAGGATACGACAAGCCGGGCACTCTGTTCGGCGGCGCGCACATGAGCGATAGCGCCCGAGTTGAATTGCAGGAAGTCCGCTTCCATGCCGTCGCTGAAGATTACACCGTACGAAGGCATCCGGGATTCGATCGTAAGCTCTTCTCCAGTCTGAAGGATGCCAGCAACGATACCGGCCTGCGAGTGGCGGCTGACGAATGGTTCGCGCACAACAAAAAGAAGTCGCCGGTCTTCCCATGGCATGCGTACCGGCGTCACTGGAGGTCCCCCGCAGAAGCGCGAAACGCCGGCCGCCATGTTGAACACCGACGAAACCCATCCTGTCGACCCTGCTCCCGTCGAGACCAGCACGCCGCTCGAAGACTGAATCTCCGATTCTTGGCCACACGTGATCTGATACAGCGCAGAAATGTGACTCCGGGCTCCTAGAAAGACGTCGTTGAAGGCGAGCAGCCGCTGCCCGTCGTCAAGTCTCACCTCCGCCAAAGTGATATCGCGAATCTTGGCTCGCTCCTCCATCACCTGTTCTACCGCGCCGCGCGCCTGGTTCGGCAGGAAGGGTAAGAGGATTCCGTCAAACCGGTCCGGTTCTGGATTCACCGCCACAATCGGCTGGGCCCCGACATACTTCGCGGTGTTCGCGACCAGTCCGTCCTGCCCGAGTGTCACCACGAGATCCTCTTTGTGAAAATGAAACGTCGAAACCAGGCTCCGGTCCAACGGTTGCTGCGGCAATTCGAAATCCAGGGACCGGCGGAGCGTCTCCAGCGCGAAGCGGTAGGCGTCGTCTTCGCGTTCATAGTCGGCAAAGTCCCCGCCCGCGTGTTCGATGTAGAACTTTGCTTGGGGCCGCGTGTTGAAGCGCTCCACCAGTTCCTGCAACCTTGTTTTGCGGGTCACGATCACCAGTTTCTTGTACATGGCTATTTTCCAGCGGCGCCGATCCCGGTCGTTCCGATCAATGACTTCAGCAGGTCGGGCGAAACGTTCAGTTCGCCGATCTTCTGCGCATTCTCCGCCATTTCCTGAAATGCCATCGCAATCATGGCCTTGGGATCTGCGCCTCTTCCACCCAGCATCATCAGCGCCTTCCAGTCGAGATCGCGCAGAGGCTTCAGTATCTCGGTGAGCGCATAAGCGCGGACATCCGCATCCTTGCGATCGTTTTCGACGCGACGGGAGACCAGTTGTAAACGCTTTTCTTCGACCGAGATTTCAGCCGCCATCTGGGTTTCGCGAATTTCCCGTTTCTGTTGCTCTGCTGCGATCTCGGCCGCCAGTTGCGTCTCGCGAATTTGGCGTTTCTTCTGTTCGACTGCAATTTCGGTATTGAGTTCGCTCTCCTTGATCATCCGTTCGTTTTCCACGGCGGCGTTGCGCCGCGCGTAGATTGCCTCGTCGGCACGGCCCTGCAAGCCTTCTCGCGCCTCAGCTTCGAGGGCCCTAGCCATTTCGGGCGTGGGCTTGATGTCCAGGATCGACAGCGCCAGAATTTCCAACCCCATGCTGGAGACTGCCTCCGATTCCTTGAGCTTTGCCTGCGCCTCCGCCACGATCAACTCCGAACTAACCAGCATCTCCTTGAGCGAGAGGCGTTGTGCGACCGCACGAGTCAACGATTGCAGAGTATGGACCAGACGTTCCGGCAATTTCTGTCGGTCGCGCGAGTGGTCCTCAAAGTAGGAGGTGTTCCGCTTGTCGATCGTGAAATCAAGGAGAGATGCCAGGCGGTTCGGGTCGGTGACCCGGTAAGTAAGTTGTCCCTGGATGGTGACGGACTGGAAGTCTGCGGTTGTCTCCGGGAACACGAAAGGGACATCGGCGCTCGCCAGAGGCACCGCCACGATCGTGGACGTGGGGGCCCAGTAGAAGAACGACAGTCCGGCGCCTTCGCGCTTGATTTTGCCATGTTTGTATTGCAGAACGTAGGTTGTCGGCGGCACTTTCATGAAGCTGAGCATCGTGAGCACCTCTATTAGTGTCTCTATGACACTTATATTAGTGTCGATAGAACACTATGTCAAGCAAATTCGGGACGCTCGCACAGGTCCCACAAACATGGCGTTGCTGGGAGTTCACATCCGTGTTCGCGAAACACTCAAGGTCGTTCTCGCTCATCGACTCGCTTGCTGTCGGGGTGGATCGCACGCGGCGTAACTTTGGGCCGATGCAAAAGAAAGGGAGCATGAGAAAGAAGGGAACTAAGTTGTTGCAAATACTGATTAACGCCAGTCTAGAAATGTCGGCATCAAGTTTCAATCGGCGCCCCGCGTTTCTCTGCGGGGAAGGCTTGACACTTGCTTCTTTAGCCCCTTACGCATTAGGGGCATCGAAGTACGTTTGACGCCCGACCAGGAGGCATTCGTTCGCCAAGCCATCGAGTCCGGCCGGCTTCACCGTGCCGAGGATGCGGTAGAGGAGGCATTGTTGCTGTGGGAAGAGCGCGAGCGCGAGCGAGCGGAATTCTTGGCAACCCTCGATGATGCCAAAGCCTCTCTTGCGCGCGGCGAAGGACGCAACATCACGCAGGAATCTATGCGCGACCTTGCGGAGGAAGTGAAACTGCGAGGCCAAGTTCGTCTCGCTGAGTAATCTTCGCCCCGCTGATGGCGCACCGCGTATCGCCACAAGTGGCAAATGACCTCGCCCGGCCGGCGAACTGGAGAATACAGGGGACTCCCACTCACTTTCCGTAGGCCTGGGCGATCTGGCCGACGAGCTTAGCCCAGCCCATGTCCATAGCCCCGTAGACCTCGCCAGCCTCCGGTCGCGCGTTGTCTTTGAGGATTTCCACAATCAAGGTCGTGTAGTCCGAGACAATGACGCCCGCCTGTAGCATGCGCAGGAGGCCAGCTTGCCGCTTGGTCTCGCTGAATGTTCCGGAGGCGTCAACCGGTACATAGGCGTCGAGCCCCTTTCCCACGGCAGTGATGGCCGGAAAAGCCGCGCAGACTTCGAGCGAGATGCCGGCGAAGATGAGCTTTTTGCGGCCAGTCGCCTCGATGGCGCGAGTCACCCGCGCATCGTCGAATGCGTTGACCGATGAACGGTCGATGATCTCGATGCCTGGCAGTGCTTCCACAAGTTCGGGGAACGTCGGGCCCCACATGCTGTCGCGCGCCGTCGTGGTAACGACGATTGGCAACTTCAGCGCTTTCGCAGCTTTGGCCAGGGCGACTACATTGTGTTTCAGCTCGCCGGTCGAATAGTCACGGACGCCTGTCATGAGACCGACCTGATGATCGACGAGGACGAGCGCCGCATTTTGGGAAGTCAGCGGTTCGTAAGGACGCACTTGATTATTCATTGCATTCTCCTTTTGCGGTGATGCTGGTTTCAGTCAACTATCCGACCGATCATTACATTTACTTTACGTTCTGTTTTATAATAAAGCGATACTGGTGTCAATTGAATTTACGGTACGTTCCGTTAAACTTAGTTCATGAAGAAGAACGTGCTCCCCACAATGCGCAAAGGCCGGCCACCAAGCGAGATGGCGGCATCGCATGCCGCCATCATGGATGCGGTCTATACTCTGCTTCAGGAAGAGTCAGTCCGAGACTTGACCATGGAAGAGGTCGCCAAGCGGGCCAGGGTCGGCAAACCCACCCTTTATAAATGGTGGCCGACCAAGGCAACCTTGGTGTTGGCCATGCTCTGCGAGCGGATGGCTCCCAACCTGGAGAAGCCGACGGTCCTGACCGCGGAAGAGTCTCTGCGCCTTCGGGTGCGGCGCTTGATCGACGCCTTCAGCGGGCCGTTTGGCAAGATCGTGGCCGGACTGATCGCCGAGGGCCAGAGCGAGCCAGCTATACGTCAGGCGTTCTTCGACCGTTGGATTAGTCCTCGGCGGACCGCCACCATCGCCGATCTGCAGCGGGGCAAGAATGCAGGCGAATTGCGGTCAGATACAGAACCTGACCTGCTGAACGACGCGATCTTTGGCGCGATCTATTATCGCTTCTTATTGGGCTCGGGCCCGTTTACCAGACGGTTCGGCGAAGAATTGGTCGAGCAAGTCATCCGTGGGCATCGCTCGGGAAATGCCCGGAGTTGATGGAAAGCGAGAGTGCGAGCTTCGAGGATAAGCCGTGTCGATGGCCGCCCATTCGGCAAGGTTGTCTTCACCATCGATCATACGGCTAGATTGGCGGATGGCAGCAATGCACCGGAAGATCACTCGTCAAAGTCGATGGAACCTGACTGATGGGCACGCTCTGTCACTCGGCGCCCGAGGCTCACGAGATCAACACTGCTCCTGTTTTGTCGGGCGTTAAGCAGCAACTACCAGTGGCGCACACGCCCGATGTCGACGTGCACGAAGTCCGAGCTGCGATAGTACCCCACTCCTCCGCGATGCAGGCGCATGGCGGCGTCACGCAGCTCCGACGTCGGAATCCCACGTAGACGAATGTCGATCGCTTCGGCCTGCATATGCAGGCTGTGCTGCGCCACGCCGGTGTGCGGGTTGCGCGTGCGCAGGAATTCGTTGCTCCATGGCGTACGGTAGCCGCAAATCACATCGATTTCACCACCGGAATCGCCGAGCGACGCGGTCAGATCGTAGAGAACGTCGAAGAGGCGAGGATCGAAATGGCGCACATCTCCGGTACGGTGGTCGCGCAGATAATGGTCGAGCTCGTCCAGCGCTTCGGGGATGTATTGATTACCGCGACGATAGACGACATCCAGCCGCTCGCCTGTGTGAGTCTGATAGAAGCGGAGCCGGTACTCGTGTGCGGCCGGGGACGCAGATTCTGTGCCGCCCTGCCCGAGCTGCGGTGCCAGCAGAAACAAGAGAATCAGCGACAGACGACGGAGGCCGGATTTGCTCTTTGTTCTCGGCGATGACACCGATGTTGCTTTACTCCCATTCAAAATGTATTGCCGCATTAGACCCATTCTATGCTAGATGCGGTTGCTGGCCTCCTTGTTCCGGCGCTTACCAGGCATAGGGATAACCGGCGGCCAACGCTTTCTCGAGTTCCGCGTCATAACCATAGATATCGTCGAAAAACCGAATCTGATTTTCTTCGTTCACCGTAGCCGTGCCGTAGACAATCAGAACCGGAATTCGAGTGGCGAGGTTCACCTGAAGATTGTTTTTCTCGCCGTTCATCGTGGCCTTCACCCGCTCCAAATCCCAGCCAGGATTGTTTCGCAACACCCAGGCAACGAGGTCCGCAGGGTTCTCTACCCGAATGCATCCGTGGCTGAAATCGCGGACGTCCTGCGAGAACAGTCCCGGAGCATCTGTGCCATGCAGATACACGTTGTCCGGATTGGGGAAGATGATCTTCACCAGGCCCAGCGAATTCGTTTCGCCGGGCTTTTGCCGCACCATCAGGTGAAGCGATCTGATGCCTTCTAAAACCTCCGGGTTCACTTGATTGTCGGTTACGACCTCGCCTCTGGGCGTGACCACTTCAAAATTATGGTTGGTGATGTAGTTCGGGTCCTTCTGGATGTGTGGCACGATTTCGTTCCGCTGAATGCTGGGAGTCACCTCCCAGTAGGGCCGGAAGACCACGTATTGGATCTCTTTCTCAAAGATCGGAGACTTGTGGCCGTAGGATTTTCCGATGATGACATTCTTGTAGAAGGCGACGGTGCCATCGGGGTTCATCGCGCGTGCACGAAACTCAGGAAGATTCACAACCACGGGCGGTTGCGAGAAGGAATGCGGAAGCCAGCGCCACCGTTCGAGCGTCAACTTGATCTGGCGAATGCGGACGGCTGGAGGCGTATTGAGTTCGTTGATCGTGCGGGCGTCAAGGTTGCCGGTGGGAGTTGCGCCATGCCTGTCCTGGTAATGCTTTACGCCCTCGACGAGCACGCCGTCATAAATGGTTGCATTCGGATTCAGTTGTGCGCTTGCAGGAATGTCGCCGATGATTTGAAGAAACCGCCCCAATCGGACCACGCCAGCGTAGGTTTGGCCGGGCCGCACAGTCTTCGTGACCGTTGGCAGCTTCTCTCCGTCATCTTGGTTTGCGTATCCTTCATAAACCGGTAAAAGCGCGAGCAGCTTCTTGTACCCCAAGAAGGGCGGTTCCATCTTCTGGATTTCGGCGGCTGGATCGCCTGCATTCACGACCTGGGTCTGAATGAATTCCGCCAGTGGGAGTGGCTCCCCTCCCATATCGAGCTGAAACTTGAATTCCTTGGGATTGACGCGGCCACAGTGAATGGCACGGATGTAGCGCATCGCCGAGACCGTAAGCGCGGTATCGAACGAGACCAAGTCTTGTTCCGACGGCTTTTGCCTCAGCTTGAGGAGGCGGCCCTGCCATCGCGAGCCGTCGTAATCTTCGGCGTCGAGTCCTTTAGCGTTGGCATTTTGTAAGAGCTCGATCACGGTCAGCCCCTGGGGACGGACGCGGCCGTTCTGAACCCAAAGCAAAGAATAACCGCTCGTCTCGTAAAGTTTGGCGACCTCTGTTTTGTAGGGAGTAAAGTCGGACCAGCGAAGATCGGCATTACGACCTGAATCCACGATACCGTTGAGCGCGGGAACACCCGAGGCAGACAACGTCTGGCCTGCAAGAGCAGGGGGTTGCTCCGTGAAGAGTGCAGGGAAGGTCTCGCCGCTCGCAACCGACATTCCGGCGACGACTACGCTCGTTAGAACGGTCATCCACTGAGGCCGATGAACAAAATTCCTCATAGCAAACCTCCGCATGATGTCTTATTTGAGTATCGAAAACAATTCCAGGTTCCTCTAATTGAAGGATTTCTTGCGCCAGTATCGTCGCGATCGAACGCTTTAGCCTTAGAGATCGAGTGACTGTCGGACATCAGGAAGTCTTTCCTCCGCAAATACAAGCCCGAGCGTCTGCTCCCAAAGCAAATGGAATTGTGGCTGTCTCCTAGCGACCTGATTCTTCTTGCTTACTTCCTTGCACTGACTGGCAAAGCAGTGCACGTAAGCGCTGAACGAGGCTGTATATCGAGCGTCCGGCACATCAGTCGCCGGAGCTTCACGCGGGCCCGTGAGACTCGCGCCTTCACTGTTCCGTCTGGCACACCCAGAATTTGCGCTGCTTCGCTCGTGGATAGGCCATCCAGTTCACGCAACTCGAATGCCTTGCGCAAGCGAGGCGAAAGCTGCTCCGTGA
>Ga0210402_10003989_pt1 | contig 13618 bp, 21 predicted proteins | sample IncBWC7MmetaG_FD_161055 | JGI IMG/M metagenome (GOLD analysis project Ga0210402, IMG submission 161055) | Forest soil microbial communities from Barre Woods Harvard Forest LTER site, Petersham, Massachusetts, United States - Inc-BW-C-7-M | ecosystem: Environmental > Terrestrial > Soil >...
CAGAATCTGGTGAGGAAGCGTATCTTCGACGCGTCGCAATGTCTACGGTAGTTCGACCGCCTCAAACCCTTCCAGTAGTATCTCCCCCGTCACCGCCTATCCTGGCTTATAATCCTTTTGCCCCTCCTTCCGCCCCTCCACCTCCCCCTGGGCCTCCAGGCGTTGTTCCGGGTGCGTTCGAGGATAGGGCCAAGGCAGCTGCTGCCATCGCAGCAAAACTTGGCGCTTTGGTTGCTGCTACGGGCTCTGCTTCTGTGCCCGTGCTCCCGGCACCTGCCCCTCATGAGGACGATACCTCTTCCAAAAGGTCAGTTCACATCTCGCTCCATATTTTCACTCCGCCCTCATCAATTATATAGACCTGATCCCCACGGATTCGCTGCGAGACTGATGGCCAAGTGGGGCCATAAAGAGGGCCAAGGATTGGGCGCCGATGGCTCTGGAATCGTCAATGCCCTCACTGTCGAGCAAGTCTCTCAGGGAAAGAGTGCCAAAGGGAAAGGGGGCAAAGCTCAAGGAGCAAACGCGGGACCAAGTGGGAAAGGAGTTGGCGTTGGCTCGAAAATGGGTAAGATTGTCAACAACAACGAGGATGCGAAAACCAGGGAGGATAGGGAGCGGTTTGGTGAGCCAAGTCGATTGGTAGTGCTCACCAACATGGTAGGAGCAGAGGACGTGGATGATGAGGACTTACGAGAGGAAATAGGTATGTTCCCACAGGAATTCTGATTCTAAGCTGACGGCCTCTCGTTATAGGTGATGAATGTTCCAAGAATGGAACTGTTGAACGTGTCGTTGTTCACCTCGTCCAGCCTCCGCCTCCCCGTCCCAATGATGCCGTGCGCATCTTTGTTTTATTCGCAGGTCCAGCTGGTGCTTGGAAGACTGTGCGGGAACTAGATGGACGCTACTTCGGAGGGAGGACTGTACGGGCAAGATATTTCTCTGAGAGTTCTTTCAAACAGTACGCCCTAGATGGCCCATTGTCATGAAGTGTCTGAACACAAAATATTGGTATATTAACAAAACATGTTCATTGCATAAATATCTATTTTTTTCACTATCTTACGTCATTACACGACTTGCATATTTACAGTGATCGGAGGTTGCAAACTTGTGGTGAGCACGGTGATTGGCCTAATAAACTCGCTTGAAGGGAGGGACAGCTTTGCATTCGTTTTCGTCCAGGGTGTTGGCGATAACGCCTCGGTAAGTGAGTTCGACATCCGGTTTAGTCACGTCGCGTTGGAATGTCAGGGTGTGCTTCATCCATTTTTCGTCATCACGCTGTGGAGCTATGTTAAATAAGGTATGGGAGACCATGAAGAAGACACAAACATCGGGGAAGTCTTCACGAGCATGAGCGCCACGCGACTCCTTTCGGGCGGCAGCGGCGACGATGGTTTGAATGGCACACTGCAGGATGTTGCGAAGCTCAAGGGTCTCCACCAGGTCGCTGTGCGTACCAGATGTCAGCTAAGGGAGACTGATGCATACACCCAAGTCACTCACGAGTTCCAAATCATGCTCCTGTCCTTGATACCGACATTTTCGAAGTTCTTGTAGATAGCGCGCACCTTCTCGACACCTTCGTCCAAAGTCTGTTGAGTTCTGCAAAAAGAGGTAAGTGGGATGACAAGACGCGAGGTGAAAGGCACGAACCGGAAAACAGCAGCATCAGATTGCATAGCCTTTTGCATGTCGAGTCTAATCTTGGCTGTAGACTCCAGTCCGTTGGCATTCCTATACTAGGTTATTATAGGTGTACACAAAAACAAAACATCCTCGTCACACCTAATCTGGTCCAAAAATTCGATGCTTTCGATGCCAGCCTCATCAGGAATCGCTTTGTGAGGTTTCCCAGGCGTGAGAGTGTCTTTGATGTGATGTGCGCAAGCGCGACCGAACACGACGATATCCAGAAGAGAGTTTGCACCAAGGCGATTAGCACCATGCACTGAGACACAAGCGGCTTCACCAGCGGCGTAGAGACCTGGAACGACTTTGTCTTTGCCTTGCTCATCAACTGTAAGAACCTCGCCAGTGTACTTGGTAGGGATACCGCCCACTGCAGGTTGTGTTAACATCATATGCCTTATAGTATAAAGAGCTTGTTCTTACTGTTGTAGTGGACAGTGGGTAAAACGGGGATAGGCTCTTTTGTGACGTCAACACCAGAGAAGATGGCTGCAGTTTCGGAGATACCAGGTAATCGTTCGTGAAGAACTTCAGGGGGCAAATGACTGAGTTGAAGGAAAATGTGGTCTTTTTCCGGTCCAACACCTCTGCCTTCACGAATTTCGATGGTCATACTGCGCGAAACGACGTCACGAGAGGCAAGATCCTTAGCAGTGGGAGCATAACGTTCCATGAATCGTTCACCCTCAGAGTTCAAAAGATATCCTCCTTCGCCTCGAGATCCTAGGAGTTCAAGATCAACTTCAGCTTCCGCTCAGGCGAGAGGCGAGCATCGATTTTACCTTCGGTAATAAGACAGCCAGCACCATAGATACCCGTCGGATGGAATTGAACGAATTCCAAGTCCTGTAGTGGCAAACCGGCCCGAACAACCATACCGTTACCGTCACCCGAGCATGTATGGGCACTGGTGCAGCTGAAATAGGCCCGTCCGTATCCGCCTGTAGCCAACACAGTCTTGTGGGCTCGAAATCGGTGAAGGGTGCCGTCCTCCATGTTGAGGGCAATCACACCAACACACTCGCCATCCTGCATGATCAAATCAAGAGCAAAGTACTCGATAAAGAAGTTGGTGTTGTGGCGAAGGGATTGACCGTAAAGCGTATGGAGTAACGCATGACCTGTACGGTCAGCAGCAGCAGCACAGCGGTAAGCTTGACCCCCTTTTCCAAATTTCAGAGATTGGCCACCAAAGGCTCGTTGATATATTTTTCCCTCTTTCGTACGCGAGAACGGAACACCAAAGTGCTCAAGCTGGATGTGGAAATATCGTTCAGACGGAGTAGATGAGCAAGTTGTATTGTAATAACCTCAACAACAGTATGAGGAGCCTCTCGGCACATATAATGGATGGCATCTTGGTCACCGAGCCAATCAGAACCTTTTACCTATGTGTGTGGTGTTTAGTGGAAGAAGGACGGTTGCGATGAGGTCAGATGCCTACAGTATCATACATATGCCACCGCCAGTCATCTTCGGTCATGTTCTGAAGAAAACACAGTTAAACGGCCGAGATTGAATTGGACAATACAACCCACCCCAAGTGCAGCATTGATTCCACCCTGCAAGAAAATCAGACTCTGCGAACATGTGATAAAAACGGTCGAATTTACCTGCGCCGCAACAGTATGACTTCTTGTAGGAAAGAGCTTGGTGATACACGCGGTGTTGAAACCTGCTTCTGCCAGCCCGAAAGCAGCTCTGAGACCTGCACCACCAGCCCCACTATTTTGGCCCGTCAACAAGAGAAAGCGTGGCGCCCATCGGAGACTCACACTACAATGGCATCATATTCGTGTTCAATTAGGGGGTACTTTCCTGAAGACCAGGACTGTAAATGAAACGGAAGTTAGAGAACAAGACGAACATAGATCTAGAGTGAACAACCTTGACTTCTTCTGCCTTTGCTGGATTTGTTGCGACGACTCTTCTAGCTATGGATGAAGAGTGAAAAGGCCGCTGGGCGCGTAAGAGGGCCCTCTGGAGGTATTTCCTGAGCATGGCTGCAGTTAACGACGAGCCCAGGAAAAGTGAGAGTATTTCAACTGCCCGCGATCCATCCCGACCAATCAAATCCGTGTGATTTCCCATTCGGCTCGGCCCGGCCATCACTTATGTTCTCTTCGAGACTTACCGTCTTACACTCTTCTACAGATGAAATTTCATCGAAAACACAATTGATACAAGTAGCTAGTAGCCAATGTGAACTAGATATAGCATCAATAGCCTCAACTGCCAGTGTCCTATGGTAGAACACCCAGCGGATCGTGTTCAAGTTGTGATCTGCGAATCGGACTTTCCTCATCCGATCGCGACTTCCGTGCAGTTGAGGAAATCGTTGGTGTTCGTCGGAAACCAGTGGAGGTCGGCGGAGGCATTCGAGGCAATGTTGAAGTGGGCAACGTTGCCCCCGAAAAGTTCGAACGAGTGTAATTCCATGGCGCAAGGCGAGTAGAGCCCGAGTTGGGAGACAATGCCGGGATCAATGTGGAGGATGTGGAAGGAGATCGAGGAGAGGGTAGTGAGGCACCAACAGGTAGTGAGGTAATGGGCAACGGCCGAGGCGGAGAGCGAGAATCGTATTTTCGTGAACTACGAGGGCTCGATATCTTTGGTCGCGAATCGACCACAGGGACTGGCGTAGGCGCTACCGGCTGATGCACATCCAAATCGTTTTGAGGTTGTCCATTCTTCATGTCTGACTGCTTAGCTTTCAACTTTCGCTTATTGAACTCCTCCTCGTCAAATAACCGTTCTTCTTCGGCCTCGGTCCCACCGCCATTTAAGACATCTCTGACGTATGATAAGGATTCCAACGCCTGGCGCTGTTTGTCCCGGAGTTGTTGCGGGTCCTTCACATCGCTTTCATCTTGAAGAAGGACGTCGACTATCCAGCCAAGAGATTGGCCCAGCTGTCGATTCAATGCACGCAACTTTGAGATATCTCGTTCCATCTCAAATCGTGTTCGTGGCTCCCAAGGAGGGCGTTCTTCAGGGGGTCTGTCATTTGTCAAGGGGAATGTAGATGCAGTGGACGGTGAGCGGACAAGCGAGGCCGCGAGGTCGGGAATATTGCGCTTATGGAATGAACAATGAGCCAACAGAAAAAATCATTCCAACAACATGAACTCACTCTCAATTCAGAAACGGCACTCATTACCGTTTTATTAATACCGAGACTTTCCCCGCGTTCCAGCAACCCACGAGCGATCATTTCAGGCAAGCCTATATGCTGAGAGGACTGCAGTCGACCATGTACAGCCCTGCTGCTACTCTGATCGGATGTTGTTTGTCCCGCGGAAACTGAAGCAGATTTTTCTTGTCCTGCACGGCTTAGCCTGCTTTGTGGCGCTGGAGGTGGATCTGGAACCTCGATCGGGATGTTTAAAAAATTACGATTCTCGATTACTAAGGAGGCACCCGTCGATGGAGTCGGAGACATCTGTAAAGCTAATGCTTGTCTTAGAAGAAGACTTGTGTGATGCGGTGCAGAGGCCGATGATAAATGAGGAGAAGGATAGCGTAACAGGACCGTTAACTGGCCGCTGTAATCGGAGGGGATCACTGGGGAGCACAACCATCAACACAACACAAACAAACGGAATGTTGCACCTCACACTCGTTGCGGATCCGTACAAGCATGGCTACACACACCCATGGCGCAAGGTCGAATGTAGGATCACACGCAAAGAGCCCCGTCCAAAGAATCATTGAGTCGTGCATGCTGAATTCACGAGTAAAGAGCAATCTAAGCCACCGGCTGTCTCATCCGATCAGTAAAGGGAATCGAGTCACTGTTTCATTCCACAGATTAACCGCTTACATTCCGTATATTTGTGGTTCAATGCCAGCCGCCTGCATGTGCTTCCACAGTAGTGGATCCACTGTTCGGAGAAGCTTTGATTGGATGTGGTGGCAAGCTTGTACTATGGGTGCAACATAAGATTTTATATCGACCCGCCCATCCGGAATATTGAGGTTGACGTGAGTAGCAAGTGGCGATACGCTGTTCCTCGATGCTAACGGTGCTTCACGCCACTCATACCACCGTTCTACACCGCGCATAACAGAGTCAAAGAGAGCCCAAGCATCGGCCGCAACCCATTGTCTTGAGCACACTTCTCGTATTGTGAGATCATCAAGGGCCGGGTCTCCGTCCTCGATGGAGTCATAGTCGACAGCATAATATAACGGAGCGAGCAGTTCATGCATGCCTTGGCGATAACCTGGTGAGGTCGTTTATTCGTGAGTTTGGATTGTGGTTGAAGAATATAAAGGTGCAAGATGATAGGAAATGGAATAACCTATGTCAGGGTTTGTGACGGAGTACATGAAAAGCACATTGGTGAGTTGGGACTGGACTTCGGAGTCGCGAAAAAAACCGATTTCAGGGAAGCTAAGAAGTAGGGTATATGCAATTTTCGGCAATGAAAGCAAAGTGCTCACGTACGTGCGTTCAACATCTTGTAGAATAGTTTTCCGTAATTCTATCTGTGCAAACCATTCTGTCCAAGGATTCTGCATAATGGTGGGTACCTGATCCGGATACTGCCCCTCGCATTACGTACCTCATTGTGCAGACTGAGGGGATTATTCGTCTCCAGATTCCCCGCCGTCTTTACTATCCGTTTGGGAGATGTATATGACCCTGGCAGGACAAATCCTTCCTCGTAGCTTCCATCCGGCGCTCGCATTTTCTCCAAAAGCAAAACTAAGTATTCCTTTCGGGAGGCCCGTAATGCGTCAAGAGGAGAGGCGGGCTCCGATCCCGACGAAGATTGTAAAGGTTCACTCGAAGTCAAGAAAAGCTTTTGGAATTACGAAATTAGGCCAAGTTGTCCTTTCTTTCGAGAGCAACTTGAAAATACCTTCCATGCTATGCTTCTGCCGACAATCCCAAATGCATCACCAGATGATGGAAAAAGACAATTACCCAAGGCAGCATCTCTTAGTTTGGATAAACTGAGTCCAGAGTTGAATAGGCGGTCGTATGCATCCCTGGAAAGGATCACATAAGGCTTGGTTAGTGGGAGAGATGAAGGTCAAACTTTATCAACCCTGCTGCAGGCCTCGTCGTTTCGGTCATCGTATCATGCAGTCCAAAATTAGTTCAGGATAAAGGCCGCCCATGCCAGTGGCACTAACACTTGAACTTTTGTTTGTTTGGCTAGATCCTCTAAGTTATACAAGCACCCATTGGATTGGAAACAGCTTCGTCAGATTTCAATAGCCTTCAATAACCCAGGTTGCTGCATAGTAATAGCATCACGGTAAAATTAAGCACAGCCAACCAAGCCTGACAGGCCTGATATCCCGTGTGTGTGAAGAAACTGGCCTTTTACAGGCTTTATTTATGAGTAGAGATGTAACTTCTCTATGTGGAATATCATTATAATCAAAGCGTCACATTATAATTACCGGTTCGAGGTACGACTTTTGATGTTGTCTAATGAGGAGACTATTGACTTGGTCCCAGATGCTGTTAATGTGTGTAAGAAGTCCTTATGGCTAAAGTAGAGATGCTCTACTTTGTATGATTATAAACAAGGCAAGCAATTTTGACAACTTCTCACATAACTTCTTCGTGCTTCCTGATTCACAAATTAATTGTACAACGGAAAGAATTTATTCCATCTATCAGTGCCAGAACGTATACAATTTGAGATCATTATTTTTGGTTCGTAAGTCCGCGGAGATGTAAGGGAGTAACGGAAGCAACGACGTAAGAGAAAAAGCCCAATGGCATTTAGTCAACCTCCTCCACGCTAGGACCGTCTTCACCGCCTGCGCCAGGGAAGCCACCTGCGCCAGGGAAGCCACCGGGTGCACCGCCGGGGAAGCCTCCCGCACCGCCCCCGGGGAAGCCGCCAGCAGCACCGCCAGCGGCACCATAGAGCTTCTGCATTATGGGACTAAGGTAAACAACTATTGAGTACATGACCGAGAGGTAAATTAGGTTGTATGCTTACTTGGCAATGGCTTCGAGTTCCTTCTGCTTCTCCTCGTACTCCTCCTTCGATCCCTCTTGTGATTGGTCGAGCCATTGGATGGTTTCGTTGACGGAGGACTCGAGCTTGGCTTTGTCCGCGGGCTCGAACTTGTCGGCAAGCTTCTCGTCGTTGATGGAGTTACGTAGGTTATACGCGTACGACTCCAGCCCATTTTTAGCAGTGATGCGAGCGGCAGCGGCCTCATCCTCAGCTGAAGATAAGAAAAGGTTATCGATGAGAACCTGACGGTGAAGACCAGCTGCGTACCTTTGTATTTCTCGGCCTCATCAACCATACGTTCAATCTCTTCCTTTGACAAACGACCTTTGTCGTTGGTGATAGTGATGCGGTTTGACTTGCCGGTGGTCTTGTCGGCCGCAGAGACGTTCAGAATCCCATTGGCGTCGATGTCAAAGGTTACCTCGACTTGAGGAACACCACGAGGCGCTGGGGGAATACCAGAAAGCTCGAACTTGCCAAGGAGATTGTTGTCCTTGGTGCGAGCACGTTCACCCTCAAACACTTGGATGAGCACACCGGGCTGATTGTCGGAGTACGTCGAGAACGTCTCCGATTTCTTGGTAGGGACGGTGGTGTTACGCTTGATGAGCGCAGTCATGACACCACCAGCGGTTTCAATACTGTGACAAAACTCATCAGCCCAAAAAAAAATTTAGTGAAACAAATTCCAATGCAAGACTTACCCAAGTGACAACGGGGCAACATCAAGCAGGAGCAGATCCTGAGTCTTCTCCGACGTGTCACCGGAAAGGATAGCAGCCTGGACGGCGGCGCCGTAGGCAACAGCCTCGTCAGGATTGATGCTCTTGTTAGGCTCCTTGCCATTGAAGAAGTCCGACACCAGCTTGACGATACGGGGAATACGAGTGGAACCGCCAACCAACACAATTTCATGCACGTTCGCCTTGTCAATCTTGGAATCGCGCAGAACCTTCTCAACGGGCTCAAGGGTGCTACGGAAGAGGTCTTGGCAAAGCTCTTCGAAACGAGCACGGGTGAGGGAGGTATAGAAATCGATACCCTCAAAGAGGGAATCAATTTCGATAGAAGTTTGGGTTGCAGAGGAGAGGGTGCGCTTGGCACGTTCGCAAGCAGTGCGCAAACGACGGAGCGCACGGGGGTTCGAAGACAAGTCTGCATAAGATATTTTTATTAAGTACAGGCGAAGAAACCGAGAAGTGACATACCCTTTTTGTTCTTGCGCTTAAACTCCTGGGCAAAGTGGTTGACAAGACGGTTATCGAAATCTTCACCGCCCAAATGAGTATCACCAGCGGTGGCCTTCACCTCAAAAATACCTTCCTCGATGGTCAAAAGTGACACATCGAAGGTTCCTCCACCAAGATCGAAAATAAGGACGTTACGCTCGCCAACAACTTTTTTGTCGAGACCGTAAGCGATGGCGGCAGCGGTTGGCTCATTAATGATACGAAGGACGTTCATGCCAGAAATTGTTCCGGCGTCCTTGGTGGCTTGTCGCTGAGAGTCGTTGAAGTAAGCAGGCACGGTAACGACGGCGTTGTTGATAGTAGTGCCGAGATACGACTCAGCGGTCTCCTTCATCTTCAGGAGGATCATAGACGAGATTTCTTCGGGTGACTATGAGAAATTTGGGATCAGAATTCTGCAGAACGGAACAGAAAGAAAGACGAAATAAAACATACGAAATCTTTCTCCTCGCCACGATACTGGACCTTGATGTAAGGTTTGCCAGCCTTGTTGAAGACCTTGAAGGGGAAGTGCTTAATATCGGACTGCACTTCGGCATCGTCGAACTTTCGGCCGATGAGACGCTTTGCATCGAAGACACTGAAAATATCAATATCAGTAACGATCGAAAACTAAGGTTGACAAGGAACTCACGTGTTATGGGGATTCATGGCGACCTGATTCTTTGCAGCATCACCGATTAAACGCTCGTTGTCGGAAAAAGAGACATAAGAGGGTGTCGTTCGGTTACCCTGGTCGTTGGCGATGATCTCAACACGATCATTTTGCCAAACACCGACACAACTAGATGGATGACTTGTAAGGAATAATTCTAAGAAAAGCAGCTGTAGACAACACTTACGAGTAGGTGGTGCCTAAATCGATACCAATGGCTTTAGACGATGACATTTGTGATTGTGGTATGTCTGTCTGCTGGATTAGATGACAACGGATAAGAGCACACTACAAGAAGGTAAACACCTGGGGCAAGGTGAAGAACGCAGGGGAGAAATTACAGTGAGAATTCGTGGAGCAAGCTTGTTATATATTTGCACCTGTGTCAAGAATGTGGAGGAAGGTTCTACATCGTTCTCACAATTTCCAGAGCTGTTCTCTTCACGTGACTAGGACGTCGATTTGCCACAGGATAGTAATAGCATACTAGTGTCTTCTGGTAAGTACTGTACACTGCACCAGATGAGTCACATCGGGGTCTCTTCTCGATCTGTCCCTTTGGGCTGAACAATGATCGCTGGATGCCAATTACAAGTTCATATTTGCCTCTGACGTCACGAAATTCACTTTCGGGAAAAAAAAAAAGTATGAAGCCGCCCGAATAAATGCTGGACGTCCAATGATAGTTCTAAACGAATATGTATCCTAGGAGAAACAAAGGGACCGAGAAGGTAAAGCGTTTCATGTGAGGCCATCAGCATAAAAAGTGTTACATTTCCATAAGAGGAAGAAAAGCGAAGGAGAGGAAAATAAAGACACAGAGATACGTAGACATGACGGCATTTGAACTATAGGTGTGGTGACTGTAGCCTTTGGTAGAAACACACAATCGATGAGACACGACCAAAGAAGATATATAAGCCGATGATGTTGTGGTAGCAATGTCCCAGAAGACTCCGAAATGATAAACAACCAGCACTTGCCTATCTCCGTTTAAGGGTGATCTTAAACAAGGCTCAGGACCCTTCTGGTGCTGGATGTTGCCCACCGGGTGCCACAGAATCGTCGAGACTTCGATGAGCTTGCAAGTCACGTAGGACGGAAGGGTCCACTGTAGGGAGGCCCGATGAACAACGGCAAATACCCAATGGGGCAACACAGGGCTCACCTGGAAGGACGCTTTTTCGGCGTACATGTGGCCCTTGGTTTACTGGCGAATGGTCAGTGCCAACCTCTGGGAATGGTCGCTATATACGGTATGATTCACAGTTAGATAACCAACGCGGTGGAGGCACATTGTGGACTAACGTACGTCCATAACGGGATCCGCTACAGGAACTCTCTCGATACCGTGCTCATCGAGATCACCTGGCACATCGTCAATCGACACCGCATTGAGCTCCATGGATAAATCCATAATGTCAGTATCGTCGACAGCTGGTGGAGGGGGCGGAGGAGCATGCGGGATCTCAATGAAGCCCTCAGGTAGTTTGCCGCCCGGTGCATTTTGTAGCGCTTTTGCCCGAAGTTTTTGCCAAGCATCGTACCGATCGACTGCGTGTTGTTGATCCCTGACGAAAGAGATTGATCAATTTGAAAGAACCTAACGTTTCACAAGTTGGAGCATACTCGATTTTCCGCTGCTTGTACTGCTGCATTGATTCATCAAAGAGATCCGGGTTGATCTCCATGAACAATTTCAATGCATTGTACACCATGCCGTGTATTGTCCTGTAGAACAGGTTATCCAGGAAGTCGGATGACAACAACATTCCACCAGGACTTACCGATTCCAATGTGATTTCGAGTTCGTGTAAAGGGCCGGGAACACGATTGGCAAGATAACGGCCAAGTTGTCACTCATGAGGTTAACAACGTACTCATTGTTCCAATACAGTAAAGCCCGTTCCGCCACTTGGAAGTGTTGGCTATTGATGCACCGTGCAAGTTGCTGGAACAACGGCACCTGGATCTTCTGGAACTCAACCGGATCTGTGACGTCCAACACCTCCTCCACCTCATTAAGGAACATAACCTCCTTTGGTGAGTTGACCTTCGGCCAATATTTCAGGAGGCCCATCATGACCTCCTCCGCCAGCGAAGAGTCCTTCTCTAGGAATTGCACTACACAGTAGGCGAGCTGCGGATGGTACAGTGACAGGCTCTTCACTTTATGCAAAGGAATGAGTACGCGTGTCAGGAAAGTCTTGTGTTCCTCTTTGAGTGGCAGTGCAAACCCATTGATAATGGATCCAAGGATCTCCAACAGCTCAGCGATGCCATTGTGCCGTTCAGTCTCGTAGATAAAGTGGAAAAATACATTGTTGATCGACCGCCGGATGAAGGCACGGAGGTTGAGGAATTTGCCGTAAATTCGATGTAACGTTGTCTTGAGGAAGTCACGCTCCCGTGGGTCTTCAGAGTCGAAGAGCTCGAGAAGGTTGAGCACAAAGGATTGGTCGATGTACCGCTTCGCCATATTAGTGTTGAAATCGGGACTTTCAACAAAGCGAAGGAAAAATTCGTAGACAATTTGTAGATGGGGCCATGCAAGCTCAAGGACCGGTTCATCTTCTTCCGGATCAAAGGCGTCACCTGTTGGATTCACAGGAGGGGGTATGGAACGGAAGAGGTTGGTAGCAAACTGCGCCATGATGAGTATTTGGATATATTGGTGTGAAATGAAAGGAGGCATACCATGTTGACAACCTCGGGGTATATGTTCTCTGTAATGACTCCACGTTGCGTCGTGATGTATTCCAACATCTCGTGCAAAGTTTGTGCTTTGATTTGCTTTCCTTTGAGCTCGGCACTTGCGTCATTAAAATCAAACAATACGCGACATTGATGAAGCTTCTTGATAAATAACTGCGGTCGTTCATTGGGTGGGGTTTCTTCGTCCGACGAAACTCAAGTAAGACGTCAGAGGCGATGTCCAAAGAGGAAACACTCACCCATGAATGGAGGAAGCCGTTCAATATCGACTTTTTCCGTCACCACGAAGCGACTGCTCCTCTGTTTCCGAGGTGGTTTACCAACGATCGGGATCGTATCTCTAGGACCAGCCCGGAGACGATTCAAGGTGGTTGCACGAGGAGGGGTAGCATTCCCAACACCGTGATCCAGTCCAAGGGCATGCCTTTCGGGAGAGCCACCAAAATGACCCGTGCGATGAGCTGGTTCGGAAGAAATATCAGAATTGACGACGACTATAGTAGGAGCGGGAGAGCCATTATCCCCCGAGTATCTGCGATCGGGAGTGCTGGGAGCGATAGTAGTAGAAGAGGACGAGCGAATTGACGACGAGGGTGTCTGTGAAGGGACAGCATGGTTGGAGTTAGCAACACTGTTGAGACCTGCGACGGCGGATCCAGGTTGGGGTAACGGCTTTGCAGTATTTGGAGGGGGTGGGGGTGGTGCAGCTGCTGCTGAGATGTTATTAGACTTAGATTCCTTGTTCTTTGAGGAGCTTGAATCTTGTGAGCTTTTCCTACTAAGCTGGAAGGACACAGCGTGTCAAGATACGCGTTGGACAGGGAATGGGAATTACAGACCAAAGTTTTCTTGAGACCTTTCATGGTAAAACGTTAAGTAGTCGGTCGGAGGCCACTGGGTACGTCCACAAAGCTGCAGAGAGCTGTTGCCGTTTTGAACGGCCAAGTTGTCGTCGCCACCGTATGGATCGATGAACAACCAAACTTGTGAAGATGTGACTGCTATGTGACCCCCACGTAACGCAGGTGACTGTGAGTCTGTGACAGTATAAATTTATTTTCTACTACTAGTTGTAACTATCCTGGCACAGAGTAAGTCCAGCCGATGGCCCTCATATGCGTGGAACGAAATATGGGAATCCATTTCGAACACCGGAACGTTCGCCAACGTTCAAGGACATGGAACTGTATATATGTCGATCGACGGCCCTCAGATCTCTCGATAACTAAAACATATTATCTTCTGTGCTGCAGCTGTATATGAATATTCCTATGGTGCAATTCCGCCAAATTGGCTCTGGATTTTTTTGT
>Ga0210402_10003991_pt1 | contig 13611 bp, 12 predicted proteins | sample IncBWC7MmetaG_FD_161055 | JGI IMG/M metagenome (GOLD analysis project Ga0210402, IMG submission 161055) | Forest soil microbial communities from Barre Woods Harvard Forest LTER site, Petersham, Massachusetts, United States - Inc-BW-C-7-M | ecosystem: Environmental > Terrestrial > Soil >...
CCGCTCGCTGGCGAGGTGGTGGGCGTGTTGAGCGCGAATGCGTTTCCGACGCTATAGGACAGCCGCTCGAAGCCTCCGAAATAAAACAGCTTGTTCTTGATGATGGGTCCGCCGAACGTTCCGCCCCACTGCTCCAGTTGCATCGGCTGGGCAGTTATGGGAGGGTTTACGAAGTCGGTGGCGTCCCAGGCGCCATCTCGGCCAAAGGCATAGGCCGAGCCGTGAATCGTGTTCGTGCCGGTCTTGATGCCGATGTTGATGACGGCTCCCGCTTTCCGGCCGAATTCCGCAGGGGCATTGTCCTCGATGTTGAGTTCCTGGATGGCGTCGATGGGAAGGAACGTGGCGGCATCGCCGAAGATGGCCACCTGGTTCGTAAGGCTATCCCCCGAAAACGGCTCGTTGTTATCGAGTCCTTCGACGTAGTTGTTGTTGTTGCTGGGGTCGATGCCATTAACGGAGACGGTCAACGAACCGCCGCCGGGTTGTGCCGCGACGCCGGGACGGAACGCCAACAAATCCTGGAAATTGCGGCCGTTCAAGGGAAGATCGACGATGGTCTGCGTGTTCAAGGTTCCGCTGACGACAGCGCTGGTAGCGTCCAGCATTGGGGCAGCAGCCGTGACTTCTACCGTTTGCGTCACCTGGCCGGGAGTCAACTGGGCGTCGACGCGGGTTGACTGACCAACTCCCACAGTGATGTTTTGCTGCTGGAAGGTCTTAAAGCCCATGACCGTAACGCCTACGCTATACGTGCCCGGAATCAAATCAGGCGCGACGTATGCGCCGGCCTGATCGGTGGTCAGCGTGCGTGCAACGCCGGTTCCGGTGTTCGTTACCGTAACCATGGCGCCGGCGACGACACCGCCGCTCTGATCGGTGACGTCACCGAGAATACGGCCTGTGTTCACCTGCGCGGCGAGCGGACCGCAGGCGAGGGAAAAACAAAAGATTAGTCCAAAACTGAGAGCCAGGAAGAGATAAGGTACTTCTGAACTCACATACTTGGAGTTTCTGTTATACCAAACCCGGCCAGAAATGATCCGCTCCAATCGCTTGCAGGCGAAATCGGTAACGCTCACGAAAACACCTCCCTGATTGTGGGTGGCACGTAACAGGAATCGGCGAGGCGGTACTTCTCACACCTCCGCGCCCGTTGTCAAGATATATATTGTCAAGATTTTGATTCGCTGCGCTCGGACCCGCGCTTCGCCGACCTGCTGCGCCGTATGAACCTGCAACCGTAGCAGAGGGCGGCTGTTCAAAAACCACTACCTTTTTGCACGCTCTATCGCGTAGATTCGCTCCCGCAGAATCAGGCGACTACAGACACGCTCCGACGTAGCTTTTTTGTACACGCGGCCACAGTGCCAACGCTGACGCCTAGCTGCAACGCAATTGCCCTCAAGGATGCCCCGGAATCACGCAGCCGCGGAATATGAGCAGCGTCTACTTTCGCTCGCGGCCTACCGCCACCATAGTGAACGAATATTTCTCGCGGGGCAGAAATCTGAAAAGGCCTAAGCGGCTTGTGTACGAGATTTGTCAGGCCGAAACGGTCCAGGCTGTCGGTTCGTAGAGATGTTTTTGGAAGCCAGCGAATACCTTTCCCATCTCCTCCGGCGCGCCCAGATCGGCCACCGCATCGGCGATTGAATTGTGGTACTTCAGCCGGAGCAACGGGGTTAGTTTCTCCTGGTCGAGTTCACGAACGCCTTCGCTCACATAATGTGAGAGCACGAAGTCGAGGAAAGCCTGCTGCTTACGATTGAAGTTCGCGCTGATCCCGACCTTGGCATGAGAAGCCCTTTCCTGGCGCGTGAGCGGGGTTAGGGCATAAGCGACGATTGAGCCAGGTGGCAGCGCACGATAATGTCCGAGTGGCCGACCACCCGGCAGGTACGTCTTTATGCTGCGCAGCGACGCTCAGCAAATCGCTGACGGAATTAGCAAATCTGGAAAGACCCTCACAACTGTGATGGTCTCCCATGCACATCCTGATCACTTTATGGGGTTGGACGTTATCACTGAGCATTTTCCGCACGCGCGAGTCGTGAGCACACAGAACGTCGTCGCTGATATCAAGTCCGATGGCCCGTGGATGTTCTCGATGCTACAAGGCAAGTTAGGTCCAGAGGGACCGAAACGGCTCGTCATTCCCGAGGCTTTAGCCGGGCCAGTGCTGAAAATCGAGCACATGCAACTGGCAGTTGTTGAGTTTGGCGAATGCGAGAGCAAGCACATCGCAACCCTCCACATTCCGGACTTAAAAGCGCTTCTTTCAGCGGACTTGGTCTATAACAGTGCGCACCTTTACCTCCAAGAGCGACACCTCGAGAGTTGGCTCACTCGGCTGGATGAACTGGAAGGTTTTGCCAAGGATAAAATATCGGCGATCTATCCTGGGCATGGAAGCGCTGCGGGGCTCGAACTGATACCGCAGACCCGCGCATACTTGCACGATTTCGCTGAAGCGATTAAGAGCGGCGACGCGAAGACAGCCGAGCAGCACATGCTGGCAAAATATCCGCACTATCACGTCAAGCAGTTCCTGAGCGTGTTCAGCATACCGGCCTACTTCCCGGCCGCATCATCGACCTAGCCAGATTGCGATTTGGCGTCGCGCGAAGCGGGCAGCATGCCGTGGTCAGATGCACCACTCCCGTAGGACGTTGTTACACGCCTTCATTCTTTGGACGGCTTGAAACGAAATTCCTGACCGTACCGCTCTCCTTTTTCTCTCTGCAAAGTGTGTAACATCAAACTGTCTCACTCTAGGGGTTCACTCCATTTATTTCCAGTTAAAAGGCACTGCCAACGGTCTCTAACCAAAGGTGAAGTCGAGAACCTGAGCGCCGGGACCCTGGAACTCGATCTCAAATGTGTGGTCTATGATTGGGAAGCCCTTTTGCCGAATGAGCTGATACATGCGGGGCTCGCGAATTTCGCCGCTACGATCGGCCGCGGAATCAGTGCCGGAATTCTCGCGAGCCTTCGACGCTCGCGGTTCAGAGTTGTTCACCTATTGCGAGCGATTCCGAGCTTCAGGATCCGGGCCTGAAGCGTGGACCGTTTCACGCCCAAGTGAGCAGCGGCGCCTCTTGGACCTGCAATGACCCAACGGGTTTCATCCAAGACCTCCAGAATCCGTTGTCGTTCGGTTTCTTCGAGCAAGCGTCGCAGGTTTCCCTCGCTCTCCGGCTTGGCGGGGTGGCTCTGCCTAGAACTGAGTCCACCGGCGGCACTTAAATCTGAGAGCGCAACCTTCAAGACGGGCCCCGAAGACAAGATCACTGCACGCTCAACTACGTTCTGCAGCTCTCGGATGTTGCCGGGCCAGTGGTAATTGCACAAGGCGCTCATCGTCTCTGAAGTGATGCTGTCTATCCTCTTGTTCATATGGCGCGCGAACTGCAATACAAAGTGGCTGACGAGAATCGGGATGTCTTCGCGACGCTCGCGCAACGGCGGAACGCGAATGGGAAACACATTTAAGCGATAGAAGAGATCGGAGCGGAATTTCCGCTCCATGACCATGGTTGCGAGGTCACGGTTTGTCGCGGCGATCAGCCGGGCGTCCGTGCGCAGAGTGCGCGTGCTTCCGAGGCGCTCAAATTCGCGCTCCTGCAGCACCCGCAGCAACTTCGGCTGGAGTTCGAGCGAGATATCGCCGATCTCATCCAGAAAAATACTGCCACGGTTTGCCAGTTCGAAACGGCCGATTCGTTGGGCGATCGCGCCGGTGAACGCCCCTTTTTCGTGGCCAAAGAGTTCGCTTTCGAGCAGCCCAGCCGGAATAGCGGCACAATTCACCTTCACGAAAGCATTGGGGCGACGAGGGCTTAGATTATGGAGCGCCCGCGCCACTAGCTCTTTTCCGGTTCCCGTCTCGCCGTAAATAAGGACGGTCGATTCTGTAGGCGCGACTGTTTCCACTTGGTTCAAAAGCAAGCGCAAAGCGGCGCTCTTTCCGACGATCTCGTCAAGTTTCCTGTCGGCGCGGATTTCCCCTTCGGGATATAGGTTTTCTTCGGCCAGATCGCCGTTAAGCTCTGCCAGACGATTTTGTGTTCCCATATATCGTTTCAACCGGACGTTTTTATGACAGCAGGGCGCCTGCCTCGGTAAGTGGTGTGGCCTCTTGAATGTTCATGGCTTCTCGGCTCCTTTCTCGATGCCCTTCTGAAAATCTTCTAGTTACGCACCCGATTAATCGCTTGCGACGAAGCGATCACACCGGAGGCGAAACAATTGGACGATGGTATCGGCGATACCTAATTTCTCCTCTTACTGGCTGAGCTTGCACGCAACTGCGCTGCGACAGGACACCCGAAAGCAAAGCGGCAATCTTACGGGGCTCCAACGCATTCCCTCCGCGCACTGCGTCAATGAAGCATGAGTCTTTCCACCCGACGAGCCATGAACGCCCACTGTGGATCTCAATTCCTATCAATCGTTTGAGCGGTGTTCAGCCGACCGGGCGGAAATCAAGCAAGTGAAGTGGCCCGAATCCTCATCGAGGCTTCGACGGTTTGGGCGAGTTCTTGACACCTGCCTTGCCATTTAAAAATCGGTTGTTTGTTGGAAGGGATTGCTTCTCCACGCTCTAAAACGGAGAGGGAATTCTCGAACAACATTGAACATGTCGCGCAACCCGTGACCCGGTAACGGCATTTGTACGCCGAACGGATTGCAAGCGACCTGTGTTATGGAACGGAGACGCATCATTCAGGTGACTGGCCCATCGCATGAATAAATTCGTCCTGCGCTTGGCAGTAGTCCAGCTGTGATTGCAGCAAGAGCGCCTTCGCTTCGTACTCCTGGGCGTTTGATGTAGCCGCCTGCGACTTCAGCGCTGCCCCTTGCACCAGTTCTTGGTGCAGCACGCGGTTCGACTCGCTGCGGAGAGCCACGACATCTTCGGACACCTTCAGCATCTGCTGCGTCCTCTCCAGCTTGTTGTATGCAGTTTCAACCGCCAGTTCGACCTGATCCGTCAGCTTCGCAAGGTTCTCTTTCGCTCGATACAACTGCGCTTCGTGTTCACCCAGAACGGCTCGCTTACGCCCTCCATCGAACAGGTCGTAGCCCAAGTGAATTCCAAACGTGCCAAAGTTATGAGCCAGGAAAGGAACATTATTCTGGTAGCTGTAACGGGCAAAAGCGTCGACATCCGGGACCCAAATATCGGTCTTGGCCAAACGGACCGCGGCCTCCGCTTTCTCCACCTCAGCACGAGCTTCGCGAATTTCCGGATGCGAGGCCACTGCGGCCTTAACACATTCCTCGCGCTGACAAGTCTCCTGAAATTCGGTGACTGTAGGATCAAGATCCAGGGCGGTCGTCAGAGGCAGGCCCATCAAGTAATTGAGTTTCAACTTGAGATCTGACAACTGAATATCCGTCGTCAGCAGTTCTTGCTTGGCTTGCAATAATTGCACACGGCTCTCAATGGAGTCTTGTTCCAGGGAACTCCCGAACTTCACTTGCTCCGCGCGCTCATTCTGCAGGTCCTGCGACGCCTTTATCCGAGCCTCAGTAGCGCTCTGTTGGGCCTGAGCAATCAAGATCCTGTAGTACACCTCGTGTACTGCGAGCGCTACGTCGTTTCGGGTGAGGTCTGCCTTTTCCCGCGAGACTTTTACCTCGGCTTGCGCCACATCGTTTGCCTGCTTGATCTTCAGCAGCGAGGTCAATGGCTGAGTGATCTGGGTCCCACTAGTCGTCAGGTTCCGGCCCCCTTGGTTGATGATGTCGTTCACAGGAGGAATCGCCGTTCCTCCCGCTACGCCAAGGCTGCCGGAATTGATTTCGATCAACTGCGTATCCGTTACTCGCATAAAGCTGCTGTCATTGCGTAACGTCGGGAAATACGAACTTTTCGTAGCCTCTTTCGCGTGTTGTTTCTCATCGACTGCGTACCCTGCTATGCGGATATCGTGGTTATGCTTCGATGCCAACTGGACGGCTTCCTGCAGTGTAATGTGGCGCAAAGAAGAAGCATCGTCTGCTCCGTCAGCCAACGCGAGAGAGGCAGAGGCAGCCGTCACAATCAATAAAATGAGTGCCTTTCGTCTCATGATTTTGACTCCTTATCGGCGATCAATCCCTGCTGGATGGCACTCAGATGGCCATACGTCAACGGTGATTTGCGCAACAGTGCGACAAGGACCAGGGCGCATGCGCAACTCCATGCGACGAGTAGGAATCCGTCGATAACGCTCCACGTATAAGCTTGAAGGCGAAGGCGGCTGGTTGCGATTCCAACAGCCCGGCCCGAGGCTGCAGCCAAACCTGCGGAGTATGAAAACAGTCCCGCAGCGAGTCCTTGGATACTCCCATCGGTGATCCAGTTACCGCGCTGCACGTGGAGACCGAGGAGGTTCGAGTGCAGTTTCTCTCGTTGAGCAATGAAGTGGCCCATGGCCACTGCGCCGAGAGTTCCACCAAACAGCCGCACGGTATGGAAAAACGCGGAAAACGTCAAAATCCACTGCGGCTTCGACAACCCTCCCGAGAAAATGCCTTGGAGGATAATCGCCGACACGAGCCCAATAAAAGCAAACGCCTGTCCGACGCCGGTGAGCAATTCGGTCCGGTAGTAGTTCGATGCCGACCACTCGCTAGTCACGCTTGCATTCAGGTAGCAGGCAAGGGCCATAAGCGCGAAACCCGAAGCTAAAAGCAGGCGTGCATCAACATTGGCGAGGAGCAATAGCGCGGCCACAAATGTGACGACCATGAGAGGAACCGCGCTCCAGATCACAGCAGGGCCGATCTGATCGGCTTCAAACCCGTGGATTGCTAGCGATTGCGGGATCAGGATGATCGTCGTTACCAAACAAAAGCGAAACAAGAAAAGTCCAATCCCAAGCAATATCGTGTTCCACTGGCGGAGATAGGGCATGTCAACCAGGGGATTGGGACTGCGCAGTCGCCGCACCGACGCGCATAAGAGGAAGAAAGACCCGCCAGCGACCATGGCGGTGAAGACTCCAGACCGCCACCAATCCAGCCTTTCCCCTTGTTCGAAAGCGCCAAGAAGCGTCGCGAGCCCAGCGCTGGCATACAGAAAACCTGCGAAACTAGGGGCCTCGGATGATCGTTTCGGCGCCGGCGCAGCCGGTATTCCGTAATAAATGCAAAACATCATGATCGGCGTGATGAGCGCAGAATTCCAAAACATCCAATGCCAGGAAAGATGGTCCCTGTACCACCCATAAAGCGTCGGGGCGATGTTTACTGCTCCGTCCACGAATGTTGCGTAGAGTGCGACCGTGAAGGGAAGGAATCGAAGAGGAATATTGCGCAGAGCAAAGGTCAACGTGAGGGGATAAAACGTGCCCGAGGTTAGCCCGCCCAACGCAATCGCTACGAGGAGCAGGGCGTAGTTGTGAACGAATGGAAGGAGAGTACACATTACCGTGAACGCCGCTGCGGCGACGAGCAGAATTCGCCGGGGTCCAATCAAGCCGCCGAGATACACCGTGAAGGGGCCGATGAACATCAGCGCCATGTCGTATGTGGTGCCAACCCACGCGCCTTCATCGAAGCCAATTCCGATGTGCCCTTTAAGGTCTGCCAGCCCAAGGCTAATCATTCTGCCGGTAAGCGTGACGATTCCGGCTCCTATGATGACGCCAAGGATCCCCAGAAGTGGACTCTTCGAGAGATCGGCCGGCGCAATTTTCCCGACGCCCTCTGCGATTTGTGCCGGCGGAGGCAGACGTAATACCGGATTTGCAGCGGCCATCGTACGCTCCAATCACTACTTCGTTCGGACCGTGGCGACGACGGAGAGTCCCGGACGCAAGATCGTTGCCAAGTTCGAATCGTCAAGCGCGATCTTCACCGGTACTCGTTGCACCACTTTTGTGAAATTGCCTGTAGCGTTGTCAGGAGGGAGGAGCGCGAATTGCGAACCGCTTGCTGGGGCAATCTCGATGACTTTTCCGTGGAAGACTTTTCCCGGGTATTCGTCAATGCGGACATCGGCCGGATCATCGACTTTGACGTTCGTGAGCTGGGTCTCACGGTAGTTCGCCTGCACCCATTTCATGTTGCTCACAAACGGAATCACTTGCGTCCCGGGCGATACCAACTGCCCCGGACGCACCTGCCTTTCGCCAACACTGCCGTCAGCCGGAGCGGCGACTTTCGTGTAACCAAGATCAACCTTAGCCACCGTAAGCGCGGCCTCCTTAGCATGGAGGTCCGCGAACAGTTGCACTTGCTGCGACTCCAGGACGGCTTTGGCGCGCTTTTCGGTTTCAACCGCGTCCTCATTGCTGCGGAGCATCGCTTTGACCTGGTCTAGATCAGCCTCGCGGCTTGCGAACTGTGCGGCATATCTCTGCTGATCCGCGACGACTTGCTCTACTTTCTGTGGCGTGCTGGAACTGGTCAGTAGAAGCGCCTCCTGCCGCTGGCGTTCCTTTTGTGTTCGGACGACATCGGCTTGAACGGCCTCTTTGGCAGACTGTGCCGCCGCAATCTGAGCGTTTGCCTCGTCAATACCTGCGAGAGCCCGCGCGACACGGGCATCTTGGAGATCTTGCTGGCGCCGGTTGTTTAGAATCGCAGCGTTTGCGGCCTCCACTGCCGCAGTTGCCTGGGCCACTTGGGCCGTGTAGTCGTCGTCCTCCAGTTGGACAAGTAGTTCTCCTTTATGCACCTGCTGGAAGTCCGAGACCGTTACATCCTTCACGATTCCAGCAACCTTCGTGCTGAGCGGTGTGAGATCGCCCCGCACGTAGGCATCGTCCGTCACTTGATCGATCTGGCCGCCCTCCCAGGCATTCCAGTTCCACATGATGGTGGTCACAACTGCAGCCGCCAGCAGGAGTACCAGAGCCGGGGTGCCATATTTCTGCCATTTCGGTGCAGTTGGCGGTGCCGGGGCGTGCTCCTGCTGAGCTGCAGATATGGGAGCTGGTGTCGTGACGGGGGAAGCTAAGACTGGTTTCTCGATCGCGGACATGGCGCCTCTCAATAAAGAAATTCAATCCTGGGCCAGGGGAAGTTGCGATGTAAGCTGCAGATCGATCATCGTGCTGATACGACGGTCCAACTGAAAGAAGGTCGCGGCTTTCTTTCCCGGCAAAACTTTGCGGAAGATCCCCACATGCCGCTGACGCAGTTTTGTTTGTTCGATGTCCGTATGCAGCCAGCGGCGAATAAGATTGTCGGCCTGGTCGTCGGTGAGGGTTCCATGGTCCTCCGAATACTCTTTGATAATCGCCGTTCTCGTGTCGTTGATCCTCTCGGTTTCCGCCGAGTATTGTTCGGACGCTTGCCAGAACGTTGTCGCTTCACTATTGGTGAGCGTCAGATTCTCAGCAATGAGTTGCTTTTTGATCGAGCGGATATCCTTGCGTAGTAGCTTCAATTGGTGATCGATGATCGCGTCCGCAGTGCTGTCGGCAGCGGACAATAGCGAAGATGTGTTTTGAGCTAGTGCCATTGGACTTGCAACCACACACAGTCCAACGAACACGAGCACGGCAAACGTGATTTTTTTCAAAGTATCCCTCTCTAGATCGAATTAGGAAACTCTGTTAAGCAACGGGGCATAAACTCCCTGGCGCCTGCGGTCAGTGGTGGTGCAACTAGCCTGCCAATAAAATCGGGTCGATACGGCTGCAAGGTGCTGAGAGCGCAGGGGCTTGCGGAATGTAGTTGGGTGGACGTCGAATAACAGCAGTAGCGCCGCCAACGGTTTAGCACTTTCGGCAGTCTGTTGACAGCCTTTCAGTGGGACTTGATACAACTAAAAGAAGAAACCCGACAGCTTGACGATGGGCTGGCGAGGGTAGAGGCGAGGCAGGTTGCCTCGAGCTCTACCCTTCGTGAAGGAGGTAGGAAGTTATCGAAGATTTGCGGAAGGTTGCCAAGAGACCCATCGAGACAGAATGCCTAGCGACGGAGCACGTTGGTCTTGGACCGTCGCTGCGTCCAGTGGACATAGGCTGTTCGCCGCGGAGTAGTGCGCCTCTGTCTTCACTTTTGTTCGGTGTCTGGGAATTGCGCCGGTGGTGCGCGTACGCCACTCAGCTTGAGGAACTTAGTCCATTTTGGAGATTCTGATTCAGGAGAAAGAAGGAAGTTACGACTGGCATGTGAGACAAGGTCTTGACGTTGTCGTCAAGCCACTGTCAACCTCCAACTGCGCGTATGCCGAGTGGCCCCAATTTCTTATGAACCAAGCAAATAACTTTCCCAACGGCAGTGTCGTAACTCGGGTTGCTCCGCCGTGTTGTTGCGAAATTCGTTTAGCGGGCATTGGGAATGCGGTGGAACACCAGAAGACTTCGTCCAACTGGGCGGAGTTCCAGAAAGAACAAGTTGAACCGATATCCGCGGGGAAGCGTGACTTAATAGATGGAATTTAGAGTACCGCCAGCGGGCTTGAGCCAGAGCTCGCGGAACTCGCTCATGCGCTCCGGATCCGGCTTTCCATCGTCCCGCCCAGAACTTTTTTCTCGTTCAAGGAGAAGTCACTGATCAGTGCACCCTGGCGACTTGGCTCCTCGAAGAGCCAGCTATAAGCACCTGTGACGATCCGTAACAGAAGTGGCGCCGCCAGAACTTGTTTTGCAATAGGCACAATGCAGGTCTCCGCTTTCAACGCTCAGAGTTCCTGTGAAATTGTCGCCGATACCTCCGAGACCAGTGAGGTGGACCACGCCTTGCGGATGGGAGCCACGCGATTGCGTTGCACCTGATTCAATAGTCGCCGGGCACGCAAGAGCCGCGACTTGAAAGCCGTTGATGATACGCCTAGCAGGGCCTGCTTCAGAGCCCGACATTTCGTCATAGTAAGTAAGGGTAAAGACTCTTTCATCGAGTTCGTCGGCGCTTGGTTCGACCTTTTGTGCGCTCGATCCACTCTCGGATATAGGCAGGACAATTCTCGAGTTTGACGCTGTCGGCCTCGCAACCGGCGAGAAAATTCACCGCGCCCTCATTGACGAGTGTCACGTCCCTCAAATCTAGTGAGAGGTGCTTCCCCGCTGTCTCGAGGGCGAGCAGTTGTCGGAGTTCCTTCACATCTTCTGCTTCAATTCGGCCACTGAGCGTTAAAACGACTCTGCCATTGGCTGATCTCTGAATTTTAAGCATGCAAACTCCCAATGTTTGAAGCGGGATCGTCTGGTGGCACCGCTCTATAGCCGGTTGCACTGCGAACGGCGTGAGCTCAGTCCTGCCAATTGTCGGCAGGCGGCCTGATACCAAGGCGCTTCATCTTGTAAAACAGGGTCGTGCGCTTCAGGCCAAGTCTGGCGGCCGCTCCTCGCGGCCCTCCGAGCTTCCAGTTGGCGCGCTGGCAAGCAACGAGGATCTCTCTGCGCACCTTGTCTTCAAGCGTCGGATTCGCAATCTCTGGCTCCAGCGACTCATGTCTCTCCAGTAGCCCTGGTTCAAAGATCCCATCATTGGAGAGAATCACGCCGCGCGCGATGTAGTTTTGCAGCTCTCGAATGTTACCCGGCCAGTGGTGTCGAACCAAGGTGCGCATAGTCCCCTCAGGGATGGTTTCGATTGTTTTGTCCATGGAGTCTGCGAACTGTTGAACGAAGTGTTCCACGAGCTCGGGGATATCAGCCTTCCTTTCGCGAAGCGGCGGAAGATAAATCGGGAAAGCATTCAGGCGGTAGTACAAATCTTCGCGGAATTCGCGGTCGCGAACCATTTGTTTCAGGTCTTGGTTGGTTGCAGCGACGACGCGAACATCGACTCGTGTTGTACGCGTGCTGCCCACTGCTTCAAACTCACGCTCCTGGAGCACGCGGAGCAGCTTGGGTTGAAGCTCGAGTGGCATGTCCCCAATTTCATCGAGGAACAGAGTCCCGTGATCCGCCAACGCGAAGCGGCCCACATGAGAATTGACAGCGCCCGTAAAGGCTCCGCGTTCGTGTCCGAAGAGCTCGCTTTCGAGAAGCCCGGCTGGCATCGCCGCGCAGTTCACCTTGACCAGATTTCGGTTTCGACGGGGGCTGAGCTCGTGAATCGCGCGCGCGATGACTTCCTTGCCGGTGCCGGTCTCTCCGGTAATTAAGACGGTTGTGTTCGTGCCGGCCACGGCGTCCAACTGGTTGAGAATTGAGCGCAGGCTGCCGCGGCGACCTACGATCGTGTCCAGGAACGAGGATTCCGTGCGTTCTGGCTTGCGCGCCGTCCGTTCATCACCACGATAGAGAGCGCCATTCATGGACGACCTTTCGGGATATCGAGTAGCTTGGATGGCCAAGTTTGATGCTGTGCTCATGTTCTGCTCCTTTTTCTGATCGCTACGACTTTCCAGTATGGTGGTGAATACCGCTTAAACTCGGACTTCCAAAGTCATCAACAGTCCTGAGTTGCGAACTGAGAGATCGTAGCGAACGCTGAGAGTTGAATAAATTACATATTCCTAGTAGTAGTTGTGGTTTCTGAGTGTGGCTCTGCATATCGCGGTTGTATGTGTGGCACCGCTACTGGTGGCAATTGAGCGCTGCGGCGCCTCGGTAAGAAAAAACTTCGCTGGTCTGTATTCCAGATCCTCGGCTTCTCCTCAATTCGCCTTTTGTTTCGGATTTTTCTCCCTCTCAAAGGAAGCCTGATCGCAACCGCTGAAAAGCAAAAGCAACTGCGTGAGGCTCGACTTGCAATAAGCTTCGAATAACAAGCAAAGCAACGAACATGTAAATTTCTTGTGCATCCCGCGCGAAGTAACCTCGTTATGTGCGATGGCGGTTCAACTCGTACATCGTTTCTTCGCCGATAGCTCAGAGCGTCAGAAGACGCTATCGCATTGACGTCTCAACCTCGACTCGCATGCGTTATGAGATAGCAGAAACATGTAATAGACGCGAGTTCTCTGGGTCCATAACATCGGCCAAAGGCTCTGACCTCATCAAGGAGAGACGCGATGACGACAATCACGACGCACTACATCAATGGAGAATTTATTGAGTCCCACGGCCGCGAGCTCATGGACATTATCAAGCCGACCAACGGTCAAGTGATCGCCCGCGTTACTTTGGGAGACGAGGAAGATACGCGGCGTGCTATTGCCGCGGCCAAGCGCGCGTTCTCCAGTTTCGGCCGGACGACGAAGGACGAGCGCCTGCGTTACTTGCGCCAATTACACAAAGCTGTCTCGGAACACATCGACGATTTGACGGCCGTGATGATTGAGGAGTACGGCGGGGTAGCTCGGTTCGCCCGGCTTATTGTCGAGTCGGGTGTCAGCGCCTTCGCCGCGGCAGAGAAGGCCCTTCAAGAGCTGCCGTTGAGAGAAAACTGGGGCAAGACAACGGTCACGCTCGAGCCGGTTGGAGTCGCCGGACTTATTACAGCATGGAACGCGAACGCTCTGTTCATTTGCCTCAAACTTGCGTCGGCGATCGCGGCTGGTTGTACGGTCGTGCTCAAACCGAGCGAAATGAGCTCGCTGCAGACCCGCGCAATGGTTGAGGCTCTGCATGAGGCCGGGCTACCAAAGGGTGTCTTCAATGTGGTGACAGGTTTGGGTACTGTCGTCGGCGCTGAGATGGTGCGCAATCCCGATGTGGCGAAGATATCGTTCACCGGTTCAGTTGCTGTCGGAGAACAGATCATGCGCGACGG
>Ga0210402_10003992_pt1 | contig 13607 bp, 11 predicted proteins | sample IncBWC7MmetaG_FD_161055 | JGI IMG/M metagenome (GOLD analysis project Ga0210402, IMG submission 161055) | Forest soil microbial communities from Barre Woods Harvard Forest LTER site, Petersham, Massachusetts, United States - Inc-BW-C-7-M | ecosystem: Environmental > Terrestrial > Soil >...
CTCGCTTCCATCGCTTACCACCTCCGTCTTTCCTCGAACAATCTTCGGCAGCGCTCAACCCGCATCCTCTTTGTCCTAGAGCAACCGCCGCTGAAAATCCCGCGTGGCTCAGCGAGTCCAATGAGTCTCACAAAAATCTCAACGCGTGCCGAAGACTTGCTGTATGCTCAGACAGTTCAAAATCCCGCCCGGGGTTTCTAATGTCCAGGAATCGCAGCAAGGTGGTGTGTTTATGAATCCCAAGGCCTCGCCCGCCGAAATAAAGTCGGTTTTCCCTACACCGGCAAAAAGGGCCTCGCGCCCGGTTATTTCGCACCCCCTCGGATGGGCCTGCGTCCTTGCGCTTTTATTCGCGTGCCCGATTACACTCGGCCAAACGAAGGCCGCCAATGACGACTACGTTAAGGTATCAGCGCCGAAGCCGCTGGCATTCGATGATCTGGTTGAATTAGAAAAAGCCGACGATCCGAATCCACAACTTGCTGTTCGCCTGGATAAACTGCTTCACACCCCATTCCTGAGCAATGAAGCGTTCTACGGTGGCGCAAAACCGCACCGTCCTTCTTCGGAAGCTCTGGGGCCTTACCTGCGCGCAACGATGTGGAACATCGAGCGGGGAATCCAGCTTGACGGGATCCGTATCAGCCTGACCGAGCCGGAAAAATTCGGGAAATACATCCAGACGAAGAAGGACGCCAAGTCGAAACCGCTCACCGTGGAACAGCTCAAGGAAGTCAAAAATCAACTCGAAATCCTTAATCCCACCGATCTGTTCATCCTGAACGAAGTCGATTACGGAGTCACCCGCACCGATTACCACAATGTTGCCCGCGAACTCGCGCAAGCGCTGAAGATGAATTACGCGTACACCGTTGAGTTCCTCGAAATCGATCCGCTGAGCCTCGGCCTCGAAAAAGTGGTGATGGACGACAAAGCGGCCCAGGCGGACATCCAGAAGTCCTTCGAGCCGGACAAGAGCCGTTACCTCGGGATACACGGAACCGCGGTTCTCAGCCGGTATCCCATCCGCAAGGCAACGATCAAGCCTCTGCCGGTTTGCTACGACTGGTTCCTGGGCGAGAAGAAAGAAATCTCCAAACTGGAAGCGGGAAAACGCAAGGGCGCCAATCTTGCCTTCATGGAAAGAATCGCCCGCGAGGTTCGCCGCGGCGGCCGGACGACGCTCATCGTGGAGCTTGCGGTGCCGGAATCTCCCACCGGAGCAGTGACCGTGGTTGCGCCGCACCTGGAAACGAAGTGCAAGCCGGAATGCCGAAGAAAACAGATGGCGGAAATTCTCGGCTGGATCCGCGCCGAAAAAAATCCCGTGATTCTTGCCGGAGACTTCAACACCTCCGCCTCCGACACGTCTCCTACTTCCGTATCTAAGGTGATCACGGAGCGCTTGAAAGATCCCGACAAGTGGGCCACCAGCGCGATTAAATGGTCAACCGGTGCTCCGACCATCCTGCTCACGCCTGTGAACATGATGCGCAATAAGAATGACCCTACTGGTTTTGATGTCCCTCTGGTCTCCCGCAAGAAAGAGGCAAAACTTTTCGGCGACCTCGAGGACTACCGGTTCGAGGACGGAAATGCCTTTGACTTTAGAGGCGAGGCAGCTCGCAGCACGGATAACAAGGGCGGAACGCTGAGTGATTCAAATCAGCGGGCCACCAAGGGCTTTCGGTACACGTTTGCTCTGGCCCGCACCTACGGCGGACTCGTCGGCGAATACAAACTCGACTGGTTTTTTGTCAAAGGATATGCCACGGACGACTCCAAGCCGGGGGGCAGCTACAAGTTCGCACCGCATTTTGCCCGGACGCTGCAGGAAGTGAATGATGCTCCGGACGTGGCGCTTTCCGATCATTTTCCAATCACGGTGGATATTCCTCTTACCGAGACTCCACTGAAAACAGCCCAACCCTGAGGCACTTTTGCCGCAGCGGCCCAGAGTGTAACAACACTTCTACCCCGCCGCCTGTGGTTTGCGCTGAGTGTGATAAAGTCTGCTAACGCCATGCGAATCTTTATCTTGGGTGCAGGCGCGACCGGTTCGCTGCTCGCGCAACTCCTGGAACGCCAGGGACATGTGGTCTGGTGCGGCGATCGCGACCCCGCGCGCGCCCGGCGCTTTCTGGGTAAGAAATCGGCAATCCCGGTCATCACGGTTAACGCGCGGAATCTCCGCGCCATCGTAAAAGCGGCGAAGGGTTGCCAGTTAATCGTTAACGCGTCGGCCTCGGTGTTCAACCAGATCGTGATTCGCGCCGCGCTGCGCCTTCGCGCGCACTATCTCGACCTCAGTTCCCACCTCACCAGGAATCCTTTCAAGCCGGAGCAGGTCCGCTACAAAAAGAAGTTCGAAGAGAAGCATCGCGCGGCCCTTATCAATACCGGTGCGGCTCCCGGCCTGACCAACCTGCTGGTACAACGCGCGGCCGAAATGCTGGATGAAGTCCACTCCGTGCACATTCGCCTGTACGAAAGCACGGAAAGCGACGACCCGATTTCCCAGTGGTCGCCGGAGGTCTCCTTCGACGAAGCCATTTCACACCCGCGGATTTACCGCGGCGGGAAATATCAACTGGCGAAGCGTTTTTCAGAGCTGGAAAAATTTCGCTTTCCGGATCCCATCGGCCCGGCCAACGTAGTTCTCGCGGCGCAGGATGAAGTGGCCACGCTGCCACACTACATCCCCATGCGCGAACTGGACGTGAAAATCGGCGGTAATGAATTTGACCGGCTGCGCCGCTGGCATAAGCTGGGAATCCTTTCGAAATCACGCGGGCTGCAGCGGCGGCGCTTTCCAGAAACATCTTCCCCGCGCAAGATCGCCGCGCTGATTCGCCAGGGCGTTCTGCAGAACGCGCGGTTTGCCGCGTCGGTGATCGTTATCGGTGTAAAGCATGACGCAAAAGAGGATCAGCGTCTCTCGATCCGCACCGATGTCATATTTCCCACGCTGTACCAGATCCGGCGGCAGGGCAAATTCAACACCCCGGTGGCCTACGCCACCGCGCATGTGGTTTCCCAGTTCGTGAAATTTTTCCCACGCGATATAGCAGGAGTGTTTCCGCCAGAAGCGCTTCCTTTGGAAGTGCGACGCGCGATTTTGGCTGGTGTGAAGAAAAGCGGCGTAAAGATCGCCCATAAAGTGACGACGCTAAAACCAGCCGAGGACGAACTCGACCTGTAGCGTCCACCTTAAGGTGGACGCTGGCGATGTATTCAGCAACAACGGTTCGGCCGGGAATACTTCCGATTCAACTGCTCAACGTAAAATTCCGTCGCCGATAGGGGCTTCTGTGCCCGCTGTCGCTCTGCGCAGACGAGATACGTTTCATACGCAGAATCACCGCTCCAGTGCCGCAATCCGCGCCAGACACTCCGAAGCACATCTTCAAGTTGCAACCCAATCGCCCTCATCAGTCCCCCTCCGCCCACCGCGTCGCCACATAAGGTGTCTCCTGCAAAACAGGCTCCTTGCCGCGGCTGAGAATCGCGTACCACTGACCCAGCGCCTCCACCAGCAGCACCAGAATCATCGCGGCTAGCACCGCCGTGACCACCGCATCCAGTCGCAGATTGAAAATGTTCCGATGCGTATCCGCGATCTTTTCTGCCGCAACTTTCCCGGCTGCAATCTGCGCGGCCAGCGCATTCGCTTGTGACAGAAATCCGATCCGGGCATTGGCGCTGAAGATTTTCTCGAAGCTGGCGGTCATCGTTATTGTCACCAGCCACGCCATCGGCAGCAGCGTCACCCAAATCCATCTCAGCTTGCCCATTTTCAGCAGAATCGTGGTGGCCACAACCAGCGCCACCGCAGCGAGCAATTGGTTTGAAATTCCGAAGAGCGGCCAGAGCGAATTTATGCCCCCGAGCGGGTCTATCACCCCCTGATAAAGGAAATACCCCCACGCGCCCACGATCAGCGCGCTGGACAGGAGGACGCTCGGCATCCAGCTCATCCTGCCCATTGGTTTCCAGACTCGCCCGCCCAACTCCTGAATCATGAACCGCCCGACGCGCGTTCCGGCATCAAGCACCGTGAGAATAAACAACGCCTCAAACATGATCGCGAAGTGATACCAGATGCTCAGCAGCCGCTCGCCGCCGATGGTGCTGGAAAAAATCTGCGCTATGCCCACGGCAAGCGACGGCGCACCGCCAGCGCGGTTGAGCAAGGTCTGCTCGCCCACGGCACGGGCCAGACCGGTCATCGTTGCGCCAGAAAGCGGATAGCCCCAACTGGAAATCGTAGCCGCCGCGGCGTCTGGTGTCGCTCCAACGATGGAAGCGGGGCTGTTGATCGCGAAGTAGACGCCTGGCGTCATCGCGCACGCCGCGACCATGGCCATCACGCCAACGAAGGATTCCAGCAGCATGGCGCCGTAACCGATAAAGCGCGCATGCCCTTCGCGCAGAATCATTTTCGGCGTGGTGCCGCTGGAAATCAGCGAGTGAAACCCGCTGATCGCGCCGCAGGCAATCGTGATAAAACAGAAAGGAAAGATCTTTCCGGCGAAGACCGGGCCGCTTCCATCCACGAAACGCGTGAGCGGCGGCATCAGCACCTGCGGGCGCACCAGCAGAATTCCCGCGGCAAGTGAAAAAATCGCTCCGGCCTTGATGAATGCGCTCAGATAATCGCGCGGGGCCAGCAGCAGCCACACCGGCAACGCCGAAGCCGCAAATCCGTAAGCGATGATCGCGAACGCCAGCGTGACGCCGCCAAGCGTGAACACCTTCGCCAGAGACGGTGAATCCGCCACCCACTGCCCCGCAACAACTACGAACAGCACCAGCGCCACGCCGATCAGCGAAGCTTCCAGCACCCGCCCCGGCCGGAAATACCGCAGATAGACACCCAGCAGCAGCGCAATGGGAATCGTCATGGCCAGCGTGAACGTAGCCCACGGCGAACTCTTCAGCGCATTCACCACCACCAGCGCCACCACGGCCAGCAGAATAATCATGATCGTCAGCACGGCCAGCTGCGCGATCAAGCCGCCGCGTTTGCTGACCTCATCGCGCGCCATCTCGCCCAGTGTTTTTCCATCGCGCCGGATCGAGCAGAACAAAATCACGAAATCCTGCACACACCCCGCAAACGCCGCGCCCGCAATCAGCCACAACGTCCCCGGCAGATAGCCGAACTGCGCTGCCAGCGTCGGCCCAACCAGCGGCCCTGGCCCAGCGATCGCAGCGAAGTGATGGCCAAAAAGCACCCACTTATTGGTAGGCACAAAATCGCGGCCATCGTCGCGCCGCTCGGCCGGAGTGGCGCGCGTGTTATCCAGCGCCAGCAACTTCGCCGCAATAAACGCCGAATAAAGCCGATACGCCACCAGGTAAGAGCAAACCGCCGCCAGCACAAACCACGCTGCGTTAATAGGCTCGCCTCGGTGAAAGGCGATAGTGCCCAGGGCCACAGCGCCAAGCGCGGCAACGGCAGTCCAGATTACGATCTGCAAAAGTCTTTTCACGTTTGCTCTCTTTTCAAGATTCGCAGCTGCTAGGGCATGCTGGTAAATTTCAAAAGCGGGTAGACCTCGCGAAATACTTTCGCTAGTTCCTTGGTGAATCTCGGTTTCGTCGCGTCACCGGGTTTCATTTTCTTGCGCACGATCCAGCCCTGGATTTTCTTCCACTCCTCCACGCGGACCGGCCAGCCCTCGTGCTTCGTCCAATTCCCTTTTTCGGTAGTGTACCAATAGCTGTCGAATTTCCTGCTCAGCCGCCGTTTCTGGCCGGCAACCCACTGGGGTTCTGCGACAACGCGCGGCTCCGCAACCAGTGCCAGTGTGGATTCGCGCCGCTTCGGTCCGGCATACACTCGAAACCCGGCCGTAACCACGTCCGTGGAAAGTCCCACATAAAGCTGCCCGCTCTCGCGGTCCCCTGGCAACGGCTGCTGGAATTTCAGGTACATCTGCGTTTTGTAGAGCGTCTTGTCCTTGGCGAAACGAATATCGCGATTGATGCGCGAAAAATTCGCGCCGGTGCGGCCGGTGGTGTCAAAGCGATCGTCCAGCTCCAGCACAGCAGGGGCTAGCTCTTCCAGCAAGCGGCGAAACGGCTGGACCACCGCCGCCTGATACCGGTCGCGGTGCGCGTCCATCCACACTTTCTTGTTATTCCTTCCCAGGTCGCGAAAAAATCGAAACGTCTCCTGAGTGAAGACGGATTTAGCTGCAGCCATGGTCGTTCCTCTTTTCGGTCGCGGGCATCAGACTACACCATTCCCAATTTGCGTCAATTCCACTATTCTCTTTGCGCGCCTAGTTGGATGTAAAACGCGCTCCGGAAAGCACATCACTAACAGAGGTCTCCATGACATTCCGCCCGCTTCGAATCATTGCGCTCATCGCCCTTTGCTGCGCTTTCGCAAAGCAACCGCGCGCCGCTGAAGACACCAAAGCGCCCACAAAAACCTCGCCGTGGAAACCAGAAGATGTTGTGTTCGCAGAGACCATCCGGCAATTCCGGATCTCGCCCGACGGCCAATGGGTAGCGTGGATCAAGGCGCAAGGCGACAAGGAAAAAGATGCCACGGTTTCGAATTTGGTTCTCTCGAGCCTTTCCACCGACCAGGAAATTCAGCTGACCCGTGGAGCCGATGCTGTTTCTTCCTTCAATTGGTCGCCCGACGGCAAGTGGATCGCCTTCATCAGCACCAAAACGCGGCCGCAGGCGAAACCCGACACCGCGGCAACGCAGATCTGGCTGATCAATCCGCATGGAGGCGAACCGTATGTTTTGACAGAACTCGCGCGCGGACCGCAGCGCGTGGACTGGATCGACAAAGACACCCTGATTTTCAGCGCGGAGGAAGATTCCAGCGCCTACGAGCAGGCGGAAAAGAAACGGAAAGACGATTCCGAAGTGGCCGACGATGCGGACCACAAGCCGCCGGTGCGCCTCTTCAAGATCAATGTGAAAGACAAGAAAATCACCCGGTTGACGGCGAACACCGACTGGATCGGAAACTGGAGCGTCTCCAAAGACGGCAAGTACGTGGTAGCCGTTCACGAAAAGAGCTTGCACTACACGTTCGACCAGAAAGTTCCTCCGATGACAATTCTGCACAATCTGTCCGATGGCGCGGAAAAGCAGATTTTCGCCGAGGCACGCATTTATCCACGCGCCTTTTCCTGGGCGCCGGACAACAACGGCTTCTACGCGATGGCGCCATTTTCGACGGATCCCAGGTTCATTACCGCTTCGATCGAGCTGCTTTATTTTTACGACCTCACCCCGAGGAAAAGCGCCGCTGTGCCGCTCGACTGGGAAAACGGCATCGGCTCTGGCGTGTCTGCGACGAACGACGGCTTCGTGGCCGGTCTGGCGGCGGGTCATCGATTCGAACTGGCGCACTACACACGCACCAAATCCGCCGATGGCTGGGCATGGAAACGCGCCTCGCTCGAAGGTGACACCGCAAGAAACATCGAAAGTTTTGAGGTGACGCCGGATGGCAAGTCGCTCGCGTATGTTTATTCGACTTCCAGCGTGATGCCGCAGCTTTACCGGGCGCAACTCGACGGCAACAAGCTGACTTCGGCGGCGCAATTGACGCATCTGAACGATGGCCTGGTCAAATCTCGCACGATGGCCAAAGCGGAAGTGATCCGCTGGAAAGGCGCGAACAACGACGAAGTCGAAGGCATTCTGCACTACCCTGCGAAATACGAGGCGGGCAAGGAGTATCCGCTGATTACAGCGATTCATGGCGGCCCGTCGGGATCCGACAAGGATTTCTGGGACAACAACTGGGCCTATCCGTTGCAGCTGCTGGCCCAGCGCGGCGCATTCGTACTGCAGGTGAATTATCACGGCAGCAACAACTACGGATTGAGGTGGGTGGAATCAATCTGCTGCGGCAAGTATTACGATCTGGAAACGCCGGACATCAACGCCGGCGTGGATTTTCTGATCGAAAAAGGGTTCGTGGATGCGGACAAGGTGGCGACGCTCGGCTGGTCGAACGGCTCAATCCTTTCCACCAGCCTGTTGGTCACCTACCCGGACCGCTACAAAGTCGCCAGCGTCGGCGCAGGCGACGTGGAATGGATCAGCGACTGGGGCAACGTGGTTTTCGGCGATTCGTTCGACTCCTACTATTTCGGCAAATCGCCGATGGAAGGTCCGGATCTCTACATCCGCAAATCGCCGTTCTTCAAAATGGACAAAGTGAAAGCACCGGTGCTGATTTTCCACGGCACCGCTGACACCAACGTGCCTCCCGCACAAAGCTGGTCGTATTTCCGCGCGCTCCAATACTATGGAAAAGTCCCGGTGAAGTTCGTCATCTTCCCCGGCGAGCCGCACGGCCCGCGCAAGCTGACGCACCAGATGCGCAAAGTCGAGGAAGAGATGGCCTGGTTCGACAGATATTTTTTCAAAACGACGCCTGCGGAAAACGAGGCGCTAAAAGCAGGGTCGCCGCTTGATGCCGCCCTGAAAACGAAAAATATCGCACGCACCGGCAGCGACCTGGGCAGCGCGTTCGCCAGCAAAGGCAAATCGATGTTAATCCCGGAAGTGGTGGTGCGCAGCGAGGTGGAAATTGGCCGCTACGAAGTCACTCGCGCGCAGTTCGTCGCATTCGACAAGGACTACAAATTCGATCACGGCACGGGAAATTATCCCGCCAGCGGGGTGACCTTCGATCAAGCCAAGGCTTATACCGAATGGCTTTCCAAACTGACCGGCCAAACCTGGCGCGTGCCAACGGAAAAGGAAGCCGCCGCATGGTATGAGAAGAAAGACAGCGAAAACACGCTCGATTATTGGGCGGGTTACGCGCCAAATCCCGACGACGCCAACCGCCTCCGGCAAAAGGTGAAGGAGCTTGGCGGCAGCGCGCCACTACTGAAACCCGTGGGAACTTTCCCCGGACAAGGACAAGAGGATCAAGAGCTGGTCTTCGATCTCGGAGGAAACGTCGCCGAATGGGTCGCGCTTCCCGATGGAAAAGGCAAAGCCGAAGGCGGAAGCGCGGATTGTCCCGCGGATCCGCGTTCCACCTGCGCGGCGGCAGCGGAGTACATCGGCTTCCGAGTTGTGCGCGGCGCCGCGAAACCATAGCGTGAAACGGAACCACGAAATAAAAAGGAGCGGCCTGGTGAGGAACTTTCTGGGGACGAAAGTGCCGATCGTGGCGACGCTCGCGCTGATGCTAGCGCCATTTGCCGTGGGCGCCCAGTTGACCAAAGACGACATCGAGTTTCGCAAAAAGATTTACGTCAATAAAACAGGCGAGCGCCTGCCCTATCGCCTCTACGTGCCTCTCGGCTACGACCCCAACCGGAAATACCCGCTCCTTCTCTGGCTGCATGGCGGCGACGGCCGCGGCAGCGACAACGTAAAGCAACTGAACGGCGGAAACTCCATCGCCACGCATTTCTGGACTGGCAAAGACGTGCAGCTGAACTTTCCCATGATTGTGTTGCTCCCGCAGTGCCCTTCCGGCGACAACTGGTCCGACCCCGACATGAACCAGCCAACGAAATGGCTCGAACTAACGATGAGTGCTCTCGCCGACATACAAAAAGAATTTTCCATCGACCCCGATCGCATCTATCTCGCCGGCCAATCCATGGGCGGCCTCGGCGTCTGGTCCACCCTCCAGGCGTATCCCGGCAAATGGGCCGCGGCGGTGATCCTCTCCGCCTACGACAACTTCACCGACATCCCTGCGCTCGCGCAAACTCCGCTCTGGGTCTTTCAGGGCGAAGCCGACGAAACCGTGCCGGTCACGCTGGTGCGCGACATGATGAAGCAGCTCAACAAGGCCCATGCAAATCTGCGCTACACCGAATATCCGAAGACCGATCATGAAGTCTGGAAGAAGGCCTTCGCCGAACCCGGCTTGCTCGCCTGGCTCTCCGCGCAGAAACGTGGCCAGCCTGCGGGAGGCCAACTTGGCTCTGGCGCAGCGGCCCCAACGCACTAAACTGGAGTGCATGAGCGACTTCACTCCCACCGAACGGACGCAAGTCAAGCGGCTCCCAAAACGTGGTAAATACGAGCGCGAAACCGTTTTCGCAATCCTCGATGAAGGATTCGTCTGCCACGTCGGCTTCACCGTGGACGGCCAGCCCTACGTGATCCCCACGAATTACGGCCGCTCCGGCGACCTGCTCTACCTGCATGGCAGCGCAGCCAGCCGGATGCTGCGCACGCTCAGCGAAGGCGTCCCGGTAGGCGTCACGGTGACGCATGTCGACGGCCTGGTTCTGGCGCGCTCGGCGTTTCATCATTCCGTGAATTACCGCTCGGTGGTGATTCTTGGCACCGCGCGCCTCGTAACCGATCCCGCCGAAAAAATGGAAGCCCTCCGCATCTTCACCGAACACGTGATGAAGGGCCGCTGGGACGATGTTCGCCAGCCAACCGAACAGGAACTGAAAGCCACCACCGTGCTCGCTCTACCGCTCGAAGAAGTAAGCGCCAAAGTCCGCACCGGCGGCCCGATTGACGACGAAGAGGACTACACCTTGCCGGTTTGGGCGGGCGTCCTCCCGCTCGAAACCGTGGCGAAAGAGCCGTTGCCAGATCCCCAGCGCAAAAACGACAGACCAATTCCCGATTACTTGAGGATCTACTCCCGCCAAGCCTCGCGTTGACTAGCCTTTAATCTGCCCAGTTATGCGCGCGGCCGGAAATAACATTCGATTCGGTCTTAGCAACGGAAGCTCATTTTCAGGGGGTTTCGGGATGTATCGGGGCAAGCCTGAGGGGGCCGAACCAACCGGACTAGTTCTTGCCTGGGGAGATCTGTTTCGACGAGAGCGGTTGCCGCAACCAGTGCCGCAGAGCTGTTCCCAGCTGCGGCAGGTCAATTGAGTTGATCATCGCCATCCAATCGCGCTGGAATTCCAGCGTCCACCGCCGCAGCAATGCCCGGGCGACAGTGAACGTCTCCCGCGTGTGTGGAGAAAGCACGGCCAAGACCCGCGCCCACCAACCGGCAAGTATGGCTAACAACAAAAGCGGACCACGCGGGTTCCACGAGGTTTCCAGGGTGCGACGGAAACGCTCATTCCAGGTCAGCACAAAGCGCTGGGGAATCCGGTTCCTGCTATCGGGCGAGAACAGGCGACTAGCAGAGGCGGGCCCTTGTTCCCGCAGGGGCGCGGCAGGCTGGTCGTGCACAATTTTCGATCCATCATGGCGAAGCCGGGAAGCGGAAGCCGCGGCCAGCATTCGCTCCATCGTGGCGACGATTTCCGCGACACATTCTGACTGGTCAGCACTCGCATTCGCGGCAGGCACGCATTCACTTGCCCGGGAGTGCGACTCTGGAGCGGCAGGAACCAAGTGAAGTACGGAGAGCGACGCGTCCAGATGTTCGTGTGGGGCGCCGCTTACCGGGCGTTCCAGAACGCTGGTAGCCGTTAAGCATTCCCCGGCAGGCGCAGACTCTTCCTGGGTAAACACCGATGGCGACGTGAGCGTATCCGCTTCAGAATGTTCCGGCGCGTCCATTTCTTCTGCCGGGATGGATCGATCCGGCGCGGCCGCAAATTCCAATGTCGCGAACTTAAGTTTGTTGTCCAGGTGAAGCATTGCGCCAGCCGGGCTGGTGACCGGACGACAATCGTCCATTTGAAAATCCCGCGCGGCTTCTTCAACCATCTGCGGCGGCACGGGGTTCAACTGCTCGACATAAGCATTAATCAGCGCATGCTCGCAGAGAAGGTTCATCACCCGTGGAATGCCGCGCGAATAAAAATGAACCGCTTCGACGGACTCGGAAGCGAACACGGACCCGTGTTTGGCTCCCGCGATGCGCAGCCGGTCGGCTATGTAACCGTGGGCCTCCGCCAGGGTAAGCGGCGAAGTGCTGCAACGCAGGGAAATCCGCTGTCGAAGCTGCCGCATCTCGGGCCGCCTGAGCTTGTCTTCGAGTTCCGGCTGGCCCACCAGCACGATCTGCAGCAGTTTCTCACAGGCAGTCTCAAGATTCAGCAGCAGCCGAATCTCTTCCAGCAGTTCGAGCGACAATCCCTGGGCTTCGTCCACAATCAGAACGGGAGTGCAGCCCATGCGAAAGCGCTCCAGCAACCACTGGTTCAACTGGAGCAGCATATTCCCCTTTAGTTTGAAATCCGCCGGAATGCCAAAGTCGTTGAGGATAAAATCGAAGAGGTGGTTAGTGCTCAGGTGCGAGTTGAAGATAAAGGCAGTGGGCGTCTTCTGCTGGTGCAGCCAATCCAGCAGGTAGTTGATCAGTGTCGTCTTCCCCGTTCCCGCCTCACCGGTCAGCAGTATCAGCCCTTTGCGGCTTTCGACGCCATACGTCAACTGCTCCATTGCTTCTTGAATCTGGGGAGTCAGGTACAGAAAGCGAGGATCGGGGTTTACGTTGAACGGATTTTCGCGGAGTCCGAAGAAATTCTTGTACATGGCCACTCAGTCATGACGCCGGGCGAGGCATCCGTCCTCGCTTTCCCACAAGAACTCAATCACCAGTCGGTCGCCAGGAGGAGGTTCATTGGGAGAGTAACCAGCCAGCCCGCTGTTCGGGAGCGATGCGAAGTCCTCGAAATCAAGTTCCAGATTGAAGTCTTGAAATGCAATCGTGGCCAGCTGCGCGGCCCGCTCGACCAGCGCGGATTCCTCGGGTGTAGGACTGCGCGGGATGCAGGAGTATGTCTCAAAAGTGGCGCAGAGTTTCCCTTCCGGCGAAAGTATCGAGGCGCAGGAAAAAACGAACAGTCCGTAGCTAGCCACGGCCTCACCGATTGCTTTCAGGGTGTGCTCTTTCCCGTCTGGAAACAGCACCAGCGAGACAACGTTACCCACTTGGCGGTCGACTGCAGCACAGATTTTATGGAGCACCTCGGGCAGCGGCGCTCCCCCGGAGATCAATTGCACCAGGTCGCGTTCCCCGTTTAACGAGGCTTGTGTGGTGATTGAATCCTGGCAAAGCATGTTGCTCCCCGCAAGGTCATTTGAACTGAAACTCCTATTCAGCTACGACTTCATCACCGCGGCTATTCGATTGCGTTTTGGTAAGAGTTGCGGCGGAGAAGGAGAAATCCCAAACCCGCCAAACCCGTCAGCAAAAGCAATTGAGATCCGGGTTCGGACACGGCGGTCACCGCTGGAGCGGCGCCGTTTCCATCCGGATCGTGCCCGTTGCCCTTTCCGTGTGACTTTCCCTTATCTTTATCGGAAGCATTGTTCTGATTCGACCCGAAATCAATCACCTTCAGCGGAGGCTTACCAGAGTTTGCTTCGGAATCCACGAACCCACCCAGACCCCCACTCTTGTCTCCCTGGGAAAAGCTGCTTGCTCCAGCGTTAGACATCGAAGCAGGCCGAACTTCATTCAGCTTGGTCCCGCCCAGGTCGCAATCGCCGGTAGCGTAGAGATCATGAAGGCCCTTCATCTCCGCCTGCTTTTGCGCTGAAACGCTGCTCTTGCTTTCGCTCTTGGAATCACCGGGAATCTTGTCGGCAAATATGGGTGCAGCGGCAATCACCAGAGCGGCCAGTAAAAACGATGGGCGCTTAAATTTCAATGGACTTCTCCTTGCTTGCGACGGCTTACACTATTTACGGCGGTTCATACATACTAGAGACTG
>Ga0210402_10003993_pt1 | contig 13603 bp, 12 predicted proteins | sample IncBWC7MmetaG_FD_161055 | JGI IMG/M metagenome (GOLD analysis project Ga0210402, IMG submission 161055) | Forest soil microbial communities from Barre Woods Harvard Forest LTER site, Petersham, Massachusetts, United States - Inc-BW-C-7-M | ecosystem: Environmental > Terrestrial > Soil >...
CTTGATGCGATGCCACTGCTCGGCGCGCTCGCGGTCAGAGAGCGCGGAGTGCAGGATGGCAACTTCATCGCCGAAGATCTGATGGAGATCGGCCGCAACGGCCGGAGTGAGGCCGATTTCCGGGACGAGCAAAATGGCGGAGCGGCCCGCCTCGAGCACACCGCGCATGGCCGCCAGATATACCGCGGTCTTGCCCGATCCGGTGACGCCGTGCAGGAGCATGCCGGAAAATTTTCCCGCGGCGACGCCTTCGCGCATGCGCGAGAGGGCGGATTGCTGCGCCAGGTTCAGATCAAAATCGAAGAGCGAGGGTCGAGGCTTGGACCGGGAGAGGACGAATTCGGCGGGCTCGTCGAGAATCTCGACGATGCCGCGGCGAACCAGCGTTCGGAGGGTGGTTCGGGGGACTTCGAGCAATTGCAAGGTTGTGACGGGGACTCTTCTTCCGGAAGCCGACAGAGCGTCAACGATCTGCCGTTGGTTGTTGTTCAGTTTGGATTCGACGGACTTCAGCACGGCGACTTTGGTGGTGCGCGCGGCGTCTTGAATCGCGGATATGTCTTCGCGCTTCAGCCATTTCTTGCGAACCATGCCAGCGAGGACGGCCCTCGAAACGCGAGTGGCGGAACGAAGGGTCTGTTCGCGGACCAGGGCGGGGCCCTCAGGGGCTAAAGCCTTATTTGTGGTGGGTTCGAACGGCAGGGCGGAAGCCGTATCCTTTCCGGCCGTGGTCGCGTCCGTCGTCCGCGCTGCGGTCGTCTCGCCCGTCGCGATGGCGATCGTCCCAGTCGTTCTGGCGGGGGCGGTCGGGTCCGGCTTCCCGGCTGCGGTCGTCTCCGTGGTTCCGCCGGCGGTCTTCTTGGTCGTCGCAATTTCGACTTCCGGGGTGGAGTCGCTTTCGAAAATGCAGTTCGCCAGGTAGTCGAGGACGCGGAATTCGGTTTCCTGCTCCTCCGGGGTGCGTTTCGAACGGGCCGATGATCCGGATATACCTGCAAGGTGGAGGGCCATATGGCCTTCGTCGGTGAGGCGGTAGCCGACGGCACGCTTAAACTCGGCGTTCAGCGGGAGCATGGTGCGGAAGACTTCACCGATCGGGGCGAGATAATAGTCGGCAATCCAGCGACCCAATTGCAGCAGTTGCTGATCGAGCACCGGGATGGTGTCGAGGGTAGAGAAAATATTCTTCGCGGTGACGGAGGGTTTGCGGTCGTGGAGTTCCACGACGATGCCGGTCACGCGCTGCTGGCGGAATGGGACCAGCACGCGCCCGCCGACGACGGGAGCAGTGTCGGCCGGGACACGGTAGGTGAAGACCATGTCGAGAGGCACGGGGACCGCGACGTCACAGAATTCGGGCATCGATTTCAGAGGATAGCAGCGACGATTGAGGAAAGGTAAATCCGTGAATTCAGAAACTTTCAGATCGGCGGTCGCGAAACCACAAACCCGTCGCGCTGCGCTCGACGGACAGCCGAGGGCGGCTGTCCCCACATTTTCTTATTCCGCGGGCTTTTGGGGAGGTTCCAGGCCCAGATATTTCATGACCATTTGCAAGTCTTTCCAGGCTTCGCCTTTCTGGCGTGGATCGCGCAACAGAAAAGCGGGATGGTACGTCACCGCGAGTTTCGTCCCCCGCCACGAAGCATCGCTGCTGCGGGCGCCGGCCGGCATGAAGTCGTAAAAGCGGCCGCGCAGCTCCGACATCGGCGCGTTCATGGCGAGCAGGTTCTTCGCCGATACCGCGCCTAGCGCCACCACGACCTTGGGCTTGACTACGGCGATCTGGCGCATGAGGAACGGAGAGCAGGTTTCGCATTCGTCGCGCTCGGGTGTGCGATTGCCGGGCGGACGGCACTTCACGACGTTGGCGATGTAGACGTCCTCGCGGCGGATACCCATCGCTTTAATCATGTTGTTCAGCAACTGGCCGGCACGGCCCACGAAGGGCTCGCCCTGCGTGTCTTCGTCGGCACCAGGGCCTTCGCCGACGAACATCAGGTCGGCACCTGGATTACCCACTCCGAAGACGATCTGCTTTCGTCCCTGTTTGTGCAGCTTGCAGCGAGTGCAGTCCCCGAGATCTTCGCGGATGAGTTTGAGGGCGGCGATGGGGTCGGTGATGGCCTGCTCCGCATGGGATGTCAGGACCGGCAGAATATTCTCGTTGGCGACCTGCGCGACTACGGATCTTCTTGCGGGCATTTCCTCTCGCAGTTCCTGGGATGTGGACTGATGGTCAAGTTCGACAACGGCCGATGCTACGATTTCGGCGACACGCGGTCCACGCCGGTAGAAATCGTAGATACCCATCTCGTGGCAGTAGCGAACTCGTTCGGCGAGAGCTCGGCGGAGATCAGGATCGAGGACGGTTGACATTGTGGGATGCGGAATAGGCATTATAACGGTTCGCCCGGCCGGGGACTGTGTGTTGGTTCTCGTGAGAACGCCTGGGTGAGCCGGAAGCAGCGGCGGGGTGCAGGGTCCTGCGCTGCTCTCAGGATGACAGCTTAATCGGACAGATCAAGCTTTTACCGGTGATTTGCGGTGCTGGCGGAGGCGCACGACCTGGTCGAGGACTCGCTGGGCCACTTCCCATTTCGTGGTTTCGGGAACTTCGACGACTTCGTCGCCGGTGATTATGGTGACGGCATTGCGGTCGGAATCGAAACCTACGCCCTCGCGGGAAACGTCGTTGACGACGATGGCATCGAGATTTTTCGAGACCAGCTTCTGGCGTGCATTCTCCAAAACGTTTTCCGTTTCGGCGGCGAAGCCGACAATGATCTGCGAGGTCTTCTGGAGAGCAAGTTCTTTCAGAATGTCAGGCGTAGCCTCCAGTTCGAGGGTCAACGGGCCCTTGCGCTTGATTTTCTGGCCGGCGGCGGCTTTCGGGCGATAATCGGAAACCGCTGCGGTCTTGATTACAATGGTCGCCTGAGGAAGCAAATCGAGCACGGCGTCGCGCATTTCTTCAGCCGACTCGACCCGAGTCACTTCGGCGGCTCCGGGCGGGGTGAGGGACGTCGGGCCGGTAACCAGAAGCACCTGTGCGCCGCGACGTAATGCGGCCTCGGCGAGGGCGTATCCCATGCGCCCGCTGGAGCGGTTGGTGAGATAGCGCACGGGATCAATCTTCTCGCGCGTCGGGCCGGCAGTGATCAGTACGGTTTCATGGCTCAGATTCTGGGATGCGCCAAGGGCCTCCATGACGGCGGAAACGATGGCTTGGTTCTCTGCCAGCCGCCCTTGGCCGGTCATCCCACAAGCCAGATAGCCCGCGCCCGGGTCCACAATCTTGACGCCCCGCTGCCGCAGGATCTGCAGATTCGATTGCGTGGCGGGATGATTCCACATGTTGACATTCATGGCTGGAGCCACGACGACGGGAGCGGTGGTCGCGAGGTAAAGGGTGGTCAGAAAATCGCTGGCAACGCCCTGCGCGAAATGCGCCAGAACGTCGGCCGTGGCAGGCGCAACGACGAGCGCATCGATGGATTGGGCGACCGCGATGTGTTCGATCGCGGAATCGAGGTTGGGCGAATGCTCTTCGCCGGGCGAGAACATGCTGAGAATGACCTTCTCACCGGAGAGTGCGGCGAAGGTAAGGGGGCGGACGAACTCCTGGGCGGCGCGGGTCATCACAACCTGCACGCGGATTCCGCGGTCCTGCAGCAGGCGGACGATCTCCGCTGCTTTATAGGCCGCAATGCCGCCGGTGACGCCAAGGGCGATTTTCATGGATTCTTGATTGTTGATTTTTGACGGTTGATTCAAAACCGTCGTCGCCGCGGTCTCTCAACCATCAGCAATCACGAACTCAACAATCTCCTCTACTCCTGGCCCAGAGCCTTGTCGAGAGCGTCCTCCGCTTGCTCGGCGGCGGTACGGGTTTCCGGGATCTCCCACTTCACCTTGCCGGCGCGGATCTCATCCTGCGCGATGCGGCAGGGTTTGCGGGAGTTCGTATCCACGACGGGCGGCGCACCGGACTGAAGCTGGCGCGCGCGACGCGCTGCGACCAAAATGTATCGGTAGTTGCTGTCAAAGCCTTCGATCAACTTCATTGGGACTCTCCCTCAAAATACAGGTTTGAAGTCTGTCTGTGCCAAACGTCGAGCAATGCGCTCCATAGAACAGGGCCAACTTTCAGGCGTGTCCCACTCATTTCTACTCGCGGCTTCCAACGCCCGTTTCGGCGTTACTAAAATGATACCGCGAAATCTAAGCACGTGCCGAAGGCGGGAGGGTACTAAAGGAATCAAGGATCGGCCGGACTCGATCCTTGATATTGGCCAGCCGATGCCGTTCCGCCAGTTCGGTGATTTTCCTGTCCTCAGCGGACAGGGGCGCTTTCGACCGCCTCAGGCGCTCGGACAGAACGATCGCCTCCAGGCTATCGATCGATTCCCCAAGATCGTCGTTGATCAAAATATAGTCGTACTTATCGTAATTCTCAATCTCACGACTGGCCGCGCGCAAGCGGCGGGCGATCACCTCTTCGGCATCCTCGCTGCGCTTGCGCAGCCGCCACTCCAGCGTCTTGCGGTCTGGAGGCAACACGAAGATGCTGACGGCCTCGGGCAATTTTCGTTTGATTTGCGCGGCACCCTGCACGTCAATATCGAGCAAAAGATCGTGCCCCTTTTCTCCGGTCTCCTCAAGAAACCGGCCGGCGGTGCCGTAATAATTTCCGTCAAAATTGGCATGCTCCAAAAACTCGTCGTCGCGAATCATTTGCTCAAATTCTTCGCGGAGGACGAAGTGGTATTGCTTGCCATTTTGCTCACTCCCGCGGCGCGTGCGCGTCGTATAGGAGATGGAGAAATCAAGCTTCGGCACCAGTTTCAGCAGCTCGTTGACGAGGGTCGACTTCCCCGATCCGGACGGGGCGGAGATGATGTAGACGATGGTCGTGTAGGTTGGGCTCATTCCAGGTTTTGTACCTGCTCGCGTGACTTTTCAATCTCTGCCTTCATGGCCAGGCCCGCTTCGGTAATCTTGAGCGCTTCTCCCGCGAGTCCCGAGGTCTTTGAAAGCAGCGTGTTGGCCTCGCGATTCATTTCCTGCAGAAGGAAGTCGAGCTTTTTGCCGATTTCACCGCCCTGCTCGAGGAGACCGAGAAAGTGCTGCACATGATTTTCGAGACGGATGATCTCTTCCTGAATATCGCTGCGGTCGACGAGGAGCGCGGCCTCCTGTAGAATTCGCTCCTTGTCCACGGTTCCCGCCAGCAACTCCTGAAGCCGGGATTGCAGCCGCTCGCTGTAGTTTTGCAGCACAGCGCGGCGATGCTGCTGCACGCTCTGGCTTGCCTCCGATAGATGGAGCATGCGGTCGCGCAGTTCGCGGACGATGCCACGGCCCTCTTCTTCGCGCATTTGATTGAGCCGGTCGAGAGCCTCGCCGATCTTCGCCATGACTGCGGCCTCAATCTCGCCGTCGGCGCTTTCGTTGGCCGAGTCGAGCGCACCTGGGATGCGTAGAACCGCATTGAGGTCGGGCGTGGCCGCAAGGGAAAACTCGGCCGCCGCGGCCCGGAAGGCAGTGATATACCCGCCCACGACTTCGCGGTTCAGCGAGAACGTCTCGCTGGTCGTGCGCTCCAGGCTCAACGAGATTTCAACGTGGCCACGCGCCATTTTCTCTTTCAGGAGGCGACGAAGTTGCATCTCGAGGGAATCGGTGCCGGACGGAAGGCGGAAATGAAGATCGAGAAAACGATGATTGACGGACTTCAGCGACAGCGCAAACGCCATGCGGCCGTTGGCGGCAGCCGGGGTGGCGGAGAACGTGGCACCTCCGTCCGGGCGGTGAATTTCCCCTCTCACCTGGGCAAAACCGGTCATCGAGCGTATGGGCATAAGAGACGTGCTTTCAAGTTTCGGCTACCGCTCTAGGCGAATCGGCGCTGGCGAATTGCAGTTCGTAGAGGCGCCGATACGTACCTAGCTTCTGCATCAATTCTTCGTGGCTGCCGATGTCGGCGATCGTGCCGTTTTCGATTACTACGATGCGATCCGCGCGGCGAATGGTCGAAAGCCGGTGCGCGATGACAAAAACGGTTCGGCCGCTCATCAGATTGTGCAAGGCCGATTGCACCAGGGCTTCGGACTCGCTGTCGAGCGCCGACGTGGCCTCGTCCAGAATCAGGACCGGCGCATTCTTCAGCAACGCCCGCGCAATCGCCAGACGCTGGCGCTCCCCACCGGACAGCCGCACGCCCCGTTCACCGATTACAGTATCGTAACCCGCCGGAAGCGCCACTATGAAATCGTGGGCCAGCGCGGCACGAGCCGCAGCCTCAACTTCCTTCTGAGGAACCTGCGGCTGGCCGTAGGCGATGTTATTGCGAACGCTGTCGTTGAACAGAACCGTCTCCTGGGTGACGATGCCAATCTGCGACCGCAAGGAAGAGAGCGTTACATCGCGCACGTCATGGCCGTCAACCAGGATGTGCCCTGCGGTCACATCAAAGAAGCGGGGAATCAGGTGAACGAGCGTGCTCTTGCCCGCACCGCTGGAGCCGACGACCGCAAGAATTTCGCCGCGCTTCACTTCCAGTTCAATGTCTCGCAGGATCTCGCGCGAGTCGTCGCCGTCGGCCTGATAGGAGAAACAAACTCCTTCGAATCGGATGTTTTTCGAAAATCGCTGAAGGGCTTTGGCTCCGGGCTTCTCGAGAACGACGTCCTGGGCATCCATGAACTTGAACAGTTGCGAGGATGCGCCCAGGGCCTGCTGGAAACTGTTATTGAAGACGGCAAACTTTCGCACCGGGTTGTAAAGCGCGAGAACGGCTGCGACGAAGGTGACAAAAGCACCCAGCGTGAACTCGTTGTGAGAGATCCGGCTGCGCCCCAGAAGCAGCAGGAGCGCGATCGCGATGGCGCCGAATGTATCCATGAGCGGAGAGCTGATGGCCGCTGCCGCTACCGAGCGCAGGTTAGCGCGGAAGAGCCGCTGCGCCGCGATGCGGAATCGCGCCACCTCCCAGGACTCCATGCCGAAGGCCTTGACGATGCGGTTGCCCGTGATGGTTTCGTGCAGAATATTCTGCACGTCGGCCAACTGGTCCTGCCCGCTCCTCGTCGTCGACCGGACGCGCCTGCCGATGCGCACGGCCGAAAAAACGATGAACGGGACGAAGAGCAGCAGCACCCATGCGAGTTGCCCCCCCAAGATCACCACGACGATCGCGGTGAAGACAAACGTGAAGAACTGTTGCAGGAACTCCGCCAGCACGCTCGACATGGCGAACTGCACCCGTTCAATGTCGTTGATGATAGTTGAGATCAAGGTGCCGGTGGTGTGCTTTTGAAAGAAAGCCACCGACCGACGCAAAACCGAGTTGTAGAGATCATTGCGCAGGTTGGTGATCATGCCGAAGCCAGCATGGTTCACCAGGTAGGTTCCGGCGTAGTCCAGGATTCCCTTGAGCACGGTTGAAGCGACCAGCGCGTAGGCGACGATGGTCCACGCGTTGTGAAAATGGGAAGGAACGAAACGCTGCAGGTAGACCGGTTGGTCAATCTTTGGGATGGTGAAAAGAACGATGTTTTCCGAACCCGACGCCGGGTTCAGCACCCGGTCCAAGATTGGCTTCAGCAATACCAGGCGAAAAGCCTCAAGGAATCCGACCGCTGCGAGCAGCACCACCCCAGGGAACAGCTGCACGAGGAACGGGAGCACGTAACGCACCAGGCGCGTCAGTTGCCGCATGGGACTCCCGCGCGGGGCAGGCCGCAAGCGCTTGCTGCCGGTCGAATGGACATGGGATGCAAGGCCCTATTCTACTTGAGTCGTGCGCCCGAGGAATGCCGTTTCCATTTCCAAAGCATTCGATAGGGCCCATTTCGGGCGCATGAGAAGTCTCTCTCGGGGGGCGGTTGGAGAAACAACAGAGCGACGCTTCCCCGCTGGCCATCGATGCTCACTGAAGGTAGGTGAAGCGCCACACGCCTGCGCTCCGGTAAGCGACGGCGCGAATCGAGCCCCTTCGCGCTTTGGGGCCGGAGAGGGGGATCGAAAGATTCGCATTGCCGGTGCTGCCGTTCCCCTGCAACTGACCGGATAGGAACCATGATGGCTTCACGGGCTCACCCATCTGTTCGCGCACCTGGGAGTTCCCCGCGGCTTTCGCCAAGGCCTGTTTGTATGCGTCGCTATTGCGAAACGACGGGATGACGACGGTGAGCAGGATGGTTGCAAATACGCCCATCCGGAAAATCAGAGTCACGCAGCCGAGCGGGATCTTCCGGCGTGGATTGTGTTCGAGCCAGCCTCTCATCATGGGCTCGGGTTGGAGTGGATCGGGAGGGCGTGGACCTGTGGGTCGCCGCTACTTCGGGCTGTCGCGATGCGCAACTTTCACGCGATATCCGGCGCCGCGAAGGTGTTTGCCAACTTCCTCGGCGATCATCACGGAACGGTGCTGCCCGCCGGTGCAGCCGAATGCGATGGTCAAATAGCTCTTCCCTTCGTGGATGTAGTGGGGCAGCAGGTAGACGAGCAGATCGGAGATGCGCGAGATGAACTCGCGGGTCTGCGGGAAGGAGCGGATGTATTTGGCCACCCGAGGATCGCGCCCCGTGAGCGGCCGGAACTCGGGAACGAAATGCGGGTTGGGAAGGAAGCGTACATCGAATACCAAGTCAGCGTCCTCGGGAACACCCTGCCGGAATCCAAAGCTCACGCAGGACACCAGAATGCTCTTTTCCGAAGATTGTTCCTTAAAACGCTCGGTGATGTGAGCGCGAAGCTCGTGCACATTGAACTTCGAGGTGTCGATGACGAAATCGGCGACGGCACGAATCGCGCCGAGGTGGCGACGTTCCGCCTTGAGTGCAGACTTCACAGGCGAGTCGGTACCCAGAGGATGCGGGCGGCGCGTCTCGCTGAAACGGCGCATGAGTATGGAGTCGGACGCCTCGAGGAAGACTACCTTCGTCGGGATCATGCGCCCCACCGATTTCAAGATCTGGGGAAGCTCTTCGAGCTTGGAGCCCTCACGCACGTCGACGACCAGGGCGGTGCGGCGAATCTCACCCGACTGGACGGCCAAGTCGGCAAACTGGGGAATCAGCTGTACTGGCAGGTTGTCGACGCAGTAATAACCCAGATCTTCGAAGGCTTTCAATACCGAGGCCTTCCCCGATCCGCTCATGCCGGTGATGATCACCAGTTCGGGCGAGTGCTGCACTGCGCGGGAAGGCTTCTTCCCGGCAGCCTTCGATTTTCTCGGTGTCTGGCCAGAGGACCGACGGGACTTCATGAACTGGATAGTAGCATCCGGGCACAGCTCTTGCTTTGCCTTCGTGATTGCCAACTGTGATACCGGCGGGGCTGGGTGTTGTTGGCGGCGATTCTGGGAAGCGCTCGTCAAAGCTTGCAATTGCAGATTGTGCGCGCCGCTTCCGGCAGGTAATCTATTGCGTCATGAAAAAGTTCGAAGAACTCACCGAGCGCGAAGTGCTGGCCCTGGCCATTGCATTGGAAGAAGAAGACGAAAGAGTTTATGCCGACTTTGCCGAGGGGCTTCGGGGGGACTATCCCGCAACCGCGTCGATGTTTGACGGCATGCGGGAAGAAGAATCGGGCCACCGGCGGCGATTGCTCGAACTTTTCCTGCGGAAATTCGGGGACCACATTCCACTGATCCGGCGCCAGGACGTGCGCGGGTTCGTCGACCGTCCGGCGCTGTGGCTGGTGCGTCCTTTGCGCATTGAAGCGGTGCGCAAAGAGGCGTCGACAATGGAAGTGGAGACGCGCCGTTTCTATGAAAAGGCCGCGGCGCGAACGCAGGACGTAAGCATCCGGCAGTTATTGGACGACCTGGCCAGGGAAGAGCGCGAACACGAAGAGCGGGCTCAGGAACTCGACAAGCAGAAACTGCCGGACAACGTGAAGGCCGACGAAGAGGTGGCACAGCGCCGTTTGTTCGTGCTGCAGATCGTGCAGCCCGGGTTAGCGGGGCTGATGGATGGATCGGTATCGACGCTGGCTCCAGTGTTCGCCGCCGCCTTCGCTACCAAGAATAGTCACGAGGCGTTCCTGGTTGGCCTGGCTGCTTCGGCAGGTGCGGGCATCAGCATGGGATTCGCGGAGGCGCTCTCCGATGATGGCAGTCTGACCGGACGCGGCCATCCGTGGGTACGAGGATTGATCTGCGGAGCAATGACGGCCGTGGGAGGAATTGGGCACACGCTGCCGTTTCTGCTGCGCGACTTCCGCATGGCGCTTTGGGCAGCCGGGGCCGTGGTTGTGGCGGAGCTTGCAGTGATCACATGGGTTCGCAAGCGCTACATGGATACACCCTGGGTCTCGGCGGCCCTGCAAGTGGGCTTGGGCGGCGTGCTTGTGTTCATCACCGGAGTACTGATCGGGAGATCGTGAACCTGCGCCCTCGCCCGAGCGTGTTCCGCTCCAGAGCTGGCTTGTATTTTGATTTCGCTTATTTCAGTTTTACGAAGAGCAAGACGAAGATCGACCAAACTCCCACGGTCAACGGAAATTGAACCAGCTGCGCGTCGCGCATCGGACCACCCCTTGGAATCGCGAACGTAAGCGCAAACATCGCCAAAGCCGTAAGTATCCCGAGAATCAATTTGGTCCTGAAGTTCATGGTTCCTTCCCTCGCTTTCAAGGTGCACGATACGGTGCATGAGCCCAAAGGCTCCCCCACCGAGGGAACATCATCCTCGCAAAAGCGGCGGAGTGCAACATATTCCGCCGCAAAGGACCAGGTTTCCATGGCGATTGCGTCAGGGCTGAGTATCCAGGGGATGCGTGCTCTTTTCGTAGAACTCGTTCTGCAGTTTGAGGCTCACGTCATCGGCTTTGACCGCCCGGATGGCCTTGACCACGGAATCGATCCACCAGTTCATCTGGAACTCGCCGAGCTCCCTGGTGGCAACAGATCCATCGCCAGAATAGTGGTTGGGGAACCGTGTGTACCACCAAATCCCGGTGTAGACGCCTCCGGGGATTTTTTGGCGCGCCTGGTCTGCGCCGGACTCATTCTTGGCGCGATCTTGGTGCACGAGATCGGGACGGGAGATCATCATCTTCGAGGTCTCGCTTTCGCCGGCGTGCATGTCGATCGTGGTTTTCCGAGCCGGACCACCGTGCTGCGGCGTACGTTCGTCGAACACGTAAACGACATAGTCGTGGGGCTTGTCCATTTGAGTTTGGGCGAAGAAGGGGAGCAGGCTGTCGTTGCCTCCGTGGCCGTTGACGATCAGAACTTTCTTGCAGCCGTTGCGCGCCATCTCATCGGTGGTTTCCTGCAGTAACGCAAGTTGCAGGGTGCGGCTGTAGGACATGGTTCCAGGCTCGTGGCGCGCCTCGGCGATCTGGCCAAAATAATATTCGGGAAAGACGACTGCGTATTCCTGTTCGGCGGCGTGCAGTGCGGCATGGCGAACATCGAGGAGATCGGTGCCGATCGGCAGGTGTGGACCGTGCTTTTCCAGAATTCCAAAGGGAAGAAGGCATGTTCCCTGCGAACGATGAATGCCTTCGCGGAAATCGGAGGCGGTGAGTTCTTCCCAGTGCACGGAGAGCTGGGGAGTGGGCGAAGTCTGGGTCTGAGCGAGACAGGGTATCGTCGGCAGGGCCGACACAGCGAGGGCGGCAAGGATACAAAGGAGGTTGTGGTGGAAGCGCTTGATCATGGCGAAATCTCCCTCGGCGGCAAATTCTAGCACGCGAATACCTCTATTCAAACGTATCAATAGCAGGTCGCAAGGGGAGCGAGCGTTGGGAAGGCATTGCCCACGAGGGACGCGAAGTCCCACGAAGTAAGACGACGCTGGTCAAAGCGCGTGACGCCGGTTCGCTAGCGAGGGGCGTTCGATTCGAAGTATGCGAGATTCATATTGCCTATGGTGAGAATGTGCGCGGTGAGAACGTTCTTGCCGGCAGGTGGTTTCACTTTCATCAGGGCTGATGCGCGATGTTCCGGTGATGCCACTGCCGCCAGGCGATGGGATCGGAGGCATGGAAGGTCGAGGGTATGGTTGATGGGCCGGTAGCGTCTTTTCCGTTTACATCCCTCGGAATCGTTCCGCCACGGTTTGCGGTGTACAGAAGGTCGGCCGTACTAAGATGCGGCTCGAACTCAACTGGGCAAGGGTCTTGCCGATCTTGGCGGGTCCGATGCCGTCCTCACGGACGTTCCAAGGATCAGAGGCAGCGGAGCTCCCCCAGGAAAACCATGAAAACCCAAGACAACGGCAGACAAATCGGTGAGTTCGCTACCTGCATGGTCGGAATTCTCACCTTCAGTTGGAGGGACGGGCGAGTCGCCCGTCCCCACAAGCCTCTTGGTCTCCCTCCGCCTTCTAAGGGACTTCGATCAACTCCATCTTGTCGTCGCGCCGGCGGCGATGGAGGACCATGAGTTTGCCCTTGGGATCGCGGAAAACGAAGACGTCGCGGTCTTTGAAGTGGGCTTCCTTGATCGCTTCTTCGAGCGTCATGGGGCGCATGGCGACAGCGTCGTCGGAGCGGAGAAGGTGGACCTCGGTGGTCCTCGCCACGGCCGGGTATTTGTGAACCATGACCGGGACGGCAGTCTTTTCCGACGTGCCGACGACGGTCTGAACCCCGCCTTGCCCGTCCGTCTCATCCACCCGAGGCGAGTGGCCATTCCACTTCTTGACTTCCTCGCTCTTGCGCGCCGAGCGTTTCTTCGACATCCAGCGCGTTTTGTATTTGACGGCCTGTTTTTCGAGGTGGTCGAGAGCTTCGTTGATGGCGATGGACATGTCCTTGGCCTGAGCCAGACCGACCAACGGGCCATTGCGAGGGCTGATCGTGATTTCGGCTTTGTGGCGGTGCTTCTCGACGGCGAGAATGACCTTGGCTTCAAAGCGGTCGCCTAGAATCTTGCGGATTTTTGAGAGGCCAGTCTCTACTTCGTTGCGGATGACGGAAGTAATTACGTAATGTCTGCCAGTGTATTCCACGTTCATGAGCGCCCCTCCTAAGAATTCAAATGATGAGCTAAATCGGGCACTACATTGGAACTTGGTAGCGTGCTCTCGCTTGGCATGCGCGCGGGCGAGACGCCCCCGCGACAGCCGGCGAGACGCCGGCGCTACGGTTACTTTTTGACCCGGCGCTGGTGCGTGCTGGGGATGCGCATGTCTTCGCGGTATTTCGCCACCGTGCGGCGGGTCACCTGGATGCCCTGCGATTGCAGGATGCGGGTGATTTGCTCGTCGGTCAACGGTCGGCTGGGATCCTCTTCTTCGATGAGCTTTTTGACGCGGCGCTTGAGGATGAGCAGCGAAGTGCCGCCGCCCTCCGGGCCCTGCACGCTCTCGCTGAAGAAGTATCGCAGCTCGAATACGCCTTGTGGCGTATGAGCGTATTTGTTGGCCACGGCACGGCTTACCGTGGAAGGATGCACGCCGATTTCTTCGGCCACCTCCTTGATCATCATGGGTTTCAGTTGATCGATGCCTCGTTCGAGGAAGTCCTGCTGGCGGGCGACGATGCAATAGCAGACCTTGGTGATGGTCTGCTTGCGCTGCTCGATGTTCTTGATGAGCTGAATGGCGCTCTTGTAGCGCTCTTTGACGTAGTCGCGGGTGCT
>Ga0210402_10003996_pt1 | contig 13597 bp, 10 predicted proteins | sample IncBWC7MmetaG_FD_161055 | JGI IMG/M metagenome (GOLD analysis project Ga0210402, IMG submission 161055) | Forest soil microbial communities from Barre Woods Harvard Forest LTER site, Petersham, Massachusetts, United States - Inc-BW-C-7-M | ecosystem: Environmental > Terrestrial > Soil >...
CGATAATGACCACATCCGGCGACAGCAAGCTGAAATCCAGCATGCTCAAATTCTTGTGCAATGTTCCGAAAATGGTCACTTGCAGGATTCGCGATTCGTGGATCAGCATTTCGGCGGAATAGCATTGCTTCCGTCGCAGCTTGCCATGGGCGAAGGCGGCGAGGGCATCGCTGTCCTTATCGGGCAACGGGGATCTGCGCAGACGCGCTGCCAGTTCGTCAACCAGCTTCGGAAGATGTACGTTGCGCTCTTCATCGCTCAGAAGAAGGTGGTCGAGTTCGGGGGTGCGCTTGGTTCGGCCCAACCAATCTTGGCTCAGAGGGGCCTTACAGCGGGTCAGGATTGCGGCCACGCTCTCTCTGCTTGCGGGTTGCGATTTATCATTCGCCAGCCTAGCCGTATGCGCAATTGGGTCTTTGAATGGAGCAGACATCTACATCACCTTCTTGGGACGACCAATGCAAAGATAGTCGCTGAACCAGCCCTAAGACTGATCAATTCTGGACAATTGAGTGCTCAAAAAAACCGGCCCAACCCGAAAGCCTCTTCTGCCTCCGCGCTTCTCCACACTGTCGACTACTACGCCCGCTTCGGCATCTCGATCCGCCGCCTTCTCACCGATAACGGTCCAGGTAATCGCCCCGCCAGCTTTCGACCCTTTGTCACCGGCTCCGCCTCGGCCAACCTTTCACTAGGCCCCTCGACGCCCCGTGCCCAATCGCAAGCAGAACCCTTGGTTCAAACCCTTCTGCGAGAAATGACTCTCAAGTCCGGGTTTACGCTAGCACCGAACGAATGGTCAGGGACCATGTTCCCGGAACAGCCTCTTGAGCTCTTGAGCCACCACCGGTCTCGCGACCAGGGAACGTCGCCCACCACAACTTTTTGGCAACCTCAGAAGTGAGTTCGTTGGCGAAATGTGACCTGACCGAAGGCTGAGCAAGTTTCACACTGGCGCGACAAGATTGTGAGCAATATTGAGCATCGCTACTCTCGTTCGTTTGCTCAAATCTAAGGTTGTCTGACTAAGCGCGGGTTCCCTACGGCCATGGAAAGCTGTGCTTTCAACCCGACCATGACGCCTCGGACCTTGAATCAACTAGTCGCCTTTACCCTTAACAGGCAACCGTACGCACTGCGCTTGGCAAGTGTCCGGCAAGTGTTGCGCATGGTGGAAGTAACCCCTCTGCCGCAGGCGCCCGGGATCGTCCTCGGAGTCGTCAGCCTACATGGAACGGTCGTCCCCGTATTCAGCGTTCGAAGACGGGTTGGATTAACAGATGGAGATGCCAGCTTAAGTGACCAGCTAATCGTAGCGGATACCGCCTGCAGGGTTGTGGCTCTGGTCGTCGACGCAGTCATTGGAGTCGTCGAGCTGTCGGCAGAGGAAATTACCGAGGCCGTGAAAATCGTACCTGTCACCGAATATTTGGAGGGTATAGCCAGGCTCGAAGAGGGCATGTTGTTCATTTATAACCTTGATCACTTCCTCTCGCGGCACGAGGAAAGCCAACTCCACAGCGCTTTGGCCAAGGGTCAAGGAGCAGAATGACTGCGAAAGTATCCAAAATGCTGCTGGCTGATCTCAGTAATTTTGTTGGCTCCCGCCTTGGCCTGCACTATCCGCAAGAACGCTGGAATGACCTGGAACGTGGTGCCCGCGCGGCAGCGCGGGAATGCGCCTTCGAGGACGATGTCGAGCGCTTCATCGGAAAAATGCTCTCTACGGCCTTGACGCAGAACGAATTGGAGACGCTGGCGAGCAACTTGACGGTTGGTGAGACCTACTTCTTCCGGGAGCAGAACAGCCTAGAAGTCTTCGAGCAGCAGATCGTGCCAGAACTAATCCGTGCTCGCCACACTTTCGGGGGTCAAATTAGGATCTGGAGTGCCGGTTGCGCCTCGGGTGAGGAGCCTTACTCTCTCGCAATCATTCTCAGCAGAATGATCGCCGACCTGAAGGAATGGAAGATAACGATTCTGGCGACGGATTTGAATCCTCGGTTGCTTCACAAGGCCTCTGAAGGGATCTATACAGACTGGTCTTTCCGGGACACTCCGCAGTGGGTACGAAACACATACTTCAAAGCTATCCCGGGCGGAGGTTGGGCCATTTCTCCGGCCATCCAGAAGATGGTGACCTTCTCGTATCTGAACCTGGTGGAGGACATTTATCCGTCGCTTTTGAACTGTACGAACGCGATGGATGTCATCCTCTGTCGGAATGTGCTCATGTACTTCACCGCAGAGGCTATCAAGAAGGTCATCCATCAATTCCACCGATCCCTAGCCGACGAGAGTTGGCTCATGGTAGGCCCAGCTGAAACCTCGCAGACCCTGTTCTCGGAGTTCGCGAGCGTCAGCTTTCCTGGAGCCACGCTCTACAGGAAAGGAGCCACCCCGCGCCAAATGGTGACCGCATCTGTTCCCTATGCACAGGAGGAATTTCAGTTGGATGTTCGGGCCGCGGAAGGGGCGATCCAGGAACCGGAACCAACAGGGCCTTCCGACCGGGAAACCAGCCTTGCTCAAGCGGACAATGACAGGCCCCAAGAAACCCCGAAAACACCGCTTTTGTATGACCAAGCCTTGGAGCTCTATCAACGAGGCCGCTACGAGGACGCGGCCGGGACCGTAATCGCGCTCATAACCCAGAACGCGAATGATGCGCGGGCGATGTTGCTGTTGGCGCGGGTTTACGCCAATCAAGGAAAACTTACCTCGGCCATCATCTGGTGTGAAAAAGCAATCGCGTCCGACAAAATGACTGCGTGCGCTCACTATCTGCGGGCTTCGATCCTACAGGAACAAGATCTGCCCGAAGAGGCCATCTGTTCGCTCAGGCGGGCCGTGTACGTCGATCCCCGGTTTACTCTCGGCCATTTTGCCCTCGGGACTCTCGCCTTGCGACAGGGAGATCTCAAGGAATCCGAAAAACATTTCGAGAATGTTCTATTGCTGCTCGCGAGCTATGGGCCAGAAGAAGCCGTGCCGGAATCCGAGGGCCTTTCCGCACGCCGGCTGAGAGAGATTGTCACGCTTCAACGTACTCAAAGAGCGGCGGCCAGCCGTAGCAGCACGAGTCCCATTCGTACTCCTGGTCGGCCGGAGATCACGAGCTTTAGCAGGCGATAGTCCGGCGATTGAAAGAACAGGAGACGCTATGCCCGAACAAAACACCAGCTCTCCCCCGGGCCAGGGGCACAACGGCGGAATCGATTGGGCCAAATTTCATGGCCGCCTGGAGACCGCTCGATCCGCCATGCAACGACGACTAACTCCCAATGTCGAGGAAAGACGGGTGATTCTGCGGGCACGAGCCCGAGTGCTAGCGCAGGAACGTCAAGGCGACGAAGACTTCTCGCAATCGCGGCTAGAGGTCGTGGAGTTCCTCCTGGCGTCTGAGCACTACGGCATCGAATTGACGTACATACGCGAAATCCATGCGCTCACCGAATTTACGCCTCTGCCCGGCACCCCGGCCTTTGTTTTGGGCCTTACGAATGTGCGAGGGCGAATTCTTTCGGTCATCGACATCAAGAAACTTTTTGATCTTCCCGGGAAAGGTTTGACTGACCTGAACAAGGTTATTGTCGTTCGAACCCATCAAATGGAGCTCGGCATCCTCGCTGATGCTGTCCTGGGAGTGCGAACCATTGCGCTTAACGAGTTTCAAACCTCTCTTCCGACCCTGACGGGTATTCGGGCGGAGTATCTGAAGGGAATCACGAAAGATCCATTAGTGGTTCTCGACGTCGCGAAAATCCTATCCGACGAGAAGATTGTCGTGAACGACGGTGGCAACGGCGTTTCCTAAGCTTCAAGCGCCCAAAGAGGAGAACCTGATGAAATGGTCGATTGGGAACAAGATTGCAAGCGGCTTCGGCCTCGCCCTAGCGGTTCTTCTCGTTGTCGGTGCGGTGTCTTATGACAGCACGACAAAGCTCAGTAGTTCCGCGGACTGGGTGCGGCACACGCATGAGGTTCTTGCCGGTCTCGATGAGCTATTGTCCGCGATGAAGGATGCGGAGACTGGAGAGCGAGGCTATGTCATCACCGGTGAGTCACCTTATCTCGAACCGTACAATACAGCGCGTGAGGTGGTGGATCAGAAACTGAAACAGGTGCGGGATCTAACCGCCGATAACCCAATCGAGCAGCAGCAGCTTCAAGCCCTGGAGCCTCTGGTTGCCAGCAAGTTCACCGAGCTTCAAGCGGTGATTGATCTGCGGAAAATGAAGGGGTTCGCAGCGGCCTCCCAGGAGGTTCTCACAGACAAGGGCAAAAACACCATGGATGCGATCCGGAAGTTGGTCAGTACGATGGTGAGCCAGGAAAACATCCTGCTGGACAATCGGTCCGCGGAAGAAAAGGATCGAGCCCATCGCACCGTACTGACCGTCATTCTTGGGTGCCTGATCTCATTTGTGCTCCTGGGTGTCGTCGGTGTCGCGCTGACCCGGAACATCGTCGGCCCCCTCCGCGAAGTCTCCGCCGCCGCCCAGAAGATTGCCGTGGGAGACTTGTCTGTCGGGCTAATTCCCAACGGTCGGCGAGACGAGGTCGGGGTTTTGGCGAAGACATTTGCTGAAATGGCGGATTCGCTCGGGCAAATGGCCAGAGTGGCCGGGCAAATCGCTACTGGCGACCTCACCGTCGAGGTGAAACCAAAGTCGGACAAGGACATTCTGGGAAGCGCCTTCGTAACCATGCGGGAGAATCTTCGGCGCGTTACCAGGGAGATCCAGGAATCGATCAGTGTTCTTTCCTCTTCGGCGCAGGAGATCGTCGCGACCACTACTCAGGTGGCTTCCGCGGCGGCTGAGACTGCAACCGCAATTTCCGAAACTACAACCACTGTCGAAGAAGTAAAACAAACCGCACAGTTGTCCAGTCAAAAAGCCAAGTATGTGTCCGAGGCCGCCCAGAAGGTAGCGCAGGTGTCCCAGGGCGGAAAGAAATCGGCTGCGGAGTCAATCGATGCGATGAAGCAAATTCGAGAGCAAATGGAATCCATCGCGGAAAGCATCGTGCGCTTGAGCGAACAGAGCCAGGCCATTGGAGAAATCATGCTGACGGTGAACGATCTCGCCGAGCAATCGAACCTGCTCGCGGTTAACGCCTCGATTGAAGCTGCGAAGGCGGGGGAGCAAGGCAAGGGGTTTGCCGTAGTGGCGCAAGAAGTGCGAAATCTCGCCGAGCAATCCAAGCAAGCAACAGCCCAGGTCCGGGGCATCCTTGGTGAGATTCAAAAAGCGACCAACGCTGCCGTGATGGTAACCGAACAGGGCAGCAAAGCCGTGGAAGTAGGAGTTCAACAGGCGGCCAGGGCCGGCGAGTCCGTCCAGCAACTGACGGAGAGCATAGCGGAGGCGGCCCAGGCTGCCGTACAGATTGCTGCCTCCAGCCAACAGCAAATGGTGGGCATGGACCAGGTAGCTCTGGCGATGGAGAGCATCAAAACGGCGAGCACGCAAAATGTTGCCAGCACGAGACAAACAGAGAGTGCGGCAAAAAACATTGACGAATTAGGACGGAAGCTCAAAGACTTGGTAGCTGTCTACAAGGTTGGAGAGCAGAGCATGGCAGCCAAAGCCTCCTGAAGAGACGTCGCGCGGCCTTCATGTTTAGCGCGACCCCGCGAGCCAGGACTAAAGAATCTGAGAACGGAAAATGGGCCAGAAGGATCAAGAATTTCTGAAAAGGCTTCTCGCGACCTTTAGGGTCGAAGCGGAGGAACATGTCAGCGCCATTTCTTCCGGTCTGATCCAACTGGAAAGCGTGTCCTCGCCCGAAAAGCGGATGGAGATTATCGAAAGGGTTTTCCGGGAGGCGCACAGCTTGAAGGGCGCGGCGCGCTCGGTGAACCTGGATCGAATCGAAAGCGCTTGCCAGTCGATGGAAGGCCTCTTTGCCAGGTTGAAGGCTCATGAGATATTGCTCTCCCCCGAACTCTTTGACCAGCTTCATCACATGGCGGATACACTGGGTGCTCTCCTTTCAGACTCTAGCACTGAAGTTGCCCGCAGCGATCGATCCCGCCCACCTACAATTCCAGACGCTTCCGAGGCCGCCGAGACGCCTCTCTCGCAGTCAGAACTGCAGGGATCGCAACCGATCGAAAGGGATAGCCTGCCGAGATCAGGAAGGGGACTTCGCCGGGGCTCGGAGGACGCCATTGATCCACGGCACTTCGACGATGCAACAGGGGTATCGCATACACTGAGAGTTCCGATGTCGAAGGTTGACTCGCTGCTTCGGCAGGCCGAAGAATTCATCCCTACCAAAACGACAGCGATCCAACGCATCGCGGAGTTGCGCGAGATCGGTGCATCGTTGGCATCGTGGGAAAAAGAATGGAGGAGGGTGCGTCCCCAGACGCGGATCATAGCGAAGTCACTCAATGGAGAACATCGATCCAACGGAGAGAGTCGCTCGTCGAATGGGCAAGGCGCTACCCCCTTTCAGATTGCGAAGGTTTTGGCCTTTCTCGACCGGCATGAGAGCTCCCTGCACTCGGTCGAGAATAAGCTCACGGTTCTCGCTAAACGTCTCGAAAACGACCGCCTAGTCCTGGACCGAAGAGTGGACGATTTTGTCGAAGACATGAAGCGCATCTCCATGGTCCCCTTTTCCACGCTCCTCGAATCCTTCCCCAAACTTGTGCGGGACCTTTGCCGGGACTGCGGTAAGAACGCGGATTTGACAATCGCGGGCAGTGAGATCGAGGCCGATCGGAGAGTTTTGGAGGAGATGAAAGATCCCTTGATTCATCTGGTGAGAAACTGCATCGATCACGGTATCGAGACTCCGAAGCAGCGCGAAGCAAGAGGGAAACCGGTGCGGGCGAGCATCACGATCACCATCTGCCGCAAAAGTGCAGACAAGGTCGAAATCGTCGTCGCCGACGATGGCGCGGGCGTCGATATTCTGAAAGTACGTGCGGTGGCAGTCAAACTCGGAGTGGTCTCTCCGGAAGATACTCGGCAAATGGATGATCAACAATCGACCCTTCTTATCTTCAAGTCCGGGGTCTCAACCAGTGCAATGATCACGGAGGTCTCGGGCCGGGGGCTTGGGCTTGCCATCGTTCGGGAAAAGGCTGAAAAAGTTGGCGGATCGGTTTCCGTCGAAACACGGCTCGGGGTCGGGACAACTTTCCGGCTCATTCTGCCCCTCACGCTCGCTCGATTTCGAGGCGTCCTGGTGCGTGTGGGCGAAAGTCTCTTTTTGCTCCCCACCCATTCTGTGCAGAGGGTATTCAGAGTGGGCCGAGACGAAATCAAGAGCGCGGAAAACCGGGAGACCATCCAGGTAGACGGCCGGGTGGCTTCCGCCGTCCGGCTCGGCGATATTTTGGAGGTTGTTCAGGGAAATACAGCACCGGACCCGAAGCGCAGAGTGCCCGTGCTTCTCCTTGCCTGGGCCGGCGAGCAGATAGCGTTTCTCGTCGACGAAGTCCTGGACGAGCGAGAAGTTTTGGTAAAGAGCTTGGGGAGGCAGCTGCCACGGGTGCACAACATCGCCGGCGCTACGCTTCTCGGAACCGGCAAGGTCCTACTGGTGCTCAACGTCGCGGACTTAATGCAGTCCGCAATCAGCATGACTCCCGTGGCTGCGACTCATGAGGCAGAAGAGGTGCCGAAGTCCATCCTGGTAGCGGAAGACTCAATCACAGCCCGAACTCTCCTGAAAAACATTCTGGAGTCCGCCGGGTACAGGGTGAAGACGGCTGTCGACGGGGCCGAGGCCCTACACGTGCTCGCGAGCGAGAGTTTTGACTTGGTAGTGTCAGACGTCGAGATGCCCCGGATGAGTGGCTTCGATCTTACCGCTAAAATCCGTGCCGATCAGAGGCTCAATTCCTTGCCGGTTGTGCTCGTAACCGCGCTGGATTCCCGTCAAGATCGGGAGCGTGGGGCCGACGTGGGAGCCAATGCCTACATTGTGAAGAGCAGTTTCGATCAGGGCAACTTGTTGGAGGTTGTGCGAAGACTGATCTAAAGGAAACGGATCGGAGCTGTAGTCAGGAGCGAGGGATGGTTAGAGTTTTGGTCGTTGAGGATTCACCGGTAGTGCGCGAGTTCTTACTGCGCATTCTCGGCACTGATCCGGAGATCGAGGTCGTAGGAACGGCGGAAACCGGAGAAGAGGCACTCGAAGCGGTGGAACGGCTCAGGCCCGACATCATCACCATGGATGTCCACATGCCGAAGATGAATGGTTTTGACACGACTCGGCGCATCATGGAGACCCGTCCCACACCGATTGTCATCGTGAGCGGAACGCTTGACGTTGCAGAAACGACCAGCGTCTTCCGAGCTATCGAGGCAGGAGCTCTCGCCGTGTTGCCGCGACCTTCCGGCATTGGCCATCCGGAACATCAACAGAGTGCGGCGGACTTTGTGCAGACCGTAAAGCTGATGTCGGAAGTGAAGGTAGTGCGGCGGTGGCCGCACCTTCGTCTGGGAAAGACCCCGTCTATGGCTTCGCTGTCTACGGAAATCCAGCCTCGGAGTGCACAGACCGAGATTCAGCTGATAGCGATCGGGGCGTCAACGGGCGGCCCTCCCGCACTTCGAATGATTCTGTCTGGGCTACCCAAGGACTTTGCCCCTCCTATTTTGATTGTGCAGCACATCGCGACTGGCTTTACTCAGGGCTTTGTGGAGTGGTTAGCGCAATCGTCGAATCTCCCTGTTCAGTTGCCCGCGCACGGGCAACGAGTTGTTCCGGGACGGGTGTACATCGCCCCAGACGGATTTCATATGACGGTTGGTATCGATGGCCGCCTCTCACTCAACATGGAGGAGCCCGAGAATGGCCTGCGTCCGTCCGTTTCCTGCCTGTTTCGCTCGGTTGCTCAGGCGTATGGCCGGAGCGCGATCGGCGTGTTGCTCACCGGGATGGGAAAGGACGGAGCATTGGAATTGAAATTACTAAGGGAACGGGGTGGGGTGACGATTGCTCAGGACAAAGAGACCTCCGTAGTACACGGCATGCCCGGCGAAGCCATAAGGCTGGGTGGAGCAACTTACATCCTTCCTCCGGAGAAAATTTCGAACATGCTGACAGCCATCGTAGCTAGAGCATACAGCGAACCCGGTGCGGAAATCACCCGCGCTTGAAACGGCGTCGAGGGGGCAGCGCTTTTCCGGCAGATCGCCTTTGTGAGGTCAGATGAGCTATGGACGAGCGTAGGACAAATGTCAGTAACGGAATCGAGATCCTCATCGCGGAAGACAGCCCGACCCAGGCCGAGCAGTTGAAATATTATCTGAGCGCCAGGGGATATTCCGTAAGCACGGCTGGCAACGGCAAGATAGCCCTCGCTGCCGCGCACGAGAAGAAACCCGCCATGCTCATTACCGACGTCGTAATGCCGGAAATGGACGGTTACACGCTGTGCAGGACGATCAAGTCTTCAAAAACGCTCAAGGACATTCCAGTAGTCCTACTGACGTCTCTATCCAGACCGCAAGACATCCTGAAAGGCCTGGAGTGCGGTGCGGACAGTTTCATCCGCAAGCCCTACGACGACAAATACTTGGTCTCACGAGTCGAATACATCCTGGCAAATCGCGAGCTGCGGAAAACCGAACAACTGCAAGTAGGCGTGCAATTGCAATTTGGCGGCGAGGCGCACTTCATCACCGCAGAGAAACAACAGATCCTGGACCTGCTGATCTCGACTTATGAAGGCGCTGTTCAGATCAACGAGGAATTAGAGGCAAAGCAACGGGAACTCGCCCGCGAACGCGACCTTCTGCACACCTTGATGGATAACGTTCCCGACTTTATTTCCTTCAAGGACACTGCCGGCCGCTTTACCACGATCAACCGAGCGCTGGCGGGTGCGTTAGGGGTTTCTCGACCCGAGGACGCCTTGGGAGAAACCGATTTCGACTATTTCGCGGAAGAGTTTGCGCAACAGTCTCTCGCGGACGAACAGGACGTTCTCCGAACTGGTCAACCGCTGGTTGGCAAGGTCGAACAGATCCACCTTCGCAACAAGTTGCCGGTATGGATTTCCACCACGAAAATGGTGGTTCGCGATTTGGACGGAAAGATCATTGGCACGTTCGGTGTCAGCCGGGACATCACCAAGTCCAAGCGCGCCGAGCAGGAACTCCAACTGGCGAAACAGAACCTAGAAAACAGAGTGGCAGAGCGTACCTCGGAACTGGCTCAGGCCAACGAGCAACTGGAAATTGAACTGGCCGAGCGCAAGCGGGCTGAAGAGCAGGTCAGGAAACTCAACGAGAATCTGGAACATCGCGTGGCTGAACGTACTGTCCAGCTCGTAGCCGCTAATAGGGAACTGGATGCATTTTCCTATTCAGTTTCGCATGACCTCCGAGCGCCTTTGCGCCATATAAGTGGTTTTACTCGCACGCTGGTTTCGAAACACAGTTCGCAGTTGGGGCCAGAGGCGCAGGAGCTGTTGAAACTGGTTCAAGAGGGTTCGCAGAAAATGGACCTTATGATCGATGACCTGCTCAACTTGGCCCGTTTGGATCGCCGCGAGGCTGTTTCGAAGATGACGGCATTGAATTCGCTCGTCGAGGTCGTTCTCAAAGACCTTAAATCTGAAATCGACGGACGAAGTGTCGATTGGCATGTTGGTTTGCTGCCCGCCGTCAATTGCGACCCGGGACTGCTGCAACAGGCTTTCGCGAACCTTCTGTCCAATGCCGTGAAGTATACCCGGGGCCGAGAGCGCGCTGTGATCGAGGTCGGCCAGATGACGATCAACGGTGAGGTCGTGATCTACGTCCGCGACAACGGTGCCGGATTTGATTCAAAGCATGCAAGCAAGCTTTTCGGAGCTTTCCAACGGCTTCACACCTCCGAAGAATTTGAAGGTACCGGAGTCGGGCTGGCGACCGTTCAACGGATCATCCGCAAGCACGGAGGCCGCGTCTGGGCTGAAGCAGAGCAAGATAAGGGCGCTACGTTCTATTTTACTCTATGCGAAAAACCGTAAGGGTAGCGGCCTGTCTGATTGACAAGAACCTTGTTTGCTGCTTTTAACCGCCGCTGATCGGACGATCTGCATTCTGTTGGCGACGCATCAGCCCGCCCCGCGTTCTCAAACCAAAATCAAGTCCAGCTATGCCATCCCCCAGGCGTCGATCCGGTGCTGCGCAGGCACAAACACCGAAATTAACCATTTAGGTACCGTGTGCAATTGTGCATGAGCTTTATTGACCAGCCAAGCCAGATTCCCGAGCCATATGATTTATTTTTTCTAAACAGGCGGGCGGTACTCCCAAGTGGATTGATCGTGCCAAGGAGACAGATGGCGAGTCAAACTCTCGGTTTCAGTTCCACAGTTTTCCGAAAAATGTTCCGTTCGGCGATGACGGTGCGGAACTATGGAGACAACGAGATCATTTTTTCGCAAGGGGACAAAGCCGATACAGTTTTCTATATCCACAGCGGTACGGTGAAGCTCACGATGGCCGCCACACGTCACAAAAAAGCGATAATCGCCGTACTGCTGCGGGGTAGTTTTTTTGGCGAAGGCTGTCTGGGAGGGCAAACTCTGCGGATGTACACGGCGAGATCAATTGGGCTCTCCAATATCACGCGCTTGCAGAAGGAGAGCACACTTCGCACGCTAAAGCGCGACCCGCAGTTTGCATCGTTGCTTAATGCATATCTGCTTTCCCGCGTTATCCGAGTCGAGGAAGACCTGGCAGATCAATTCTTCAATTTCAGCGAAAAGCGACTGGCGCGGGTTCTGTTGTTGTTTGGGCAAATAACCAAGGAATCAAAGCCGGAGACCCCCCTGAAGGTGAGCCAGGGAACCCTCGCGGAGATGGTTGGTACCACCCGCGCAAGGGTAAGTAAATTTATGAGTGCGTTCAAGAAGAAAGGCTTCGTCCAGTACAACGGCGGGTTGCAAATAAACAGTGAACTGATCGGTGCCTTTCTGCAAAGTCGGCCCATGTCCGTTCTCACGAAGGACTAGCTAGAGCCCTGGGTCCCATGAACCTCACGGCGTTCCGACGCTGGTCCATTAGACCGGCTCTTGTGGCCGTGTGAGGTTGGTGATGATGCTCGCCGCTGGCATCCCGCAGTGGTAAGCGGCCGTTTAAGGACACGACGCTACGTGAGAGCTCCGAGCTGACTGCTTACGCATATCTTAATTATAGGTCAACCTGCCTGATTTAGGGCTCGCGGTTCGGCCCCTCGCTCACCTCGTGGAGATACTGCCGGCCAGTCTCCCCTCCATGCATCGGGATCTTTGGCGTTCAGGTACCTGATGCGTACCGGCATGGCTGCAAGCCGGTCGTAAAGTCTTGCCTCATCGCGAATCGGCCACCAGTTGTACAAGAAAATCTCGAGAGGGCGCCACATGGAAACCCAGCCGCCGATCGTAAGGCTTTCGCGAAGGATCTCGCCAATGCGGCTGCCTTTCATCAAAGCAGCCAGAAAATCGCCCAGCGCAATCGCCGACGCCAAAGCAACGAGCCCGATCACCAGGCTGGTCCGGCCCACACGGAACAATTCGCGCAGACGCCGCCAATGTGCTTCGGCGCGTTGACTGAAGAACTCGTGAATCGCGTCGCGTAGTACAGCAGCCTCATTGGGTAGCCCGGCCTCGCGATCGAGATCAATCACAAGAGCCAGGGGTGCATTACTGGGCAGATCCTTGGCCCAACCCACGATGAAATCCTCAGCTTTGGGGTCTAAATCCTTGTCGCGAAAGGGAGAAGGGTCAATGGCATTGAATAACTGCCTCAATTCGCCGACATGCACCTCGATGACAGAGCACTTGGGAGGAATCGGGTCGCCCGCTGAGGCTTTGTCGTTGGTCCCGGAGGCGTTTGTCATTGCATCGGCTCGCATTTGCCAATCGGTGGGAGAATCTGCCTACCGCTGACACGATAGTACTGGTTCATTGGTTTCTCTTCATCGGGCCAGAATACGCCATTGTGTTTGACTGATGCACACGCTCCGCGCGGTGCAATTCTCGTTGCAGTTTTTCGGACTTTATCCATTTCGGAAAAATCATCGCCGCGAGGGCGCGTGCTACCAGAAACAAGATCAGAAGGCGAAGGTATTCGATTCTGCTGATCGCTTGCATCTTAATCCATCGCCCCCAGCGCGCAGCCGCAGAGGCAATTACGTAGCAGAGTCGGTGTCAGGCCGTTCGCGCAACCTAAGGATCGCGTATGGCAATGCGGGCGCGATTAATGCTTGCATCCAACTCGTATAATCTCCCCATGGCGTCAGGATTTCTCGGATGTCTTCAGGGGGCGGCGAATCAGTGGGAAATGCAGCATCGGACCTCGCGAATCGCATAAAAGGGCGATTCGGGGTTCTTCCAAATTTCTTCCGTCTTGGGCCTGAGACACCCGAAATCACTGAGAAGCTCTGGGATTCGCGCAAGCTGCCTACCTCGACAATCTCCCTACCGTCCATCTTTAAGGAACGTCTTTACGTCCACCTTGCGCTTTTGCGCAGTCCGCTACTGCATTGCTCGTCACGTTGGTTTCTTGGTGGGACTAGGCCGCCCCGCTGGCGACGCGACCGTGCCTACGCAAAGCGTTGCAGACGTGGTTAAGCTCCTTCGACGGCCTTTCCC
>Ga0210402_10003997_pt1 | contig 13596 bp, 9 predicted proteins | sample IncBWC7MmetaG_FD_161055 | JGI IMG/M metagenome (GOLD analysis project Ga0210402, IMG submission 161055) | Forest soil microbial communities from Barre Woods Harvard Forest LTER site, Petersham, Massachusetts, United States - Inc-BW-C-7-M | ecosystem: Environmental > Terrestrial > Soil >...
TTTGGGGAGCAGGCGGCATGATCGTACGGCAGGCTCGACATTGGTCTGCGCCAGCGTGTTGCTCTCAGCCTATGGTCGAGCATATGTCGGAGATAGCTGAATGCCGGACGCCGACTCCCCCGCTCAGCGCGAAATTGCTCCCGACCGTTCTCAGCATTATTGCTGGAAGCGTGGACGCCATCGGCTTCCTCGGGCTGGGCGGCCTGTTCACCGCCCACGTTACAGGCAATTTTGTCATTCTTGCCGCGCATCTAACCAGCGGCGGCAAAGCGCCTGTCGCGCCGATGCTGTCGGTTCCGGTATTCGTGGCGACGCTCGGGTTGACGAGACTGCTGGCCAGTACCTTGGAGAGGATCGGGTTCGCCTCGCTGCGACCCCTCCTTCTGCTGCAGTTCCTGTTGCTCGGCGGCTTTTTTGTCCTTTGCGCTTCCGCCAGCCCGCGCATCGATCCGGACGCAACGAAAGCAATCCTCGGGGGTATGCTCGTCGTTTCGGCGATGGCCGTGCAGAACGCACTTGTACAGATCGTTTTGCAAGGGGCTCCGTCAACGGCGGTCATGACGACCAACATCACACGTTTCATGATGGATGTAGGCGACGTGATGCTCGGGCGCACGCCGGCCGATGTCGCCGAGGCGCACGACCGCGCGATGCGTACTTTGCCGGCGATCGTCGGCTTTGCCGTTGGTTGCGGCCTGGGCGCGACATGCGCGGCGGCAATCGGCCTTAGGTCCCTGGCCTTGCCTGCAGGGCTCGCTCTCCTCGCGGTTGCGATGGGGATGACTGCTGATCCAGAGGGAGGCCACTATCCATGAACCGGGCAGGACTTTGGGCCACCGATCCGGCGCAGGCTTATCGAGCGGCTGAAGGGCGGATCGTGGTCGCGTTGCGCTACGCGGGGCCGGCGCTGCTCTTCGGATTGCGCCTTTGGGCAGCGGTGGTCCTCGCGCTCTACATCGCGTTCTGGCTTCAACTCGACAACGCGTATTGGGCTGGTACGTCCGCAGCGATCGTCTCTCAGCCCAGTCTCGGGGCCTCATTGCGAAAGGGCTGGTTCCGTATGGTCGGCACCGTGGTCGGCGCGGCGGCGATCGTCGTGCTGACGGCTTGCTTCGTCCAAGACCGGTGGGGTTTTCTTGTTGCTTTGGCGCTCTGGGGCGCTGCGTCCGGTCTCGTGGCAACCCTGCTGCGCAACTTTGCGGGATACGCGGCGGCGCTGGCCGGTATCACGGCGGCGGTCATCGCGAGCGACGAGCTGGGGGCGATCGGAGGCGTTAATGCCGATGTCCTTATGTTGGCCATCGCCCGAGCAAGCGAGATCTGCATCGGTATTATCTGCGCGGGCGTTGTACATGCAGCTACCGATTTTGGTGGCGCGCGGCGCCGACTGGCCGTCGAAATCGCGACGATATCGGTCGAAATCACCGGAGGATTTATCCGCACATTCTTGCTCGCCGGACCGGAGCAATCGAAGGTTCGGCCGGTCCGGCGCGACCTCATCCGACGCGTTACGGCGCTCGATCCAGTAATCGACCAGGCCCTTGGAGAGTCTTCGGACCTTCGCCCTCAAGCCCAAGCATTGGAGGCTGCAACGGGCGGCCTGTTCGCTGCGCTGTCCGCCTGGCGAACGGCGGCTGTTTACCTGGAGTTGCTGACTAGTGACCAGGGTCGGCAGGATGCAGAAATTGTACTTGAAAACATTCCACACGAATTGTGTTCGGTGACGGCGCAAGCCGAGGCTACAGACTGGATCGTCGACCCCTCTCACATGCGCCAAGCGTGCTCCATGGCAGTACGAGCGCTGACAACCTTGCCGAATCGCACGCCGTCGCTCCAACTGCTTGCCGACAGGACGGCCGAGGCGCTGATCGGCATTCGGCGCGCGCTTGACGGGCTGCTTCTGCTCACCGGCTCTGCTCGAGCGATCCCTGGGTCGTGGACCACCTTGTTCCACGTGCCTGATCAGCTTCCCGCTCTCCTAAATGCGACGCGCGTGTTCATTGTGATCGGTGTTGTCGCGCTCTTCTGGATCGCCACCGCATGGCCAAGCGGGGCCTTAGCCGTGACTTGGTCCGCGATCTTCGTCATAACGTTCTCGCCGACCGCCGACCGAGCTTACTCCAACGCTAAGAGTCGCTTAGTCGGCGTCAGTCTGGCGGCCGCTCTCGCGGCGATCGTCAAGTTCGCGGTGTTGCCGGGCAGCGAGACTTTCGCCGGCTTAGCCATTGCGATCGGTCTGGTGCTGATACCTGGAGGAGCGCTCTCCACTCTCCCCAAGCAGGGGAGTTTATTCGGAGCCATTGCATCATGGTTTCTTCCCCTCGTGACACCAGAGAACCAAATCAGCTACGACACTCAACAATTCTATAACTCGGCCCTAGCCATCGTCGCTGGCGCGGGCGCCGCGACACTCGCCTTTCGCTTGTTGCCGCCGCTATCGCCTGCACAACAGGCCCGCCGGCTCCTGGCGCTCACGCTAGGTGACCTGCGCCGCCTGATGACAGGTCATATCTTGCGAGCGGTCATTAACTGGAAAAGTTGCATGTACAGCCGCTTGGCTGCGCTGCCGGAGGAGGCCGAGCCATTACAGCGCGCGCAACTCCTGGCTGCTCTTTCGGTCGGGACCGAGATCATTCGGCTTCGTCGTATCGCTCGTCGGTTCGATCTTAAGGTCGAACTCGACGCGGCGCTTGATGCCCTGGCGCGAGGTGACAGCTCGGTTGCGATCGAGCGGTTGACCCAAGTCAACCTGCGGCTTGCGGCGCTGCCCATCACTCGGCCGGGAACGCGGGTCAGGCTGCGAGCCCGCGGCAGTATCCTGGCGATGTCGGAGGCGATTGCACAGCATGCCGCTTATTTCGATGGAGGTGCGGCATAATGGGTTTCACCGAAGTCAATTTTTTCGGAGTCTATGTCGCCCCCATCTCGTTGATGATGGCGGCGGCGTGGCTTATTCTAATCGCGCTGCGGCGTGCGGCGGACCATTTCGGTCTGCTCCGGCACGTCTGGCACCCGGCGCTGTTCGTGTTCTCCTCCTACACGATTGTGCTCTCCTCCATCGTCCTTATTATCGCGCATTGAGGGGTGCTGATGTCGAGCGTTGAACTGAAATCGGAGCTCGCCAGGCAAGGCGATGGAAGCGACGTCCCGCGTTGGGTGGCCGGCGACCGCGACAATGTCAAGTCGCGCATCCGCACCGCTCCGATACTCATCACGCTAGGAACGGTCGCAGTTGCGGCCTTCCTCGCCTGGGCAACGTGGCAGACCTACATGGGTGCACCATGGACCCGCGACGGCACAGTGCGGGCTTACGTCGTCGCGATGGCGCCGGAGGTGGCGGGACGTATAGTCAAGCTGTCGGTCGCGGACAACCAGTTTGTCCATAAGGGCGATGTCTTGTTCGAAATCGATCCGGCCGACTATCGGATCGCACTCGAGCAAGCGCGGGCTCAGGCGCAGCGCGATGGCGCCGCGCTCGATTATGCCCGCGCGAATCAGGACCGACAGGCCCGTCTCGCGAAAGAGGGCTGGGCCTCGACGGAAGTCTACCAGCAGACCACGAGTACGCTGCATCAATCGGAGGGGGTCGTCGCTTTGGACAATGCCGCCATCGCCAAGGCGCAGCTCGATCTCAGCCGGACCGTTATTCGCTCGCCGGTGAATGGGTATGTAACCAATTTGCTGGCGCAACTCGGTGACTACGCCACCGTCGGTCAAAAGCTGATCTCCGTCGTTGACGGCGATTCCTTTTGGGTCGACGGCTACTTCGAGGAGACCAGTCTCGGTAGGATCCGTGGCGGTGAGCCGGCAACGATCAAGCTGATGGGGTACAGCCAGCTCGTTCGCGGCCATGTGGGGGGCATCGCCCGCGGCATCAACGTCCCGAACGCGCAGCCGGATCAGGCGGGGCTTGCCTCCGTAAATCCGATCTTCACCTGGGTCCGCCTTGCTCAACGCATGCCGGTGCGCATCCACATCGATCAGGTACCGGATGGCGTGCGCCTGGTGGCCGGCATGACGGCTACCGTCCAGATCAGTCCTCCCCCGCGCGCACCCCCTCGGTAGCCTGGGACGTCAGCCAATTAGTAAGCGCGGCCTGCCGTTTCTCTACCGGAAGTCCCTGTGGATCAAGCGGTTTGGCGTGTTACAGAGGAACTGTGTCCGCCATTCTTCAAATTCCACAGTCGTCACTGCACGAACAAACTGTGGCACCAATTCCGCGCTAATCATGGATTCTGCCAGGTCCGTTTTGCGCCCTCAACAGCAGACATTCGGCGTTTACGTCAGCTGTTTTTGGATTGACCGAGGAGAGCAAACGTAACCTAATCAATCTACCAAAGTAGTCCTCCTGGCAGGAGGCCCTCAATGTTCGCTGGCCCGCACCGTGGCAGTAATCGGTGACCGCTGGAGTCTGCTCATCCTGCGCGAAAGTTTTCTTCGTATCCGCAGGTTCGAGGAATTCCAGTCGTCGCTGGGAATCACCCGGCACTTGCTCGCCGGTTGGTTAAAGGAAGCTGGTGCGCTTCGGCGTGCTACGGCGCGTTAGGCAAGATGTAAGCTTAAGCCCCACCTACTTTTCCCGTGCCTTAAAGCGAAGTTTCGGGGGAGACGCCGCATTCATGTGCGGTCCGGCGGCGCGTCGGACATGCCGCTGAATACAGGTTCGCGTTTGTCGATGAACGCACGCACCGCTTCTTTGTGATCGCCTGTCCGAGCGGATCGAACCATGTTTTCGGCTTCCTGATCCATTGACTCCAGAATGCCCAACGCAAGGCGTGGTCGAGATTGTCCTTCATACAGGCCAGCGCGATTAACGGGCCCTCGGCCAACGACACGGCGAGCGCGAAAGCGGTCTCGCGAAGCTCGGTGTCAGGCACGACGCGATTGACGAGACCTAGCGCTTCGCAGCGGCGTGCGTCGATGCGCTCCGACAGGAAACATCAGCTCCCGCGCCCGCGACGTGCCCGCAAGCCGCGTCAGCAACCACGCGATCCCGTAGTCCCCCGTCAACCCGATACGGGCATATCCAGTGGCCATAATCGCGGATTCGGAGGCAATGCGGATATCGCTCGCGAGCGCGATCGCGAGCCCGGCTCCTGGCGCAGGCCCCGGCAGCGCTGCGATCGTCGGCTTCCCCACCGCCACGAGCGTACCCGTAGGTGCGTTGTTTCGTTCGCAGATCCGCTACATGCTCGTCAAACGCCACCTCGGCTTTGCTTGAATTGTTCCCCATGCCCTTGATATCGCCGCCGGCGCAAAAGGCGTTCCCCGCGACGGTGATCAGCAGCGCTCCGACCTTCGGATCGTCGCCGCATTGCTTGATCATGCGCCGCAGCGCAGGGGTCAGGTGGTCCGAGAGGGCATTGCGCGCCTCTGGGCGATTGAGTGTGATGAGCGCGACGCGGCCCCGGATTTCGCACAGTAGCTCGTTCGTGCCCGTGTGACTTCGATCCGATCCTCTGCCATTTGAGGTTCTCCCCTCTTGACCCTATTTAAGTGACGAACCCGACAATTGCTAAGCCGCTACTTTGCGATCGATCGCATGAATTCGCGGTCCTCCGCGGGGAGCGCAGCCGTCCAGGCCAGTTCGTCGCCCGCTTCGGGCAATAAATGACCTAAGTCGCTGGGACAATTCCACCACAGCACCCAGACCGAGCGGCTGTTCTCCGCTTTGGCCACGTCTCCGACCGCCCTTGCCATCAAAGTGATGCTTAAGACCGGCGAGCTGTTTAATCCGAATGCCGGAGCCGCCGCATGAGCCCGATAGCGTTCAGAACCCGAACGCCTACGGTTTCCCTGCCGGGACGTGAGCCGAGCCATTCCGCTGATGCTGTTGCACTGCTGACTCAGCAAAGTGCGTCGTCCACGTTGAAGGCTCGTCCCGCGAAGCTCCATCATGCGACGGCTAATGTCGACCGCGAAGATTACCATGCACCCGGCAGCGTCTCCTCGGCGGAATTATATGCTTGACGCCCCAGCAGCAATAAGACAACAGCATCAAAGTGAAAGAGGTGTGTCGTTTAGTGGGCGTCATCGGCTTGGGGTACGATCTGCGGTAGCTGGCGGGCGTTCAGCTGGATCACGGGCGATCCTCGGTTGCAGTTCCCTTAAGTCAAGAAAGACGTCAGCTTGACGTCGCAACTCATCTGCGATCATTGCCGTTTGCGTCGAGATCGTCGAAACGACAGTCACCCGGACGCCGCGGCGCTGTATAGCTTCCACCAGCGAACGAAATTCGCCATCGCCTGAGAAGAGAACCATTTCGTCAACGTGGGCGGAGATCTCCATGGCATCCACGGCAAGCTCGATGTCCATATTGCCTTTCACCCTGCGCCGTCCGCTGGCGTCGATGAATTCCTTGGTGGCCTTGGTAACGACGGTGTAGCCGTTGTAGTCGAGCCAATCGACCAAGGGTCGAATCGCCGAATACTCCGGATCCTCAATGATCGTTGTATAGTAGTACGCGCGCACCAGCGTTCCCCGGCTCTGGAATTCCTTCAGCAAGAGCCTGTAGTCTATCTCGAAACCGAGCGTCCTAGCAGCGCCCCAGAGATTGGGGCCATCTACAAAGACAGCGATCTTCCTGAGGGATGACACTTTGCCCCTCGCGATCGGATCAATAGGTCGCAGGAGAGGCTGACTGCCGGTTGGATCCTCTGGTGCAAAAAGTCTTACAGAGATTGCCTTATGTTACAAATGGTTTCTGAGCGTCTTGCTGGAAATGAGCGGAAGTGTTGGCGCTTCCCCTGTTAATGGACATCGCTCATCACGGACGCCATGTCTGAAAAGGGGCCAATAGGCGACATCATTCGATCATCTCATCGGCACGGGCGAGCAAAGTTGGTGGCGGGCTGAGGCCAAGGGCCTTGCTAATTTTATCGCGGATTGCTGCGGTTGATCTCGTAGGCCTGAAGATTGCAAAGGGCGGCGCTCAGGATCGGCGCGCTCACGTTAGCGCGCGCCGCGTGTCTCGCCATATCGCCAATCGTGTGCCCGCCTTCGGTGGACCGGCCATTTTCCATGTCGATCAGTATGGACGGCCCATAGGTCGAGTCCGCTTGGGAAAACAGACCGCGGACCAGGCCCGCCGTATCGGCAGCAGGGGCAGGCGGGTAACCCGCCGCCGTCACGACTCGCGTGCATTCCTCGATCACGGCAGAGACAAAGGACGCTCCAGAAGCTGACCTTGCGATCGCTCCCGCCCGGGATCTGGTCAAGGTTGCTATTGTCGCGATACAAACAAAAGCGAAGAACTTCATCCACATCATTGCAAGGATGTTGTCGCTGATCTGGATGGGAATGCCGCCCACGTCCAGCGCGGCTTTAATGGCGGCGCAGCGGGTGGACGCACGTCCGTCAAGTTCTCCGACTACGTTGAGGTTGATCCGCACCTGGCTCTGCTGGATCGTTCCGTCCGGCATCAAGGCAGCATTGATGACCGTGAGCCCGCCCAGCACGCGCCCGGGACCGAACCTCTTCGTCAGAACGTCGATATGGCGCACGCCGTTCAGGACGGGTACGATCACGCTCTGCTCGCCCATCGCCGGAGCAATGGCGTCCATGGCGCCATCAAGATCGTAGGCCTTGCAAGAGAGCAGAACGACATCGTAGGTCCCGTCCAGCTGGCCTTGCTGAACAGTCCGGACCTGGGTACGGAGTTCGCCGCCGTCCTGCGTTTTGATGACCAGTCCATCGCGTTGCAATTGGGCCGCGCGCGCTGGCCGCACGAGAAACGTAACGTCGGCCCCGCCCTTGAGGAGCATTCCGCCAAAATATCCCCCGAGGGCGCCCGCGCCTAATACAAGGTATCGCATCCAGTCCTCCCTTCGATGTCAGCCTTCGGCATAGCAAGATAAATCCAGGCGCAGCCAGCCGTTGCTCTCGTGTCAAAAAAAGCAATTCGAAAATCCAGCCCGGCGCATGCGGCGCAACGCTTGCAAAAATAACGTCCTGGCAACGGCACTCGCCAATAAGCTGGCGCGGATCACTTGGACTGTGTTGGCGCAAGGTCGCAGCTACGATGCGCGCGTCGAGCCAGGAGCAGCGTAGGATAAGGTGTTCGGGACCCGCCGAGGGCATGTCCAAGGCCCTTGACGCAACGAGGAATGTACAGGTTCACCTGCCGAGGTCTGCGAGTTGGATTGAGGAGACGGAGAAACGGTCTCGCCGTCGCATCCGTGATCTGGTGGCACTAGGGGCCCAGGGCCTTTCCGAGAATGAGATCGGTGGCCAGGAGCGATGCTGCTCCAAGCAAGGGCCGGATACAGAAGCGCAAGACCAATCGTCTCCAGATCATCAAATCCAGCTTGCAAGGCAAGGCCGGTCCATACAAAGGGCCATCACCGGAAGTCAGTCGATTTATCGATCACTTCGTCGGCGGATTCTTCCTCGACAAGGCATCTCGACTTTATAACCAAAAGGCCAGGCTGTTCCCGTCATCGTCGAGCCATATTATGGCACCGATCGTGATTTGATAGCATTTTTGGCATCCGTTTTTGGATTGACGGGCGAGAGCAAACGTAACCTAATCGATGTACTAAAGTAGTCCTCCTGGCAGGAGGCCCTCGTGAACGAGCTCTTGGGCTACGTATTCTCGCCATTGAGGGAGGGAGACATCGCTCTCTGCCGGGGCTCCGGCAACGGCTTGGCGCCGATCCTCCTTGCTGCCGCGGAAGAAACGTCACTCGGTTGCGTCGAGCAGCTCAAACACGAATTTGCGCTCAAGGCCGAACTTGACGCTGTCTGGGCGGCGCGACCGGTCGCGCTGACGCACTACAACGACCGCATGACGCTGGTGCTTGAGGATCCCGGCGGTGTGCCGGTCGATCGACTGCTTGGCCAGCCGCTGGACCTATCGCAGTTCCTGCGCATCGCAATCCCTCTCGCGGGGGCGCTTCGCCAGGTGCATGAACGAGGCCTGGTCCATAAGGACATCAAGCCGGCAAACATCCTGGTGGACGCGGCAAGCGGCGGCGTGTGGCTGACGGGGTTCGGCATCGCCTCGCGTCTGCCGCGCGAGCATCAAGCCCCCGCGCCGCTGGAGGTGATCGCCGGAACGCTCGCCTACATGGCGCCGGAGCAAACCGGCAGGATGAACCGCTCGGTGGACTCCCGCAGCGATCTCTATGCACTGGGTGTCACCTTCTACGAAATGTTGACGGGGACACTGCCCTTCACGGCTGCCGATCCAATGGAGTGGGTGCACTGCCACATCGCGCGGCAACCAGTGCCGCCCAACGAGCAGGTCGCGGGCGTCCCGGGGCCGCTCTCGGCAATTGTGATGAAGCTCCTCGCCAAGACCGCCGAGGAGCGCTACCAGACCGCCGCCGGCGTCGAGACTGATCTTCGAAGATGCCTCGCAGCGTGGGAGTTATACGGCCACATCGACCCGTTCCCGCTTGGCGAGCACGACGGGTCGGATCGGTTGCTGGTGCCGGAGCGGCTGTACGGGCGGGAGCGCGAGATCGAGGCGCTCCTCGCTTCCTTTGACCGGGTCGCGGCGAACGGCACATCGGAACTCGTGCTCGTCTCCGGTTGTGGCGGGATCGGCAAATCCTCTGTCGTGAACGAGCTGCAAAAGGCGCTCGTCCCGTCGCGTGGCCTGTTCGCCTCCGGCAAGTTCGACCAGTACAAGCGCGACATCCCGTACGCCATCCTGGCCCAAGCCTTCCAAAGCCACGTCCGCTCGCTTCTGGGCCAGAGCGAGGCGGCGCTCGGGCGGTGGCGGGACTCCCTAAGCGAGGCGCTGGGCCTGAATGGTCAGCTCATCGTCAATCTCGTTCCCGAACTGGAACTCGTGATTGGGAAACAGCCGCCGGTCCCGGACCTCCTGCCGCGAGATGCGCAAAACCGCTTCCAATTGGTGTTCCGGCGGTTCCTAGGCGCGTTCGCCAGCCCGGAGCACCCGCTCGCGCTGTTCCTCGATGATTTGCAATGGCTAGATGCAGCAACTCTCGATCTCCTCGAGCATCTGGTCACGCATTCTGAAGTCCGGCATCTGCTTCTGGTCGGAGCCTACAGGGACAATGAGATCGGCCCTTCGCACCCGCTTCAGCGGACTCTCGATGCGATCCGCAATGCCGATGTGAGGGTGCGTGAGATAGTGCTGGCACCCCTGGAGCTCGATCATGTCAACCGGCTCATCGCCGATGCCCTGCGTTGCGAGCCGGAGCCCGCGCGGCCCTTAGCGCAACTGGTGCAGGAGAAGACCGGCGGAAATCCGTTCTTCGCGATCCAGTTTTTCACCGCGCTGGCCGAAGAGGGGCTGCTCACGTTCGATCCGGTCGCACCTGCCTGGCGATGGGACATGGATAGCATCCGCGCGAAGAGCTACACCGACAACGTGGCGGATTTCATGGTCGAGAAGCTGAAGCGGCTCTCGGTCGCCACCCAGGAAGCCCTGGAACAGCTCGCCTGCCTGGGTAACGTTGCCACGATCGCAACTCTGTCCCTGGTTCAGGAGACAACAGAGGAGGCGATGCACGCGACTCTCTGGGAAGCCGTCCAGGCTGGGCTCGTCTTTCGCGAGGACAGCGCCTACAAGTTCCTGCACGACCGGATCCAGCAGGCGGCCTATGCACTGATCCCAGAAGAGCAGCGTGCCGAAGTCCACCTGCGCATCGGCCGCGAGCTGATCGCGAACATCCCGCAGGACGATCTTGCCGAGCATCTGTTCGATATCGCGAACCAGCTTAATCGGGGTGCCGCACCGCTGATCGACCGGGACGAGAAAGCGCAGGTGGCGGCGATCGACCTGCGTGCCGGGCGAAAGGCCAAGGCGTCGGCGGCCTATGCGTCGGCGTGCGCGTATTTAGCGGCCGGCATGGCCCTGCTCGACGATCGAGACTGGGGCGGCCAGTACCAGTTGACGTTCAGCCTGTGGCTCGAACGCGCGGAGTGCGAGCTTCTGAGCGGTAACTTCGACAAAGCTGAGCAACTGATTGTGGAGTTGCTGCAGCGCGGGGCGTCGAAAGTCGACCAGGCGGCGGTCTACCACCTGAAGGTCCAGTACCACGTCGCGAAGTCGGAGAACCCGCAAGCCGTGGACAGCGCACTCGCGTGCCTGCGCCTGTTCGGCATCGACCTCCCGGCGCACCCGACCCTGGAGCAGGTCCAGGCCGAACACGAGGCGGTCTGGCAGACCCTCAATGGACGCCCCATCGAGAGCCTGATCGATCTGCCGCTGATGACCGATCTAGAACAGGCGGCCGCCCTGCAGGTGCTCTCGGTGCTTAGTCCTCCTGCCTATTTTACCGACTTCCGTTTGTATTGCTTGCAAGTGTGCCGAATGGCGAACATCAGCATGCAACACGGGGCGAGCGGAGCTGCCACGCACGCCTATGGCTTTTGGGGAATTGTGCTTGCGTCGGTCTTTCATCGTTATCGCGATGCCTACGGCTTCGCCAAACTCGCCTGCGACCTGGTCGAGAAACACGGCTTTATTGCCTACCAGTCGAAGGTTCACTTGGCGATGGCAGCGGTTGCATTTTGGACGCAGCCGATCGCGAACGTGATCGATTCCATGCGGGCGGGCTTTCGTACCGCGATTGAGAACGGTGATCTGAAGTTCGCGTGCTACGGCTTGCATGGATGTGTCACAGGCCTTCTCCTGCGGGGTGATCCACTCGACGTTGTCTGGCGCGAGTCGGAGATGGCGCTAGGCCTCGCCCGGGAAGCCAAGTACGGCGATGCGTCCCACATCATCATAAGTCAGCAGCGCTTCATCGCAACCATGCAGGGCCGGACCGCGAGCTTGTCCACCTTTGGCGACGCGCAGTTCGAGGAGGCGAAGTTCGAGGTGTACCTGACCCGGGACTGCATGAGCTTAACGATCGCCTGGTACTGGATCCTCAAACTGAAGGCGCGGTTCCTGTCAGGCGACTACGCCGAGGCTCTCGCGGCAGCCAATATGGCGAAACCGCTGCTTTTGGCCACACATGTCCTTATCGAGCTGCTCGACTACTTTTACTACACCGCACTGACGGTGTCGGCGCTCTATGAGAACGCTTCTGCCGACGAGCAGCAAGAGTGGCGCGACCTCCTGACAGCGCATCGGGAACAACTGCGCGAGTGGGCCGAAAACTACCCGCCGACGTTCGCCGACAAGCACGCCCTGGTGTCGGCCGAGATCGCCCGCCTTGAAGGACGGGACGCCGACGCCATGAGTCTGTACGAGCAGGCCATTCAGTCGGCTCGCGAGCACGGCTTCGTCCAGAACGAGGGCCTCGCCCATGAGGTAGCCGCTCGATTCTATGCGGGGCGCGGTGTCACGACCGTTGCGCATGCCTATCTGCGGGAGGCGCGGCGCTGCTATCTTCGGTGGGGCGCGTTCGGCAAGGTACGACAGCTCGAACAGCTTCATCCGCATCTCCGCGACGCACCAGTCCCAGCATCTCCGACCGCTACCATCGGCAGGCCGGTCGAGCAGTTGGATGTCGGGACGGTGCTCAAGGCCGCGGAGGCGGTGTCCGGCGAGATCGTGCTCGGCAGGCTCATCACCACACTCCTGCGGATCGCGGTCGAGCATGCCGGCGCCGAGCGTGGCCTGCTCATAATGTTCCCGGACGACGAGCCACAGATCGCGGCGGAAGCGACGGCCGGCCGCGGCCAGGTTGAGATCACGCTGCGCCAGGCGGCCGCCTCACCAGCGGAGCTTCCCGAAACCCTGCTCCACACCGTGATCCGGACACGGGAAAGCGTGATCCTTGATGACGCCTCGGCGCAGAATCCCTTCTCGGCGGATGGGTACATCAGCCAGAAGCGCGCCCGGTCGGTCCTCTGTCTGCCCCTGGTGAAGCAGGCCAAGCTGATAGGGGTGCTCTATCTCGAGAACAATTTGGCTTCCCATGTATTCACACCCACCCGGATCTCGGTACTGGAAATGCTGGCGTCGCAAGCGGCGATCTCGCTTGAGAACGCCGGCCTGTACAACGATCTCCGGGAACGGGAGGCCAGGATTCGCCGCCTGGTCGACTCGAATATCATCGGGATCATCATCTGGGATATCCAGGGCCGGATTATCGAAGCCAACCAAGCCTTTCTTGATATGTTGGGCTACAGCCGTGAAGACCTGATCTCGGGTCGGCTGCGATGGACTGAGCTTACGCCAGCCGAATGGCGCGAGGCGGACGACCAGGCCTTGGCAAAGCTGAAGGCGGCGGGAACCGTCCAACCCCGCGAGAAAGAGTACTTTCGCAAAGACGGCAGCCGCGTGCCGGTTCTGCTGGGCGCAACGACGTTCGGCGACCGCCAAGACGAGGGCGTCGCCTTTGTGCTCGATCTGACGGAGCGCAAACGGGCGGAAAGTGCTCTGCAGCAGAGCCAAGCGTATTTGACCCAAGCACAGGAATTGAGTCGCACGGGGAGCTTCGGCTGGAGCGTTGCCACGGGCGAGATTATTTGGTCAGAGGAAACCTTTCGAATCTTCCAATGCGATCGGACGACTAGACCAACCGTAGAATTCATAGTCCAGCGCACTCATCCGGACGATCGCGCCGCCGTGCAACAGACCATTGACCATGCTTCCATCGATGGAAAGGATTTCGACCACGAATATCGATTGCTGATGCCGGATGGCTCAGTGAAATATGTCCATGC
>Ga0210402_10003998_pt1 | contig 13592 bp, 9 predicted proteins | sample IncBWC7MmetaG_FD_161055 | JGI IMG/M metagenome (GOLD analysis project Ga0210402, IMG submission 161055) | Forest soil microbial communities from Barre Woods Harvard Forest LTER site, Petersham, Massachusetts, United States - Inc-BW-C-7-M | ecosystem: Environmental > Terrestrial > Soil >...
TTCAGCCGTCCGATCGCCTCGCGCGCCACCTTCACGTTTCGCGCGGGTTTCGGATAAGGATCCCCGCTGAACCCGCACGTGACCCACACTTCCACATCCTTCGCGACCGTCGTCCCGGGGTGGCGAAATCCAGCAGGAACTACTCCCACAATCGTGTACGGATCGTTGTCCATCCTCAGACGCTTCCCGAGAATATTCGGGTCGCCGCCGTAAGAGCGGCGCCACAAGCCATCGCTAATCACAGTTGCTTCCGCAAAACCCAGCGCAAAATCCTGCGGACCAAATAACCGCCCGATTTCTGGTGTTGTGCCGAGCATGGAAAAATAGTTGGGGCTCACCTCGAGCATTTCAAGATGTTCCGGTTGTTTGGCGCCGGTCAAGTTGGTAGGCCCAGAGAGGACAACGCTTACTTCCTCGAAGACACCAGCTCTTGACTTCAGATCCTCCAACTCTGGGACAGAGAAGCCGATGTCACGCAAACCTATTCCAGGATTGTTGAAAGTGATCTTCACCAAACGACTGGGGTCGTAGTACGGCAGGGAACGCAATAGCACCGCGTTTACGATGCTGAAAATTGATGTGTTCGCACCAATTCCCAATGCCAGCGTGAGAATGATTACGAGAGTAAAGCCGGGACTCTTCCGCATGATGCGGAAGGCGTACCGGATATCATTGAATAGTATTTCCATGATTTCCTTCCTCCAATGAATCAAGTTCTCAGATTGGTGGCTTCGTCCGGAACGCTTGAGCGCTGTTGGCTGTCAGCTGTGACTATGAATAGATCGTCCAGGCAACGGACAAGATCTTCCACTGCCCATCAATTTTGCACACCTGCCAGACTTCGAGGCCTGAATGGTGAACCTTGTCGTTGATGACAAAATCGTAATTAAATGTCACCAGCCCTAGAGGACCGTCCTGGCGAATCTCGATGTTGCGAAATGTCTCTTCGAGTTTGTCCTTCGACGTAGCGAGGAGTTTCGCAAATCCATCTAGCTGGCTCGGGCCAATCCCATCGAACTGAGCGTTATATTTGCGGGCGCTATCAATCTCTTCCTGGGTGTTGGTGTGATGAAAGAGCACATTGGGGTTCAGCATGAGCTTCGTTATGGCATACCCGTTCTTGTGAATAATATCCTGACGGAACTCCTCCAGCATGCTGCGAATTTTCGCGAGGTCATCGGCATTGGATTTGAATTCGGGGCCCTGCGCCAATGCTTGACCAGCCAAGGCACACGTAAGGAGAACAATGAAGGCTACGCCCGCTTTCTTTTTGTTCATCTGACATTTTCCTTTCACATTTTGATTTTGGTTTGGATACTAAATTGTTAACCATTCACGATGGCGTCCGCGAAACTAAGCGCGAAGTCCTGCGAACCAAACAACCGTCCCATTTGCGGGGTCACACCCAGCATGGAAAAGTAGCTGAAACTGCCATTGACCGGTCTCGACCTCTCCTTTGAATCGCATGAGGCATCAGGGTTTCCTAAACTTCCTGCTCTTTGTAACGAAGGACCGACAATTCCACAAGTTCATTATTATCACAATGATGTTGCTGTTTACGCACGATTCTGCTATTCGTTGGGAGGAGGTTTTAGGAGTACTTTAGGAGGATCCTGTGCTCGACGATTTACACGCGCTCGTAGAGTTTGCCAAGGCCGGGTCCATTGCCGGTGCAGCCGAACGTCTATTCCGGACACCGTCCGCTATAACCCGGCAACTGCAAAGGCTGGAGGCTGCATTGGGTGCTGAGTTGCTCGACCGCTCAGTAAAGCCGCCGCGCCTGAACTCGCTGGGCTCCAAGGTGCTTGAACAAGCGCGAGATCTGTTGCAGCGGACGGAGGCGCTGAAATCTCTTGCGTCGCGCGACGCCGAACCTCACGGCCTCTTGCGCATCGGACTCGCGCATCCCCTCGCCGAGGGGACGCTTATCGAACCTATTCGGGCACTGACTGAAACATACCCCAAGGTCAGACTGCTGCTGTTGAGCGAGCGCACGCCCGAATTATTTAACCGGCTGATCGCGGGTGAGCTCGATGTTGCAGTCGTGCCTTTACCTGAAGGTAAAACCGCGCCTCCACCACTTCTAACGAATATTATCGCGACAGACCGCGTGGAGATCGTTCAAAGCGCCGCAGGAAACGTCGACGGCGATTGGGAAAGTTTGGGCCGAGCACCCTGGGTGCTCAATCCGCCCGGGTGCTTCCTACGGGCAGGCCTCATCGACCGGATGGGCCTTGCCGGCTTAACTCCCATGATTGCGGCTGAAATCCACAACCTGCATCTGCAGCTGGCGTTCGTTCAGTCAGGCTATGGAGTCGGGCTGCTGCCAGCGCGCTTTATTGCCGGGAACAATTCTCTCGACACGGTTGAAGTGTTGCGCCCCACATCATTTGATTTGCACATGTCCGTCGCGATAGTGCGGGTCGGACAACTCGGCGCCTTGGAGAGGGCTGTCGGACTGTTGGAACACGGCATTCGGCATTTGTTTGAGGCAGCCGACACAAGGAAGCTCGTAACGAGGAGCCGAAGGGGTGTACTCGTGAATCGGCGGAAGGCGCGACCACGCAAGTAGTCGCCGAGCGTCGCCTGTTGCAGCCTCTCTATCCACTTGCGTTAGGTCATGATTCTGGCCTGTCCTGAGACTCGAATCGGACTGCCTCGACAAGCGGGGATTTCGGCAGAATCCGACGCCGATCCAATCCGTCCTTAGTGACCACAGGCCGTTTGTGGTTCACATTCCTCAACCCCCGCCGCGGCAGGTCCGGTAACGCTCTTCCGCTAGGGCAGGGTGTGTGAAGCGCAGAACCTGATCATCGAGTTCCTCGACCATGCCTCTCCGAAGAAACCTCAGTGCCACTGACAGACAACAGGCGATCCGTACGGAAAGATTCGGAGCGGAGATTGAGAAACTGGCTGAAATGGCGCGCCGGTTGAGGGCTAAGCTGGAAAATTGCTACGTCAAAATCGAGCGATACACGGTGAGCGTCGCAGCGGAAGAGAAAAAGAATCCCGAATTCAGAAAGCGAACCCGGCGACCGCAAAAGGTTCGACGGTCATTCTGTATTCGTGGCGGTACCGATGAAGACCCGGCAACGCGTATTGCGGGCGGAAAAGGAATGGTCGCAGGCGGAGCTTGCCGCCCAAGTGGGAGTCGCTCGCGGCACAATCAATGCCATCGAAACCGGCAAGTACGACCCGAGTCTTCCGCTCGCTTTCAAGATCGCACGTGCCTTTGGCAAAAGCGTGGAAGAAGTTTTTCTGTATCAGGAGAACGAACAACCAGCAACGACGAATCCCGCCGTCTAGCTATCCCCGTCCACCACGATGAGCTTCGCGTTATACCTCCGACTCCTTTCGGTCGGCCTCTTGTGCCCGTCGCTGTTGTCCCCTGTGCGGCCATGTCTCACGGGTTTGATTTCGATTCCTTTGAGATCGACGACTTCCGGGAGTCCGACTTCTATGATCGCGGCAGGGAAACTGGTGCCGTATCGTTAGTAGCTGTTCCAAAGCTTAGGAAATGGTTCGATTCTCACTCATGGCTTCATTTTCTTCCTTACAAATCAAACAGGATACCGCCATTTGTCTCCTGCTCTCCGAAATCGCCCGCAAGATCGGTGCACGTTAGCTACGGCCTCTCATCCCTTGATTTCAGCTCAGTCTGAGCCGTACATTTCGTCTCGAAAAGAAATAACCGTTTGAGCGATTGCTTGCGGCGAAGTGCGGCAACTCCCGCGTCGTCAACGACAGTCGCGGTCAGATTCAGCGATTCCAAACGGCTCAGGCGGGCAAGAATCGGCACGCCAGCTGAAGTGACAGCGGTATGCGCGAGATCAACGGTACGAAGGTTGGAAAACGTCGCAAGCGTTTTCAGTCCAGCGTCAGTGACCTTCGTGCGCGCCAGTTCGGCATCCACGACCAGTGTCCCGATCACTCTTAACCGCGAGAGTGCAACATCATCGCAGCGCTCTGGCGCGCTTACAGTGCGCAAGATCAATCCATCCTCAGGATTTCGCGAGCGGGGAACAAGGCGCACGCCCAGCTCGTGCTCGAGCGAAGTGATCAGTGGCAGTTGCGGACGATAGTCTTTGGTAAGCGGCACAGGCTGCTCGGAGACCGGAACAGGCGGAGCTCCGTGCACCTCCATAGCAGGCAGGCTGCTCGATGCGCCGGAAGCGATCCACAGCTCGATAACTTTGACTTCCGAGGCAGTCAGCGGGGGCTTGCCGTCCGTCGGCATGAAATCCTTTTCGTCCGGCGACAAGTTGATGCGGCGGAACAGTTCACTGTGCTTCGGGTCGCCCGGCTTTATGACTATGCCGTCTTTTCCGCCGCGCATCACGTTTTCAAAGGTGTCGAGCCGGAGTTTCCCTTTTCTTTTTTCTGCGTTGTGGCAATTCGAGCACTTATTCTCAAAGATCGGCGCCACCCGCGCATCGAAAAACGTGGCGGATGGCGTCGTAACGGCATTTACGCTTGTCGGAGTTACGCTCGCCGCCTCGATCGTTGGTTGCACTTTCTTGGGCATAGCCGGCACCCTTAGCAAGGTCCGCAGCTTGCCGGGCATGTGCCGCGTCATAAACGATTCGCCGTGCGTGAGCTTTCCGCCCTGATCGCTGGTCCAGACCAGAAGAACCAGCGTGCCAAGAAGCGCGGCGCCATAAACACGTTTGTCCCAGGCACGCAATACAAAACAAAGCAGCACTGCGGCAGCCAGCGAAAATCCGCCCCACATGTGACTGATTACCAGATTTCCTTCGTAGCCTCCGCTCCAGGCCAAAAGCCAGCCAAGAAATACCGCCACAAAGGCACTGATGAGCGCGAGGGACAGAACAAATTCAGCCAACTCTCGTAGGTGGTTCCAGCGACGAACCAAGCCCCCGCATTCCAACAGCAGAACTAGCAGAAAAAAGGCGATCGGCAAATGGACTGCCAGAGGATGGAAGCGACCCACAAATTGGCTCAGGTCGCCGTGTTCAAGACCGTCAGGAGCAGCATGAAACAAGGGCCAGAGGAGGATCAGGAGGAAAGCAGCGCCGAATCCAAAAAGTACGAGCCGAGGGCGTAAGAGCATTCAGCGGCCTCAGACTCTCCGCAAGAGCGTAATTCGCCCGATTGGCAACCACTCGGCCACCAGGATATTGCCGTCACGCAAGAAAATGGCCGCGTGTGGCGTGATGAACTGTCCTGGCGTGAATTCGCGCCGTGATTGCTTTCGGCGAGAACCAACCTCTCCGTTTGCGGCTTGGCCATCGCCTAGTTGGGCGATCACCTGGTACTCCCGATCCAAGATGCACACTTGGCTGTCAAGATCCGGGCAAACCATCCATGCGCCCTGAACATGAAAGTGGCAGGGCATTCGCAAATGGGCCTCATCCTTTATGGTGCGGATATGAGCTCCGCTTAGTGTGAACGCTTGAATGCGCCGGTTCCCGCGGTCGGCCACCAGCAGCACGGGTTCTTTGCCTCGAGGATCAACCCACAACCCGTGTGGCGTATCGAACTCTCCGTCGCCGTGGCCGGGCCGGCCAATTTCGCCCAGAAACTTGCCGCTTTGCGAAAAACGCAAGACGTGATGCGAACCGTACCCGTCCCCAACATAGAAATCGCCATTGGGAGCGAAGGCGACATTCGTCGGCACAAAATCGATAGGCCGTTCGGCATAAGCCGAATCTTCGCGCGGATAGCCGTGCGACCAGACAGTCTTTCCGTCCAGCGTAGTTTTTACGATCTTGCAGCGGTTGATATCGCAGTGATACAGAAATTCACCGTCGGCTTCTCGGCGCACGCTCAGGCCGTGAGCCCCGCCGCGAAATTCCTCCCCAAACGCGCTTGAAAAGCGGCCATCCGAGTCATAAACGACGACCGACTCGCCACGCATGCTTGACTTGTTGACCGTGTGGGCCACATAGATGCGCCCTTGTTCGTCCTGGGCGAGGCCATGCGTATCTCCCCAAACCAGGCCATCCGGTGGCGTGAGCCAATCATGTACGCATTCATAAGTGTGAAGGCCCGAACCAACCACCGGCAAACGCTGGCCGGACTTGTCCGAAGCATGCACGTAGAAAGGAGGAAATGCGGCGGCAGCAGCCAATGCCGAACAGCCCCCGAGAAAAGAGCGTCGCGAAGAAGATTTCATGAGATTAGTTCCGGCACGATTTTAGCCGGAACGACCCCCGTCAATTTTTGTTCCAGACCCTGAAACCTGAACTTCAGCTTTTCATGATCGATGCCCAGCAATCGAAGCACGGTCGCATTAAAGTCACGCACGTGGACCGGGTCCTTCACGACGTTGTAGCAAAAATCGTCAGTTTGTCCGTGGACGATCCCGGCTTTAGCGCCCCCACCTGCCATCCACATTGTGAAGCAACGCGGATGATGATCCCTTCCGTAGTTTTCCTTGGAAAGACCGCCCTGGCTGTAAACGGTCCGTCCAAATTCGCCGCCCCACAGCACCAGGGTGTCATCTAAAAGCCCGCGCCGCCGCAAATCCGTGACCAGCGCGTACGAAGCGCGATCCGTCGCCGCACAAAGCTTGGGCAAATTCGGGACGGCATTCGAGTGCACATCCCATCCACGCTGATATATCTGTGTAAAGCGAACTCCGCGCTCGGCCATGCGCCGCGCCAGCAGGCAGTTGTACGCAAACGTACCCGCCTGTTTTGCTTCATCGCCATACAACGTCCAGGTGCTGTCCGGCTCGTCCTCCATATTCGTCAGCTCGGGCAAGGAGGTTTGCATCCGGAACGCCATCTCGTACTGATGAATGCGCGCGTTAGTCTCCGGGTCGCCGACTTCTTCAAATGTCATTTGATTGATTGCATTCACAGTGTCAATCAGCGTGCGCCGGGTTTCTCGGCTCATGCCCGGTGGATCTCCAAGGTAAAGTACCGGCTCCCCTTGGGAACGGAATGCTACCCCGGCATATTCGTTTGACAAAAATCCGCTGCTCCACAATTTCGGCGAAATCGGCTGTAAGTCTGTGCCGGGTAGCGTCAGTGAATTCAGTACCACGAAAGTGGGCAGGTTTTCATTCATACTGCCGAGCCCATAGGAAAGCCACGCGCCCATCGATGGCTTGCCAGGCACCATATTCCCCGTGTTCATCAATAGGATTGCCGGTTCATGATTGATGGCATCCGTCTGCAGCGAGTGCACCAGGGCCAATTCGTCCACCAGCCTTCCTGTCCACGGAAGCAGGTCACTCACCCAGCGGCCTGATTTGCCCTGACGAGTGAAACCCCAATGCGATGGCGCAATCGGGAAACGGGCCTGGCCGGAGGTCATGCCCGTCAGCGCCTGGTTGCCTCGCACCGAGTCCGGAAGATCCTTGTCAAAAAGATTCGCGAGTCCCGGCTTGTAGTCCCATAAATCCATCTGCGGCGGGGCACCGGACATAAAAAGATAGATCGCGCGCTTGGCCTTTGGGGCAAAGTCCGGCACGTAGTGCGGCTGCAAAATTGGCTGAGAATCGCTGGCCGCGCGGACAAGTCGAGGTGTCATGGCCCCGCCAAACAACGTGGCAAGACTTGCCCAGCCAAGCGTCTTGCCCATGCTGCCGAGGAAATGTCTGCGCGTTGCCAGCCGCTTCCACTCTTCACGAAGTTCCAGTGGGACCGGAAGGTCGTAAACTGTGGGTCCTGCGCCGCCGTGATCACAACAGCTGCCGCATTCGTCGTGAAGGTTCGATCTCATTTGTTTAACACCGCATCAAGATTCATCGCCGCGCTGGCTACCAGCATCCACGAAGCCAGTTCATCCGGACGGAGCCCGCTGTCCCTACTGCTCTCGCCCACCTTTAGAACTTCCTCTGCCCGGGACGGCTCTTTCGCATAGACACTCTGAAACTTCATCAACGCATTTTCAAGGACCAGCTTTTCCCGTGGTTCCCAGTCGCGAGCGAGCAGCACTTCGCCAAGATAATTGAGCCGCGCATCAATTTCGGACGAGTGCCGAATCACTCGCTCCGCCAATTTGCGCGAGGCTTCCAGCCATTGCGGATCGTTCATTAAGACCAGCGCTTGCAGCGGAGTGTCGGTGCGTTGGCGGCGGGTGCATGCGGCGTCTCGCACCGGCACATCCAGCGTGTCCATGTCGGGCATCGTTGCCATTCGTTTCCAAAAAGTGTAAAGGCTGCGCCGGTACAAAGACTCGCCAGTGTCTTGCGTATAGCTTTTTGTGTCGCTGCCTTGGTGGCTTCCGGCTTCCCAAACTCCGGCCGGCTGATAGGGCCTTACGCTGGGGCCTCCAATTTTTTCTACCAGGAGGCCGCTAGCCGCCAGCGCCGTGTCTCGAAGCATCTCGCCATCCATTCGATAGCGCGGGCCATGCGTCAGCAACCGGTTCTTCGGATCGATTTCGAGCAGCTGCGGAGTCACGCGCGCGGATTGCCGGTAGGTCGCAGACAGCACCAATTGCTTGTAAAAACGCTTTACGTCCCAGCCGTTCTCGCGAAAATCCAGCGCCAGCCAATCCAGCAATTCTGGATGACTCGGACGTTCCCCCATCACTCCAAAATCTTCGGTGGTCTCGACCAGTCCTGCGCCAAATATCTCCGACCACATTCGATTGACGGTCACCCTGGCTGTCAGTGGATTTGCGGTGCTGACGGTCCACTCCGCCAGGCCCCGCCGGTCAAGCGGCGCATTCGCAGGAAGCGCCGGCAAAAAGTGCGGCACTCCAGGCCGCACGCGCTCGGTCCGCGCACCGAACGCCCCACGCGCCAAGACGTCTGCGTAGGGTAGACCCGGCCCCTCTTCACTTACCAGAGTGATCGCGCCATCTTTCGAGAGTCGATCAAGTTCCTCATTCAAAGGTGCGATCTGGGCTTGAAGCTTTTGTGTCGGTTCATCGCGCTGCGCAAAGTAAAACTCGTTGACCGTATGAAATTCATCCTCCGACCAGCTCGGCATGGGTGTTTGGATGATTTCTGAAACATAATCCTCGATAGGAAGTCGCGCCGCTTCCCCCGCCGAAAGGGCCCGCTGGAAGAACCGGAAATCCTGAAAGGCGGACTGACGCAAGGGCTCCGAGTCCGGATACATGCGGCCAAATTCCAGGGGGGAGCTGGTGCGCGTGCTTCCCTGCAGAGAATCCTTGATGATTGCCAGCTCCTGCGTTCGTCCATCTATATACAGCGCGACACCTGCGGCCTTGCCTGAGCCGTCATAGGTAGCCAGTACGTGATTCCAACGGCCAACCGTTAATACTCGTTGCTTTGTTTCCACTTGAATCGTGTTATCCGGCATTTCGTGCGCCAGAGCAAATCCAAGCTTGCCCTTACTCACTCTCAGTTGCCAGCCGCGCTGCTTTTGGCCCGCATCCGCGGCGGACAGAATGACACCCGCCGGCTTTTCTTCGTCTTTTGCTTCGAGCGATCGCAGCTGGGGTCGCAACCACGTTCCCACACTGAACGGCTGATTTGCCTCGACCTCACCGGTATTCGGCAATTCCAGCCTGGTGCTGATTTCCATTCGCATATACGGCCAGAACCAGGTGCCTTCACCCCAGACTACCGGCGCTCCCGTTGCCGAGACGTGTTTTTGCGATGTCCCAGGCGCTGCATCTGCGAAAGTCGATCCTTTTTGTTCGTCGAAGCGCAACCTAACCGCGAGGCCCTCCGAACTTACAGGAACTGCGATTGCAGTGCGCTCCGGCTGGTTAATCCAGGTAGAAATCAGCTCGCGAGCTTGTTCGCGGCGAAGCGCTAGTTGGCGCTCGAATTCCGAGCGTTTCGCCAGGGCGTGTTCGTAAGCTTCGCGATTCTCTGTCTTCGGGAGTCGAAGGAAAGGCGGCCAGTCATTGCGATCATCGTTTGAAGGAATTTCAGTCAAGTTGTTAAAGAAGGCGGTCAGCCGGTAGAAATCTTTTTGCGTAATGGGATCAAACTTGTGGTCATGGCAGTTTGCGCAGCCCACCGTTAATCCAAGAAACGCCGCGCCATATGCTTCCGTCCGTTCTCTCTTATTATTGACCCGCAACTCTTCAATTAATGTGCCGCCTTCACCGCTGCTGATTCCGGCGCGCAGGTACGCCGAGGCCGTCAAGGTATCGAGGGTTTTCACTGGCAGCATGTCTCCGGCAAGCTGCTCTCGCACAAACTGATCGAAAGGTTTGTTCTGGTTGTACGCCCGGATCACATAGTCGCGATAGGCCCAGATACTCCTGAAGTTATCCAGATGCAGGCCGTGCGTGTCGCCATACCGGGCTACGTCCAACCAGTAATGCGCCCGATGCTCCCCATAGCGAGGACTGGAGAGCAGCCGCTCGACGACCTTTTCGTACGCGTCGGGCGCGGAATCGGCCAAAAACGCTTCCACTTCTTCCGGGGTCGGGGGCAACCCTGTCAAGTCATACGTCACCCGCCGGAGCAAGCTCCGCCGATCCGCTTCGGGGGATGGTGACAATCCTTCTTTTTCCAGCCGCGCCAGCACGAAGTTGTCGATTGCGTTCCGCACCCATTCGCCGTGCGTTACCGCTGGAATCGGCTGATGCTTTGGCGGAAGGAATGACCAGAGCTCCTCGTACTTTGCTCCCTGTTTCACCCACTCTCTCAGCAGCGCGATCTGTTCCGGCTTTAAGGTCTTATGCGCCTCCGGTGGAGGCATGCGATCCTTCACATTCTTCGTTTCGATGCGGTGGACCAGCGGACTCTTGTCTGGGTCGCCGGGAATAATTGCCGGCCCATACTTCTCATGCGAATCCTGATGAGGTGCAAAAGCAAATTCTCCGCGGTCCAGCCGCAGGCCCGCTTTCCGCGCTCCCGGATCGGGACCATGGCATGCATAACAGTTTTCCGACAAAATGGGTTGGATCGTGTCATTAAAGGAGAGCTTTTTGGCGTTTTCTTCTGGAACAGGAGCCGGCTTTGCTTCGCCGGACCAAACAGTAGCGAAGAGGCTCAGGCAGAGCCAGCCGCCAAGCAAACATAAAACGCCTCTGTCGGGCACCGATATCAATCTTTGACCGCGCTGATTCAGCACCACTTACTCTCCCCGGGCTCTCTACAGGCTGCGACGTTACGGTTGGCCCACTATATTACACCCACGCTTATCCCATTTCGGCACTTCTGCGTTCTTCAATTCGCATCGGTCGCCCGCAAGGCCTGTCCAGTTGCCGGTAGCGCAGATGGCCCTTGGCTCGAAGCCAGCTGTTCTTGCGACTGCCCCCACTGCCCCGCATACGCCAACGCAAAATAAAGAACCAAAAAACTGGAGGGCCACATAATGAACAGCCTCCTTTAGAGATTGGCGCGCACTACAAGAGCGTTTACGTTTCGATTTAAATCTAACCCTGCTGCAAAGTTTCCTCAGTGGCGAAGGTCACAGGCATTGAGTCGCTATCCCGAAGTGGACTTCTAGAAAGTGGAGGCTCTGGCGAAAACGGTGAACGAGCCGGTTTTGGAGAAGCGCACAACACACTCAATCATTTAGATAATTGATGCCGCAGCGGCGCGAATCTATTTATCAAATCTTTAAACTGGCCCTGCCTTTAACTAGACTGTATACTTGTGTGACGCAACTGTACTAAGAAACGAGACCCGGACTGTCTAAATTAGAACGGAGCAATACATCCGATCTACTGTGGTGCAGAGCCAGGCAAGCATTTAAAACGAAATACCAGCCCAGAAATTCACGGAGAGATAAAAATGAAAAAATCACTAATTGTGTCGGCAGTCGCGGCTTTAACCGTTGCTGCAGCTTTGGTGGGCGTTGCACAGGCCCAGAAAGGCAAGCAGGTCGTCTACTTATCTTCGTCGCACGCTACATTCAAATCGTCGCCGATGGGCGGTGTGTCCATGCAGGCGCTCGTGGGCGACATGGACAAAGGTCCCCATGCAACATTTACTAAGTTCGATCCCGGTTTCGATGCGGGCATGCACACCCACACCAACGACGTTTCCATCGTCGTCATCAAAGGCGCCTACCTATATAAAGATGAAGCCGGTGAAAAGCGCGTCGGGCCAGGCGAATATCTCTTCGTCCCAGGTGGCCACAAACACTGGAGCGGCGGCGACAAGACCGAAGGCGCGGTCTTTTATGAGGAAGGGTCCGGGAAGTTCGACAGTATCCCAGCGAAATAACTAAGCGTCCGAGACCATCGCAAATCGCATTCCCTGGCTTGCATGCGCGGGAAATATAGCGGGCGTCCCACTACATTTTTAAAGAAGCATTTCAGCTTCGGACGCCCGTGCGACCTCCGCTCCCCAAGTCGGCAAACCCTCTTACGGCATCAGTTGATGACACTTTTGTGTGCGCGAGGTTGGAAGCCTTCGGTGTCATCAATTTGTCTCTAAAAGAGATGCAATGAGGACTAAAACTGAGCAAATCCAGTAAACAAAAATTCCCGCTACGTCGATGCCGCTAAGGTAACTTAGTTCAATTTTCCACGAGGTAGCGCCCCGACGATTTAGATTTTCAAGACCGCCGATCCCAACAGCTCCTTTTCCTAGGCTAAATCGCTGGCACGAATCGGCAGCCGCCGGACACGCTTCCCCGTGGCCGCAAAGATGGCATTTGCCAAGGCTGGCGCGACTGGCGGGACGCCGGGCTCGCCGACGCCCGTGGGATTCTCACCGCTCGAAACAATGTGCACTTCAATTTTGGGCGATTCGGAGATTCGCAGCATCTGGTAGTCGTGAAAATTACTCTGCTCGACGCGGCCATTCTTAAGCGTGATCTCCGTTTTCAGAGCCGCGGTCAGTCCAAAAATAATCCCGCCTTCCATCTGCGCGCGAACCGTGTCCGGATTGATGACCCTTCCACAATCCACGGCGCAAACGACGCGATGCACCTTCACCATCCCGTTTTTCTCCACCGACGCTTCCACCACTTGCGCCACGTAGCTATCGAATGAAAAATGGGTCGCGATGCCTCGCCCCACTCCTGGCGGCAGTTTAGATCCCCAGTTGGCCTTCTGCGCAGCTAGTTCGAGCACCGCCTTCATGCGTGGCTGGTTGGCAAGGAGCTTTCGTCTGAGCTCGTACGGATCTTTTCCGCCTGCATGCGCCACTTCATCGAAAAATGCTTCGACGGAGAAGCCCGTATGCGAATGTCCCACCGACCGCCACCATTGCACCGGCACTCCAATCTTCGGTGTGTGTAGGTCCACCTGGAGGTTCGGCAAGCCATAGAGCAAATCCGCCGCGCCTTCCACAGAAGCGCTGTCAATGCCGTCCTTGACTCCGAAAGACTCGAACAGCGTGCCTTGCATGATCGATTGGCCGACTATCGTGTGCGTCCATGCAATGGGGTCGCCGTTGGCATCCAATCCCGCCACAAAACGGTCGTGCCACATCGGGCGGTACCAGCCACCGCGAATATCATCTTCTCGCGTCCACACCACTTTCACTGGAGCCTTCGCAGCCTTGGCCACATGAACCGCTTCCACGACAAAGTCCGAATTCGGATTCGCGCGCCTGCCGAAACCTCCGCCCAGCAGAGTCGTGTGAATCTGCACCTTTTCCGGGGGCAGCCCCGCAACCTGGGCCGCGTTGGCCCGGTCCACCGTTTCGAACTGTGTTCCCGTCCAGATTTCGCATCCGCCTTGCCGCAAATCGACTACACAGTTCAGAGGCTCCATCATCGCGTGCGCCA
>Ga0210402_10003999_pt1 | contig 13592 bp, 11 predicted proteins | sample IncBWC7MmetaG_FD_161055 | JGI IMG/M metagenome (GOLD analysis project Ga0210402, IMG submission 161055) | Forest soil microbial communities from Barre Woods Harvard Forest LTER site, Petersham, Massachusetts, United States - Inc-BW-C-7-M | ecosystem: Environmental > Terrestrial > Soil >...
CCGTCATCTTCTCCGATTCTCTTTCCCCCCCCCCACCCCAGAACGGCCAGCCAATCGCACTTACTATCCATCACCGCAGCCCCACCGCTTACCGGGGGTTGCTCCGCGATCCCGCACATTTTTTCCCCATCGCTGATAGAATTGGCTGCTCTTGGGAGCGTGCGCAACATGAAGTTGATTCGATTTGGTGAAGTGGGACAGGAAAAGCCCGGCGTTCAGCTCGACAATGGCGTCCGTTTGGACGTGTCCGGATTCGGCGCGGATTACGATGAGCAATTTTTCACCAGCGGCAGCATTCAGTATCTGGGCGAATGGCTCAAGAATCATTCATCAACGGCGCCGCACGTAGCGGACTCGGTCCGCCTAGGCCCTCCGATTTGCCGTCCCAGCAAGATCATCTGCATCGGCCTGAATTTTCGCGATCATGCCGCCGAAAGCAAGATGGAGCCGCCCAAGGAACCGGTCATTTTCTTCAAGTCCACCACCGCGTTGGTCGGGCCAAACGACGCTTTGAAAATCCCGCGCGGCGCCGAAAAAGTGGATTGGGAAGTCGAGCTGGCTTTTGTGATTGGCAGGAAAGCTTCCTACGTCTCGCAAGAGCAAGCTCTCGACTACGTCGCCGGGTTCGTCCTGCACAATGATTATTCCGAACGCAGCTTTCAATTGGAACGCGGCGGCCAGTGGGTGAAAGGGAAGAGCGCGGACACCTTCGCTCCTCTCGGGCCGTTTCTCGCGACGCGTGACGAGCTCCCGAATTACGGCGGTCTTGCGATGTGGCTCAAAGTGAACGGCGAATTCCGCCAGCGCAGCTCGACCGCGGAAATGATTTTTGCCGTGCCATTCCTGGTTTCCTACCTTAGCCAGTTCATGACTCTGCTGCCGGGCGATGTTATCAGCACCGGAACTCCGGCGGGCGTTGCGATGGGTATGAAGCCCCCGCAATACTTGAAGGCAGGCGACGTGGTCGAATTGGGAATCGACGGCTTGGGCGATTCGAAACAAGTGGTCGTTGCGTCTTAGTCGATGAGCAACCGCTTTTTACAACTCGATCCTCGCGACAACGTCCTGATCGCGCTGCAAAATTTGAAACATGGCGAGGCGTTGCCCTTCGCGCAAGATTCCTACGTTCTTGCTTCCGACGTTCCCGCCAAGCATAAGTTCGCCACCCAGGATTTTGCTCCCGGCGATCCGATCCGTATGTACGGCGTGATCGTCGGCAAAGCTGTTGAATCGATCCGCAAAGGTGAGCTGCTCAGCACCCGGAATGTCCGCCACGACGCTGCAGGATTTCACGAAAAGTCCGAGGACTATCGCTGGACGCCGCCTGATGTTTCGAAGTGGGCTGGCAAGACGTTCCGCGGTTACCGCAGGTCCGACGGCCAGTTCGGCACGCGCAACTACTGGCTCGTCGTTCCCCTCGTTTTCTGCGAGAACCGTAACATTGCCGTGTTGAAGCAAGCCTTCGAAGAGGAACTGGGTTTTGCGCCTCCGCAAATTTACCGCAGGCACGTCGCGGAACTTGCGCGTCTCTACAAGGAGGGCAACACTGCGGAGATTAGCAGCGCCGTGCTAACCGCCGATGCCGCCGCGCCGTTGCGATCGAAACTTTTTGAAAATGTGGATGGCATTCGTTTTCTGATGCATGAAGGCGGCTGTGGCGGCACGCGCGAGGATGCCACCAATCTTTGCGGCCTGATTGCCGGCTACATTCATCATCCCAACGTAGCTGGAGCGACCATTCTCAGCCTTGGTTGCCAAAATGCCCAGATCACTATTTTGCGCGACGAAATTCGCAAGCGCAATCCGCATTTCGACAAGCCGCTGTTTATCTTTGATCAGCAGCAGACCGGCTCCGAAGACAAAATGCTTTCCGAAGCGATTCGCAAAACTTTTCTCGGTTTGATGGAGGCCAATGAAGCCCGCCGCAGTGATGCTCCGCTTTCGCAGCTTTGCGTGGGACTGAAGTGCGGCGGCTCGGACGGCTTTTCCGGCCTCTCCGCGAATCCCGCGATTGGCCATACTGCGGACCTGCTCGCCGCGCTTGGCGGGCGCACCCTTCTTTCTGAATTTCCTGAATTGTGCGGCGTCGAACAAGAACTCATCAATCGCTGCACTTCGCCAGAGATTGCGGAACGCTTCATCCATTTGATGCGAAGCTATGGCGCGCGCGCCAAGGCGGTTGGCTCGGGCTTCGAAATGAATCCGAGTCCCGGAAATATCAAAGACGGTTTGCTGACCGATGCGATGAAGTCGGCAGGAGCCGCGAAAAAAGGAGGCACTTCGCCGGTGACCGGAGTCCTCGACTACCCCGAATATTCTTCGGGCAGCGGCCTGAAACTGCAGTGCACGCCGGGAAACGATGTGGAATGCGTCACCGCCCAAGTTGGTGCTGGCGCGAACGTAGTCTTGTTCACCACCGGCCTGGGTACTCCGACTGGAAATCCGATCACTCCAGTCGTCAAGCTTTCTACAAATTCAGAGCTCGCTCGAAAAATGGCGGACAGCATTGACATAGACACCGGGGCGATTGTTTCCGGCGAATCCACCATCGAGCGAATGGGCGAAGAGATACTCAGCCAGGTCATTCGCGTGGCCAGCGGTGAAATCACCACCCAAGCCGAGCGTAAAGGTCAATCCGATTTTATTCCCTGGAAAAGAGGAGTGTCGCTTTGAGCGATTTAGACGCCGCGAACACCAGTTTCCGTCTGGATGGCAAAATTGCGCTGGTCACCGGTGGAGGCAGCGGCATCGGCCGGGCCATTTCGCTCCGCTTTGCCGCTGCAGGCGCGGCGGTTCGCATCCTGGATCTGAACCTTTCCGACGCCGAGGCCACCGTTGCTCTCATCAAGCAAAACAGCGGACGCGCCTCTGCTTTTGCCTGTGATGTCACCGATCAAGCCGCCGTTCATGAAACCTGTTCGGGAATCTTCGCCAAAGAACGCGTCCACTTCCTCATCAATAACGCCGGAATCTCCCACATTGGAAACGTGGAAAATACCCCCGAGTCCGATTTCGACCGCGTGCTGCTCGTCAACGTAAAGGGCTATTACAACTGCATCCACGCCTGCGTCCCGCATATGAAAACCAACGGCGGCGGCGTGATTATCAACATTGCTTCCATCGCTGGCACTGCCGGTCTCGGCGACCGCTTCGCCTACTCGGCCAGCAAAGGCGCGGTAATCGCCATGACCTACTCGGTGGCGAAGGATTACGTGCAGCACAACATCCGCTGCAATTGCATTTCGCCCGGCCGTGTCCACACTCCGTTTGTGGACGGCTATCTGAAAAAACATTATCCCGGCCGCGAAGCCGAGATGTACGACAAGCTGGCGAAAACCCAGCCCATTGGCAGAATGGGCGAACCGCATGAAGTGGCCGCGCTGGCTCACTACCTGTGTTCCGATGAGGCCAGCTTCGTTACTGGCACCGACTATCCGCTCGACGGCGGCTTTCTCCGTTTGCACGGCTGACCCATGGATCTCAAGCTCAAATCAAAAGTGATACTCGTCACCGGTGGCGCAAAGGGAATCGGTGCTGCAATCGTCCGCGCGTGTGCCGCGGAGGGCGCCATTCCTGTCATTTGCGACAAAGACGCCGCTGCTGCAAATGCGTTGTGCCAGGAATTGCGCGGCGCTGGCTCACAATGTGAGTTCTTCGAAACCGAGCTGACCAGTTCGCAAGCCTGCAAGGCGTCCGTCGAAGGCACTGTACAAAAATTTGGCAGACTCGACGGCCTGGTGAACAACGCTGGCGCGAACGACAGCATCGGCCTGGAACGCGGCTCGCCGGAAAAATTTATCGCTTCGCTCGAGCGCAATCTCCATCACTACTACTATATGGCGCACTACGCGCTGCCTGCGTTAAAACGTGCGAAGGGCGCCATCGTCAACATCAGCTCCAAGACCGCCGTCACCGGCCAGGGCAATACGTCCGGCTACGTAGCCGCAAAAGCCGGAATTCTTGGCCTCACCCGCGAGTGGGCCGCCGAGCTTCTCGCCGACGGTGTGCGCGTTAACGCCGTCCTGCCCGCCGAAGTCATGACGCCGCTATATCAGCAATGGCTTTCCCAATTCCCGTCGCCGCAGGAAACGCTCGCCCGCATCGAAGCCAAGATCCCCTTCGGCAAGCGCATGACGCTCGCCGGTGAAATCGCCTCCACCGTGTTGTTCTTGCTGTCGGAAAAATCCGGTCACACCACAGGTCAGCACTTGTTTGTCGACGGCGGTTATGTCCATCTCGATCGCGCTCTTACCTAGCTTGACCATTTCTTTGCACTTGCGACTCGCGAAAAATTGTCCGCACTGCGGGAAGGGAATCCATCAATGAACCGCCGCTACTGCCTGACCCTCGACCTCAAAAAAGACTCCGCGCTGATTGAAGAGTACAAACGCTTCCACCAAAAAATATGGCCGGAGATCACCAAGAGCATCCGCGACGCTGGCATCGAAGATATGGAAATTTACCAACTCGGCGCAAGAATGTTCATGATCATGGAAGTAAACGAATCTTTTTCGTTCGAAAAGAAAGCCAAATCAGATCAGGAAAATCCCAGGGTTCAGGAATGGGAAGAGCTGATGTGGAAGTTTCAGCAGCCGCTCGAAGGCGCTGCCCCCGGCGAAAAGTGGTTGCGAATGGAACGCATCTTCAAGCTGGATACCTAACTGGCAGCAAGTTATTTTGGAACCTCGGCCCGCACCGCAGCTACCAGTGGAAAATCGGCGTCCGCATTCTTCCAGAGCGCCAGAAATTTGTTGTACGTGTCGCGCGCCTCCGCGGCCTCTCCATTCATCGCTCTCGCCCGCGCTAGCTGCAGATACGCCAGCGCCCCGATCGGTTCGTTCCCGACCACTCCCGGCCAATTCAAAATTTTCTGAAACTCCGCCGCCGCCTCGCCACCTTGGTGCAGTGCCAGCAGCGCCTGCCCGCGCACATACACCGGATACAGGTCAGTCGAAAAACTGCTCGCGCCCGCGAGTCCCACTTCGTACGGCGACGTAATCTTCAAGAATTCCAGCGCCCGCGACTTGTCCCCGTCATTCAGCGCAATCTGCGCATACAGCGTGGGCAGATAGTTGAACTGCACCACCGTGTCCTCCGGAAAACGTGCTTTCAATCCTTCCGCCACTTCGGCTGCTTTGTTCGTATCTCCCACCAGCGCCAGCGCCATTCCCGCCATGAACTGCTGATCGCTTCCACTCGAGTTCCTTAATGCGTACGCTGCAAAGCGCCGCGCCTCCGCGCCGTTGGCGAACAGCCCTTCCCGCAAAGCCGCTTCCGCTTGGCAACTCGCCGCTCGTTCCTTCTGGCCGCCGTGTTCCGCCTCTGCCACCGCCTGCCGCGTGAGTTCGCGAGCCTTGTTCAACTGGCCGAAATACGCCGTGGTATCCGCCTGATAGCACCCCAACACGCTTTCTGCATTCGCGTGTTCGGCGGCCCAGTTGATCTGTTCAGCCATGCCGGCATCGTCGCTCTGCAGAAACGCAAGCTGATACAGCGCCAGCCGTATTCCCGGCGAATCGATCTTTTTTGCCGCCGCATCCGCCGCGATCGCGCGTGCTTCTTTCACTCGGTTCAGGTTCACTAGCACCGTCAGCAAATTTGAGTAGTCCACGGCGTCGTTCGGTGTCAGCCGCTGCGTTGCCTTAAACTGCTCCAGCGCTTTCTCGTACTGCCCAAGCGTCTGATACAACACTCCAAGATTGGTCAGCGGAACTGCCTCGCGCGGATACGTCTGCGCCCAGACTTCGTAGACCTGCTTGGCTTTCTCCAAATCTCCGTTCACAAAATGGTAGTAGTGCGACTCGATGTAAAACTTTTCCCGTTCGCTTACCTTGGCGCGCAGTTCGTATGCCCGGCGGGTATTCTCTGCCGCCAGTTCCTTCTCGCCCAAATTGTTATAGGTAGTTCCCAGCGACGCGTACGCCATCGCCAGGTTCGGATCCAGTTGAATGGCTCGTTGGAAATGCGGCACTGCTGCCGCATAATTCCCCTGCGCTATCATCGTGGTGCGCCCCAGCGAAAATGCCTGCAACGCATCCAGTGACGGCGTCGTCGCCTGCTCGATCGGTGTCGCCAGCTTCTGCACGCTCTTCAGGGATTCGCCAAGCTTCTCCCGAAGTTTCGTCGAAGCATCGCCCAGCGCCGTCAGCACGTGTTCTTTGCTGTCCGCCGTTACTTGCTCCTGCGCCAGCGAATCTCCGGTCACGCAATTCACCGCCTTGATTCCCAGCACGTACGCGCTACCCAGACTGGAAATCGTGCCGGTCAGATAAGCTTTGCTCCCCGTGCGGGTGCACAGGTCGCGCGCAATTTCCGGCGTCAGTTTTGAGTCCGCAGGCTTGCCCATCATCTGCAGTGTCTGCCGCGCCCTCTGGTCGGAGATCAGGCTCAAGAACGGCGACTGCTCCAGTTGCACCGAAAGCCCTTGCCGTAGCGTATCGTCGAAAACCGCGTCGCCGGTCTTATTCGTAAAGTCCGCCAGGACGATCGTGTCACTTTCGTTCAACGCATGCGCTCTGCGCGTGTCGTAGAACCAGCCTCCCAGCGCCATCATCACGATCAGCGCCGCTGCTCCCGCCGGCACCGCCCACTTCTTTCTCCGCTTCCACGTCATCGTCTGCGAATGCGAACTCGCCAGCAGCACCGACGTGACCGTATGCCCCGATTCGAATCCGCGCTTCAACAACTGCAAATCGCCGCGCAGTTCCGCTGCGCTCTGGTAACGCTTGTCTTTGTCTTTCTCAATCGCTTTATTGATAATCGCTTCCAGCTCGATCGGCACTTCCGGATTCACCGTTCGAACCGCCGCCGGCTGCCGGCTCAAAATCGCTTCAATAATCAGTCCGCCGGTTGACCCCGGAAACGCTTTCTGCCCTGTGGCCATTTCGTAGATCAGCAATCCCATCGAGAACACATCCGCTCGCGTGTCCAAATCGTCGCCGCGAATCTGCTCCGGCGACATATACGAAGGCGTTCCGCTGATCACCCCCACAATCGAAATCGGTTCTTCCAGCGCGTGGTGCGAAAAGTCCGTCGTGTCTCCGTTCCGCAATCCCTTGTTGACCAGCTTAGCCAGCCCGAAATCCAGCACCTTGGCCTGCCCGCGTTTGGTCACAAAAATATTTGCCGGCTTGATGTCCCGGTGGATGATTCCTTCGCTGTGCGCCGCATCCAGAGCATCCGCAATCTGTATGCTCAGATTCAGGATCTCTTCCACTGCCAGCGGCTTGCCATTGACGTGCTGCCGCAGCGTCTCCCCTTCAATGAACTCCATCGCCAGGAACGGCCGCCCGTTCTGCTCCCCGATGTCGTGCACCGTGCAGATGTTGGCGTGGTTCAGCGCCGACGCCGCCAGCGCTTCTCGACGGAAGCGTTCCAGCGCCTGCGAATCATGTACCAGATTGTCGGGGAGGAATTTCAGTGCAACGTAACGCTCAAGGCGCAAGTCCTGCGCCTTGTACACAATACCCATGCCGCCGGTACCCAGCTTTTCGAGCACCCGATAGTGGGAAAAAGTTTGCCCAATCATCGCCAGAGAGCGCTTTCAAAACCCAGATCTAAAGCGTGTGGTCGTCTGAACTTGTCTCGTCAAATGCTGCGCTGGCTTTCCGGCGGTCAGCCTTCGGCGGTTTCGGCGTGCCCACAACGGTGAGCATACGCGTCCCCTCGCCATACGCATCATCGGCAGGGGCCTCTTCCTGCTCCAGAATGATGCTCTTATTGCAGACCGAACACACCATCGAGCCGTACGCTTCGCCGTCCTGCTTCAGGAACCGGTTAAAGCGCATTACCCGTCCGCAGCATACTGGAATCCATACCTTCTGGGTACTCTCTGGGCTCATACGCCCCTCTCGGCAGTCATGTCGGCAGAGTATATAACGGAACCCTGCCGCCAGCGAATTCTGATTTTCCCCTGATCCGATCTCTCACCGTGCCCGCTCGTTTCACCTATAACTCTCGGTGCGTGAACTTTTTCCCGGCCTTGTACTCACCTGCGGTCTGCCCGCTTCCCCGCAATTTGTACTTGTACGTCGTCAGCCCATCCATCCCCATCGGCCCGCGGGAATGCAGCTTCCCGTTGCTGATTCCCACCTCCGCGCCAAATCCATACCGGTAGCCATCCGCAAACCGCGTCGAAGCATTGTGATACACTCCCGCCGCGTCCACCTCATTCAGGAATTTCTCCGCCGCGTCCGCATCTTCCGTAACAATCGCTTCGGTGTGCGCACTCCCATATTGATGAATGTGCGCGATCGCCTCGTCCACTCCCTCCACCACTTTCACCGATAGAATCAGGTCCCCATACTCCGTCGCCCAGTCCTGCTCCTTCGCCGCCTTCACTTCCGCCGATTTCACAATCCCAAGCGTACGCTCGCACCCTCGTACTTCCACTCCCGCCTCTAACAAAGCCGTGACCATTCTCGGCAGAAAACTCCCCGCCACTTCCGCGTCCACCAATAATGTCTCCACCGAATTGCACGCTGCCGGATAATCCACTTTCGCATCCATCACAATTCGTTCGGCATTCCGCAAATCCGCCGCTGCGTGCACATACACGTGACAGATCCCTTCGCCGTGTCCCATCACCGGTATCCGGCTCTGCCGCGAAATCTTTTCTACGAACTCTTTTCCCCCGCGCGGAATCAGCAAATCCACATGGCGTTCCAGGTTCAGCAGCTCCATCACGTCCGCACGCGACTGCAGCATCTGCGCCGCTCCGTCCGGCACTTCTCCCGACTCCGCCAGCGCTTCCTTCCAGATCGTCATCAACACTTCGTTGGTGCGTGCCGCTTCCGCTCCGCCTTTCAGCAAAATTGCGTTCCCCGATTTCAGCGCCAGCGAAGCCACTTGCGGCAGTACATCCGGCCGCGATTCGAACACCACCGCCACCACTCCCAGTGGGCACGTCTCCTTGGTTAGCACCAATCCTTCATCCAACTCGGTCACCGCCAGCCGGCGCCCCAGCGGGTCCGGTAGCCGCACCACGCTGCGCACTTTCTCCGCCATCTCGCCGACACTCTTCTCGTTCATCCGCAGCCGCGCCAGCATCGCCGCGGGCATTTTTCCCGTTCGCGCCAGTTCTTCCGCCGCCCGCACGTCTTCCGCATTCGCCGCCAAAATCCGCGCCGCATTCTCCTCAAGGCGCAACGCGGCCCTCTCCAGCGCCGCGTTACGCGTCCCTTCGCTCAACACCGCCAGTTTGCGCGAGGCCGCTCGCGCCAGCTTCGCCGCCTCCGCCGCGCTTCTCGCTGCGATATTCTTCGCTTGCGTCACGCTCATCCCGCCGCCTCAAGCAACACAATATTTTCCCGCGTAAACAGCACCCGCGCCGCCGCTTTTTTCCCTTGTTCGTTTCGCTCTTCGCTTCCGAACGCTGCAATCCCGCGCGCGAACTCCCGTCCTGCAACGTCTCGTATGCTCACCACATCCATCTGCGCGAACTCCCGTTCCACCCGCACCACTCCCGAATTCAGCAAACTTGCTTTGCCCGCGGTGATCGCTCGCTGCGCGCCCGCATCCACCACTACTCGCCCACGCACTCCCGCCGCATACGCCAGCCACCGCCGTTTCCCCCGCATCCGCGCCGCTGGAGCAAACACCGTTCCCGTTTGCTCGCCCGCGAATGCCCTTTCTAATGTCTTCGGGTTCGCGCCGTTCGCGATCAACGCCACTCCGCCGCAATTCATCGCAATCTCCGCTGCTTCAATCTTCGTCGTCATCCCACCCCGCCCGCTCTGCGATGGTCCTGCTGCCTCTGCTTTAATCCCCGGTGTCAACCGTTCCACGAACGATTCCAGTTCCGGCTTCTTGCCCCCCGCTTTCTTCCGCAGAAAGCCTTCCACATTCGTCAGCAGTACCAGCGCATCCGCTTCCATCCCGCTCATCACCAGCGCCGCCAGCCGGTCGTTGTCGCTGAACGCCGCTTGCCGCCCTCCGCTTAAAATCTCCAGCTCTGCGGTCGAGACCGTATCGTTCTCATTCACAATCGGCAGCACGCCAAATCCCAAAAGCTTTTCCATCGTTCGCCGGAAGTTTGAATAGCGCCCCCAATTGCTGAAATCCTCCTCAGTTAACAGTACTTGCGCGATCTTTTGTCCCAGCGCATCAAACAGTCGCTTGTACGATTCCATCAGCAGGCTTTGTCCAGCCGCCGCGCACGCCTGCTTCACCGCCATATCTTTCAGCCGCGATGGATGCAGTCCCAATAGGCTTCGTCCCAATCCCACCGCTCCCGACGACACCAGCATCACCTGCCGCCCCTCGTGCATTAGCTGCGCAATCCCGCGCACGATCGGCTCCACTCGCTCCGCGCACACCCCGCCCTCGACGTCAGTCACCGTGCTCGTCCCGAGCTTGATCACGATGCGCCGCGCCGCGTTCAGCTTGCTGCGCGTTTCCGTTTCACCATTTTGACCAGCATTCATGCTGCGTTGAACTCCAATCCCGCTCTTCTTCAACTTCCAGCCTACTCTATTTCCCACCGCCCTTCACGGGATAGCGGCTCCGCCCCGGCACGCTATTTTCCCTGTCTCCGTCAACGTCTTCTTGCCCGCCATTGATTTCACGACAGGTTTTTTTTGTAGGGGCGCAGCACTGCTGCGCCCTAGCTTGCCCGGCCGTTAGCTTCATCCCAATCCTCCGTATCTTTCCGCTGGCACTGTCATCACCCAAGCCGCCTCTGCCAGGGCTACTGTTTCAGACAACCACTCCATTAATTTTCTCTCCGGCAATCACCCCTCAGCTTATCGTAAAGTCTCCGGACCAGCAGGCTTCTCCGCGACCATGAAAAAACTCCGCATCCTCGTCTCGCTCACCAACAACGATAACGACTATCAAATCGAGCAAGCCAAGTCTGCGGCCGACACTGCCCGCCGTCTGAATCTCGATTGCTCGGTCATCTACGCGGATAACGACGCCATCAACCAGAGCACTCAGCTGCTCCGCGCCATCCAGGCTTCTCCGCAGGACCGTCCCGATGCCATCGTGTTCGAACCGGTCGGCGGCACCGCCTTGCCTCAGGTCGCCCGCGCCGCCGTCACCGCCAACATCGCCTGGGCGGTTTTAAACCGCGAGGCCAGCTATATCGCGGAACTCCGTCGCACTGCCAAATCCCCGATTTTCTGCGTTAGCAACGACCACATTGAAATTGGCCGCATTCAGGGCCGCCAGTTTGCCGCGCTTCTCCCCAAAGGTGGCAACATCCTCTATATCCAGGGCCCCACCGAAAATTCCGCCGCCAAGGAACGCACTCAGGGAATGTTGAGCCTTAAGCCGGCAAACATTCAGGTCGTCACGTTGAAGGGCCAATGGACCGAGGAGAGTTCCACCCGGGCGGTGCGCTCCTGGTTGAAACTTTCTACATCCAACAAAACCGTGATCGACCTAATTGGTGCGCAGGATGATTCCATGGCTATGGGCGCGCGCAAGGCTTTCCAGGAAATTACTACCGAATCCGAACGCGATCGCTGGCTCAAGTTGCCGTTCACCGGATGCGACGGCTTGCCGACCACCGGCCAGGCTTGGGTGCGCACCGGGCAGTTGGCCGCCACTGTTTTTGCTCCCCCCAACGCCGGCCAGGCCATTGAAATGATTTTCCAGGCCATCACCAAAGGGCAGGAAGTTCCCGAACGCGTGCTGACCGCCCCGTCTTCGATCCCTTCCATTCACGAGCTCAAGCCCAAAGCTTCCTGAGCAATCGTTTACTTTTCCAGTCCCATTACACCTTGCTAAAAGGATTTTCTACTCAGGTTTCTGCACTTGCTCTCTTTCTCCATAGGCGTATAATTCCCACGCCTGTCGGGTTTAAGAATTTGTACTTACAAACCCAAACGCATTAACGTCAATCCTTTTCCTTTGAGGGCAAACTTGATGAACGTCCGTTCCCGCAAGAACGCCGTCAATCGCCGCGAATTTCTCTCCAAAACCGGTACAGGCTTGCTAGCCGCGGCCATTCCTGCTGCCGCGTTGACCGCGACACCGGAGCCGGTCGCTGCGACCGAAGTCTCCTTTCCTGTTCCTAGTTCTTCTTTTCCGGTCGGAGCCAAGAAGAAGATTCCCATCGGCGTCTTCAATCCGGTTTACGATCACCTCTCGATTGACCAGATGCTCGATAAAGTCACTGCCCTCGGCCTCGAGGCCATGGAAATCGGTACCGGCGGCTACCCTAATAATCACCACTGTCCGCTCGACGACCTGATTCAGGACAAAGCCAAGGCCAAAACCTGGCAAAGGCGATTCACTGACCGAGGCATCCAGGTTGCCACCCTTAGTTGTCACGGAAACCCCGTTCATCCCAACGCCCAGCACGCGCAAAAAGATGTTGATACCTTCCGCAAAACCGTTCTGCTCGCCGAAATGCTCGACATAAAAGTCATCGTTGGTTTTTCTGGTTGTCCCGGCGGCACTCCCACCGATACTCAGCCCAACTGGATCACCTACAACTGGCCGCCCGAGTACGGCGAAATGCTCAAGTGGCAATGGAAAGAAAAAGTTATCCCTTATTGGAAAGACGCCGCGAAATATGCCCGCTCGCACGGCATTAAGCGTCTGGCGTTCGAAATGCACCCGAATTTCGTGGTCTACAATCCGCGCACGCTGATGCATCTGCGCGAAGCGGTCGGCGAGGAAATCGGCGCCAACTGCGACCTCAGCCATCTTTTCTGGCAGGGCTGCGATCCGGTCGAAGTGATCCACTTCCTTGGCAAGCAGGGCGCGCTTTTCCACGCGCACATGAAAGACACCGTCATCTTCCCGGAGAATTGCGCGAAATATGGCGTCCTGAATTTCGCATCCGAAAAAGAAGAGTTGCCCGAAGCCTCCGACACTTTCCGCGCCGTCGGCTACGGTCACAGCGCTTCGGTCTGGAAATCCATTGTTCAGGCCTACATGGACGTCGATTTCGAAGGCATTCTGTCCATCGAAAACGAAGATCCCATTCTGACCGGCGAAGTCGGCGTCGAGCGCGCCGCCTACGTCTTGAAAAATATTCGTAACGAAATTCTCGGTGAATAAAATACGTCTTCGCTCACCGAATTTGTTTTTTCTAAGGAGGTCCCATGCATCGGCGTGAAGCTTTGCGTATCTTTGCTGTAGGCGCGGTCTTGCCTGCATTCTCACCAGAAATGTTTGCGCTGTTTCGTCAAGCCCAGCCGCCGCCCGGCTACACGTTGCGCACCCTCACCCCGCATCTCAACGACACCGTCGTCGCGATGATCGATCAAATCATTCCGGCCACCGACACCCCAGGCGCCAAGGGCGCTCGCGTCAACGAATTTATCGACGTAATTCTCACCGAGTGGGCTACTCCGCAAGAACGCAAGAGTTTTCTCGATGGTCTCGCCGGCATCGATAAGCAAAGCCAATCGCTTTACGGCAAGAATTTTGCCGACGCTTCCCCCGAGCAGCAACTCATCCAACTGCGCGCCACTGACGACGCGGTCATGAGCAACAAGGTGGTTCGCCCGCGCCACGGCAACACCATTCCCAAACCCGACTCCCAGCTCGAAGGCAATTTCTGGGAAGTTTTCAAGCGCATCACCATTCACGGTTACTACACGTCTGAAATCGGCTTCACCCAGGAATTGAAACTGGAA